>Ga0209515_10001178_pt1 | contig 45029 bp, 35 predicted proteins | sample Subgroupgradi54m_FD_187454 | JGI IMG/M metagenome (GOLD analysis project Ga0209515, IMG submission 187454) | Subsurface groundwater microbial communities from S. Glens Falls, New York, USA - GMW60B uncontaminated upgradient, 5.4 m (SPAdes)... ... | reverse complement strand
CCTATATTGAAGGAGGAGTTAATTAACTCCTCCTTCATAAACACATCATTCCATCCTATGTGGGGAACCTTTTTTGCTTTTTTAAATTTGACAACATTTCCTTTAAATATACCTAATCCCTTTTCTTCAGGATTTTCTTCCCCAGATTCAAACAATACCTGCATACCAATACATATTCCAAGAAACGGTTTTTTACTTTGTGCTGACTTTATAATTATTTCTTCCAGATTATTTTTTTTTATTGAAGACATTACTGAGCCAAATGCACCAACACCAGGGAATACAATTGCACTAGACCCTTCAATAATTTGCGAATTGTTTGTTATTTCAACATTGGCACCTATAAACTTAAGTGCTTTATATACACTGTGTAAATTTCCTGCTCCAAAATCAATTAAGGCAATGCTTTTCATTTCACCACAATATTTACAATCTTGTCCGGAATAACAACTACTTTTATAAGCTCTCTTCCTTCAAGTTTTGCTTTTACTTTTTCCTGATTAAGAGCAATCTTTTCAAGGTCTTTTTGTGATTGACCTTTTTTTGTAGTTAAAACATCTATTTTTTTACCGCCCATCTGAATAACAAGCTCTATTTCATCCGTGACTAAAGCGTTTTTATTATAATCAGGCCATTTTGTTTTATGAACTGAGTATGAGCCTCCAAGTTTTTCCCAAAGTTCTTCAGAAATATGAGGAGCAAACGGCGCAAGAAGCTTTAATAAACTTGTAAAAGAAAAACTTAAAACTTTAGATTCTGCCTCATCATAACTTTTCTTATCAATAATAAACTTATACATAGTATTCACAAGCTCTGTCATTCTTGCAATTGCTGTATTAAATGTATATTTTTTATTTGAAATATCTTCTGAAACAGATTTAATAGTATAGTTTGCTGTTTTATATAATTCCTGTAGGGGCTTTTCATGAAAAGCCCCTAAATCAATAAATCCCTCATAAATTGTTAAAGAGGCATTTTCTTTTAAGTTAAAAAACAATCTCCATATTCTTTCAAGAAAGCGGTATTGCCCAATTGCTCCCTGGGTTGACCATTCCACCTCTTGTTCAGGAGGTGCTGCAAATAAAATAAATAATCTTGCTGCATCAGCACCATATTCATTAAAAAACTCAGACGTACCTACAACATTTCCTTTTGATTTTGACATCTTGGCAATCTTATTTTCTTTAGGACTGAACATTGTTATCATTCCCTGGCTTAGAAGATTTGAAAACGGTTCATCGAAATTTAAAAGTCCAAAATCACGCAAAGATTTTGTAAAAAATCTGGAGTAAAGCAAATGCAAAATTGCATGTTCTATTCCACCAACATACTGATCTACAGGAAGCCAGTAATTTACTTTTTCTTTATCAAATATTGCTTTGTCATTATTTGCATCAGAATATCTTAGATAGTAATAACTGGAACAAATAAATGTATCCATGGTGTCAGTTTCTCTTTTTGCCAGCTTACTACACTTTGGACATTTTATGTTTAGCCATTCAGAAGCTCTTCCAAGAGGAGAGCCACCGCTTCCAGTAAGTTCAATATTTTTTTCAGGTAAAAGAACAGGCAATTCTTTATCAGATACAGGAACACGTCCACATGAATCACAGTAAACAACGGGGATTGGACAACCCCAGTATCTTTGTCTGCTAATTAACCAATCACGCAATCTATAGGTTACTTTGTGCTTACCAAAATTCTTTTCTTCAGCAATTTCAATAATCTTCTTCTTAAACTCTTCATTGTTCATTCCATTAAAAGTGTCAGAGTTAAGCATTACACCTTGATCAATATAAGCATTGTTTAATTGCCTTTCTAATCCATCAGAAGAAATTACCTGTTTAATTTCAAGGTTAAATTTCTTAGCAAACTCAAAATCTCTTTCATCATGAGCAGGCACTCCCATAACTGCACCTGTACCATATTCAAGCAAAGCATAATCTGCAATCCATATAGGAATTTTTTTTCCATTTACAGGATTAATTACAAAAGACCCAATTGGAACCCCAGTTTTTTCTTTATTTTCTGAAAGCCTTTCAATCTCACTAAGCATTGAGGCTTTCTTTATATAGTCCTCAACTTGTTTCTTACTTTCTTGTACTGTCAATTCTAAAACCAGTGGGTGCTCTGGCGCTAAAACAAGAAATGTAATTCCAAATAAAGTATCAGGGCGTGTTGTATAAACAGGGATTTCAATATTATTTCTTCCATCTACTTTAAATTTAACTTCTGCTCCATTGGATTTTCCTATCCAATTTTTTTGCATGAGTTTCACGCGCTCAGGCCATCCATCCAATTTCTCAAGATCATTTAAAAGCTCTTCTGCATATTTTGTAATTTTTAAAAACCATTGGCGCATCATCTTGCGTTCTACTGCTGTATCATCATGGCGCCAACACATGCCATCTTCTACTTGTTCATTTGCAAGAACAGTCTGGCATTTTGAACACCAGTTTACTGGTGCTTCTTTCTGATAAGCTAAACCATTTTTATAAAATTGTAGAAAGATCCATTGTGTCCACTTATAGTAATCAGAATTACAGGAAATAACTTCTCTTGTCCAATCATAACTGGTACCCATTCTTTTTAACTGCTGATTTTTCATGTGATCAATATTTTTAAGTGTCCATTCTTTTGGAGGAATTTTTCTTTCAATAGCTGCATTTTCTGCAGGCAATCCAAATGCATCAAACCCCATTGGATTTAATACATTAAAACCACTCATTCTTCTATGTCTTGAAATTACATCACTTATCGTATAAACCCTCATATGTCCCATGTGCAAATCACCGCTTGGATATGGGAACATTACCAGGGAGTAATACTTAGGTTTATTATCAAAATCAACTGCTTTATGTAGTTGAGTTTTTTCCCATGTTATCTGCCATTTGTTTTCAATTTCTCTTGGATTATATGTAAGTTTAGTGGTCATTTGCTCCATAATAGATTTAATTATATATGCAATAAAACAATATCAGGTTAGCCCTATTTAGTTGGCATTACAAATATATTAAAAAATGCTACCAATGGGTATTATTAATGTAGAAAAAAACAACAGGAGTACGTTTTGAATAAAGCTAAAATGAAAAATAGTATAGTGCTTTTTGTATGCTTTTTGGTTTTCTTTTTACAAAGCTTTAATCTTGGTTTTGCAAATGAAACACAAAATACTGAAGAGAATCAACCAAAACTAGAAAGGCATTTTATATTTGATGCTATTCCACTAAATCTAGAAGAAATTGAAAAACTTGCTGACAGAATATTCACCGGGATTTGCATTGATTCAGAAGAAATTGATAATGATTCGGAGGCTAATCTTCCTGTAATTAAATATACATTTAAGATTATAGAAGGAATAAAAGGCATTGATGGAAATGAAGAAATAACATTTAAACAATGGAAACCAACTACCAGAACAAACGGATATGAAGTTGGGAAAAAATATGTACTCTTTTTATATCCTGACAGCGAAAGACATGTAACAAGCGCTGTTGGAGTTGATCAGGGATATTTTGAGGTTGAAAAAACTGGATTTTTCAGAACAAAAGAAACAGTTAAAAACAGACATAGTAATAAAGGCTTAAACAGAAATCTTAAAACACAAAAAAGAATTTCAATAGATAACAATGAATTTGTAAATGGTTACATAGACAGATGTTCAGAGCTTGGAATACCAATGAGATATAAAGAATTTATTCAAGCAGTTAAATACCTGGTAGAAAAAGGATAGTTATGAAAAAGTTATCACTATTATTTATTTTTCTATTTGCTTTCATCCTAGTCTGCCAGGATACAGCAGATGCAGGTGGACCACTTGTTGTAAAAGGTGGCATGGCAATAACATATGGGAATAGACCACTAATCTATAGATATGATAAAGGCACTTTAGGTATGTTTAGCAATTCAGAAGGGATCCAGCTTTTTGAAGACAGGTTTATGGATTGGGAATCTATTCCTACTGCTCATAATATATTCCAGAAAGATAATCCAGGCTCTTTAGATTTTGATGTTACAGACAAAAATTTTGATCCAATATTAAATTCATCAAATTTACTTGGCTATACACCTGTAATATTTGATACTGACGGAAAATTACTTGATGCATTTCTTGGCTCTGGAGCTGGAAATTCTGTTCTTGGATTATCAGGTCCAATTACAGTTAGTTCCGGTCCACTTGTCAATCAGATAGCAGAATCACAAGCAATTTTCAACGGAAGATTTGTAAATGGCGTTGATACTTTATCTGATCCTGAATCCACTGTAGATTCTTTTAAAGGAACAATTATTCATGAATTTGGACATGGACAAGGATTAGATCACGCACAAATAAATGTTGAATCTATAAGACCAGGTGCTTCACAAGAAATCAGAAATGCTGTACCACTTATGTTTCCTGTTGCTGTTAATGATCTTTTTTTAATACGAAGAGATGATATATCTGCTATTTCTTCTTTGTATCCTGAAGAAAGTCAGTTAACAGGATTTGGAAAAATTGAAGGAATGCTTTTTAGAGCAGATGGAATGACTCAGGTTTTGGGTGGAAATATTATTGCAAAAAGTGTAAAGGATCCACTTTTAGAAGCAATTTCATGTGTATCTGGTTACTTAAACGATGGAACTGGCTCATATACTCTTTTTGCAGTTCCGCCAGGAGACTATACGATTGAAATTGAGCCAATTGATTTATCATTTACAGGTGGTTCTGGAGTAGGCCCTTTTACAGCAAGCAAATCAGATATATCATTCCAAGATCCTGTCCCAAAAGGATATTATACCGGTCCTAACCTGCCAATAACAGAAGATAAAAACAAGGCATTAATAGTAAGTGTAATAGCAAACCAAACTATAAGTAATGCAAATATTATTGCTTCTACATCTGCTAGTTCAAGCAGCAGCACTTCAGGTTCAGGCACAAATATAAACGAAACCGAACCAAATGATTCAGTAAGTCAAGCACAGGTTATTACTTTGCCCACAACAATTTCTGGAACTGCTTCTTCTACTGATAGTGGAGAAATTCAGCTTAGTTCTGACTCAAATTCAATGATTACAATAAGTGATTTGTATAAATTTACTCTTTCAGAACCTGGCAGTATAAATGCTCTTTTAACAATTAACAGCAGTTCATCAACTGATGATTTAGATCTGGTTCTTTTTAATGCTGATGCATCAACTATTATAGATACATCAAGTCAAACCGGAAATGTTGATGAACTTATAAGTAAAGCTTTGCAACCTGGTACTTATATTTTTGGAGTAGGGGCTTTTAGCGGCTCAGCTGCGTACACATTAAGAATTAATTTATTTACATCAGGCGGACATACCGGTGCAACACCTGTTCTAACCTTGTCAGCACCTGAGTCACTAGTACTTAAATCTACAGGAATGAATCTTATTCCAGTAACAGCAGATGCTACAAGCTTTTCTGCACCAAGCAAGTGTAAAGTTTTTACAACTACTAATTCCGGGATAAGAATAAAAAGCAAACCTATAAAATTCTCATTAAGCCAATCAATGACAAATAAAGTATTCAACCTAATGATAAATAAACTTGATGCTCTAAATCTCATAAACAGCAATACAACTGATACGGTTACTGTAAATGTTACTTGCAGCAATGGTGCCAATGATGAAATAGATATTAATCTTGCACCAACAGTAGAAGAAGTATTAAAAAACAGATCATATAGGTATGTTTTAAAAAGAAAGCGCTAAGTTTAAAAAAGTATCCTTTATTCCAAGGTATGCTTACTTCAGAAAACTATCAACCACCAAAAAAAATTGTCTTAGACAATGGCATAAGAATTATTTCAGAAGAAATGCCAAGCGCCCTTTCCTGCAGTTTAAATATTTGGATAAATGCTGGCTCTATTGATGAAGAAGTAAGCAATAATGGTATTTCCCACTTTATTGAGCATATTGTCTTCAAAGGCACAAAAACAAGAACAGCTCTTGAAATTGCAGAACAAAGTGAAAATGTCGGTGGAAATTTAAATGCTTTTACAGATAGAGAGCATACTTGCTTTCATACACGAATACTCAGTGAATATACCCTAGTTGCACTTGAACTATTTCTTGACATGATATTTAACACAAAGATTAAAGATTCTGATTTTGAATTAGAAAAACAAATAATTTTAGAAGAAATTAAAATGTATGAAGATGCTCCCGAAGATTTGGTCCAGGATCTGCTCTATGAGGTTATTTGGAAAGGACACCCTCTAGGGAAACCAATTACAGGAACAATAGAATCAATTAAAAATCTTAAAAAAACATCTGTATCAAACTATTTAAACGATCTTTATACTCCTGACAATATAATAATTTCACTTGCAGGAAAATACAACCTGGATGAGGTTATTAAGAAAACCGAAGAACTTACATCTAATATCACTACAAAATCAAAGAAAAAAGATTTGCCTCCTTTAATTATTACTCCTGATGTATTTATCAAAAATAAGAAAATAGAGCAAACACATTTAAGCTTTGCAACAAAGGGCGTATCTGTATATGACGAGGACAGATACACGCTCGCTGTTATGGATATTGCTATTGGTGGGGGGATGAGTTCAAGGCTTTTCCAAGAAATAAGGGAAAAAAGAGGATTAGCTTATTCTGTTTCTTCTTACTACCACACAAATAAATTAGGTGGATTATTCGGTGTATACTCCGCAACTACCGCAAAAGAATCAAATCATGTAATTGAGCTAACACTAAAAGAATTAAATACAATAAGAGAAAATGGATTAAAGCCAGATGAACTTGAAAGAGCTAAAATGCAGCTTAGAACAAGTTTGTTTCTGGAGCTAGAATCAACCATGGTAAGAGCGTCTAGAAATGCTTTATATGATTTTTATTACAATAGGTTTTTAACTCCTGATGAAATCAATTACTCTGTACAATCAATAATAAATGAAAGAATAATAAGACTTGCAAATGAGATTTTTGATCCTAAATACTATACTTTAACTGTTGTCGGTCCTAGAGATGAAATGCCAAAAAAAATTAAACTTACATAACAAGAAATGTCATTCCCTGGCTTGACCAGGGAATCCAGAAAGCAATTCAAACTTATAACCCCCTGGATTCCCGCTTCCGCGGGAATGACATTAATGTTTTTATTTAAACTAGTAGTTCAATTTCTCTGCTCCCCTATGAGCTAATTCTTCAATTCCAATATCAATTTGAATATCAGGAAAGTTATAGCCTTTTCTTTCAACGGCAAGTTTTATTATTTTATCTGCTAATTCTGGATTTTTTGGCAACAATGACCCATGCAAATACGTACCAAAAATATTTTTATACCTTACACCTTCAAAACCATCTTCACCATTGTTTCCACCACCACGTATAACTTTTGCAAGAGGAGAGATTTCTTTTCCAAGGTATGTTTTCCCACTATGGTTTTCAAATCCTACAAGGGTTTTTCCTGATTCAATTTCTTTGCATAAAACATTTCCAATCATTCTTTTAGTGCCAGCAACGGTAAAAAGATCTATTGCCTCAATTCCTTTCACTTCAGAACCTGTGCTAGTTTTATAATACTTACCAAGTAACTGATAACCACCACAAACTGCTAAAACCACTGCACCAGAATCAATATCAGAAGTCAGCTCTCTTTTTTTTGCCTGAATATCTTTAGATACTAGTATTTGTTGTTGATCCTGACCACCACCTATAAAATAAATATCAAACTTTTCTCTAGCCAGGTTTTCACCAAGTCCTATACATGTAATGTTTAACTTGATATCTCTTAACTTACACCTAAACAGCAAGGTTAATACATTGCCTCTATCTCCATAAATATTTAAAAGTTTTGGATATAGATATGCAAATTCTAAAGTTAACTTATTTTTATTTTCCAATGTCATTCATTTACCTATAAAAGTTACTACGTTATATAATAATCTACATACAGAGGTAGGAGAAACTTAAATGGCAGATGCAGTAAAAAAAGCAATAATGTTATATAAATCAAGCAAGAAAAAATATGGCGACTTTTCAAAATGGACTGATAAGAATATAATAAGCATTCGCGATAAAATGCGTAAGATGGCAAGAAAAAACAGAGGTAAGTGGACTTTAGAATTATACGAGTCATTACAACTGATAAATAAAGAAAGTTTAAAAAGAAAGCTTTCTCAAAAAACAGCATAAAAGGAAAACAATGACATCAAGACGCAGAGATATGCATTCGGATTTAGACTTGGTATTAAATGGCGAGCTGGAAATAGATAAATATTGTGCCACACGAAATGTAACTCCACGAACTGCCTTTGTATGGTGTTTAGAAAGAGCTCGTTCAGAAGAAGAAAGAGAAAAAGTTAAAAAGTGGATGAAAGATTACTTTGAAAAAGGTGTTGGCTTACTTTAACTAGCACTTGAGAATAATTTTGAAGTTAAAAGAATTTCTGTAATTAGCAAAAAGAAACATGGTCTTATGTTAATTGGAAGATATGGCTCTTGCCTGCCAGGTATAGTCACAAACAGGAATTCCTTCTGTACAATTTGTGATTTCTTCAGATACACAACTAGGCTCTGTATCTCCGCCAAGACACTTTGGCATTTTACCGTCTGAACAAACTACAGACAGTTTATTTTCATTGGTTTTACATTTTGGAAATTCTATACAAGCAATAACTATATGGTTTGGTGCAGGTCTTCCTTCCTCAGTTACATCAACACAACTAGGTAAAACATTACCTCCATACGTACTACATGATGGTTGGTATTGATCAATATTTTCTCCGTTTGCAAGTACCTTATCTAAATGTATTCTTGAATTTGTATCAAGACACACAGCAACTTCATTTGGATCGTGACAAACAACTTTACTACTTTCACATGTTGGGCCAAATGAAAGTTTAACTTCCTGTGCAAATGAAATATTACAGGTTAAAAATATAACAACCCCTATGACTAAAAAAAGCCCTAAAACCAGTTTCATCTACTTTGACTCCTGTCTTAGGTATCGATCTTTTGTATTAGATCTTTAAATAAGGATGCGGTTATCCCTGAACAATTGTTCACATCATTGCAAGGAGGGCAAAACCCGACGAAGCAATCTTATAACATAACTCGTGATGAGATTGCCGCGTCCGCAGGCGGACTCCTTGCAATGACACTATGAAAAAATCAGGTCCTACTTAACTGCAAAAGTCTTTTCAGTTGCTTCAATTTGTTTTTTAATTATCTCGTTAATGCCTTTGCTTGCAGTTTTTACAACCTTGTCTATTAGATTAGGGCTAAAAGGTTTTCCTTCTGCTGTCATCTGCAATTCAATAAGATCTCCAGATTTGTTCATTACAACATTACAGTCAACTTCTGCTTTTGAGTCTTCACCATAAGAAAGATCCAACAATATCTCACCATTAACAATTCCAACACTTACAGCTGCAACAGGTTCAATAAGAGGAATTCTCGATAAGAGTCCTTTTTCTTTTAGTCTTGAAAGCGCATTATAAACAGCTACATATCCCCCGCATATACTTGCAACTCTTGTTGAAGCATCTGCATTAATAACATCAGCATCTATTGTTACTGTTCTTGAACCAAGGTTGTTTAAATCAAATGCTGCTCTTAAGCTTCTACCTATCAGTCTTTGGATTTCATTTGTCCGTCCAGTTGGTTTTCCTCTTGTAACTTCCCTGGTATTTCTGGGTTTAGTTGATCCTGGCAACAATGAATATTCAGCCGTAAGCCAACCTTTATTTGAACCTTCTAAAAACTGTGGGACTTTTTCCTCTATCATTGCAGTAACAAGCACTTTTGTGTTGCCAAGCTCTACAAGCACTGAGCCATCAGCATTCTCAGCAAAGCCACTTGTAAACTTCAGTTGTCTTAGCTCGTCATTCTGCCTGTTATCAATTCTTTTCATAGCTTCTTATTTTACCAATGTTTTAACCCCTTCTTTAACCACTAAAGACTAATCAGGCAGACATTCTGACAAAATAACTTTTAAAGTCAGGTTTGCACGGGCTAGTCAGACAATCCAGGTTATTTCCTAAAGAAATATTAGGCAACTTAACAGTTCTATAACTATAAAAATTTATATTATGGGTATAAAGCTTTTAGGGATAGGCCGGTGCTAGTGACATCAGTATCCTAGGAGTAATCAGACTAGTTACAACGAGGTAAAAGCTATGATATACAATCCAATCTTCGAAGAAGAAGCTGGAAGAAAAGTAGAGCTCAAACAGCTAAAAAAAGAAATTAAAAGCAGAGCTCGAAAAGAATCAGTAAACCAAGTAATAAATCGCGTGTACAATCTTTTAAAAAGAAAGCCCATGCTAACCATTACTTCATTGATTCATCCAATAGTTGATCTGGTAAAAACTGCAAGAGCCAAAGAAGTATAAAAGCTATCCTGCTTTTTTCAATGCTTTAACTTGAAAAGATTCGTTTGGCTGTGTTTTTAAATCTCGTTGCTTATAGTATTCCTGACCTTCAATTAATATATTTCTTGCAAGTGAAATTGTGTTGAGTTTTTCCTCTTCAGCAACACTCATTTTTGCTCCAGGCATTCCAAAATAAATTCCATTTATAATATCGTACAGTGAGGCAACATTTTTATTTTGCAATCCAAACCACGGAACAATTCCATAGCCTATCCCTGCAATTACCTGACCAAGACCAGCTCTCTTTGGATTAAATCTTAGATCCTTTCCATTTAAGTCTCTTGAGATTTTTGGCAACCCTGCAGAGTTAGACATAACTTCAAGTCCATTTGCAATTATTCCAAGAGCCGGTATTGCATTTGCAAATGAGATGGCAAATTTTCCTACATCATTAAATAACTCTTCTCCTGCATCTTTTGCTCTACCCATGGTTGCAGCAACAATAGCTGAAAGACCACTCATTGTGCCTACAAGCGTCATTAAGTGACCAACACTTGGAACAGCATAGTGCGACAATCCTGATTTTTCAGCAACTCTTGGGACTATCTGATAAATAAGCTTTGGCTCCTTAACTATATCTCTCAACATCTGGACAGGAGTAAGAGCAGCGCTTGCTAAATTACCAACAATTTCTCCTAAAAGAACTGACACTCCATGTTTCTTTGCTGTTTTCTTAGCATCCATAACAAGTCTTGTACTAAAATCAGTAACATCTCTTACATAAGGTCTTGGATCCACATATTTATCTTTGTTTGGACCACCTTTTAATACTTCTTCAGGGTGATTGTTTATTCTTTGCATTTGTTGAACTCTTTGTTGTCCTCTTCCAAGGAACAACACAAAATTTCCAAGCCCAAGAACAGCATGTTTTAAACCATCAGGAAGCTTTAATGCTGCAAACACATTTATCATTTCACCTGCAAAGATATTGTGAGATCTATAAACATTTAATTCTCCACGTAAGGCACCAGCCATAGCAGATACAGCTCTTAAACTGTTTGACATCCAATAGCCTACTTTAAATAAAGGCTCTCCTGCACTACCTAAAATACTACTGGCTAATCTGACAACACCACCTGCAGCCATAATGCCACCAGACCATTCAAGAATTTTATTAAATATTGTAGGTAAATTAGTAACAAATTTTTTCAGATTTTGTTTACCAATAGCATTTTGTAAAAATTTACTGGCAAATAAACCACCAATTGGAGAGGACCCGGGTAAAATTTCTTCTTCACAAAGAGCCTTATTTATAAATCCAATATCAGTAAACGGTGTTTCTTTAGCGCCAGTACACTTAACAAAGCCTCCGTCTGATCTTCTAATCGCTACTTTTCTTAGCTTTGATACATTCCCAGCAAATACTTCAGTCTCATTATTCTTATTAACAAAGACCCCATCTGCTTTTCTTCTATAATAAACATTTCCGCTACTATCATGGTATTCATACCATACCCTGAATCGTGGAGCCTCTTGGGAAACAAGAGACTCATTTTCTTTTTCAATTATTGCCCATTTATAAGCTTCCAACAATTTGCATTGCTCAGGACTTAATATTACAGGTCTTTCTTTTTGTCTATTGTACAAAGCAACTGCTTGCTTATATTTTTCTTCATTAAATTCAATATCCACACCAGAAAGAAAGCTTATAATTTCAGCCTGTCTTCTAACTTTAGCTTCAGGACAAACATTGTGAATAATTCTTCCATTATAAGATTTTGTTATTTCTGCAATAATTTGATCTTTGGTATAAGTTTTATCATCTACATATATGGATACCATGTTTATGCTTCCATCTGGCTTTATGGTTCCATCTGGTTTTACATCCCTAACTTTTCTGTACTTAGTCTGACCACCTTCAGTAACCTTTTCTAGTCCATATACTTGGCCGTTGCTTGACTTATATAGAACTGGTAAATCAATGGCTACACTATTGTTGTTTTTTGCTTTTAAAAGATCATCTACATATTTTATACGTTGATCAATGGTTTCATTATAGATATGACTATCTCTGATAAGTCCAAAAACTACATTTGCAATTCCACCACGCTCAAGAGCAGCCACATGCGTACCAACATCACTCTTACTATCACCAGCACTAATTACTGCATAATCTTTTTTCTTACACTCACTAAAGCTTGGCACTGCTGAAAATTTTTCTTTGGCTGGTTGGTATTCAGGGTAATATTGTTGATCAGGGTTTGCACCTAGTTCAGCATAAAAACCAAGTGGCTTTACTTCATGCATAGTTCCTTGAACTGAGCTAAGTACTGTTGTATAAGGAATAAAAATGTATTTTTTTGATTTGTTTTCAGGTTTTTCTACTTCTGCTTTGCCTACATATTGAATATCCCTCTTATCTACAAGACAAAAAATTGAATCGAAAGAGTATTTTCCTATATAAGTAGACTTATTATTGTTTATGCTAAATAATTCATTAGGGAGGAAATCATCTTTAGTAAAAGAATAAGTAACATTTGCTGTATCGGTAATTGTAAATTTATCTTTTCCTTCTATTCCAGACTTAGAAGCTTTTAACTTTTCCAAAGGAAAAGTTGCTTTAATAAAATTCACAAGCTCCGATTCAAGACCAACAGACCTTGAATATTGATCCTCACCAGCCTTTTGAGAAAATTGACTATCTAACCAATTTACATAACCTTCAAGTCCTCTTTCATCATAAACTTTCTTTCCAAGTGCAAGAAATTCATTGCTAAAAGTAAGCTCTTCCTCTTCACACTTGAACAGTCTTTTTCCTTCATTAGTGTTTCGACAATCTTCAATTGATTGTAGTTGGCCTTTTGTATAAATATGCATTAAATGTCTTGTTAAACGATGGTTTATGTACTTCATCGGAGCATATTTGCCTGACTTTTTAGAATCATCATCAACATTATCAGTAAGAATATTAATTCCTTCTTTCCTAAATCCTTCAATGTGAGAATGCAAGCCATTTGTTGTAGGAAGTGTATTTAACTCTGCAACTTTTTGCCTAACTAAAGGATCACTTCCATACTTATTTAGATTTCTTATAGCTTGTTCAGTTGCATCCAGAGTGTAAACAGGAATAGCTCCTTCTGAGTATCCTGTTTTCTTTCTTGTAAGAGGGATCCCTCTGCTATTAAAGAAGTGATAGTTTAATGCAGTAACTCTTCCTTCTGTAACCTTTTCGAAAAATGCTTGAGGATTTTTAAGTAAAAGTTCATAATAATTTTCAGCATTAAATCTTCCATTATTAGAACTAGTTTTATCATCCATAGAAGAACCAATAAGTCTTATATAGGAGTAATATTTCTTTTCTAATTTCTCTATGTTTCTCCTAGTTTCATCTGCATCTTCTACAAAACCTGGTCCCTTAGTTTCAAGTTCCGAAAGGTTTGAGCATTGTCCTCTAATTTCCTCTAAGAGAGTTGGTATTTGTTTACAGCCTTCATCTACATTAGTTTTCAATGCTTGAGCAAAATCTATCCATCCTTGTTTTTCTGTTTTTCCTTTCTGCCTGTTATCTACGCACTGCTCTTTAAGTTGAATAATTTTAAGATAATGCGGATAATATACTTCTCCAATAATTCTATGAGTATCTATAAGATATGATGTAACTCCTTTTGGTTCTGCAGCTGTAAATTCATGCTCCTCAGTAGGACTTTTGAAATATTCATCCACAAAATTTTTCCCATCAATAGTTACCCCTTGAAGAAACCTAAATATTTCATCAGCACGGATTACTTTATTTGAAAAATATGTTGGCTTTCTAACATAGTGAACTACACTGCCATTCATAGATGCAATATCAGCACGTTCTGCTAGTTCTAATTGCTCATCGATTGAAAGTCCTGCTAACTCTTCAAGTGGGCTATTTAAAACACCAATTGTAGCTGAACCTTCAAGTCCTTCATTTCTTGCATAGATTGCTGTAGGAAGTATTGATCTGGCTGTATTAATTAAAAGTTTTCCTTTTAATTCTGTACTTAAAGCTCTGTTTGCTTGATTGTTCCAATGAATTACTTCTTTGCCCTGAACTCTTCTTGTACCCCAAGTAGTTGTATTTTTATTTAAGTTCGTATTATCCAGATCTTCTACATCAAGAATTGTTCTACCTTGAAGAATATTTTCTGCCCACCAAAAGGCGGCTTGATTATGTTCATAATGTTGTTCAGGTGAATATCCCCCAGATAAAAAGGACAATTCTGAAGATATTGGAATACCAACATTAGATTTAAGATTTTGCAAACCATTTTTACTAACAAAGTCTATTGCTTCCAGAGCTTTTTCTTTTACAAGCTTTGCTCTTTGAATCAATATTGAAGAATCATCACTTTTTTGGACTTGTACAGGAAGAGAATCTCTAAAATTTAAATATTGGGTGTTATCCGGTTCAACAACTCCATATAAAGCCCCTAAAAAAGTAATTGCTGGTTTTATAAATTCCCAAAAACTGTTTTTACTGGTAGAACTTGCTTTTGTTTGTTTACCAGCATGAGGACTTTTAGTCACCGCTGGCTTTGACACTCTACGAAGAGGTAGAGGCGGATCTACAGGAGTTTCTTTTCTTATTGGATCGATTGGCAAGTCTTATTCTCCTTTGAATAACCTTGAATCTTAGATATTAACTAGAAAAAGAAGACAGCCTTTGGACGGTCAAGTCATGGACTATTATCTTTTTTTCTTTTATCGACCTTATCGTCATTGATTTGTCGTTTTTTGAATTTATATTCTTCTAAAATTAAAGAACTAAAATTGTAAGAACTGCATACATTAATATAAACTGATTTTAACATTGGAATTCCTCAGAATTGAAGGGTTCTTTATTATATTTTCAGATTTGTACTTCACATTAAATTATTGCCCTTAACCTGGTTCGTTAAAGTCTCAATTTTACTATTGTTTTCTAGTTTTTCAGGAAATAAAAATTGATAGTAAAATCAATTCCTTAACCATTCAATTTATCCAAAAAAAGCTTAGCAGTAAGAATATCAAACAGTGCAATACCAAGATTGAAAACCAAAATTCTTTTTGGTTTGTTTCCTCTTTTATATTTTTTTGCAACTAATTCCCCAATTTCTTTTTTTATTTTTGGCCTATTGGCTGAAAAGTAGTATTTAAGTTTTCCTTTTAACTCATACTGAGGGATGTCATCTGTATATATTTCATCAAGGTTTTTATATAGCTTTGGATCAATCCTTGTGCCATATTCAAGCGGCAAAATCAATACATCATCTTTTAAATCTTTACTATAAATATATGGGGAAATTTTTGAAGGGAAAGTTGTTGCAGACAAAATAATATCAGAATTTTTTGATACTTCGTGAAAGTTTTTGCTTGTTTTAAATCTTTCTTTTGGAAACTTTTTTAAAAAATCGTTTAAAAATTTAGAATCATGCTCAAATAAAATGAAAGTTGGATTTTTAAATATTGATTTGAAAGCCAGAACATGCACATAAGCCTGAAGTCCTAACCCAAAGATTCCTATTACAGGATTTTTCTTTTTTGGCGCTAAGTATTTAGCACAAACTGCACTTACACCTGCTGTTCTTATAGCAGTAATCCAACCACCTTTTAACACTGCAATCGGTAAACCATTTTTTGGTTCATTTAATATAATCAATGGATTTATATATGGAAGTCCTTTTGTTAAATTGCTTTGATATGCACTTAACCATTTAATTCCAAAAACTTCTAATTTTTTTCTTTCATTGAAGGCTGAAACTGTCATTGAATCTGCAAAAGCACCAGAGGTATTTAGTTTTGGACCCATTTTAGGTGGGAGATCTATTAGCCCCAAACCTTTTTTTCTAAATCCTTCTTCAACAACTTTTACAACATCTTTTACTTTTAGGATGTTTTTAATTTTATTTTCATCAAGGATTATTTTTATTTCTTTTTGTTTCATATCACATACAACTATGGACAATTTACTAATTTTGCTCCTTTTATATTACTCTCAGTAAATTTTATTTTTTTATATCTAAAGTTGTTGGAAGATTCAACAATTTCTAATGAACCTTGCTCCAAATTTAAAAATATAAGATCAGATTTTAAATCATGGTCTAAATCTGAAGTAAAAACGACCCTGGATAATTTCTCAGGAATTGCTTGGTTTATCAATTGATCAAGAGAAGAAGAAAAATATCTAAAATTTCCTTTTTTAAGATCAATAAATGCAGGATCGGATTCTCCATCTCCATCAAAATCTCCACTAATAGGATGTACTCCTGAAACAATCACATCTTTTTCTTTTAGGCTTATCAGAGTTTCTTTTAAATCACTTGATTTTCTAATTACAAAAATATTTTTCCCAGGATTATAAACTGCAAGATCACTAATTCCATCCCCATCATAATCAGCTACTTGTGGTATCCCTCTCAAACCAGCAGCATTACTAAGCTTCACAAGCTCTATGTCTTGTGGAGCAGATTTTCCAAGGTATCTTAAATAAAAAGTTTGATTTGCAGATCTATAAGCTCCAATATCAGTAATATTATCTGTGTTAAAGTTTCCAATCACTGGCTTATCTGTTTTTTGACCAACTTGAAGAGCAAATTTCCAGCCTACTCTACTTGAATTACACAAGAAAGTTCCTGTATCTTTTGACCATAAGCAAAGGTCTTTAACAAAGTCGCCGTCAAAGTCAGATAAAAAAGGTAAAACATTATTTTGTTTATCAGATTTAAATAGTTCATGAGGTTTTTTATTGCTCATCCCATCTGCTGTAATATTTTTATACTCCAGTAAACTTCCATCTTTAAGCAAGTATAGGCTAGATTCTTTATCTAATGAGCTTGTTAAAAATTTATTCGTGATTAAGTTTCTAAATACAAAATTGTTGACTGGAATTGAATTGGTTACATTGGCTAAATTATAGATCTTCTTTTTAAGTTCATTTTTAACATTAAATGTTATGAGCTTTTTTGATGCTCCGTCCCAGAAAGAAATCTCACTTGCACCATCACCATCATAATCAGAAGAAACAGAGAATAAAGTCTTATGTTCAAGGCTTTTACTAATTTCATCAACAACGCTACCTGAAAGTGGTCCACACAATATTGAAAGAATACACTTAACAGAATTATTTGAATTGTCCCATACACATAGATCACATTTCCCATCTCCATCATAGTCAGCCGGCATTGGTAAAAACGAAGGACCTCCAAGCATAGTTTCAGAAACCTCATTGTTCCTGGACTTTCTTATAGTCCATATTCCTGTTTTTTGTCTGTATGTAGCCAGGTCTGCTTTTCCATCGCCATCATAATCTTTCAGAACAGGAACATCACCAATGATTCCAAACTTCACACTAAATGGCAATCCTGTTTTGCTAGATACACCTTCAAATGTACTATCTTTGGGTCGATAAATTACAATGTCAGACCTTTCATCACCATCAATATCTACAGGAATAGGAATATCTCCTGCTTTTCCAATTTTCACACCGAACAAATTATTATTTACACTATCTTTTATAATCCAATCACTTAACCCTTCTTTGTAGCTTCTATAAATTCCATAATCGATTACTGAGTCTTCATCAAAATATCCAGTAAATGGAATATCAGCTACTTCACCAAACTTAAATTTCAAGACTTTATTTGATGAAACATTTGCAAATTCAAAAAAGCACGGCTCTAAAAATTTACCAGCTCCAGACATTGAAGAGGTATTCCAAAAAATAAGATCAGATTTTTTATCTTCATTAAAATCAGTTAAATTGTTTATTTTTTGAGCTGACAAGTTTGGCGGGAATACAAATGGAGATTGCGAATTTTCAAAGCATCCTGATAAAAGAAAGCTCAATATTCCTACAAAAAAAAGGAAACTTATTTTATTCATACTTCTGTAATATAGAAACAGCAGGCAAGCAATTATCAGATACTGACCACTTATACGAAAGTGTTTCTTGTTTTACAAAATTTAAAACTGTCCAGGATTTTTTTTCTCTGCTCCAGGTAATAAGTTCAGGAATTTTATCCCCATCAATATCTGCTGAAAGTGGAACATCTCCCTTGCTTCCAAATTTTATTTGATCATTTCTGCCTGAACCTGAGTATAAAAAGTACCAGGTTTGATTTTCAGGTCTCCAGAATACAAGATCACACGTTCCATCAGCATTATAGTCATTAGGAACTATTACATCCCACTCTTTACCATGCTGAATATGCTCACTTTTACTGAAGTCAAAACCAGTAGAAGACTTTACAATGTGCCAGATTCCTTCGTTTGGTCTCCAAACCGTAAGATCAGATTTGCCATCTCCATCATAGTCTCCTGAAAAAACTGAATCCTGATAGCTTCCTTCCTGTATTACTTTCTCAACATCATTTCCTGTTTCATCAACATCAGATATTAACCATAAATCAATATTAGGTCTCCAAACAGTTGGTCTAAAAACCCCTTTCCCTTTAATGTCAGTAGGAATAGGCAAGTCTCCTATATTTCCAAAAAATGTTTTTCTTGGGTTATCAGGATTTGAAGAATTAATAATAAGCCATTGTCCGCTGTCAGGGTGAAAAAAAGCAAAGTCTGTTTTCCCATCACCATCATAGTCAGCAAAAACAGGTTCAAACATTGCTTCACTATCAAAAAAACGTCGTTTGTAAAATTCCTGGTTCGACGACAGTCTAAAATATAGCGTGTTAGTTTTTGAGTCCCAAGTAGAAAGATCTGTTAGTTTATCTCCATCAAAATCACATCCATAATACGATAAGGAAGCAAACATGATTAACTTATCCCTTCCCAGATTAGATAGCCATGATGGGAAAACAACTAAAAACAAACTTAATATTGCAGCGTATTTCAAGTAGATTTTACCTCCTCAGGATTTGGAATAGAGCCTTCTCTCATTTTTGCAAAATTTGGAATTGAGAATTTTTTCCCTTTTAAAAAATTAATTAGCAAGTACAGATAAATAGCCAATGCAGCAAGGCTTATATAAGTAGATGCTTTCCTTAATGAGGTATTTTCAAATACTACTCTTACCAAATGCTTACCAGGCTGAAGACTTAGTTGCATAGCTCCTGTTTTTGGATCCATTTCAATTGCAGTTTTTACACCATCAACATAGGCTGTCCATCCAGGAAAGTAAAAGGTTCGCAATCTAACCTGATGTTGTTCAGGACTAAAAACCTCAAAGATTCTTTCATGAGATGACCATTTTTTAATAAAAATATCTGCACTGAAAAATGACGATAAAACTGTTGGGGTAAAATCCTGCCTGAAATTATTTTGCTTCCAGTTTGGATCGTTTGTAAGCTTTGGTCTATATTCTTCATTTCCCCAAAGGGTATTTATTCCTGCTTTTAAAAGATTTTGTTCAGGAACCCATTTCCATTTATACATGTTGATTACATCAACAAAAACCAAAATAGAAAATATGATTGCAAGACAATAAAAAATGATTTTATATCCAGTAAGATTTATTTTTTCCTTTACAAGACTCCCTACTAAGTCAAATGCATAAACTATAATTAAGCATCCAAAAGGAAGAGCTATTGCTGTAAACCTCCATGGAAATTGAACTGTCTGCATTGGTTTTATCATTAACCAGACAAATAAAGATACTGGGGTCATCATTAAAAAACTTACTGTAAACATAGTAATTGCTATATTTACTCTAAAAGGTTCTTTAAAATAAAGTTTTATTTTATCTAAATTTAGAATTAACGGGAAAATACAAAATAGAACTGCAAGAGAAAATAAAGCGTGACTTACTTCATAATATCTATGATCAAAAATTGCCCACGCATATCCATCATCACGATGTCTATCCAAATATGTAAACAAAAAGTTCTTTGAAAAATCCCATAATGGACCCTGAGTTAACACTTCATCAGTATGCACAAACTTTTTCTCAAGACATGCAGGAAATAAATAAAATCCAGCCATTGATGCCCCAAGTAAAAGACTACAAACATAGAACTGTAAAAACTTTTTACTTCTGTGAATATAAAGATTTAAAAAGAAATATGGTACTGAAATAAGCACAAATAAAAATGCTGTAGCCAAGTGAGCAAGAGCCATACAAGCAAAGCCAGTTGATGTTATTAATAAAGACTTTAAGTCAAAATTTAAATTGTTGTTAAATCTATCAATTCCATATAATGTTAAAAACAGGAAAGCTAATCCAAGAGTACTAGTAGGCCAGTTTGTATTATAAATATAAATATGAATTGCAGGAGAAAAAACAATAAATGCCATTGCTATTGTAGAAGAAAGTGCAGTGCCATGTTTTCTAAGATATAAGTAACCAAAAATTGTGCATAGAAACATAGGAATAACAAATGCCCATTTTATAGACAAAATAGGATCTCTAAATATAATTTCTAAAGCTAAAAAAAGGTAATAAACAAGAGGAGCATAATAGTTAAATATTGGTTCTCCATAACCATTGGCTTGAGAATCAATCCATCTTGGTAACAATTGTCCTTGCCAAAAACATCTTTTAAAGTTAAATGCATGCTCTATATGAATATGCCAGTCAGCATGGCTTGGAATACTTTTATCAAAAATTATTGGTCCTGCTGAAAGTAATGTTAATAAAACCAAAAAAACAATTCTTTCTATTCTTGAACCTAGAAAATGATATTGCTTAGTTACTAAAACTTCAGGCAAAGAAGCATTGCTTACTTCATTCTCTTGATCATTTTTTTCTGCAATTTCTGTCATGCCTTAATTATACTTATAAACAAACCTAATTTTTAACACTTCAAGTAACATCTTTATTGAATCTTGCAAAAGGCTTATTTTAGAGCCCTCTACATGAGACCAATTTACGGGAACTTCTTTAATTTTATAACCATAGTTTTTGGATAATAACAGATATTCAATATCAAAAGAGTAATTAAAACACTTTTGAGCTTGTGCTAGTTTTTTTACAACATCTTTTCTAAAAAGCTTGAATCCACATTGAGTGTCTTTTACATCTGCAAGATTAAAAAACTTTAGTATTAAGTGAAAAACTAATCCTGTAAATCTTCTTTTAAGCCCCATTTCAACTTTAACATCATCTGCTTTTATTATTCTTGATCCACAAACCACGTCAAATCCATGTTCAGTCCAATACAAAAGCTTATTTACTTCTTTAATCGGGCTTGCTCCATCAGCATCTGTATATAAAACAAAATCTGAGTTAGATTTTAAAAATCCTTCTCTTATTGCATACCCTTTCCCTTTATTAGGTGAATAGCTGATTAAAATAAATGATTTTTTGTTCTTGCTTTTTTTCTCAATCCAGTTTGATACAACTATATCAGTGTCATCTGTACTTCCATCACTTACAATAATTACATTTAGCAATCCAGGATTTGTAGACTCTGATATATATTCATCTATGTCGTATAAAGTATGGATTATCCTTCCTGATTCATTGTAAGCAGGAATAACTATTGCTAAAGAACAAGTTCCACTCATTCCAGTTTTGCTTTCACTACTATAATTTTCGCTGCTATTCATAATGGTAATTTCATATTTTATTTACAAGCCTAGAGTCTTTTTTACCAAAAGAGAATTCATTATAAGCATAGGCATCACTTGACCTAAACAATCCAAACACAGATGTGTTTGGATTATAAAATACGACATCAGCAATAAAGTCCAAATCAACATCTGAAACAAATGGAATCCCATTAATTTTATTGTTTAAGCTAATGGTTATATTATGACCAAAAGCAGAAGACACATAAGTTAAAATTTTATTTTCTAAATCAATTTCGCAAAGATCCTCTTTCCCATCCCCATCAAAATCATCAGCATATATTGCATCCGGTGATGCTTCAAATTTAATCACTTTCTCTTTATTGTTTGAAGACAATCTGACTGTAAAGTTTTTTGTGACAGAATTATAGACTCCTAAATCATCAATAAAATCTCCGTCAAAATCACCAGTAATTGCTTTAGCACCTCCACCTCCAACTTTAACTTCTTCTTTTTTATATGAACCAGTATTTTTTACAAGAAATGTCAAGTAAAAGCTGCCATTGGGAACATATGCTCCAACATCTGTAATTTGATCTTCATTAAAGTAGCCTATAAAAGGAATGCCAGATTTTGTCTCGACAGGAATTGACTCATTTCTTTTTTCTTTGCTTGAATAGAACAAAAACTCTCCTGCTTTTTCTGACCATATAGACTGATCTAAATTATAATCTCCATCAAAATCAGCAAAAAACGGTATTTGATTTTTATGATTTTCTACAGATAGCCTATATTCATTTGAACAATTTTGACATGAAATGGTTCCATTTTTACAAAGTGCAATGCTTTTAAGTCCGTTAATTATTACTGTTGATGGGTTTATTTTTTTGTCTCTATATATAAACTTGTTTAAAAGATAAAAATTTATAGGTTTAGAATTGTTTTTAATTCCTAATTTAATTTCTTCTTGATTAACACTATTTCCTCTAAGTTTAAATATATAAGCAGACTTTTTATCACCATCCCAAAAAGCTAATTCACTTGAGCCATCTCCATCATAATCAGAAGATACTGGAAAACAATTTACATTTTTTAGTTTTTCCTGAATCTCATGTCTTGCATTTTCAGGAAGTTTACCCTTTAAAGGAGATGAATAAATTATTTTACAGTCATTGTTTTTATAGTTCCATGCTGCAATGTCTGATCTGCCATCTCCATCATAATCTGTCGGAATAGGCAGATAGTCAGCTCCACCAAGGAAGATTTGCTTTGTCAATCCATTCTTAGAAGATCTAATCAGCCAAGCACCACTTGCAGGAGTATAAACAGCTAAATCTGCTTTACCATCACCATCATAGTCTTTTGGAACAGGAATATCTCCTGTAATTCCAAAATGAATTTCCAGCGTTTTATTTTTATTTGAAAGATTGCCATAAAATCCACTGTTAGAGGGTCTGTAAATCACAAAATCGCATTTCCCATCTCCATCATAATCATTTGGAATTGGCAGATCTCCTGGCAATCCAAATCTTTCAAGGGATACAGTCATTGTCAATCCATCAATCAAAGACCATTTACTATTTCCTGCATCAGGTTCATAAATCCCATAATCAAAATTTCCATCTCCTGTAAAATCACCAAATATCGGAATATTTCCTACACTTCCAGATTTAGATAGTTGATAATCAGTGTTATTTATACTTATCGTTTCAAAAAAACAATTTTCAGTAGCATTTGTCTGAGATGATTGATTGCTTGTACTCCAAAAAACTAGCTCTGATTTACCATCTCCATTTAAATCTAATAAATTATTTATCTTTAAACAATTCCTATAAAACTCCTTATTAAGAAAATTAAAACTACTTAGTGAACAGCCACTTTGAAAAAAAACAAAAAGACTTAAAAATAAAAAAGTTTTCTTTAATCTTCCACTCATTGTGTATTAACTTTTACCAACAAAATACTATTATCCCTCTGAATAAATTAAATATGAGCTATTTATAATGAATATGCATTGTTACTAAACTTTATACTCCTTTAAGTATATGCTTCCACAATTAAAGTTTATACGTCACATGACAAGGAGGTAAATGACACAATGCAGTTTATATTCGCAATCATACTATGTTTTTTAATTGGCTTTATTTTTTGGTTTATTGGCCACATTGTAAGAAAAGAATTAAAAGTAACTGAAGAGCAAAAATTATTAGGGCTATTAATAAATATTTGCTTAGGTGCTTCTTTCTATTTAATGCTCTGCAATTTAATTGCTTCAATTGCAAAAAGTTTTGTTATTGGCAATATTGCTTTTTTCATTGTTACCGTTGGCATTTTTGTTTGGCAATTTAGTGAATTAAAATCCAGTATCTTTTATTTAATAGAGCTGGTTAAAAATAATAAGTTCTATAACCTTATAAAAGAAAATACAAATAAGTATTTCTGGATTCTTTTTGGATCAATAAATTTTATATATATTACTGTTGCATTTTCAACAACAAAATTAAATAACACTGGAACTGGAAACACCCATACTTACAATATAGGCCAAATAGTAAATGATATTTATCCACCTAAATATCCTTCTTTTCCAAGCTTAGATCTTAGAGATAGCTATGGAGCAGATATTTTTGGCGCATTGCTTTCTCAACTTACTGGATTGAATTTCGAACTTTCTCTTGATTTGCTTAAAATTTTCTTTTTAAATTTATGTCTTTTAGCTGTTTTTGCACTTGCATTAAAATTCTTAGACTCAAACAAAATAAGCAAGTATTTAATACCATTTGGGGCTTTTATTGCTTGGGCTCCGATTGCAGCTTTATTCCCTGCAAACGGACCTCAAAAATTTCTGGAAAAACTTTCCTTCATTAGTCAAAACAACTTGACTGATATAGCTAATTCATCCGGACTTGTGTTGCATTGGTTTTTTGAACCAACAAAAGGCTTTGGGATATTTTTCATGTTGATAGGAGTGTATTTGATTTTCAAATTTTTCTCAGGCAACGAAAAAAATATAAACTATACTATTTTGCTTGGTGTTTTCCTAAGTACACTTATTATCATTGACTATTCAAAATTAATTGTACTTTCATTCGGCATACTGCTATATTTGCTTTTCTCCTATAATCCTACAGGCTTAATAAATAAGTTTAAAAATGAGTCTGAATTTTTAAAGCAGCTTGGAATATTGTTTTTAATTGTGCTTGTTTTGAGCATAATTCATGGAAATGTTTTAAGGATTGGCAAAGGTTACTTGCCATTAATAGATGTAAATAAATTAGGCATTGGAAACTTAAATGAAAAAATAGGCTTTCAAAAAAGTAACATAGTTTTACTTGTTATTTATGGATTTGGATTTTTCCAAGCTTTTAAACAAAAACAAAGCTGGACAATATTTCTCCTGCCATTCTTTTTAGCAAGTATAATATTTCCCTTTCTATTTCCAATAGCAGACTCAAGTAACGGTGGAATATTAATGTGCGCAAATATTCTTGGAGCTTTTTCATTGCCTTTTTTTGTTTCTTTTATAGAAAACATGTTTCCATTTAAGAAAAATGAGTTGACTGCGTTTTATTCCTCGGTTTTTGTAATTTTAAGCATTAGTACATTACTGTTTTGGGCTTTTGGAGACAAAGAAAAACCATTAATAGCATTTGAAAATGGTTCATTTAAATTTACCGGACTCCAAAAACTTGAACCAGTTTTTAGCATAGACAAACAAAAGTACAGTGATGAGGTAGCAATCTTATCTTACTTAAAATCTGTAAAAGCTAAGAATCAGACAATTATTGCTGAACCTATATACAATGAAGTTTTTGCCAAAGGCAGTAGATTACTCAGCCTAGCACCACCTTCCAACATCCCTGAAAATATATTAAGCAGGGATGTACTTAATGAAGCCTCAAATGACTACAAGCAATCGTTTTCATTTGACAGTAAAGCCTGGGTAAATAAAAAAATAAACTGGTTATATCTTACTCCAAAAGCATTCAGATTTTTTATGGTTCCTCAATCAAGGACCATTTTCCTAAATGCCTATTTAACCAAAGGAGTAAAGCTGGCTCTAAGTAATAGTAAATTTGATGACCCAGAAAGATTAAAAGAATTATACTCTGCAAACCCAAAGCTACTATCATCAACTTTAAGTAATAACTTTCCAGACTTACTTCAAAAGTTTATAAATAACACTCAAGAAAACAGTAAAGAAGTCCCCTATTACATAAAAGAAATTGCTTCTTGTCCATATTTTGGGATTTATAGTGAAAAATCAAATGATTTTGATGGGGACATGATTTCAGACATAGCATTTTTTGATAATTCAAAAAAGAGCTGGTACATAGTATATGGTAAGGATCTTCACGAAGATCAAATAGATTTAACTTCTAATCTTTTAAAAGATTTAAAAGGGATAAACTTACTTGTTCCTATACCTTCAGATTATGATGGGGATAAAAAAACTGATATTGCACTTTATAACAAAAGTAATTCTATTTGGTACATTTTAAGATCATCAGATTCAGTAACATCCACTGACAAAGTATGGTGTTCAGATTGGGGTGAAGTCCCAATACCAGGAGATCTTGATGGCGATGAAAAAGCTGACTATTCTTGCTTTAATTGCAATGACGGCAGATGGCCATCATTTACATCCACAAAAAATGACTACTACAGTAAAACATTTTCTGCCTTACCAACAGACATAACAGTATATTCTGATATTGATGGAGATAAAAAGTCTGATTATGTTATTTATAAGCCTGCACTGGGAGGCTATGAGGTTCATTTATCATCTTGCCTAGCTGAATCAAGTGGTAGATCATGTGGTGGTTCAACAGAATCAGGAATAGTTAATGTCACTATTGGCACATTAACATCAAGGGCAGTTCCACAGGACTATGACGGTGATGGTAAAACAGATCTTGCAACATGGACACCTGAAAGCGGTAAATGGGAAATTTCATTTGCAAAAAGTTTCATAGAAAGTAAATCAGGCAACACTCAAAAAACTGTAATCCTAGGTAAAACCGGTGACATACCAATGCCCGGAGATTATAATGGTGATGGCAAAGCAGATATAGCTATCTACCATATAGATACCTCACAACTTGAAGTATTGTTTGATAATAATACAAAGAAAGATATAGATCTCTCAAAGTACAAAAACTTAACGCCTGCAAGTTTCATTGGTATCTAGGCTTTTTACTACAAGAAAACCAAAATGAGACAAGAAGTACAATTGATAGATTCAGTAATAAATTTATTTAAAAACAGACTGCAACCTATTTGTAAAAAAAATTGGCTTATTATTGTAGTTTTCTTACTTGCACCTTATCTTGTCTTAATACCACTATTTCAATATGAGACTTGGTGTGGCGGGCATGACGCTGATGGAACAATCTTCAATGCCTGGAGCATGGTTAAAACACTTAGAGAATGGCCTCATTTACCACTCTGCTGGCAACCAGACAACTGTGGTTTCAGAGGAAATCCATACTGGTCTTTCTATCAGCCTATTTCTAACCTGGCAATTTATCTTATTTCTCTTTTTACATCCCTAATAAATAGCAACTATCTATTTCTAGCAATGAAACTGGCTGTTTATGTTTCTTTCTTAATATCAGAAATTGGTATGTATTTTCTCTTAAAAACAATATTTAAAAATTCTTCTTCAGCAAATTTAATAAGCACATACGGAGCAATAATTTATTTGCTATCTCCATATAGATTTATTGATCTTTATTCAAGAAATGCTTATTCAGAACTATGGGTATTTCCATGGATGCCATTTTATATGTTGGGATTTTATAAATTGTTCTTTCAAGGTGATAAAAGAGGATGGATATTAATTGCACTTGCTACACCATGTCTGCTTTTAAGCCACTTAATGCCCTCCTTTGTTTTTATTCTAATTGTCCATCTTAGTTTCCTAGTTTTTCTTTTTGTAAAAAGAAATCCTATTAGATATATAAAAGAAAATAAAGATGTTCTTTTTTGGTGGTTTATTGCAAATATAGTAGGAGGGATTTTATCTTCATTTTATATTTTTCCGGCTATGAACGTAATTAAATATTTAAACGGAGACATTATAGGATTTGACAGGGTTAGCCTTGATAATGTTTTAAATCATATTAGCTGGTGCTATGACTTGCTTAATATCTCAAATTTTAAAGGCTCGTGGCAAGTAGGTCAGCTATTTTTAATATCATTTGCAGTATTAAACTTTCTGATTTTTACTAGAAAAGATTCTCCATTGAAAGATCTTATGCTTTATTTAAGCATCTCTACAATAATCACATTTGTATTTTTAATGAGTAGAACCCTTTGGCAACATCTTCCATCATTTTTTTACAATCTACAGTTTTCATGGAGATTGTTTTTAGTCTACTCATTATTCTGTTCAATCATAATTGCAGTAATAATTAGCGAGTTAAATATAAAAATTCCCGTGTTAATATTAATGCTTCTATTCCATTTCTACACAGGGGAAAGGTTTCTACATTATGGAAGTGATGACAGAATTGCAAAACACTATGACGTTGAGTCCTGGCTAAATGGGCATTACAGAAAAGATTACACCACTACAAACAATTACAGTCCACATAGTATTTTGCCAAAAACTACAGAACCCGTGCTTTTTAATTTCAAACATGCTGATGAGGTAGGAACCAATGAAAAATACTCAAATACATTTCTTTCTAATTTAAGACCAGGCGTAAGCATACTTTCTCATATTAGAAAAGGGAATATGTTCACATATGAGTTTCTGGCAGATAGTCCAACTTTTTTAATATTTAAGCAATATTTTTATCCTTCTTGGAAGCTTTATATTGATTCTAAAAAATCAGATGGTCTTTATCTGGCGGAGCAAGGTTTTATAGGATTTGAAGTGCCAAAGGGCAGGCATTTAGTGAAAATTACCTCTAACTAGCAAAAGAATAAATATATAAAATACACCAATACTAAAGTTCTTATATAGTTTATAAATTGTTGTTTATAGTCTTTTATATGAGAAATAATTGTAAAAAAAAGCAGGTAAAGAATAAAATATACTGGAACAAAATATCTAGATGCGGGAAGAAAAAAATATGCCATAAAAACGGTACAAGCCAGAACACTAATAATAAATAATAAAGGCTTGTTACTTATTATGGCTTCACTACTACCTTTGAATAAATAGTAGAACATCCCTAGCGACAAAACCATGAAAAATACAGTGTATTGTGTTAAATGCCAAAAATAATTGAAGCCTTTTGCATCAAGAAAAGAAGGATGAAGGTCTCTAAATATTAAAGCTCTCAAATGGATAAAATTCCCTATCAAGGTACTAGGATCTTTTTTAATACAATCAATTCCAAGCTGGTAAAAATACTTTTGATCATATATAGGATGATCAGTTTCTATTTTTTCTTGTTTAACCAAATCTTTTTCAAGACTAAAATATCCATCAGACAAAGAATAAACATAGCCTTTATAATTCGATATAAATGTCGGAGCTTTACACTGTGCAATTAGAAAGTTAACTGCTCCATGAGGAGAAAGACCTTTATATTTGCCTTGTGAAACATGGTTATTTTCTACAGCTACAAAAAAAATTACTATAAAAAACCCAAGAGCAAATAATATTCCTCTAAATAGAGAATTAACTGAGAATTTTTTAGCTAAAACAACATATAGAAAAAACGGCAGAGCAATTATTCCAAAAGCAAGCCTTATAGCAACTGCTAAACCAAAAAATACACCATTCAGGAAAGTAATCAAACGGCTTTCACTATAAGCAAAAAGAAGATAAACTGAAATAATGAACATGGGTAAAGCAACATTCTCAGTTAAAACAAGAGAATTAAAATAAATAACAATATAATTAAATGCATAAAGCGCGGTCACAATTAAAGAATAATGTGTGTTCTTTAAGATATACGTAGAAATCAAGTAGAAGAAATAAACTGAAACAGTTGAATAAATTATATTCAAAAATAGTACAATTTCTAGCTTGTAATCATACAAATTTAGGAAAGAAATAACTTTAAATAAATTGGAAAGGTATATAGGAAAAATTGGAGTCCAAGGCATCCAATCAGCTCTACTCAGTCCTTTTTCGTTATACCAATTTAACCCAGCATTCCAATAGTTTCCCATATCCGTAATAAGATAAGTCTTGTAATGAGTAAAATAAAAGACATAAATAACTCTGATTATAAAAGAAGCCAGAATAATTAAAAAAAGATAATAATTATTTTTTGGAATACTCTTTAAAAATAAATATATCAGATCACGAAGTTTAGAATTTTCCAGCATTATACTTTTTAAATCTTTATTGACTTCCTTACTACTTCTTTAAATAATCCTTTTTTTAAGATGTTTAACATTTTCAATGGTTCCTTATCTTATTTTTTCCTATTAATGGATTCTTTTTTTATTTATGCCTATGATTTATAACCAACTCTTCTTAACAACCCTGAATCTTCTTTAATTTTATTTTTCATTTTTTTTATGTCTTCTATTTCATTAACATGTATAAGCTTGCCCGAAAGAGCTTTAGGTTTTTTATCAATTAAATACATGAAAAGTTTTTCTAGCTTATAAAATGCCAGATCAGTCGCTTTTCTAAGCAACTCAAGTTCATTAATAGATCTTTTATCAAGTATTTTTGCTCCGCTCTTTAAAGCTGTTTTTGTCATGTTTGTCCATATTGCACCTGGAGCCACAGAAAACACAAGAACATTTTTACCTTTTAATTCTTGATTAAGTGTTTCAGTAAATCTGACCAATGCTGTTTTACTGCATGAATATGCACTATAAAATGGTCTTGAATAAGCAGCACCGCCACCAGCAAGATTTATTATTGTTCCAGACTTTTGCTTCAGCATATAAGGCAAAACTAAGTGCGATATATAAATTGTGCCCATTAGATTTATATCAATCGTTTCTTTCCATTTTTTTAAATCATTTTGCCAAAAATTTCCAATAGGGCCTTGAATACCTGCATTATTTACAAGCAGATCAATTTTACGAAATCGTTTAATCGCTTTTTCTACAAAAGATTTACATTGCAAATAATTTGATATATCTAACCTTAATGCCAGACATTTAACACCAAAAGATTCAATGCTTGTCTGAGCTACTTTAAGCTCAGCACTGTTTCTTGAGCAAATAACTATGTTATATCCTTTTTCAGCTAATATATGAGCAATTTTCAGACCTATCCCTTTTGAAGCCCCTGTCACTAATGCGGTTTTTAATTTTATATTTCTAGTCAACTTTAAAATTAATTACTTCTTCCCTACAGCAGATGCAATTTTTAATTCTCTTTGAAGAGACTGTCTTCTATTAAAGACATTCATCATAACCTTTGACCCGTCAAAATCAAATTTAAATCTCATTCTTCTCAGTCCAGCATTTGCCATAGCATTTGTAAGATCAGCTTGATAAACCTTTGGACAGTAAAATAACATAAACCCACCACCACCTGCACCAAGGATTTTCCCACCCAAAGCACCATTTGATATTCCAACTTCATACAAATCATCAATCATCGTATTTGAAATCTTTTTAGACAATTTCTTTTTTGTTCTCCAGTGGACATCCATTAGTTTTCCAAACTCATCAAGATTGCCTTTTGTTATAGCTTCTAAAGTTTTATATCCTATATCTTTTATCTGATGCAGACTATCAACAACTTCTCTATGCGTATTTGATTTTTTATCCTGTGTAGCTTTGCTTTGTTCTTTCAATATTTCAGAAGTTGATCTGCTTGTATGTGTATAATAAATCATTAAAGAATTTTCTAGATCATCAATAATATCTTCTGATATTGCAGGTCTATCAACCTTTACAAGTCCATTTTTTTCAATGTTTAAAATAGTGAATCCACCAAATGCAGCGGTATATTGATCTTGTTTTCCTACTGGATGTTTTAAAACATTTATTTCAATAAAACAGGCTTCCTCTGCAAGATCATGAGGAGAAACAGGACTAGATTTATAGCAATGCAATCCATTTAATAATCCAACAAGGTAACATGCTGAAGAACCAAGTCCAGTTCCTGCAGGAACATCTGCCATTGATTGTATTTCAAGAGAATTTTCTATGCCCATTAGTTTTAATCCTTCACGAGCAAGTTCATGCTGAACCTCATCTACATGAGGGACTTCTTCATATTTTGAATATTTAATTCTTATTAAGTCATCTACTATTGGTGTGTTTAAGTTTATGTACATGTACTTATCAATGGTTACAGAAAAAACAAAACCACCAAACTCACTATAATAAGAAGGAAGATCGGTACCTCCTCCTCCTAAAGTAATTCTAAATGGTGTTCTAGTTATTATCATTTGATTTCCCTTTTTTCTTTAAGTTTGTTTTTCGTTACAGACAATGCTTCTTCCGTATCTATTGCAAGCACAAAACTATCCGTCAAATATCCTTTCAGCAAAAGATTTCTATCTAGCAATTTCGGGAAAACATCTTTGCCAAAATCAGAATGTTGTTCTGGTATCATATCAAGAATTTGAGGTTCCAGAACATAGACTCCAGCATTTACATACCCACTGCTCTGCCTTCCTTTTCCTTCTGTAAAGGAAATTATCCTATTATCTTTATCAATTGCAATTACACCACCTGCAATATCAGAATTTAAAGACTTGTTTTTATCAAATAAAGCAATCGTAGCTATTGGTTTATTTGATTTATGAAACTGTAACATCTCACCTAGATTTATATTTGTATAGTTATCTCCATAAACAACAAAAAACGGTTTGTCATCTAAAAACCAATTTACAGCTCTAAGTGCACCACTGGTTCCAAGTAACTTTTCTTCAAAAGAATATTTAATGTTGACACCAAATCTTGAGCCATCTCCAAAATAGTTTTTTATCACTTCACCTTTATGATGAACAGTCACACAGATATCTAAAATGTTATATTTTTTTAAAAGCAAAATATTATGCTCTAAAATCGGCTTGCCATCAATTTCATACATTGGTTTTGGAATATCTTTAAGCTTTAGCCTTGATCCTATTCCTGCTGCAAGTACTAGTGCTTTCATGATTTGTTTGCTAGTTTTGATTGTCTCAACACAGATTGTTTTTTCATTATTTGTTCCACTTCTTCATATCGATCTTTAATATCTGGTTGTTCATATACCCATTTCAAATAATCTTTAAAAATATCTTCAAGTGTATATTTATTTTCCCATCCAAGTTTTTTGAGCTTTTCACTAGATGAAACTGTGTGTCTAGTATCACCATAGCGATAGTAACCAACAATAATAGGTTCAATATTTTTGCCAGATACCTTAATTAAGGCATTGGTGTAATCAATGAGGTTTGTTCCTTTAATGCCTCCTACATTTAAAACACTATAATTACAAGATGAGTCCTCAAAAGCAGTAACATTAGCAGCTGCTACATCATAAACATGAACATAATCCCGTAATTGTTTCCCATCCTCATAAATAACTGGTGGCTTATTGTTTATTAGTCTCAATGTAAAAATTCTGCACACTCCAGAATATGCATTAAAAAAGGAGTTGCGTGGCCCTTGGACTATGGAATACCTCATTGAAACTGTTGGGATAGAGTATCTCCTGCCAAGCTTAATTGCCAATCTCTCTAAAGTTTCCTTAGATATGCCATATGCAGTAAATGGATTTGTAACTGCTTCATCTATTAAAGCAGGCGTCAGATACTCCTTACAGCCAGCTTGTGGACAATGCATTTCCCAGTCTGCATTTTCTAATTGTTCTACACTTCTACTATCTGGATACTGAATCCCATGTGCTTTGCAAGTGTATTTTCCCTCTCCATATACTGATTGTGAAGATGCAAGCAAAACTTTTTTTATGTTCAACTTCTTCTCAACAATAATTTCAAATATTAGAGCAGTGCTATACGAATTTGTTCTTATAAAATTACTAAAGTCTTTCATATAATCTTGATAGGCTCCCAAATGAAATACCCCATCAACACCTTGCATAGCTTTAACAAGTGCTTCCTTATCAGTAATGTCACCTTTAATAAATTCAACTTCAGAACCAATATATTTTGGTTTTCCATGAGGATGAACTCTCTCCTGAAGAAAATCCAAAACTCTAACCTGATATCCTTTTTTCAATAAAAGATCAACTGTGTGAGAACCAATAAACCCTGCTCCACCTGTAACTAAAATTTTCATAATAAATTATTTATAAAACAATTTTATATTCTATGACTTCTCTTTCAAGGCTTAAAATTGTTGTTACTTAACCCCCCTTCATTGCTTGAATTTATCACAAATAATAGTATTAAACAGCAAAATCAAAGTTCCAGATTTAGAAACCTTTTTTACATCAATTAGTCTAGTAAAATTGAGCTACAAAGCAAAAAGATGATCACTCAAACACTGAAAGTTTTAAAGAAAAACTTAAAGCAAATAATAATTATTACCTTATTAATCTGTTTAAGCATTATTTTTATTTATATAGTAACCCATAGAAGTATGGACTTACTGACAAGAGAGGAAATGGGAAGTCTTTATATTGGAACACTAGAAAATTTAAAAATTGGACGCTTTGATATACCACCTAAATATGCTTACAATGAGATTTATCTCAGAAATGGAAAGATCTACATATATTTTGGAGTATTCCCTGCTCTTCTTAGAGGGTTAATAGAACTTTTCACAAACCGTGGGAATACTGACTGGTCTCGTATATCAACTGTTCTAGCAGCAATTATAACTGTCATTTCATGCGTAGGAGCTTATCTTAAGCTAACATCTAAATTTACATCAACATTATTTACAAAATATTATTATGCATCTTTGTTTGCCCTAAGCATTGCTTTTGGATCGCCTGTAATTTTTTTGCTTTCTTCTGCATATATTTATCATGAAGCAATAATGTGGGGCTTAGCATGGAGTTCTATTTTCACTTGGGCATATATTAATCTTTTATGTTCAAAAAATATCGACAACAAAACTCTTTTGATTTTATCTATTAGCTGTGGCCTTGCACTTTTATCTAGAATAACTTTTTTTTTAGGGACCTTGCCTGCGGTAATACTTCTGACTTGTGCTCTTTTGTTAAGCGCTTTTCAAAAGAGTCGTAATGTTAAAGCAATAGAGATTTTCTTATCTTGGGTAAAATTGCCAAATCTAAATATCAGTTTATGGAAAACATTGTTAGCTCTATGGCTTCCTCTATTGCTTTGTGTATCTTTTCAGTTAAAACTAAATTATGAACGGTGGGGAAATCCTTTAGTGTTTGAAGATCTTAGATACTATGAACATGCAATGAAAGATCCTGGAAGCTTAATTTTATTTGAAAGACATGGAGGTTTTGTTAATTACTCAAGAATTCCTGAGGAATTTTTATATTATTTCATGCCAATTAAAAAGCATTTCTCTACAATTTTCCCTTATATTAAAACAATAAACTATGACTATAATAATTTTAAAATTAAATTCGTTCATATTTATCCAAACGAGGAAGGAAACCCTATTCCCATAAATAGCTTTTATTTCTTTTTCACAACACTTATTAGCTTTTTTACATTTTTTAGTACTATAACCGGTTTAGGAATTTTTCTTTTTGTATCATTCTTAATGATAAATATTGTCCATCTTGGAATATACTCTGTATCACTGCGTTATTGTGCTGATTTTATACCAATGTTCATACTTTGCTCAATAGCCTCATTTGCTACTTTAATTAAGCTTGAAAATATAAATAATAATATTCGCATTGCAACCAGAGTTCTTATGCTAATTGTTACTGTAATTGGAATATATGCTTCAACTGCAACAATGCTTAGAGCAAAGATTATTATTTGGGGAGTTCCTAGTACTGTACGAGTTCAATTAAATTCATTTTGTAATTCTGTTGATGACCTTATTGATCTCTATATTTTTAACAAAAATAGAACATTAAAAATTACTCAAAATAATATTGAACCTTCAAATCCTAAGAAAGGACAACTATGGATTGCTAATGACAAAACTATCTTTTCATTCAATGGAGAATATTGGCTACCTATTAAAGACGAAGATAAAAAGTTCAGAGCACTTGATTCATACGGACCAATTAAAATGGATATCCGTTTTAATGAAGTACCTAATACATCTGAACCACTTTTAACAACTGGAAAAACAAACTTTGGTGATTTTGTTTACATACACTACCTTGCAAACAATAAAGCTATATTTGGGTATGATCATTGGGGTTGGAGTACTATAGTTAGCCAACCTATAACTATAGATCCAAAACATTTTTACTCATTAGAAATTTCTACCGGTTCATTAATCCCAGACATATCTCAATACTTACATCCAGCCCCAGATGCACTTTCCCCACAAAAAGCTTATCGCAGTCAAGTACAGATAAAGTTAGATGGTAAAAGCATCTTAAAGCAAAACTATGATTGTTACGATACAACAAAGGATGAAATAACAATTGGGAAAAATCTAATCGGCGGAACAAATTGTGGACCAATTTTTACAGGAGAGATAAGAGATATAAAACATACTGCTTTTGAAGATTAGGTGTAGTATTGTTTGTAAGGAGAAATGAATGGCTAAGTACTCTATAGTTGTCCCCATCTACAATGAAGAAGAAATAATAAATAAAACATATAATCTCTTAAAAGAAGTTATCAGCAAAACCAATGAAGATTATGAAATTATTTTCATAAATGATGGGAGTCTTGATTCTTCTGGTAAATTAATTTCTTCAATCGCAGAACAAGACAGTCATATAAAATCACTTTGTTTCTCAAGAAACTTTGGACATCAGATTGCAATAAGCGCTGGGCTAGAGCATGCTGAAGGAGACGCTGTAATTGTAATTGATGCTGACTTACAGGATCCTCCAGAAATTATTCTAGAAATGATTAAAAAATGGAAAGATGGATATGAAGTTGTACATGGAAAAAGAATAAGACGAGAAGGAGATTCAATACTTAAAAAAATAGCAATAAATATATTTTACAGACTGCTTAGAAGATTAACAAATTATGATATTCCCGTGGATGTTGGAGATTTTCGATTAATTGATAAAAAAGTATGCAACATAATTAAAAACTTACCAGAGAAGAATCGATACCTTAGAGGACTTGTTAGTTGGGTTGGTTTTAAACAAACTTTTGTTGAGTACGTTAGAGTCGGAAGAATCGGTGGTGAAAGTAAATATCCTTTAAACAAATTAATTGGACTTGCATTAAGTGGAATTACCTCATTTTCGTACAAGCCGTTGAGAATAGCTACATATGTTGGATTTATTTTGTCAGTGTGCAGCTTTTTATACTTAATATATGCAATATATTCAAAAATTGCAAATAATGTTCCAATTATTGGTTGGACTTCTCTGGTGGTAACAAATGCTCTTTTCTATGGCATTGTACTCATAATATTAGGCATCATGGGAGAATACATTGGAAAGATATATGAAGAAACAAAGGGTAGACCTTTATATATAGTTAAAGAAAAAATTGGTTTCAAATAAATAAAGTGTTAAATAAGTCTGTTATTTGGAAATTTATTTACTGGGCAAGAGATATAAGGTCCAAAAAGGTTTTTAATGCACTTGAGAAATATTGTTCTGGAGATATCTTAGATGTTGGCGGTTGGGATTTTTATTTAACCGCAAAGAAAAAAAAGATTAAATTTAAAAGCTGGACTACATTGGAAAATACAGAAGAAAAGAAACTCGAAATAAATGATCATGATTTTAAATTTGTTTACGGGGACGGCTGCAATATGCCATTGAAGAACAATCAGTTTGACACAGTAATTAACATACAAGTGCTTGAACATGTTCTAGAACCAATAAAAATGGTAAACGAAATTTCACGTGTTCTCAAACCAAATGGTTATGGTATATTTCTAATTCCTCAAACAGGGATTATCCATCATACACCACACCATTATTATAATTTCACCCGGTTTTGGATAATTGAAACTATGAAAAAGGCAAATTTAGAAATCTTAGAACTGGAAGCTCTCGGTGGCTTTTGGTCAACAATAGCTTCTAGGTTGCTTTATTTTTTCCCTCAAAGCATAAAATACAGTGGTTTATCATTTAGAGAATCAAAGAGAAATATTTTTTTCTACATTTTATACCCACTAATGGCAATTTATTCAATTATAAGTATTCCTATTTGTATGCTTTTAAGCTTAGGAGATTTAGCCGAAGAACCAAACAATCATTTTGTCCTTGTAAAAAAGAAATAGTTTCTATAAATCTATCTTGGTTTTCTAAAACTAATTAATGGAAAATCGAAAGAGCAATATTTCAAAAAAACTTTTTGCTACTTTAGAGATCTTTACAGTCCCCATAGCATTTAACCCTGTTTTCTTAATATTTTGTTTGATCCTTCCTTGATAAACACGAAGGTTTTTCAAAGATGTATATCCAGTTATCGCCACATTAGGCGCATACATAGTTTCTGGCAGCTTAAAAAATAAATCTCTAAATTTTTCTGTTCTCATTAAACGATAAGGTGAATTCACATCATAAACACAATTCCCATAAAAGATACCAATTGTAACTCTAGAAATCAAACTTATTAATTTTCTTATTCCAGGTTGATTTGGTCTTTCTCTACATCCAATCAAAAAATCATAGCTAGATCTATTTTTCCAAAGTTCCTCAAACAACTCAACACCCATTTCGTCATCAGAATCAATTTGAAATATCCATTCATAATCAGAAGAGTTTTCTTTATATCCTTTAATCAAAGTGGGACCATGTCCTGAATTTGATTTATCATGGATAACAATATTATTATTTTCTCCTGAAATCTTATTTAAGACATTTAACGTATTGTCTTTTGAGCCATCATTATAAACATGAAATTTAAAATCAATTCCAAGCTTATTTAATTCAGTGCACCAATCGCTAATTACACTAGAAATTGATTTTCCTTCATTATATGTTGGCATTACAATTGCCAGCTGATGTTTCATTTTTTTATTTTTTGTTCATAAACATTAAGTGCAGAACCAATTACCTGATGCATATCATAATATTGATAATCACCTAATCTGCCACCAAAAACAATGTTAGTGCATTTGTCTCTTTCTTCAATATATTTATTTAAAAGTTTTTTATTGTTTTCAGTTTGAATTGGATAATATGGCTTATCTTCTGTATCAAGCTTAGAATATTCTTTAAAAACTATTGTTTTTTCCTTTGTATAATTCCTTTCAGGATGAAGGTGACGCGGCTCATGAACACGAGTATATTTGACAGATTGTTCTGGATAGTTCATTACAGATGTACCTTGATAATCTTCTACCTCCATCACCTCTTTTTCAAGATCAATAGTTCTATATTCAAGTTTTCCAAATTGAAAATTAAAGTAACGATCAATTGGTCCGCTGTAAATTACAGTACATGACTTAGGTAATTTATCCTTAATTTCAAAAAAATTTGTGTTCAATTTTGCTTCAATATTTTTATTGCTAAGCATGTTTTTAAAAATTTGAGTATATCCATTGAGTGGTATTCCTTCCCATTTATCAAAGTAATAACTCTCATTATAATTTTTTCTAAATGGTAATCGATTAATTATTGACGCTGGAAGATCTTTTGGATCTTTTTCCCATTGTTTTGCTGTATACCCTTTAATAAAAGCTTCATAAAGAGGTCTACCAATTAAGGATATGGCCTTTTCTTCAAGATTTTTTGGCGTTTTAATTTTTTCTTTGTTGATTTCAATTTTTAAAAAAGCATCAACCTCATATGGTTTTAGATTTATTCCATAAAAAGAATTTATGGTTTCAAGATTGATTGGCATTTGATAAATTTTATTCTTAAACACTGAAAGCACTTGATGTTTATAACCATTAAAGTCAGTAAACTTACTAAGATAACTCCATACCTTTTCATTTGAGGTATGAAAAATATGGGTTCCATATTTATGGTATTCAATTCCAGTTTCTTTATCTGTTTCAGAATATGAGTTACCACCTACATGATTTCTTTTATCAATTACAAGGACTTTTTCACCAAGATCATTTGCAATACGTTCAGCTATCACTGAACCAAAAAAACCTGCACCAACAACTAAATATTTAAGTCCAGTTAAATCCATTACTTCCCCTTTAACATACCTCTTAAAGGACGACCTATTCGTAATAATGGTTTCACAAAACAATATTTGACTAAAGCACTTACAAGAATAGATTCTTAATTGGCTTTACTGCCTTGCTTCTTCAGGCACAAAATATCAACTTATCTAATAACTGTAACGTAATAATCCCTAGACAATAGCAAAGTAAGTTTGTAATTATTATATATGTCGCTTTACTGAAAGAATTATAAATTTATGTTTGATCCCTTTTTCTCAGAAATATTTAAAAGTCCTTTATCCGCTCCTTCACTAATTTTAGTTCATTATATTCTTCTTTTTATAATCACATTTAAAATTATATTTGAAGCTGTTAAATCATACAAGCAAAATAATTTATTTGTTGTCATAATCTCACTGTTTATTCTCGGAGTAAGTCTTTTTCTGAATTTCTATAAAATCACAGAGTTCCCTCCTTCTGGGCATGAAGATGATGCAAAAACAGTAATAGGAGCATATATATTAAAAGAAACTGGACATGATTCAGATGGAAAATCCATTCCTTATTGCCCTGACGTACGTGTTTTTTATCACAACAAAAATATTTGGGGTGAAGGACAAAGAGGAATTGCTGTTTATACTCAAGCATTTGTACAGTATTTTTGTGAACCAGGATACTTTTCTTTCAGGCTTCAAAGTGCATTAGTAATGCTCTTTGCAACAATAGTTATTTTTGCTATTTCTTTTCTTTTAACTCAAAATCTTATTGCATCCTTACTTATTGGTGCACTTTTTATCACTTTGCCATGGACCAGAACATTTGCAAGAATGACAAGTGAGTCTACATGTATTTGCTTTGCAGCAACATGTTATTTATTTAGCTCACTTTATCTAACAAAAAAAAGAGGATTTATAGAGATATTATTTTATCTGACCTCCCTATGTACAATGTTTTTTGCTTATCCAACAGGGTTTTTATTTGCTCCAATATGCTCAGTTTTAATCCCATTTATTTTTTATTTTCATTCAAAAGACCATAGAGGACTTAGTAAAAAGCTAATTATATTTGGCACAATATTATTATGTTTCTTCTTTATTAACTTTAGGCATGACGAAGGATTTGAATTTGCTTTAAGAAGAGCAGAAACAGCTCAACAATTGATAGGCCTTGAAAATCTTAACTTAAATGAATTTGTTTCTGCCAATACAAAAAAAGTAAGTAGTTACCTTGCTAATTACATTGCCTATTTTCTTCCTCAATATTTATTCTTAGTTGGAGATGGGAATCTAAGACACAATACTCGCTTTGGAGGAGAGTTGTTTGGAACACTATTTATAGCTTTTTATATTGGTTTAATTTATTTAATTACAAATTTTAAGTCGGATTTAAAGTTAAAATTGTTATTGGGTTATCTCATGATTTCACCAATACCTGCTTCACTTTGCGCAGAAGGTGCTCTAGATCTAATTTTAGGACTCCCACTTCATGCTCTGAGATCTGCCTTTATACTCCCTGCAGCAACAGTTTTGGTATTATTTGGATTTCTAGAAATTTTAAAAAGAAGTAAAGTTTTATTTTTCATCTATTTAATATTACTAGCATTCAACATCAAATTATTTTACTTTGATTACTTCAACGAGTACCCAAAAAGGCTTACTCACATCTGGACAACCGATCCTGGCTTTCCAGAAGTCACCAAGAAAGCAGTTGAAATACTTAAAGAGTATCCTAATAAAAGGCTTATTTACCATTCTTCAAATTATTTTATCCCCTATTACAATTTAAATAGGATTGGAATTAAAGATTTAACTACAGGGGGTGGAGTACTTGCTAATGCATATCGTTATGGTGATATTGAAAATATTCAACCAGAAAAAGATGATTTATTCATAGCTGAAGAGCCATTTGACTATAATAGACTGAACAAAAAGGTTAAATTTATTATGAGAGTAAGAAATCCTTATTTAGAAAATAATGCTTATGGCGTAAGCTTATTTGAAATAATAGAGTAAGTCAATGAAAAAAAATCATAATGTTTTAATTGTAGGCGCTGGAAAAATTGGCACAAAAAGAGCTGTTGTTGCAAGACAGTTATCACAATCGTCAAAGATTTATATTTTTGATGTAAACAAAAAAGCTGCAGAAAAGCTTTCAAATACAGTAAATGGGATTCCGGTTCAATCTTTAAATCAAGGCTTAAAAAATAAAGATGTCGATATCGTCATTGTTTCAGCAATCAACAAAGAAACAAAAAATATTTCCTTGGTTGCACTAAAAAACAATAAACACGTTCTGTGTGAAAAGCCTATGGGAATTAACTATAAAGAAGCTCTAGAACTCTCAAAAGCAGCAGAAAAATACAAAAATGTTCTTAAGTGCGGATTCAATCATCGTTATCATCCTGCTATTCAAGAAGCATATAAACAATGCAAGAAAAATAAAATTGGGAAAATTCTTTTTATAAGAGCTGTATACGGACATGGCGGAAGAAAAGGATATGATAAAGAATGGCGAGCAAAAAAAGCTTTAAGTGGAGGAGGTGAACTTTTAGATCAAGGCTCACATCTCCTTGATCTATGTCATTGGTTCCTGGGATTTGAAAAAATTAAAAAAATATACTCTGTTAATAAAACTATGTTCTGGAATATGGAAGTTGAAGACAATGCATTTGCATTATATGAGACTAAATCAGGAAAAGTTGTTCAGATACATGCCTCATGGACCCAATGGAAAAATTTATTTAAGTTGGAAATATATGGAACAAAAGGTTCCTTAGAAATCAATGGTTTAGGTGGATCTTATGGTACTGAAACCTTAAATACTTCCTTAAAAACTAAACTTGGAAAAGCTCCTATAATAACCAAAAAATCATTTAAAACCAAAGATAATTCCTGGAAATATGAATGGATGGATTTTACAAATGCTGTAGAGACAAAAAGACTACCACTTTCAAACCACAAAGAATCATTAGAAGTTATGAAAACAATTAGCAATTTATATAGTCTATAAAACCATGTACAAGCTTTCAGTTGTAATCCCTACATATAATGAAGAAAAAAAAATATCAAAAGATATTGAAGCTGTATTTAAATATTTTAAAGAAAATTCAATAAATGGAGAACTCATAGTAGTAAATGACGGTAGTAAAGATCAAACTTTTAATATTGCAAATTCATACTCAAGTAAAACACCTAATCTAAAAGCACTTACCTATGAAAAAAATAGAGGAAAAGGTTTTGCAATAAAAACCGGGGTTTTACAAGCTCAGGGAGAATTTATCCTCATAGCTGATTCAGGGCTTTGTGTACCGTTTAAGTGTACAAATGTAGGAATAGATTTTCTGAATAAAGGAAATGATATTGCAATTGGCTCAAGAAAAGAAAAAGAGCAAAAAGCCAAAATTCTTATTAAGCAACCACTATACAGAAGATTAGGTTCTAAGGTTTTTCATTCCCTAATTAAAATATTCAAGCTTATCCCTGAGGGTATAGAAGACACACAATGCGGATTTAAGCTTTTTAAAAAGGATGTTGCTCAAAATATTTTTAAAAACTTATTTACAGAAAAATTTATGTGGGATATTGAGATGTTAAGAATTGCAAGGAAAAAAAACTATAAAATCGCTGTTTTTCCAGTTGAGTGGTCAAATGATTCAGATACAAAGTTCAATCCATATATTGGATCAATTGAAAATTTGTTACAAATAATAAACATAATGTTAAGGACCTAAGAAATTTATGGGTATAAGTAAATTGTAAGGAGAAAATAAAATGCCAGACTACATAAAAAAATATTTAGAACAAACTTCAAAGCTTGCTTTAATGCTTAATCAAGCTGAAATTGCAAATGCTGTTAATATTTTAAAAAAAGCAAGGGAAAACAAAGGGAGATTGTTTATTTTAGGTGTTGGCGGAAGCGCTGGTAATGCATCACATGCAGTAAATGATTTTCGTAAAATAGCTGGGATTGAATCATATGCCCCTACCGATAATGTTTCTGAGCTTACTGCAAGAACAAATGACGACGGTTGGAATTCTGTATTTAAGAACTGGCTTAGAGTAAGTAATTTAAACGCTAAAGATGTTGTATTGGTGTTTTCTGTCGGTGGTGGAAATCTGGAAAAAAATATCAGCGTAAATCTTATTTCTGCAGAAAAATTTGCAAAAGAAGTCGGGGCAAAAATTATCGGTATTGTAAGTAGGGATGGCGGATTTACAAAAGAAATTGCAGACTGTTGTATTTTAATCCCTGTACTTACTCCAGAGACAGTAACACCACATGCTGAAGAGTTTCAGGCTATAGTCTGGCATCTTCTAGTATCACATCCTGAAATTCAGGTAAATGAAATGAAGTGGGAAAGCGCTGAAAAAGTACAAGTAAAATAAAAATGGATAAAGCAGTATTTTTGGATAGAGATGGGGTAATAAACTATCCCGTCCTGAATCCAAAAACAAATGAGTATGAAGCTCCACATAATGAAAAGGATTTAAAGCTATTTCCAGGAGTAATTGGATCTTTAAAAGAGTTACTAGAACTAAATTACAAATTATTTCTTATATCAAACCAGCCAGACTGCGCAAAAGGGAAAACTTCTCTTGAGGGATTGCAATCTGTTCAAAAGAAGTTAAATTCGATCTTTCTTAAAAAGAATATTATATTCACAGAATATTATTACTGTTATCATCACCCACAAGGTATAGTTTCTGAATATTCAACTGTCTGTGAATGCAGAAAACCAGGAAATCTATTTTTAAGAAAAGCAAGGTTACAATATAGTTTAAATATGCCCTCATCGTGGATGATAGGAGACAGAGACAGCGACATTCACTGTGGACAATCAATGGGTTTAAAAACTATTCTCATCAAACAATTTCACAGCGATGGCAAATCAGGCCAAAGCAATCCAGAATATAAAGCAGATGATTTAACTAAAGCAGTAAGCATAATAAAAGCTAATACAGGGAGAAATTAAATGCCACAACTAAAAGATTTAAAAATAAAGATTTTTGCAGATGGTGCAGATATTAAAACTATGGTGGAGCAGCAAAAAAGTGGTATTGTTCAGGGATTTACAACCAACCCAACATTAATGCAAAAAAACGGAATAACAGAGTATGAAAGTTTTGCAAAAGAAGTTTTAAAGAATATAACAGATAAACCAATATCTTTTGAGGTATTTTC
>Ga0209515_10001177_pt1 | contig 45029 bp, 52 predicted proteins | sample Subgroupgradi54m_FD_187454 | JGI IMG/M metagenome (GOLD analysis project Ga0209515, IMG submission 187454) | Subsurface groundwater microbial communities from S. Glens Falls, New York, USA - GMW60B uncontaminated upgradient, 5.4 m (SPAdes)... ... | reverse complement strand
CGTTTAGAATTTGGGAAATCCGGATCCTCTGTTATTCCCCAAATTCTAAACGCCTCAATAACAATTAGTTTATTTTTTTCACATTCTTTTCGCGTTTCTTCAATCAGTTTTTGCAATTCAGCTTCAGTTATGCTGTCATGATTAATCTTTGACCAACGGGGATGATATTTGAAACTGACCCCGAAGCCGCGTCGGAATACCTTAACCTCGCCATCCGGCCCGACGAAATCGAGTGTTTTTATTATCCAATTAAAAGTTAGCTCCCTATACTCCGCTCCGTATCCGTTTTTAGATGGATACAGCTCAAGAGATCTTTCCAGCTTTGCTTCCGCCCGCTCTCTTTCTTCTCTCTCTCGAAAATCATAAAGATACGAATCTTTCAGCTTAACCCCAAACCACGGTATCGGATTAGTCTTTTTCACCACTTTCATTACTCCTCTCCTCCATTTAGAGCCCTTCATATATTAGCATATAAAGAAAATAAAAGCAATTGTCTGGAGTTGCTTTTGAATCTGATTATTAAAAAATTTTTTCCCCAAAAATTAAAATATAGTTCGAGCCGATGTTTTTCTACGGGCTCTTTTGCGGTTTTCAGTGGTGCGGCTCCGCCGCTTTTCGGATTTTTCGCGGGCGTCTCCAACTCGCAATTTCCTACGTGGTGCCCTCGAGAGGAATCGAACCTCTATTGCAAGATCCGCAATCTTGCGTCCTATCCGTTGAACGACAAGGGCTACTATTTTTTACCCACTCCAAAATAAAGGATTTGCATGAGCGTCAGCTAATATCCGAGAAGAACTCCCCGCAGGCAAGCTGGCTTGGTTCACCCGAATCTTATCGGGTGACAGCGCCGCCGAGGGAGAGCGGGCTCTCGCCGCAGGAGCGAGAGAACCGCGTTTCTTCGAGGATGTTAGTTGGTGCTCATGCAAATCCATCAAATTCTCAACCAATCAATTACCGCCTCAAGCAGAGTCTCTTCATGCTCTACTTCAGGAATTTCTTTAAGAAGCGCGGAGCGGACATTCCCCAATAATTCTTTCGGGACCAGTATATGAACATGCAATTTAAACCTGTGTTTGGGTTTCAACCACAGTCTAGCAAATTTTTTATTAGCTTGTCCATCGTTTACGTCCGCCTCGCTTCTTTTCAAAGAAAAACCCAAAAGCTCATCATAGTTGTAAACCAGATTGTTTCCTATTTTAACTTTATTATCAAACACCGCAATCGTGTGCGAGGCCGGTCTTCTTCCGCTCAAAATCGTCAAGAGTATCACTGATATTGCCAAAAAAATAGCAAAGAGAAAATTATTTTGCCACAATGAAACGGTAATTAAAATTATAGCCGCGAGGGCTAGGGCGTAGTACCAAGCCGGACTTTTTTCTCTGAATTCAAACTCGCTTGCTTCCCAAGTAATTTGAGCCATAGCTTTATTATACAACTAGAGCGCCTATGGTCTAGAGCCTGCATAATTTTTTGCAACAGTTATCTTTTCGTGCTGAATTGAGTTTACCCCGAACCCTATACCCCGAACCCTATACCCTGAATTGAATTTTCTATTATTATATCCAGTAGTTTTACAAACTCTATCCCCGCCGCCTTCGCCTGTTGCGGCAAAAGACTGGTTTTAGTTAGTCCAGGTATGGTGTTTATCTCCAGCGCATAAAAATGCCCCTTTTTATCCATTATCATATCGGTTCTCGAGAACCCGCGCGCGCCAATGGCATTATGCGCGACAACAGCTATCCGCTTCATCTCGGCGATTTTAGAGTCAGGCAATTTAGGCGGCGTTATTTCATCGGACGCACCTGACTCATACTTGGCGCTATAATCGAAAAACGATGATTTCTTGGGGATTATTTCTGTGGGTGGTAGAGCCTTGGTGGCGCCGTCAATTTCTAAAACCCCACAAGTAAATTCCCTTCCGGTTATGAATTGTTGCATCATAATATTCGGAGAATATTTAAGGGCTTTTTGTATGGCGTTGGGTATCAGGGCTTCATTTTTTATGATACTTACCCCGACGCTTGACCCCCGGTCTGCCGGTTTTATTACCATGGGGCAACCTTTAGCAACTCCCGGGACCCTCAACCCCGCGCCACTAAAGATCGCAAGCGAGGCAACCTTATCCATTCCCAACCGACTTGCTCCCGCCCTCGAGCCGGTGAATGGAACGCTTATTTTTTCCAATTCATTTTGAAGCGTTCCATCCTCTCCATATTCACCATGCATAGCTATAAACGCGGCGTGGACATTATTCTTTAGATCTTCTATCGGCATCGGCCACTCGCCTTTTTTTGAAATTATAATCGGCAGAATCTCATACTTATTCTTATCTAAATTATCGGCGACCATTTTACCGGTTTTTAACGACACCTCATGCTCTGCCGAAGGCCCGCCCGAGAGAACCGCAATGCGTAGTTTTTTGTTGTTCATACTTACATAACAAAACCATCCGTCGATGCGGATGGTTTTGTTATGAAATTACCTAAACCAATCAATCGTCCTCTCCCACCAAGATTTTTTCTTCGGTGCCTGTTCCGGCTTTTTTAATTCTTTAGTCAGTTGTTCATAGGCCGTTGCCTGATCCTCTGCTTGTCTTAGCTCGCGGCCCTCTGCTTCCCTCGCCTCTTTCTCACTTATTATTCTAGACAGGGCCTCTTTTTGAGCTTCTTTCTGCTTCTTCATCGTTTCTATCCTATTCTTCAAGTCCTCAAATCTTTTCATCGCCTCATCTTTTTTATTCTGCTTGGCGCCCTCCGACGACCTCTCCGCGGCCTTTCCTTCCGCGACCTCTCGCAATATCTTCAGTTGATCTTCGTGTCTTTTCGCTGTTTTCTCTTCGTCTCCTTTTGGAGCGTATAAAACTTTTTCTGCCTCCTCCGCCGTTTCCGTAGCTTTTTTCAATTTCTTACTCCGCGCCTCCATTATTATTTCTGCCGGCGTTTTCTCTGGCTTTACTATATTTACCTCCCCCATGGATTTCTCCGTTTTTTTAGCTTCAGCCATCGCCCTTCTCCTTTTTATTTGCGCCTCCGCCATGGGGATAATGGCTTCATTAGAAGTCCCGCTCGCGACCTCCGGCTTTTTCGCCAACTCGTCTTTAGCCCTCCTTGTGTATTTGCGGGCTTTTATTTTTTCTGTACCCAAATCCTGCATCGTCTCTTGTATCTCTTGCATTCTTTTTACTTCTTCTTGTGGCATTTTTTCCATATTTGATAAAAAATAGTTCCCAAAACTTGAGGAACTCTTTTTTGATAATAAGCTATATATCTATTATACATCATTATATTTAAAATCAACTGGGTAACTGTGAATAAAAAAATCACCCCGATAATCATCGGGGTGGAAATTTAGTTAATTCTAATTTCCGCTACAATTTCAATATTTCCGCGAATTCGCGTTACCGCCATGACGGTATCGCCCGGCTGGACATATTCATCCAAACCGGCTTCGTTTCCATTTCTCTGAATCTCGCAGTTCTTGACATCAATATCGAGTTTTTCAAAAACATCGCCGATTTTCATTTTTCCGCTCAATTCAAAATCGTGGAATTTTCCCGGTACCTTTACGAAAGTCGCCATTCCGCTGACTATCGGTTCAGCCGGGGTCGTCGCGGGATTAGCGGCCGGGACAGCATTCGTCGGAGTGTTTTGATTATCGCTCATTTTCTTCCCTCCTATTTTGTGGAGCCGGACCTTGGTTTTTGAACGATATCAAAGTTTTTAGTTATGATTCCAAACTTATCGCCCATCAACACAATAACTTCATGGTCAAAAGATTTCCCGGTTGCGAAGTTCGTCATAGTCTTAACAGCCAAGCCCGCAATCACTGCGACAGTTGATGCGATAGCTCTGTTAGTGCAAGCGCTTTCTTCGGCATCTTTATCTTCATACAAGGTCTTCTCGTATTTATCGGCATGAGGTATGGGCCTTATGGCATATATAGTACCCCATTCAGCCGCCATTCTGGTTTCAATCAATAGATCCACAAACGGCTTATACTTAATAGAATTAAGCCAGATTTCTTTGCGGCTCTTCATGGTGTCGGTCAAGACGAACACAATTCCCTTAACCTTTTGCTTTTCAAATCTCTCCGGGATAGCTTTGATTTCCACTCCGGCATTAGCCAGAATGAACGTTTTGAGAGCTTCAACTTTTAAATCGCCGACAGTTCCAAGTCCATAGGTTTGATTGGGTAGATTATGAGCCTCGATTTTATCAAAGTCATATACCGTTATATCTCGGCACCCCATTTTAGCCAGGAGCCATGTGATATACGATCCAGTCGCTCCGGCCCCAATTACAGTGATGGACTTCTTAAACTTTTCAGGCGAAAAGATAGCAAGCTGGCGCCAAAATTGAATATCATCGTATTTATTTGCCATCGAACTGTATCTCCACATTATTTATCGGCGGTAGTGGCGGTGGCGTTCCTGGCGCTCTTTCTTTTTCTTGCGACGCTTCGCTCGCCCCCCCACCGCCTTTGGAGCTTTTATTGTTAACGACCACCTCCTTTGCTCCTTCGTTGTCTTTAGCGTAGCTAGGTTTCGCTTCCTTCTCTTCGGCTTGGCCTCCGGTTGGAACTTCCCCAGCCGAGTAGTCTTGGAAGGCGAGGTTCGCCTCTTCTTTGCCATCAGGCGGCGGAGAAGGCGCTTCAGTATCTCTAATGTCCAGTCTTTGGCCGAGTATATGAACCGTAGGGCTCGGGAAGTAATTGGTTCGTCGAAAGGACGACACCTTTTTTTGTATTTCTCCTCTGATTCTTTTCTGTCGTTCGGAGTCAACTATCTCCGCCTCCCACGGGCAATCATAAACCAAAAACCCTTTCTTATAATCCACAAAAGTGAAAACGCACTTTCCTCCTCGCGTAAAAATTCCGCGGAGAAAGAAGTTATTTTCTTTAAATTCTTTAAGCATTTCATCATCCTGACCTGACGGTTCCGTCATGTCTCCGGGGTGCAAATGCCCCCAGAAAAGCATCTTTTCAACGATGCCTCGATTATCCTTGCCACCATTAGTGAGCTTGTAGCAAAGTTTGCCATACGCCGATGTGTCAAATTCGCAATGTGACCCCGAGACTTCTTGCTCTAATATAAATATCTTCTCAATCCTATACTTGGTAGCGTCGATTTTTTCTACCGTGCCCATCCAGCCAATTTCATCATTCCCCGCTTCTTGGACAATGCCTTGCATGTCAAGATAGGCATCATGAGACAAAACGATGGTCGGCGCTTCCGGCGCCCATCCAAAAAGTTCAATTTTAGCTTTGGCATCATCGTGCGGAGCCATTGGCTTCACTGGCTCCCTCTCCTCATCTTCATCACTCCATCTAAATCCGGTCATGGGTGAAAGCGGTCTCTTCCTTCCTCTGCTCATTTTTTTCTCCTTTCTTGCGCCGAATCACGAAACTCCAATTTTAGCGTTTTTTAGCCTCCGGCCAGAAATCAATTGTTTTGTAAGCCCGGAAGTCATCGCTCGCTTCATAGCTTTTGAGGTATTCGATTAACACTGACGTGAGCGCCGCGAACTTTCTCTCGGCTATCATTTGAGGGACGGTATCATGAATGTTCCCGAGACACGGCCTTCCATCATAGTTCACATGAGGGTGAGACCAGCGATTTTCAATTAGTCTCGTCAGGTTTTTTAAATTGATACAGCCATTTGATCCGTCGGTATAGACATCAATCTCGAACTCTCCTATGTCATAGATCCGCCCTTCATGTTCGATTTGTATGTTCTTCGTATAGATCGAGAGTTTAATTCCATCTATGTCCATGCCTTTGACATCAGGATGTTTCATTAATTGGTCGAACTCATCGCCGAATCTGGAGCTGAATTTATCAGAGTCGTTCTTTAATTTATCAAGCTCGTCTTTTTTTCTTATTGTTAGCCTAACCGTGTAAACGAGAGTTTTCTGATGCTGATCGATTTCCCCCTGAAGTCTCTCCACTTCTTTCTCTAGTTGCCCAATGAGCTTCGCCTTCCCCTCTTCCCCACAGAGCTCCATGTACTTTTGCCGTATTGTTACGGCATTAGACTTTTTAGGCGACGCCTTAGAAGTCTTTTTTCTGTGAGGCATTGGGGGCATCTCCGCGAACGCTATACCCTGAATGTCAGTCGGCTTACATGTAATATCGTCTCTAAGTATTCCCAAAACCCTGCACATTTCACTTAGATCGGTTGCCGGTATGGCAAAGCAGGTCATTTCATAGGGTGAGGCAATTCTTATTTTTGGCGCAAAATTAATCTTGGTCGCCCTTAGCTCTTCATAGCTTATCAGATCTTCAGGAAATGCGACCATTTGGTCGCCATCCATGGCTTCGCTCCTTTCCGGCTGAAACGCGTCAGGCCAACTGTCGATGTACAATGGCATCTCCGTTCCCCCCCTCCCTTTTTGTATTTCAATGAGCGCTCCACCTCGCTCTTTTCTAGAACCAGCCTTATTAAAGCAAAAATATAGACGGTCGTCAACCCCTTACGCTCTTCCCCAATATAAACTCCGCAGTCTAAAATCATGGGATAAAAAAACCGCTCTTCAGCGGTTTCATAAGTCTTCAGATGTTTCGTTTTCTTTTTGGTCATTGGACATAAGGGCGTACCCTATCAAGATGCCGGCCACTCCCCACATAACCACAAACCACAATAGCGCGATAACATCTAAAGCTAGCATGGCAAAAGAGAATATGATAAGGAACAAGCCTAGAATTTTCGCGGCTTCACCCACACCCACCTCCTCATTTTGCGCTGTCGCTATATTACCAACATCTATAAAGATTTGCAAATCTAAATTGCAAGGAGTCTGGCGCGCAGGCATTTCGCAGTTCTACTCATGCTCCTTAACCAGTTTTGGATTAGTCTCCATTTCATTCACTAAAGGACGAGAAGCTTCTACGGTAAGAGCCTGAACCTTATCGAACGAAAAATTTTCCATATCTCCTTGACCATAGATAACTATATCATCAGTAATTTTGATAAACGTATGCGCGCGTTTTTCCGCCTCATCTCTATAGCCGCGACTCACATAATGATTCGTGAGCGCTCGCACAACATCGCCACTTAACAAGTGTTTTAATTCCTTTTGAGTTTTAGCATCCTCCGGAGACTCTAATAGTTTATTAACTAATGTATTCATGCGCTCCCCAATAGAATCTATAAGATGAATTTCTCTTTCCTCTAAGGTCAAAAAAGCGCCCGGCAGAGGCCCTACTTTTTCAATATCGGCAGAGTTAAAGCGATCCTCTCCGAGAGCATCATCTATTCTATGAATGTTTGCGAGTATTTCCTGGCTTAAAGACGGGAATCCCTCTTGAACCGCCGTGTCATAATCTTGCACCAGCCACTCACGGCGTTCTTCAATCCACCCGGGATTTTTGGAAACATCAAAACCGGAATCCAATAAAATAGTCGTGCGTTCGAGGTTGGCTCGCGCCTCGGCCTCCTGATCGCCTTTCTTTTGCGCGGCCTTTACTCCTTGCTCCGCAAACGCATCGAGTAAGTTGATGGCTTTTTTGACTTTGGGATTTGAAAAATCATCAGGATCTTCAATGCCCTTCGATTTAAGGGCACGAAATGCGCGAACTACACTTTCGCGTGTTATGGCTTCCTTTTCGCGCTCCGGGCCCCCCAGTGTCGGCATTTTCTCTGACATAGTTTTGATTGGGTTAATTTCTGTTCAAATCTCTCCCTCATCCTCGCTCATTTTGTTTGCTGCGGTGAGGGAGGGATTTGAACCCTCGCGCCGGATTAACTCCGACCTAGGAGATTAGCAATCTCCCCCCTTCAGCCTCTTGGGTACCTCACCGTATACGTATACTTTAATTGATTTTGGCGTAAAATACAATAAAATAAAATTTTTTTATTGCACAATCTATCGACATCGCAAGACGATAGATTGGTTATTCTAAAACAAAACCCCGACTTTCTCGGGGTAATAATTTTAGTCCCTCTTCCCATAAACCACATACAAACATCCTGCCCCGACTGCCATATAAAAAAGGCAAGCACCGGTTTCAAAATCCAAGCCCAATCCCAAAACGCTCCCTAGCCAGACAAACCCAAGAGTCAGCCATACATTGCGAGGTCGCATGGGATATTTTTCTTCCACTCCCGCCTCCTATTTTTCGGCTATAAACATTATATTGCATCCATTGCTAAAGTCAATTTAAACATTTTAAGATAAAACTGCTCCGTAAAGAGCAGTAGAGTTGTGTAATATATGAGTCTTATAGGTTAGAGCGGGATGCGGCCAGGATATTGCAAAATAGAGCGCCTTGCTCGATAGCGTCATCCAGGGCCTTGTGAGTATGCGGCGAAGGATCAAACCATTCCTTCGGCATTATTTTCTTGTTGGTATCACGATAGTTAGTCTTTAAAACCGCCATCGCGAATGATTTGATATCAAGCGCCGAGAATGAAAAAGGGCTTTCTCCGGCAAATCGGATTAGATACCAATACACAAACATAAAATCGTAGACCGCCGGATAACCGACAAACACCGGTTTACCCGGAAGCTTTTTCAGCCAAGATACAAACTCCGGCATCACCTTAACAGGGTCTTGCTGGTTTTGTCGGCATTCTGCCCATGCCTCTTTTTGGGTTTTCCACCATTCCATTGTTTTTGTATCTGCGACTGCGCCGGGCAACGTATGAAGGTTAGCGCTGAACGTACCTACAAGTTTTTTGTCTGTGGTATATGCCGCGGAGCCGAAGCTAAGCATTGAGTTTATCCCCGGAATGGGGCCATCAGCTTCCACATCGGTACTCACGTAGATCTCGACCACGCTCACCCCCCTTCGCTTGATTGATTTAGTCCATTAAGAAGTTCTGGCGTTAGTTTAACATGCAAAACTCTCCATGTCAATGTTTGGTGGTCCCGCATCACAGCAAATTGCGCTATTCAAGATTATTAAGTATAATATATGCATATGAAGCGTCCGCCTATTATCGTGGTTATGGGTCATGTTGATCACGGTAAAACAACTTTACTGGATTTTATCAGGAAGTCTAATGTAGCCGCTAAAGAAGCCGGCAGCATTACTCAATCCACCGGCGCTTATGAAGTGATTCATAACGGCGAGAAGATTACTTTTATTGATACCCCCGGCCATGAGGCATTTTTTAAGATGCGCAAACGCGGAGCGCATATTGCCGATATCGCTATTTTGGTTGTCGCGGCTACCGACAGCGTTCAAAATCAAACCAAAGAAGCCATCAAAGTCTTACGAGAATCAGAAACGCCTTTTGTGGTGGCGATAAACAAAATCGACAAAGCCAGTCAGCAAAACATTGAAGCGGTAAAACAAGAATTGATGAAAGAAGGAGTGCTTTTGGAGGGGTATGGAGGCAGCATTAGCTGGCAGGGCATATCGGCTAAAATCGGCGATGGTATCAACGAACTTTTAGATACTCTGCTTTTAACCGCCGAGGTGGAGGGTTTGGAATATGACCCATCTGCTCCCGCGAGCGGCTATGTCTTGGAGAGTCGTTTGGATAACAGGAGGGGTATTATTGTTCACATTATTTTGAAAAACGGCACTTTGCGTGTTGGTGACTATATTAAAGTCGGCGATGTAACCGGAAAAGTCAAAACATTGGGCAATTTTTTGGGCGAGAATGTTAAAGAATTAACTCCGTCGTCTCCCGCCTCTATCTTTGGGTTTGAGAGTTTGCCTCAATCCGGTGAAGAATTTGTTTGCGGCAAAGATGAATTTAAGGCGCAAGCATTATACGCTAAGACCAAATTGGATTTTCTGGGTACTGTAGAAGGTGTGAATTCCATCAACCTTATTTTAAAAGGCGATGTGTCGGGTTCATTAGAGGTTTTATCTTCGATCCTTAGAGCTCTTCCGCGGTCCGAAAGTTGTTATTTAAATATTATAGAAGAGAGTGTGGGCGATATAACTGACGGCGATGTTAAGTCGGCCATTGCCCACAAGTCGGCCATTGTCGCTTTTCGCTCCAAATCCACCAAAGCGGCCGCGTCTTTGGCCGACGCTCAAAATGTTAATATCATTCAATCTGAAATCATTTATGATTTAGTTAAGGTCTTGGAAGAGATGTTACGAGCCGGCACCGCTAAAAAAGTTTTAGGCGATTTGGAGATATTGGCGCTTTTCGGCAAAAAAGGTAAAAATTTAATTACCGGCGGCAAAGTAGTTACGGGCGAAATCAGAAACAATTCTACTTTAGAAATCGAGCGCGATAAAAAAATAATCGGTAAGGGAAAGATTATTAATTTGCAGAGCCAGAAAGTTGACGCGACGATCGTCCCCGCGGGCAGTGAGTGTGGCCTCCTCCTTGAAACTGATGTTTTGCTAAAAGTAAGCGATCATCTTGTTTTTAGACAATAATTTATCAGGGTTAAGAGGTGTTTGGTTTAGGGTCTGCATTCTGTATTTCCCTATACCCTATACCCTATACCCTATACCCTATGAAGCACCATCGCCCCGAACGCATGGGACAACTTATAAGAGATGAAATAAGCAATATGATTTTGCGGGAATTAGAGTTTGATAAATCTTTGGTTACGGTAACTTATGTGGAAGTTTCCAAAGATTTAGAGCATGCTAAGGTTAAAGTAAGTGTCATTCCCGAGGGTGACGAAAACGCGGTTATTAAAGTCTTAAAGAAATTTAGAAAACATTTTCAATTTGAATTGATCAGAAAGCTTAATTTGCGTCCATTGCCGGAGATTGATTTTGCAATTGATCACGGGCTGGAACGCGCCGCGATTATTGAGAAAGATTTACTTGATATTGCCAAAAAAGAAGGATAGTAGGAAGTCCGATGTCCTCGAAGCGCCACTTCCCCAAAGTTATCCCCCTCTTCGGAAGTGGCGCTTCGCAAATATTAAGTTATTTACATTTCAACTTCCGCACCTAAAAAATTGACATTATAGTCGAATTTTATTAGACTTTAGTCAGCTTCGAATCAGGGGAAGCGGGCGATGACCAAGGGTGAGATAGCGAACGCCATGCGGACTTATCGGGAGTATTTTGAGAGAAATAACATCCCTAAGCAATGTATGGACGATCATCGTTTGATGGTTGCGACTCGTGATGAAGCGCTGGCGCATTGCCACGGCACGCTGGACTATATGGAAGAAGTCTTGGCCGCAGGGAAGATGGAAAAGTTCCATAGGACGCTCGGTTTCTTGCAGGGAGTCCTTTGGGCTCATCAAATTTATGCGTTGGACGATCTAAAGACTCACAACCGCACTTCCTAGCTCTGAATTACGAAATTGTCTTCAACTGATTTTTTAAAGAATTTCCGGCGAGACGATGCGAGAAAAGTCAAGCGATATACGAAGAAGTATCTCATGAGACTTTTCTCGCTAGTCGTAGCCGAAATTATAAAAAAAGCAGTGAAGCAGAATTCCGTAATTCAGAGCTTGGTGCGGTTTTATAATTATATTAGTATTCCCAGAAGCGCCACTTCCCCAAATTGTTCCCCGCATTTGGAAGTGGGGCTTCCCAAATATTGAGCTGTTTGCATTTGAACTTGTGCCAAAATTATTTGATAAAATCCTCAAATATTATTAAAATACATATATCGGAATGGCCGGATAGCCAAGTGGTAAGGCAGGAGTCTGCAAAACTCTTACGCGGGAGTTCGATTCTCCCTCCGGCCTCCAATTAAAATAACCCTTGTGGGTTATTTTAATTTCTCCTTTAGCTTCTCCAGAACCTTCTCTTGAGACTCGTTCTTATTTTCAGAAATTATAAACAGTACATCTTCTCGTTTCATCCCCCTTTCATCTCTTAGTACATCAGCGGTTTTAATTATCTGGCCGAAAGTTTTGCTTGGCTTAAATCCCAACGCAACCAAATCTCTTCCTTGGAGGAGCGGCGCGGGGACTTCTTTAGAAATATTCAACTCCTTAGCGCGTTTTAGCATCCAATTTTTTGCCGGGTCATACGCGGGCATAAAATATTTGCCGGGTTCATTCGGGTCTGGGAACGGCCCGCGTCCCAAGTGATCGGCCTCTGCCACATGCACCAACTGTTCAATGGTTGCCGGAGTCATTTTTCTCGCCAACTTCCTAAATGCTCCGTCTGAAACTTTCAACCCCTTTTTAACCTCATTGGTATATTGCATCGCCGGCCAAAGATGATTTTCAACGATTTTCAAAATTGCCTCAACTATATGTTTGTCGCCCACCCCTATATCGCTCAAAAACTTTTCCGATGGCGCGACTCCTGCCGGCTCGTGGCCATGTGAGCGTACTCTACCCTCTTTAAATTCAGTGGTGGCTGGCTTCCCTAAATCATGGCAAAAAGCCGATAGTAAGACTATAATCGCGTCATCACCTTTTAATCTTTCACGCTCCACAATTTTTGCCGCCTCATCAACTACCATAAGCGTATGAATCCATACGTCCCCTTCCGGATGCCACTCCGGCTCTTGAGGCGTGGACATTAAGGGCACAATTTCATCCTTATGCAATTCGTGAAAAATCCCCAACTCCATCGCCGCGTTTAGCCCCAGCGACGGCTTGCGTGATTTGGTAAATAATTTCAGCCACTCTTCTTTCAATCTTTCCTTGGGTAAATATTTAAGCTCCGGCCGCATTTCGCGGATAATTCTGGCGCTTTCATCTTCAATCATAAGCCCCATTCTTCCCACGAATTGCACGGCGCGCAAAACTCTCAAAGGATCATCTTTGAATCTTTCTTCATCAGTCACTCGCAACATTCTATTTTTTAAATCTTCTACCCCGCCAAAATAGTCATAGATTCGGCCGGTTAAAATATCTTTAGCAAGAGAATTGATGGTGAAGTCGCGCCTCCTCGCCGCTTCTTTGACGCTCATCTTGGGGTCAGAGCTTACAGAAAAGTCTTTGTGGCCTTTGCCGGTTTTTGATTCTCTTCTGGGTAGCGACACATCAATTTCCGTGTCCGCCACTCTTATCTTTAATATTCCAAAAGCTTTGCCGACTTCATTTAGTTCGCCAAATTGGGCAACAAGATTTCTTAACTCCTCGGGCTCTATATTATAAACTTCCAAATCATAGTCTTTTATAGGGAGACCCATTATTTCATCACGTACTCCGCCGCCCACAAGCATGGCAGCTCCACCTCTTTCTTTGACGGCCTTAGCAATATTTACCGCCGCCTTAAAGGCATGAATGTTCTCATAGAACCCGCCCTCCAAAAGATATTCGGCGTATTGCCAGGCGTCTCGTCCTTGATAAATTACTCCCTTCTCCGGGGCTTCAGCTAAAACTTTTTCCTTTAGTCGTAGCTTAGCGACATAATCTTCGAGCTCTTTAGCTAAGCTCTCCGCCTCCGCGATTGCTTTTTCTATTTTGCTTTCTTCTTCTATTTTGTTTTCTTTTTCGGCCAACACCTCGGCCGGCATGATTTTTTCTTTCATAATAATAAGAGTTTAATTACCTTTTATTATGATACCAATATTCGTCCGTCATTACGAGAAGTGTGCTATGTTCTCTGTCATTCCTGCGGAAGCAGGAATCCAGACCTAGTGGATTCCAATTCAAAGGCTGGGATGACAGTCTTGGTGACGGAGCAATACTTTACACAATCCCCCAAAAGCCTTAATCTATATCCTATAAGCTAACAGCTACAAGCTAGTATGAGCCCGGGTGGTGGAATGGCAGACACGACGGCCTTAAGAGCCGTTACTCGCAAGGGTGTGTGGGTTCGACTCCCACCCCGGGCACCAATGCCTAAACGACCGAACGGGGACACCCGTTCGGTCGTTTAATATTTTTGTTGAATATTAGCTTCTGGTTATCTCCACCATCGCTGAAGCCAATGCCGCGAGGCCAAACCGCGAAAAGACGAAGAATTAAAAATTCATTCATATTTTGATTATAATAAAAAATCCCGCGTACTTTGCGGAATTTATTACTTTTTTAAAATTTCTCCTACTTCCGTGACGATCGTCACGGAAGTAGGAGAAATTATATTTACGCTTGATTTGCATCGCAAGCGATCGCTCGTAAGTTATTGACCAGCAAGCTATTGACCGTTGCAAAATTCTACCAGTTGTTTATAAAGCCAAGTTGTCCTATCCCGCAAGTGCTCCATGTCGCAATTAGAATCAATATAAAAATCCGCCATATTCATCTTGTCTTGGCTGGGCGTCTGGAGCGCCGCGCGCTTTCTTATTTCGCGGTCAGAAGTTTTGCATCTGTCCCGCGCGATGGCTCTCGCGATTGCCACTTCTTCTTCGCAATGCACCACAATCATCGCGTCAAATTCATTCTCCTTTCGGCTCTCGTAAATAATCGCGGCCTCAAAAATGTTCATTAGCGCGATTGATTTACGAGCCCTTTCTTTAAATTCATCGAAGACAAGCGGGTGGACAAAATTCTCTAACGCTCTTAGTTTTGTGGTATCGTTGAACACAATTTTGCCCATTGCCTTGAAATCTAGCTTCCCATCAAGCAGCACGTCATCGTCGAGAATTTTTTGTATCCGTTTGGCATTTCCCGGTCGAGCCATTATTTCCTTAGCCATTGTGTCACCATCGTAAACAGCCACATCCGGCCATTCCGCCAACATTTTAGCCACTGTGCTTTTCCCGGAGCCGATATTCCCGGTGAGGCCAAAGAAGAATTTTCTGACCACCATGTCCACCCCCCTTAAGTTCTGAGTTACAAGACGGTTATATTATAACAAGATTTTAAGTTTGATGCAAGCTTGCTAAATTCATAAATAACGTTTATACTAAGCACAGCATCGGAGCTATTGGAGGTGGCAAAGATGAGTCCGGAAGGGGCAATCTCATTTCTGTTTGTAGTTAAAATAATCGCCATTGTATTGCTATTTAGTGTTTGTCTCAATAACAATTTAGCCAAGCAAAAGCAGAGTTTATATCTAGGAGTGATTGAGTTATTTTTATTTGCAGCTAATGGAGCGATGGGTTTCATTGAAAGGGCGACCGGGAACGAAGCCTCTGCCGCATTGTCTTTTTTGTTAGTTTTAGTATGGGGTGTGCTTGCTAGTTTTAATTTTGTAAATGCGTTCAAGAAAGATGCGCCAAAAGAAGATCAATCCGGCCAATAAGCCGGACTTTTTATTTCCGTTTGAACATTGACTTATACTATACTTTTTGATAAAATAGACACAGCAAGTCATGGGGGTAAATAAAATGGAGCAGGTATATGTGGCCACCCTCCTTATTCGCGTTGCCGCTATGCTTTATTGGCTGATGTTTTTTCTCAAGTCGTCCGACAAAACCCGCAGTGATTTTTTCCGCATTGGAATCGCCACCTTTATCATGGCATTGTGCAGCGGCATTTGCATGTCTTATAATCTTATGAAAGCAAGCGACTCCTGGATCATGAACTTGCTAACTATGATAATGTGGAGCGGCTGTTCGATAGGCAGTTTTTATGAAGCCGCTTTTCGTTCATATTTTAGTGACACGATAAACAGCACTCCTAAGGTTACCAAAAACAATCCGCCGCCACCAATTATCCTTCCCAAGCAGAAGGAACAGAACGATTAAAAATAAAACCAATCCGGCTAGCCAGCCGGCTTTTTTTGTTATAAACTTTCTTTAGCACTTTTAAGCGGGACGACTCGATGAACGACCCCTTCGCCCTGGAGATGATCCAAAAAACCGGAGCGCTGGTTCAAAACGGTCATTTTGTATATTCGTCCGGTAGGCACGGCAAGGACTATGTAAACAAAGACGCAATTTATTCATATCCTTTTGAAACTTATGAGCTCTGCGATACGTTGGCGAGTAAGTGCGCGGGCTTCAAAAGTGATGTGGTGGTGGGCCCTGCTTTAGGCGGCATCGTGATCGCCCAATGGGTGGCATATCACTTGATCACTTTAACCATAAGAGATGTTAGGTTTGCCTATGCCGAGAAAAAAACCGATGGATCGGGTTTTATTTTAAATCGAGGATATGAGTTATTGGTGGCCGGCAAGGACGTTTTAATCGTTGAAGATGTCTTAACAACCGGCGCCTCTGTCAAAAAAGTGGTTGAGGCGGTGCGAAATGCCGGTGGTAATCCGGTTGCCGTTGCCGCCTTCATAAACCGCGGGAATATTACCGAAAAAGATTTGGGCGTGTCTCGGTTTATGGCTCTAGCGAATCTTCCGCTTGAGTCTTGGGAAGCAGAAGGTTGCGAGCTCTGTCAAAAAGGAGTCCCGATAAACAATAGTTTCGGCAGATCAAAAACCCCGTAAGGGGGTTTATTGATTTATTAAGCAAAATGATATAAATTGATTATATTGCGGGTATCGTATAGCGGCTATTATGTAACCTTGCCAAGGTTAAGATACGGGTTCGACTCCCGTTACCCGCTCCGATAAAAATCTCCTTAATAAGGAGATTTTTATGTTAAAATTAACTTATGACGACCGTCCCGCTTATTATAATATTTCTAAGCTTTATCGGGTTTCTAATTGCTTGGAATATTCATCACAAAAAAACCAGCGGTGAAAAATTGGTTTGTCTGGTTGGCAAAGATTGCGATGCCGTTATTCACAGCCAATACTCGGAATTTTTAGGAATTCCTAATGCTATTTTAGGCATGTTTTATTTTGCCTTTGTAGCATTATCTTACGGAGCGCATATGATTTATCCATCCATCGGGACGCCCGCGTTTGTATTCGTGATGCTCTCTGTCTCCGCGCTTGCTCTCCTATTTTCTTTATATCTAACGCTTATCCAAACCCTTGCCTTGAGAACGTGGTGCGAATGGTGTGTTTTGTCGGCTCTTATATCGGTCTCCATATTCGCACTCGCGTTTGTGGAATATAACGAAAATATACTGGAACTTCTTCGCGATAATTATCAACTTATTGCAATACTCCACGGCATAGGAGCGGCCATAGGCGTGGGAGGGGCGACTATCACAGATGTCTTCTTTTTCAAATTTTTGAAAGATTTTCGTATCTCTGAATATGAATCTGAAATCTTGAATACCATTTCTCAAATTATATGGGCGGCCTTAGCGCTTATTGTTTTAACGGGCATTGCCCTATATTTGCCGAATGTCGAAGCTCTAAATGCTAATCCCAAGTTTTTGATTAAAATGATAGTTGTGTCGGTTTTGATTATGAACGGCGTTATTCTAAACTTCGCCATCGCCCCCAAGCTTATTAGTATATCTTTTGGTGAAAAACACGATCATCAGTCGGGTGAACTTCATTTAATAAGAAAAACCGCTTTTGCTCTTGGGTCGGTATCTATTATTTCATGGTATTCGGCTTTTGTCTTGGGTTCTATTCGTTCTATTAATCTAGATTTTTGGATGCTTTTTCTTATCTACTTATTGCTTTTAACCATGGGTATTCTTGCGAGCCAAATTATGGAGCGAATTTTAGAAATTAAATCCAGTGAAAAATAAAAACGCGCTCTCGACAACCAAAAATCCGCCTAAGGCGGATTTTTGAGTATTTACTAACCACTACCTACTATTCACCAAGCTTCAAAAACTTCCTCGGCCCCACTTGAACAACTTTAGGGGACGAGAGGTCAATCACGGTCGTCGGGTCGCTTTGCTTTACATCGTCTACTTTTACCCCGCCTTGCTCTATCAATCTTCTTGATTCGCCCTTGCTTTTGGCGAGCCCGGATTTCATAAGCAACTCCACGAGAGTCATCGCTTTTGTGCCGAGCCGCACTTCTTCAATTTCTGCCGGTCTTTTCTTTTCTGAAAATACTTTTACAAATTCTTTTCTGGCTTTTTCTCCCGCTCTTTCTCCGTGATAAACATCGACAATTATTCTTCCGAGCTCGAGCTTCGCCTTGCGTGGGTCTTTGATTTCTCGGGACTTGCCAGCGCATAATTCATAGTATGAATCTATCAAACTATCGGGCACGGACATTATTTTTCCGAACATCACATCAGGATTTTCAGTGACGCCTATGAAGTTATCGGCGCTTTTGCTCATTTTCTTAACGCCGTCTGTGCCCACTAGAAGTGGCACTGTCATAATATCCTGCTCCGGCATTTTAAAATGCCTCTGAACTCTTCTTCCCATAAGCAGATTAAATAATTGGTCTGCTCCGCCTAGTTCTACATCAGCCTTGACCATAACAGAATCATATCCTTGCATTAATGGATACAATATTTCTGCGAGCGTTATGTCATGGTCCTCATCCAGACGTTTTTTAAAATCAGCCCTATGCAGAACTTGTTGCATTGTTCCGGCCCGTGAAAGCTGTAGTATTACTTCTGATCCGCCTTTTTTAAACCATTCACTATTGTAATGTAGCTCTGCTTTGGAAACATCAATAATTCTGCTCGCTTGAGCAAGGTAGGATTCCATATTTTTCTCTATATCCTCCTCACTTAGAGGCGACCTTCCTTCTACGCGGCCGGTTGGGTCTCCTATCTGGGCGGTATAATCTCCGATTATGAGCACCGCTGTGTGGCCAGCATCTTGAAATTGCTTTAATTTACCGAGAGGAACAGTATGGCCTAAATGCAAAAACGAAGCAGTCGGGTCAATACCAAATTTTATTCTCAACTTTTTGCCGGCGAGCAATTCTTTCTCCAAATGCTCTTTGACGATGACTTCCGAAACGCCTTTATCTAATAATTTTACTATATCTTTAATATCTGATTTCATATAAATCATTCTAGCGTTTTTCAATATAAAAATCCATCTGCCGAAGCTCCACTTCCCCAAAGTTATTCCCCTCTTTGGAAGTGGAGCTTCGCAAATGCCTGTGGTGAGCTTATTGAACCATTGATTTTTATAAACTCAACCTATCCACGGTTATTGAAATAAAAAAGAGCGCCTACGCGCTCAAATTCAAATAGCCATCTACTTCATAATCTTTTTAAGTTTCATTCTGGCTGTTAATTCAGCGACAGCCAAAGACATCGCAAGAAAATCATCAACCGTGAACCCATTCATCAATGCCAACATGCTTATCCTATGTAGCATCCGGTCAAAACTTTCTCTCATCCTAGATTTCACAACCTCAACCACGCGCTCTACGATAACCTTTTTGGACCTAGTGGATTTTCTGGTTTCATTGATCAGTTTTTTAATTTCATTATTGGACAATTCAAGCGGAATGATTTTCTTAGTTCCTCTAACCATTAATACAATTGGCTCTGTTTTTGGATGCTGTTTCAAAACATTAGGATCGAATATTTCTAGGGTTTTCTTTGCCATGTTGTTCGCTCTCGCCCGGTCCATCTCTCCCCCCCCTCTTCTTCTCGTCTCCGAAGCTCCTATTCTTTAGCGACCGCGCTCTCCGCCAAAACTTCGTCTACTAGTTGAAGCATGTACCAATAAGATAGTTCATCGTATTCAATACCTGTGATATCCTTCTTCCAGCAAATCCACCACTTCCTTATTTTATCCCTAAAAGACATTTCTCGCATAAACTTATCGCCCAACCCTTTCAACATACTCTTCAAGAAAGCTCTATATACTTCACGCCTTAGGCCTTCGTCAGAACCTTCCGGAGTTACCGCTTTAGTAGAATTTAGCAAGTCCCTTAGCAGCTTTTTTATGCTATCTGAATTCTTACCGATCCTTAGTTTTAATAGTTCAAAGCCATTCTTACCCTTATGTTGTTCTACGAGTTCAGGACAAGAATATTCTATAAACTTTAATGCCACCTCATTCGCCCTCGCCTGATCCATCCTTCTCCCTCGCAATCTTCTCAACCATTTCTTTGAGTACGGTCATTGTCGAAAAACAAAATAAATCTTTTAAGTCGCCATTATCTATCTCCGTTCCCTTAGAATCGCCTCAAACCTTTCTTTGGTACAAGCTTCATATGCGAACCAAAGGAACTCCTTTATTCCATCCTTGCTCATTCCAATCGATTTGGAGAGAATCCAAATATAAGCTTTAGACTTCCAACTTTCCATCGTGTCATCAAAACGAGCCCTTAGTATAACTGCTATAGGTTTCCAATGATCTTCTTTGGTGAAGTGCGGCAGCGCCATAGTTGTACACGTCAGCATATTTTTGATTAGTTTGTCGAGGTGAAAGGCTTCTTTAGGAGTAGATCGTTCTCTATCTTCAATAAAGAGCTTTAGTGGCTCCGCGTCTGGTTGTTCCGTAAGAAGCTGCGGGTTGGTTTTCTGGAGAAATAGCTTGGCTATCTCATTCGCCCTTGCTCTGTCCATGCTCATCCTCCACTCCTGATTTCCCTAATCATAATCACTCGTTATCCTTCACGCTTTTAAATGACAGCTCCAAAAGCTCTTCTGCTAACTTTTCAACAAAAGCCCTCATTTCTTCCTCGTTTACGCCATTAACCTTTGGTATGTTATCAAAGTTCTTAGAAATCATGTGCTTTTTAGCAAAATCCACAATTTCCTTGTCGGTCTTTAGTCCCATGGTCTGCGCTTTTTCAAATATAGTTTCTTTCTCATCGGCTGTGAGACACACGCCATCCTTTATCATCCTTTTCTTGAGCAAAGCTAGCGCAATCTCCCCTGTTCGCTTACTGCCAAGACCTTTGCCAAACCACCCCATCTGACACCTCCTTTCAGTCTGATATATTATAGCAAGACCATATAAATTTGTCAAACAAAAAGCGGCCCTTCTTAAGCCGCTGTTTTTTCTTCTAAACCCTAGACCCTATACCCTATACCCCATACCCCATACCCTTTTTCAATCTTTCACTGGCACCTCAACCGTCAAGAGCGTTTTCGGCTCATCGGCCGACACCACAAATCTCAAATCGCTTCTTGAATCATAAAAATAGACAGCTTTTCTTACATTATTATTCAGACAACGAGTCAAAGCGATTTTTTTAGGCAAAGTTATTTCGAACGATCTCGCGAACGCCGTCTGAAGTTTCTCTAAAAGCGCCTTAGTAAACGGAATGTTTTTAGCTACATCTCTCGGGATCTCCAAATGGCGCTCCAAAAACCTTTCCCATGAATGTCTCGTAACCTCGATCGTTCCCAAGAGAGGGTGGCTTATTGAAATATTTTTTTCAATTATCGCGTCATTTGGCCCAACCTCCGGCGGATTTTTTCTTACCAGCTCTTTTATGGCTTTAGCGAATTCCATTATTTTCTCATCCGTCCAAAATTCATCTTCTCCAAAGTATTGGAACTTACCTATCAAGAGAAGATGAAAGAAAGAAAAAACGGGTCGTAACGGGAAGCTTTCCCGTATTTGATCCGGCTCTTTCTTGGCAAAGCGCTCAAAGAGCGCCTTGTTTTGGCTGTCGAGCTTCTTCTCCAAGAGGTGGCTCATGGAGAGGAATTTGATTAGGCGTTTGAGTTCTGTGGCGGAGAACTGTCCCATGAACAGCTCTCCGGCGCGTTCTTTCCCGATCATTTCGTCGCCAGTCATCGCTTAGTATCTCCTCGAGGGCTCGTTTTTAAGCCCTCCACCCTTTTGAAGTTGCTTACCACATTATAATCGATTCTGGTAATAATGCAAATACTACCTTCACCATCATTAGACCCCGCTAGCTTTAGGAAATAAGGAATTCTAAAAACTTCAGATAAATTAGTAAAACCCGATAATTTTGTAAGCCTCGGAAAGTTAGTTAGAAAATCGCGGAGCTTATAGAAAATTTATCGGGTGCCCGCGAGTCTTCGAACAGGGCGATAAATTTTCGTTAAGTAAGCGAGCTGATTTTCTCTAACTTGGAGAAAAGCTTATAAAATTATCGGGTTTTACTAATTTTTATATATAAAAGTTTTTATAATTCCTTATTTCTTGCCCTTAACTATCTCGTCCACCACCCCATATTCTTTCGCCTCAATCGCCGACATATAATAATCTCTGTCAGTGTCTTTTTCTATTTTAGACACTGATTGGCCGGTGTGTCTCACAAGTATTTGGTTCAGCTTGTCCTTAACTTTCAAAATATGCTTGGCGGTAATTTCAATCTCAACCGCCTGGCCTTCCACTCCGCCCATGACTTGATGGATCATAATCTCGGCATTGGGGAGAGCAAATCTCTTGCCTTTGGCTCCGGAGGATAGAAGCACCGCGCCCATAGATGCCGCCAATCCTACGCAGATGGTCGAAACATCCGCTTTCAAATATTGAATAGTATCATAAATAGCCAAGCCCGCGGAGACCGATCCTCCCGGGCTGTTTATATAGAGCTTAATATCTTTCTTGGGGTCTTCATGCTCTAAAAACAACAACTGGGCTATAACCGTATTGGCTAAGCCGTCATTGATCTGCCCGCCCAAAAAAACTATTCTTTCCTTAAGTAGTCTTGAATATATATCATAAGCCCTCTCTCCTCCCGACGTTTTTTCAATGACTGTCGGAATTAAGTACTCGTTTTTAATTTCTTTTTTATCCATAAGTTTGTTATCAACGAATAACGAATTATTTACGAATCTACGAAGGTTTGCGGATGTCTGTTCGTATGTTCGTAGCGATTCGTAATTCGCTTGGTTATTGCCTTTCCAAAAACTCAAATGTTTTCCTATTTATAAGTATGCCATAAATATAATCATAATATTTAGACACATCCACGTCTTTTGCTTCCGCCTGGTGATGGCGCGACTCTTCTTCAATTTCTTCCTTTGACGGCTCGATGTTCTCGAGTTTCGCTATTTCGGTTATAGCGATATTCGCGACCACTCTTTTTTCCGCCGCCTCTCGCATATTCTTGCGAGCATCTTCAGCTGACTTACCGGCGCGTGTCAAAGCGTCTTTATATTCTTCCAAGAGACCGTCTAAGGTGCGCTCAACAAAAACTTCAGGCACATCAATTTTGGCATTTTTAACAATGTCCTCAACAATCTTTACTCTTCGTTTTTCGGTTTCCTTCATCTCTTTTTCCATCTTCAACCCGTCGCTTATGTTGCTTTTTAATTCCGCCACGTCTTTAAATTTTCCCAAGGATTTGGCGAAGTCGTCGTTTACCTCCGGTAATTGCGAGTCAAAGACGGCTTTGATTGTGACTTTGAAATCCAACTTTTTACCTTGCAAATCTTTGTTCCAGTAATCCGAGGGGGCCGTTAAAGAGAATTCCACCACATCCCCTTCTTTGTGAGATTCCAATTTTTCCTCGAAACCTGGAATAAATTTGCCTTCTCCCAGCTCAAATTTATCTCCTTCGACTTTTCCGCCATCTAAAATTTTACCGTCAAGCTTAGTTTCAAAATCAACCTCCGTCACATCCCCAATTTTCGCGGGTCGCGCGGCGCGGACCAGCGTGGCGCGTGATTTCTTAAGCCACTCCAAAGATTTATTGATTTCGTCCTCGGTTACGGCGACTTCTTTTTTATCCGCGTTAATTTTATTGGCGATTTTTTTGTAATCAGGCAATTCTACTTTAGGAAAAATAGTTATCTCGGCTTTATACTCCAGCCCTTTATTTTTGTCTAGAGCGTCCGGCTCGGATTTCACCTCCACTTTGGGCTGGTCAATGACCGTCCAGTCATTTTCCTCAACTATTTTATTTAAGCTAAAGCGGATGGCGTCGCCCACGGCATGTTCCAAAACATGATTTTTGTCTATGGCTTTATCAACCATTTCTCTGGGCGCCATCCCCGGCCGAAACCCCTTGAGATTAACTTTGGCCGCCTCTCTTTCATATTCTCTATCCCAGTATTCTTTCACCTCCGCGTTGTCGAGTGAAACTTCAACATTTATTTTAGACCCCTTAGCCGTCTTAAAATTTGATTTCATGTTTATATATTTCCCGAGCGCATTCGAAGGGACACGATAGCGTATCGCCTCAACCTCGCTCAGCGAATAAAATGTAATCATTACTATAGCATAATTTATAAGGCATTGCAATATGCGTATGCAATAGAAATGACTAATGACCAATTCCCAATTCCCAATTATGGTAACCCCCGCCTACCGGCAGGCAGGCCTCGACTCGGCTCCCGATGCTTCGATCGGGACAGGTCGGGGACTAAAGATTCTTTATTGGCCGAGCTTTGTCGAGGCCATACCTAAATTGGTAATTTAAATAAAAATCCGCCCCCTCGGGCGGCAATCTACCATCTACCCACTATAATCTACTTCGTCACCATCGGTTTTATTATCAAATAATCCTCTTCATTTATAAACTTCCATTTCAAGAGCAAGTCTAGCTTTTTAATATAAACTTCCTCTGACCTATCAATCTTCCCAAAGTTGTGCGACATATACATCTCCGCGACATAGCTATAAATCTCTTCTATCCAGGTAGCAATGTCCTCTGTATAAGAAAAAGAGGCATATCTCTTAAGCAGTCCTTTGCGTGGGAATTTAACTTTTTCATAATCTTTTTGATAAACATCACCGGCCGCTTCTTGCCACTGAACGTCAAAATCTTCGCTTAAAGTATCATGGTACGCGTGGCAAATCTCATGCCAGATCGTTTCTCGGTCGAGGTATTTCGATCGCAGACAGACTTCTTTCGTGTCCCGATGAAAGTGGCCGACCACTACTCCCAGGGTGCTGTCTTCGAAATGAGTAACGTCATTGTTGCGATAAACAATTATGGTAACGTTCTTGGCGGCGGCTTTATGTTCGGGAGTCATAATCCCCACAGCTTCTTTAATGAATACAACTTCGTAGTCTTTAGCATCTTTAATCGTCAGCTCGGCCGGTGGGCGTTTGTCAAAGACCGCCGCCCGTCTCGGCTCTCTTACCTCGGGTGGAGTATAAGACGCGCAACCGGAGCATATAAGAACAGCTACAAAAAGTATGAAGCCGGTACCGAATATTTTTCGAGTCTTCACTCGCCTATTCCTTTTTTAGGGTTCTGAATTAATAATAGAACAATCTCCGTAAAAATGAAAATTTACTAGGGATTACTAACTACCCGTTACTAGTAATTAAAAACAAATCCCCGCAATGTGCGGGGTTACCAAAATTGGTAATTGGGAATTGGTAATTTAGGCGGCGGCTTTCGCCGCTAAATATTTTCCAACATTTTTCTCACCGTTTCGTATTCACTAGCTGTTATAAACCCCCACTTCAGAAGTAAATCCAACTTTTTAATATATACAGGATCATTCTTATTCATCCCAAAGAAGTGGTAAACCGTTCCGGTTAGCGCCGCTCGAACCATCTCATGCCACTCGGCGATGTCCTCATTAACATTTGTGGTTCCATAAAGCGTCAGAAATCCTTTGTGCGGAAACATTTGGGTCTCGCTGAACCGCCCGCGGCTATAAGCATTAATGCCCACGTTTTTATGCACCACATCAAGCCACTCTTTAGTCATAGCGAATGGGAGGGTTGCGTGATAAGCATGGGCGAACTCATGCCAGATTATAAAATCATATAGACTGTCACGCCTTATGCAGATTTCACCGGTCAATCGGTGAAAGTGGCCGGCCTCCTTTGGGCCGAAATGACTACTGAGACTTTCTCCGCAGACAGTTAAAGATTTGGTGGAGGAGATCATCGCGCCTCGCATATTCTCCATAGCGTCTTTTATTTTTACTCTGTCTATATTATCGGTGCCGTAGGTTAGTAGTCTGCCCTTTGTTGAATCTATATAGAGCGCCGGTTTGGGTTTGGGCGCGTTATCACACCCTATCGGGTTAAGAACGATTATCCCAAAAATCGCGAGTACTATGACTAGTCTTGCCACCCCGCTCTCCCCTTATTCTCAAAGATCCATCAGTCCATTTTGTCATACAGAAGAACTATTATCAACTCTTGTTATGTAACCCCTCACACCCAGAAGCAGACATTGAAAAATTGCGCAGAGATAAGGTTTTTTAGAGACTAAGACTTGGGCAAGCGCCCCGGAGCGGGCTCTAAAAAACCTTATCTCTGCGCAATTTGCTGTTATGATCCGTGAGGGGTTGCTCTACTTACAGTTTACAAACTAAAAAGCGGCTCTCGGCCGCTATTTCTTAACCGTCTTCAAAACCGTATCAAACTCATCCTCGGTTATAAACTTTTTATCCTTCAGGAAATTCAGTTTCTTAAGATAGACACCGTCATTCCAATCGATTCTCCCGGTCATAAACAAACACCAAAGTTTATTTTTTAATCTAAGAATTTCATCTACCCAGTAACCGATATCCTCTGAATAATTCTCCGCGCCATCGCGGCTTAAAATGCCACGATACGGGAACTTAATATTTTTATCAGCGTAGGCCATGATATAAGCATCTTTGCCGGAGTAATTGATCCATTCCTCAACCTCGATTTGACTCAAAGTTTTTTCATGAGCATGAGCCATCTCATGGCGTAGTAATGGCTCATACAAGCTGGTTTTTAAAATACAAATGCGTCCATCGCCCTCGAACTGCGTGCCGTCTACTATAATGGTTTTGCCGCTTTTTGGATGTCTGTGACCCCCATGTTTTGGGCCAAAGTGACGCGTTGAATTATCTCTAAATACGTAAAGCGCCGGCACAGAACGTAAAACCACCATAGGCGCGCCCAAGACTGCTTGAGCGATTATTTCTAAATCTTTTTCATCTGCTCCGAAAACTGGAAACGGAATTTTCACGGCGTCTTTTTTAACTTCTTCTTTTACTTCGCCTAGCAACTTCGCTTTAACCAGATCAAATTCTTTTTCGCCTATGAATTCATATTCTAAAAGCAACTCCAGTTTTTGTATATAACGCGGATCATTCTTATCTTTAATCCGCGCAATCACATTCTCCATTCCGCGCTTAAAGCAATATATTTGCTCCACCCATTCAGCTACGTCTTCAAAGTGAGTAGTCGTCCCATATAGATTCATTACGCCTTTGCTGGGGAAATATCTCTCGATGTTTATATAAATCAATCCTCCATCGCCTGTTATTTTTATCCACTTAGGGCTAAAGTCAGAGAGATTTTTTTCCAGTGTTTGATGCCAGGCATGAGTGGCCTCGTGCCAGATTCGCGTTTCATCAAAATAGCCGGTTAGTATATGTATACCCTGATCATATGGATGGCAATGGGCGGATTGGTTGGCCGGGCCTAATATAAATTCTTTGCAAGCGCGTTTTGAAGTCGCCGCCTCAATATAATTGATCCGCGATATCACATTCAAGCGCATTTCTCGAAGCGCCGATTCGGCGATTTTTGCTTGAGCGTCCGTTGCGTTACGGAGCGTCACGCCACATACTTTGCGGACCGCGGTTTGGCCTGCCAATACTGCCCCTACCGGTTGCTCGGAGGTTTTAATCTTTGTATTAGAACTAGCCGCGCATCCACAAGCCAAAAATGCCGCAAGAGCAATCGAAACCATTCTGCTTTTCACTTGACCCCCTTTGCTTGTCAACGTTCCTATGCCAACAATATATTAGAGTTGTATTCAAAAGTCAAAGCAAATTCCTACCTGCCCCGCCGAAAGCTCGGGGCTCTTTCCTTCCCCTTTTTTGGAAAGAGGGAGGATTAAGGATTAAAAAAGCAGCCCCTCGGCCGCTGTTTTCTTAATCTAAGCCCTATACCCCATCTTTCGTCCCTTCCTTTGCCATCAAAATTAAATCCGCCGCTTCTCTTACCGCATGGTCACCGCCATTTCGGGAAGTAATATAATCAGCAACTTTCCTAACCTTCTCATGGCAGTCGGCTACGGTAAACGCCACCGCGCCCCATTCGAGCATTTTTAAATCGTTCACATCATCTCCCATAACCGCCACTTCTTCGGGTTTAATATCTCGAGCATTAGCCATTTCTTCCAAGGCGCGAAGTTTATCTTCAGCGGTTTTTAGCCCTCTTCGGTATGAGATGCCCAGCTTTTGACAGCGCGCCATCACCACGTCGTTAGTTTCAGAAGTGATTACGCATACAACAACTCCGGTTTTTTTAAGGAGCGATATCCCCTGTCCGTCTCTGCGACTGCAAGTTACATATTCAGTTCCAAACCCATTGATTAAAACTTTTCCATCGGTCAATGTTCCGTCAAAATCCAGTGCCAGCATTTTGATTTTTGCAAGCCGCGCTCCCAGCTCTTTTATATCAACTTTCTGTTCATCCGTTATTTTCTCCGGATTTTGTAAAATTCTTCCGTCAATCTGGAGTCGCTTCTCCGGCATGTTTTGCCCTCTCCAATTAGCTGATATATAGAACCAGATTATCATTCTTTCAGTTTCGGAATAAAAAACCAGCCGAGCGTTGGTCGGCTGGCGCGGTAGTTTATTTTTTATCGCTCTCTTGCTTTATGTGGATATATTGTTCTTCGGTAATAAATCCCCAAGTAAAAAGCCAAGTAAATTTTTGCATATAGCGCAAGTCATTCCAATCCACTCTTTCTTCAAAGCGATCTCTGCAATTAGGTTCTTCTATATGAACGTAATCCATTAAATAAAGATGGTAGGCAAAGCCTCTTATGTCATCTAAATAATTCCGCGATGAAAAGAAATCCATCAGACCATTTTTGGGGTATGAGTTCCATTCTTGCGATATTCGCTCCATCTTCTCTTTGTCATAGAAATCAAAGCTATATAGCTCCGGGCTTTTATTATAAACATCGCCGGCAATGGCCTGCCACTCTTCTAGAACGTATTCCGGTAATTTTCTAAGATGGGCGCAAATCGCAACTTCTTGAATATTCAAGACCATCCCCGGATCATCCCACCCCACGTCATCTTTATCGTAATTTCTGACTATACTAATGCGGTTATCTTTACAAAGATGAAAGGCGTGACATGTTTCGCAAAGGAAAGGAGGGGTATGTTTTATGACGTGCGTCGAGCCCTCCATGGTCTCTTCTCTTTTGGAGCTTACAATTTCTATTTCAGTAATTTCTTGGCGTATTTGTTCGGTTAATGCCTCCCAGGCCTCCCGCGCGAATTTGGTCTCGATTTCGCTTTTCGCTCCGATTATAATGAGTGTCGGTTTCTCAATCTTCGCCTCCGGTTCTTGGGCTTCAATTCGGCCTGTTAACACGCCGATGGAAAGCAAGGAAAAAATAATCGCATTAGTCGTCAGCCACTTTCCCATTCTCCTGCCCCCCAATGAACTACTCGCAGTATAATCGAAAAAAATATTTTGCGCAAATAAAAATCCCCCGGCGCATATTGGGGATTTTTTATACCAAAAACTCCGCGACGGCGGAGTTTTGGATGCGAAAAGATGTTTATATAAATCGTACAGATTCAAGCGAGCCGAGGAACTTACATCGTCATAGCAACTATCGTTGTCATCCAGCTTCATTGCGCTAGATTCCAGCTTTCGCTGGAATGACACAATTTTCAAAAAGCCCTCGGTTATTCGTAGCATTCGTATGCCATTTGTAGATTAGCATTACGCTCTATAAGAATGGCACCAGCAACAATGCCACAATATTTATGACCTTGATAAGTGGATTAATCGCCGGCCCGGCGGTGTCTTTGTACGGATCGCCGACAGTGTCGCCTGTTACCGCCGCTTTATGAGCATCCGATCCTTTACCTCCAAAATTTCCGGCTTCAATATATTTCTTGGCATTGTCCCACGCGGCGCCTCCCGATGTCATGGAAATTGCCACAAACAGTCCCGACACGATTGTGCCCATAAGTAACCCTCCCAACGCCTGACTTCCCAAAAAGAGCCCGACAACCAAGACCACAACCAAAGGCATTATAGCCGGCAAAACCATTTTGCGGAGAGCGGCCTTCGTTACAATATCAACTGCCTTGCCATATTCCGGCTTGGCAGTACCCTCCATTATGCCTTTAATTTCTCTAAATTGTCTTCGCACCTCCTCGACAACCGCTCCGGCGGCCTCGCCTACCGCTTTCATAGCAATAGAAGCGAAAAGATAAGGGATGGCGGCGCCAAGCAAGAGCCCGATAACCACAGTCGGATTTTGCAATTCAAAAACAGTTTCCTTGCCCAAAGCTAAAAGTTCTTCAGTATAGCTCGCGAAGAGCACCAAAGCGGCAAGCCCTGCCGAGGCAATGGCGTAGCCCTTTGTTACGGCTTTAGTGGTATTGCCTACCGCGTCTAAGGCATCTGTGATGTTCCTAACATCCGCCGGCGCTTCTGACATTTCGGCGATACCTCCCGCGTTGTCAGTGATCGGTCCGAATGAGTCAATGGCCACAACGATGCCAGCGACAGATAACATCGCGGTCGCGGCAATAGCTATTCCATAAATTCCGGCCAAAGCGTATGCTCCGCCGATGCCGGCTACTATTAATATAATAGGAAGCACCGTTGACTCCATCCCCACAGCCAAACCAATGATGATGTTTGTCCCATGGCCGGAGCGAGACGCTTCAGCAATTGACTTAACCGGCCTGAATTGTTTGGCCGTGTAATAATCGGTTATTACTACCATGAGCGCCGTAACTAACAAGCCGATGACTGATGCCAAAAATATTGGCAGGTATTCCGCTCCAAAATAAGCAATTGATGCCCAGTAAAATAAAGCGGCAGACAAAACGAGCGAGGCAATCAAGCCCTTATACAAAGCGCCCATGATTGATCCCGATTTCCCGAGCTTCACAAACATGCCGCCAACAATTGAGGCAATGATCGCCAACCCTCCTAAAATCATCGGGAAGATGACCGCGTTTCCGCCCACCACCAGTGACCCCAAAAGCATAGCGGCCGAAAGTGTTACCGCGTATGTTTCAAATAAATCCGCGGCCATACCGGCGCAGTCACCAACGTTATCGCCAACATTATCGGCAATAACCCCCGGGTTTCTTGGATCGTCTTCCGGAATGCCGGCTTCCACTTTACCAACCAAGTCAGTACCCACATCAGCGGCCTTGGTGAAAATGCCGCCGCCTAATCTCGCAAAAACCGAAATCAAACTCGCCCCAAAACTCAAGCCCACTAAAGATTTAACGTCTCCTGTGGCCATGAAAAATCCGGCGACAGCTAAGAGCGCCAAGGCCACTACCAAATATCCGGTAACCGATCCGGCCTTAAAAGCCAAAGTTAAGGCGCTGTTCATTCCAAGCTTCGCGGCTTCCGCGGTTTTGGCATTGGAACGCACTGCGACTCCCATGCCGATGTACCCGGCGACAGCCGATGCTACAGCGCCAATCAAAAACCCAATCGCGGTCTGCAACCCCAATCCTAAATACAAAATCACAAGCGATATTACGGCCACTACCGAAACAGCTCTATACTGCCTGTTTAAGTACGCGCTTGAACCTTCCTGAATGGCGAGTGAGATTTCTTGCATCTTGGCATTTCCCGCGCTCTGCTTTCCAAGCCACAACATTATATAGGCGCTATACGCGAGAGCAATTCCCACCGGCACAAATGTTAGTAAGTAATCCATATTTCTTAAATTTCTAATGACTAATTATTCTAATAACTAATTAAAGATTTTAGTCATTGGTTATTAGAAATTAATTAGAAATTAGACATTAGTCATTAGGAATTATAGTTGGCAAAAATTTATTTATTTTCTTTAGATTTTATTTCTGTTTCCTTGACGGTTCCTGTTTCAGGCGCCAGTGCTTCCGCCACTCCCTCGGCTTGCGCCACCTGCGGCTTGGCTTCTGATCTTACATCAATCTTCCATCCGGTTAGTTTGGCCGCCAACCTTACATTTTGCCCGCCCTTGCCGATCGCTAAGCTCAACTGTTCGTCAGGCACATACGCCCTAGCTTCATTGCTCCCCACAATCTCAACTCTCGATGCTTTAGCCGGCGACAGTGAATTGGCTAGAAACTTTTGCGATTCTTCAGACCATTCTATAATGTCAATTTTCTCTTGGCCGAGTTCGTTGGAGAGCGCCATAACCCTTGTGCCGCGTTGTCCTACGCATGACCCCACCGGGTCAATGCCCTGCACTTTGGACACAACCGCCACTTTTGTGCGGCTTCCCGGCTCTCTAGCTATCGCTTTTATCTCTACGCTACCATCATTGATTTCCGGAACCTCAATTCCAAAAAGTTTGCTGATGAATTTTGGGTGAGCGCGCGATAGTACAATTCCCGGGAGTTTGGCATCGTCTTGCACCGCCAAGACATAAAATCTCATTCTGTCCCCCACTCGGTAATGCTCGGTCGGGATGGCTTCGTTATAAAACATCACACCGATCGCTCTTCCTAAATCTACGAACACGTTATTCCTTTCAATCCTCTGAATCATTCCGCTCACTATATCCCCTTCTTTGCTGGCAAATTCTTTAAGTATTGATTCGCGTTCCGCTTCGCGGAGTTTTTGCAAAATTACTTGCTTGGCTGTTTGAGCCGCGATGCGCCCGAAGTCCTCTCGGGTTTCAAGCGGGAAAGTTAGCTCCTCTCCCAACATCGCGTCTTTTTTAATTGCCTTCGCCTCTTCAATTAATATATGTCTGTCAGGATTGTATCGCGGGAGCTTATCTTCATCTTCAGCCATAGGAGCCGCCTCGCGCCTCCCCTCTCCTTCTTTTTTTGCCGCCTCTTCTTCGCCCTCCTCGATCGGAGTCATGTCAACAGTTGTTTCGTCAGCAACAGTTTTCACCTGCCAAAACTTCATCTCACCGGTTTTGACATTTAATTTTGACTTCACCACCTCGCCCTTTTTTTCATACTCCTTCTTATAGGCGGCGGCGATTGATGACTCAACTGCTTCTAAAACTTTCTCCGCGTCAATCCCCTTTTCCTCGGCGACCTGAGTAATAGCTCTCGCTAGATTTTTTAAATCGAACATAAAATTAATTTAAAATGTAAAAATCAAAACGCAAAATTACAAATAATAATTCAAAAAATAGGTTTATAAAACAAACAAACCCGCCGCGTCTATGCCATTATCTTGAACTTTGATTTTTGATTTTTTATTTAATTTATAAAAACTTTGGTCGCCCATCAGGCGACCATTCAGTAATAATATAAGTATAGCAAGGTCATAAAGATTTGTCAATCTCACGCTTTTATTGGCAACCCCTTACACCCGGGAGTAGGCATTGAAAAATTACGCAGAGATAAGGCTTTTTAGAGACTAGGACTTGGGCAAGCGCCCCGGAGCGGGCTCTAAAAAGACTTATCTCTGCGTAATTTGCTGTTGTGGACTGTAAGGGGTCACAAATAAAAAAACCGGATCACTCCGGCTTAACTTTTGAAAAATTTTTTGGGATATAACTTTTGATCATTTTTTTCTGATCACCGCTCATTTCATTCCACAACAAGTCCTCCATTCGCCTTATGACTAACTCCGGACTCGATTCAAAAATAATATGCAACGCTTCATGTAGTATTGTCTTTCCCATCTCGTCTCGGTCAATCTTCAAAGATTTTTGCGCGCTGATATAAATCTCAAACAGTTTATATCCATCAATCGGATCAAGATAGCCGTAAAGCGGCTCACGTCTATTTTCCGGCGGCGCAAGTCGCCTCACCTTGTATATCGTCAAAACCTTTCGATTCAAAGCCGAAACAATTCTGCCGAAGATAAAATTAGTCAGCTCGCAATGGCTCTTCAAGAAAGACTTCTGAGTCGCCACGGCATACCCCCCAAGCGATTGTTATATTTATAGCACAACCAAAATCAAAAAACAAAATGCTAAAAAGTAATAACCCCTCACGCTTGTGAACTGGCATTGAAAGATTGCCCAGAAATGAGGCCTTGTGGAGACTAGGACTTGGGGCTTGCGCCCCGGAGCGGGCTCCAGAAGGCCTCATTTCTGGGCAATCTGTTGCCGTGGGCTGTGAGGGGGGGGGGGTTGTGTTAAAAAGTGAATCCAAAACTATGTGATATTTTCATAATACCTCACATCACAACATTTCAGCTCTTTTGTCAATACTATGGCAATCAAATCAATTTGCCATCCTCTGCTTTCATCTATAAGTTCGGGATTTTTTGATGCATAAAATTGACAAATCTTTTTCAGCTTAATTAACTTTGCGTCAGTTAAGTTATCCTCCGGATTTATACTGTCATGGAAAACGTTTTCCATTGCATCCGGCTTTTGGGACGCAACCAGGCTCTTAACCTCTACAAAGACCAAAGCTTTGTCCGGAGACTTAGTTACAATATCGATTTCGCCAAACTTTTGGCTATAATTTCTTTCAATTATCTTATATCCCCTATCAACTAGATATTTTACAGCAATATCTTCCCCCTCATTGCCGATTTGCCTATTTGCAGAGTAATTTATAAAATCATCCATATATTTTGCTCATGGAAAACGTTTTCCACGATTATTAACTAATAATAGCTATTATCAGACAAAACTCAAATGTTTTACAGTCTGATGGAAAACGTTTTCCATTGTCTTTAGTTGGGCTTGTCTTATTCTCCCTTTCGTAAAGGGAGTACCGCGATAGCGGGGAGGGATTTCTAAGAATAAATCCTCCGGCTCGAAAAATCCCTCGGCCTCCGGCCACTCCCTTTACAAAAGGGAGAATAATCGCCACCTCCTTTTATGAAAGGAGGAATAAATTATCAATCCCCTTTCAAACTAAATGGAAAACGTTTTCCATCCCCGTCACAAATTTTGGTGCAAAATGTTTCACGTTTTCCATCCAAAAACCCAAAAATGCTAAAAACGTAGATTTCATCTACCGATTGGCTTCTCAAGGTTTTTGTCGTGGAAAACAGTGTTTCACACTCAAAAAAGCTAGGCTCTATCTACCGATTGGATTCCGAAACGCCCAGAACATAATGTTTTACAGGTGTGAAACAAATGTTTTACGGGTGTAAAACATTTGTTTGACCACAAAAATGTTTTACAGCGTGAAACACTCAAAAAACGTAGACTTCATCGAACGATCGGCTTCTCAGATTCACAGATCGACAACTTTAAAATATCGGCAACTTATAAGGCATAAAAAATCCGGCAAATGCCGGATTAACCATGTGGAGGATCAATAAAACGCTCAAAGATAATAACTGCCTCTAGCTTAGTAAAATAATTTATAAACATTTGAGAAATCTTCCATGCGGATGAATTGAAAACCCGATCAGATGTTCCATACACATTTTCAGCCATAAAAGTTTGTAGTTCCTGAAGGGTAGAAATCATTTTTTCTATTGTGGCAGGGGATAGGCAACAAAAGAATTCTTGCATCCCATCTACTACCAAAATTTGGGCCTCACGTTCAATAATCGCCGCTTCTTCACCTGATTCGATTCCGCCTGTAAAAATTTTTATCAATATTTTTACGAGCAGATTTTTAATTCCGACAAATTCCTTTCTAACATCCTTGCATAGATTGAGCAAGTAAATCAGATTCTTCTTACTCTTAAAATCCACCAATTCAGTCTCGGGTGATGGGAGGGGATTCTTTTCAAGTGAGATTTTAAGAAGCATAAGATAATCTAAAATCTCTGACGCGAATTTAAATTTGTTGCAGAATGGGGGATCGGCATGATTGGCACATCGGATGTTATATTTAATTCTCCGCATCGCCTTGGTAACTAGCGCTATATTTTTATAGGCCACCTTATGAATAGCCGTACGTATGTCTTCCGGATTTATAAGTCTGTCAACGATAATTTCAATTTCGGCGATTTTTAACCTGTCGCTGATCCCGGCGGAAAAAGTTTTTATTAGCGCGTATCTTATTCGTTTCAAAAAAATTCGGAACTTTTCTTTTTCATCGGCGCGCATCGTGGGGCTCCTCATTCATGGGTTTATAGTTTTAAGTTTCTACCGACAGGATAGCACCAGATAATTAAAAATTCAAATCAATAAAAATCCCCGCGATCAGCGGGGGAGTGGTAAATACTTTTTACTTTGATTTCTTCTGATAAACAACAGCCATGAGAACCTTGTCGCCAACGGTATTTTGAGAGAAATATTTGCAGTCGACATTTTTGTCAGCCATAAAATCATTCATACCATCATTGCCGCTATTGCCATCATCGTCTTTTTTACCATCAGCCAGTCTTTCGAGCGCCTTGTCGCTCTGGCTATTGGCAGTGAACAACTTCACTTGATAGGGGCTATCAACCACACCTCTCTTGTAAGCCACACTCACAAGTATCGAGTCGGGGTAATTATAAGAGAACATAATCGAGGCACCTCTTACCCGGTTATTAGGGTCAGCGAGCCAAGCATTCAGAGTGTTTGAAAACTTGTCCATTGAAGAACCGCTAACAGAAGAGCAATGGAAGAATTTAATTGTTTGAACGTCCGCATCCGCGTCATTATCGGCAAACACGCTTCCAATTACGAATATATAACCAACCGACACAAGCGCCACCAAAGCCATTGCCGCAAACGTCGCGTTTTTCCGAGTCACGTGTTTTCTCCTTCCTGTGCCCGCCACAGCTTTTTGAGCGAAGGTGGGCTTTGCCCCCTAGTTGATTCCAAAGAACTTTTTTATCCTGGCCAGAATGCCCGGTGTTGCTCCCGATTTTTGGGACTTCACCTTCGGCATTAGGTCCATAAAGAATATATCAGAAACTTTTTCTTCTAGCAACCTCCCAGATGCTCTATTGCCGTCATCATCTTCAGTATCGTTTATGATTCTGAAATCAGCTCGTTTGCCGATCTCCGGTATAAACTTTTCAGTTTCGCGTTCTTCAGCCGCTTTAAATTCCTCCCACGTCATTGCGTCCTCGCCGGATTTTTCTCCGCGCTTCTGACACCTTTTAAATCTTTCCTTTTGCCGAGCTGTTACATATATAAATGTATTCGAAGGGAAAGACCTTAGAAATTCATAATCCGGCTCCCATCTGACGCCATCAATGACAATCAAATCCGCTTCCATTTTAAGAACGCGCGTTTTTAGGGCTTTGGTCAAAACGTCTCCGCCAAAAGAATTTTTCAAAGCAATAATCAGTTTCTGATAATTTTCTCTGGAGCGGGGGATATTCATTGTGTCTAGAACATCGCTTAATATATCGGAGAATTTTATTGACTCAATTTTTATCCTCTTCTTGTTTGAGAGCAAGCTTAATTTTTTAATCGCAGTGCCCTTGCCGGCTCCTTGCGGCCCGGCAACTCCAACTATAAGCGCCATACTCCTCCTTGTTATTAAAAAGCTATATATATGATAGGGGAGAAAATCTCGTAAGTCAAAGTTAAAACAAAGAGCCCTCCTTTTCCTCCCCCTTTAGCAAAAGGGGGAGGTGAGGTGGGGGATGTCTTATAACATATGCATTTTTCGTAATCTTAAATAAAAAAATCCGCACCCCTGAAAGACCTTTGTCTTCCCAAGATGCGGTACGAATTCTAGACGCTAGGCGGCGACTACGCCGTCTTCGCGCTCAATTCGGCGGAGGGCGATATCTTGCGCCATCACGCGGCGGGGGGTTACGCGCGAGTGGACGGCTTGTCGCCGTTCGATCTCCGCCATGTTGCCGTGGCATTCCATGGCAGGGGAGTTGTCGCCACCGAACTCCTCGGTGGGGAGCACAACCCCGAATTTCTTACCCCTCTCATCGGTCTACGTGACTTGCTCACTCTTTTCACATACCTTGACCCTGGTCTTGATGCTCATCTCTTGCCTCCTTTTGTTCGTTGTTTTTTGTCTTTAAGTTCGAGTTACAAAACCGGAGTTTGGCAGTTCAGAGTCTAGGCCACGATGCGCTTGTTGCCGCCATCGCGCTCCATCGTGCGCCTCTTGATCTCCTGGGCCGTCGCATGCCCCAGGCCTGCCCGATCGCGGAACAAGGGGTCGGCCTCCAGCCGTTCGAGGCAACCGGTCGAGACGATCCCCTTCGGCGACTTGCCGGAATACTCCGGCTTGGGGACGGTGGCACAACGAGTGAGTCCCGTCATCGGGTCAGCCCACTCCACTACTTCCACGTCTTCTCGACTGTAGTCGTAGTCCTTGAGTCCGACGAGGTTAATCCAGTTATTTTCGAGGATCGGAGAAATGTCGGGAGCGCACGTTCTCATTTTTCCACCCTTTCTCTGTCCAGACTTCGGTTCCACACTTCGCCGAGAGGCACACCCTCTGGCGACCCACTTCGTCAGCTCTCGTTTTCGCTGTCTACGGAAAACCGACTGGATAGTTCGTCTCCTTGGAGTAGTTCGATACCATCCAGGTTCTGTAAAAAGCTGAAAAGCGAACTCGCTTTTTGGAAGTTGGTAAGCATAAAGTAGATCAGGTAGTTTTTCGTCTCAGTTGTAATGACTCGAGACGCCACCAGCTTCCCATAATTGTCAATTCTCTTTTGAATATAGCGCGCCAACTTCGCTGTATCTTCCGGCTTCATATCTTCTGAAGCCGCAAGAGTGAGATGGGTCTGATTAACGGCAAATGGGGGTATCTGTGTCAACTCGACAACAGTGTCGCTCTTATTCAAATCCTGAACCTTCTCCATGATATACCGATTATCGATGATCTTCTGTTCGATGACCGCCGTGGCATGCTTATTTTCGAATCGGAGAAAAACCGTAACCATCTTACACCGCCCTCCACCTCCAGTTTTGGGTTGTTTTCTTACTGCCTATATTATAGCAAATAACTTAAGGTTTGTCAACAACGGCCCCCGACCTTCTTTTTCCTCCCTCTTTAGCAAAAGGAGGAGGACTAAGGTGGGGGGATCCTTTACCTAAAATTTTACAAATTAAAAAACCCGCACCTCAAAGGAGACTCGTCTCCCAAGATGCGGATTAACAAATACTAACTTACTTGATCATCTTATAGTAGTTTACTTGCTTTTGATCAAGCATCTGAAACAGCGCCGGCCACGCGGCTTGCGGCGCGTTCGCCTGCACCCACATGGCGAACTCTCGCCGGGCAGTCGGACCTTCGCTCCGAGGCGCTTCGGCGAACTTCGCTTCGGCCACCGCCTTTAGCTCCGTTGCCTTTAGAATGAGCGGCGCGCCGACCGCTTCAATCTCCGGCCGGATCTCCTCCGGCACGCGAGTCAAGAAGGCCTCCCACTCTCCATCGGAGAGTAGCTCTAGCGCGGTATTGTGGTTCGTGCTCCAATAAAGGCGATGAGCCGCGAGGTAATCATCGCTCTTCATCTTGACACGAAAGCCGTTTTCAAAGCGGAGGACATATCCCTCCACGTTCGCCGGGAGCGCCTTCGCGCTCGCCATTGCTTCAGAGGGAGAGGTAAAGTCAAAAGTCTTGGGGAGGCGACAGCCGAGCAGGTGGGCCCACGCGACCACCTCATCCCAAGCCACCTCCTCGCCCGTCACACGGTTCATGATAGAGAGAAGAACGAGTCCATTGAATCCATACTTTACAACGCTTGGATTCTCCTTATAGACGATTTCAAAAAGCAGAGTGTATTCATTGGGAATTTCATCGATGCACCGCAACTCTCGGAGCATCGCTTCGCCATAGTAGGCCTGTTCAGAATTGAACGACCCGCGAGTCGCGAGCCGCGGCATTCCATCGCGATCTCGATAGTGGATTCCGAGACTGCCATCAATCTTCTCAAAAACCCGGAAGGGGAGTTTGGGAAGGTTGACTGGCTTCGTCTCGTCCACTTCGCCGAAGTTGAAAAACTTCGGGAAGGGGAGAGCGACCACCGACCAATTGTGAGTGTCTACGATCAATCCTCGGCACGCCATCGTGACTTCATCCCATTTTCTGCCATATTGGCAATCATCTCCGTAATTCAAAATGGCATAGCCATTCTCATTGTATTGGACTTTGACAAGTCCATCATACTGCGGGAAAAGCGTTCCATCCCGCAAGAGCTCCACAGCCTTGAGCATCACTCACCTCCTCTTTCGTTGGTTTCATTCACTTCGATTTTCATCAAACAGTAGATTACAAACCCAATGGCTGATATAACACCGGCTTCAAAGAAAGACATTCGTGGCACCACGCCGCCGCTCCACCTAGAGATTAAGTTAATAGTCCAATAGGTCATTTCGGCGACCAAGTGCCACGCAACCAACGCCACAACAGAGAGGAACGCAATCGCGGCAACCCAAAAAGTCGTCGCACTGACGTATTTTTCATTGATCTTATAGATCGCCTGACGAACACCTCTCACATCAGTTTTGACGTTATATTCGAATTTCAAAGTCCCCTCCTCTCACTCGGAGTCTCTCGTTTTTCACAACCTATATTATAGCATACTTCCCCATTTTTTGCAACCCCCCCCTCTTTTTCTCCCTTTCCTAAAGGGAGTACCGCGATAGCGGGGAGGGATTTTTTCAAGATGCTACGCTCCCTCTGTCATCCCCGTCCTGATTTTCATCAGGATAAACTCTAGCAGGAATCCAGTCGTCTTGACAACATGGATCCCAAATAGGATAAGAATCCTTTTGGGATGACAAAGAAACGGAGTACCCCGCAGGGGGAATTTATCTTCCCTATAAGCTATCAGCTATTTATTAGTTAACATCCTGTTAATAACTGGTGGAAAACCTATTCGGCAATGATTTGCCGAATAGGAGAAAGTGCAGATAATTCCTTGATTTTTTCAATCCAAGACGTAATTTTTAAAAAAAGTTTAACATCGGCAATTATTACGGCAAAAGTGCCGTATTTAGGTATCTTTTCTATATGCTGGCGTGATGATAGATAACTTTGATAGGGCTTGTAGAATTGCTCCACTGGAATTCTTGCAATGCCAGACCAATAAAGTTTAGCGTCCTCGGCGTCCAAGTGTGGATCAATTGAGATGTGGCCTCTAAACTTATGCTCCGAGACTAGACATATTTCTCTAAAAAACCGCATTATTAAACGAATTTTTTGAGGATCTCGGTCGCTAAATTGCACAACATTCCTGCAGGTTTTAGCGCCCTCCGACCAATACATCGCAACCCCCATAAGGCGCAAATCCCCAGTATTTATGCGGGTTATTTCGCCTTTAGCTCTGCTTATAACCAAATTCTCTCTAAATCCCTTATTTTTAGAGCGAGTTATGCGCCTCTTATCTACCGCCGATTGTCCATATTTTCTCACAAAAATAGCCGCTTTTTGCTCATCTGTAAGCAAAATATCACGCGTCCAATTTCGCGCGCTTCCCCTGGAAACCCCTAACTCCCTGGCAATCTCTCCATATGACAGCCCCTTATACCGCATATCTCTGGCAAGGTTTTTATTAGCATTATTCATAATTTATACGATTAAATTATATAATAATTATAGCACAAAATATAAGTATAAAGATTCAAGATATTGACAAATATGTATAAAGTATGGTATAATATACAAAGAAGATCAGATCTGTTTCTGGTCATAGTTCTTGGGAAATGCATTGGAGGAATGCTGTCATGGACAAGGAACTCGGCTCTCGGATCTTGGGCGCGGTGCTTTCCGGCAAGAGTCCGCAGGAGGCCGTCGAGGCTCACCAGCAGGAAAAGCAGGAAGGCATGGTGAACTCGGCACATCTTCCCACAGAGGTGCATCTCCCCATGTTTGCCGACCCGCTCGGCCTCCTCCACATCTGGGGCATCCGCTTCACGAACAACAAGGAGGTCGGTCTCTTGAGAGAGGCCATCCTCCCGCCGGGTTGGAAGAAGGTCGCCGACCCGAAGGAGGGGAAGCTCTCGTATCTTTGCGATGGCAATGGCCGCCGTCGCGCCCGGATTTTCTACAAGAATTCCGGATACGACGAAGTCCGGGCCAGCATGATCATCGTCCCGCGCTTCGAACTGGAATGTAACTGGTGGAGCGATTTGCTGAAATCCGGGAAAATCGTGGTGCGGGTGATGGACGGCGGGGTGACGGAGCTCCACCGCGTGGAGGTGGATGGCTCCAATCTCTCGGTCCCTGACCGGTTGGGGCTCAGGCAGGAGGCCCAAGAAGAGGCCGCTCGCTGGTTGGGGGCTCGTTACCCCTACTGGCAGAACCCCACCCAGTACTGGGATCAGTAAGGAGGTAGAGTTCAGTCGCTCCGTAGCGGAATCTGCAATTGCAGAAACCGCTACGGGGCTTTTTTATTCCTGTATTATATATTTTTTTAAAAACAAAGAGAAAGAGAGCTTAGCCGAGCCATCCTGGGGTTATTCGAAAACTATGCATTTTGTCATCTTCTCTAAACTTGACAAAATATTATAAATAATGATATAATATCAGCATCCGAAATGGACTAAGAAAGAGGTGAAGCATGCTAGACAACCTTGGCAGAAAAGAGGATAAAAATGTGGCAGATTGAACTCTGTATGTGGGCGCTACTTTCAGTGACCGTTCTTTCACATTTAAGAATGCAGTATTGTGGCTATCAGTTGAGAGAGAATATGACGGATGCGTGGGGATTGAAAATCACCCGAAACTGCACCATTCGCGCAGTGTGTAGTTGTATGAATGATATCCACGAACGGCATATTATGTGGAGCGAAAAATGGTGCGTGGCATGTAGTGTCTGCGCCTATTCATCAAGCATCCTCATCGGATTTCTTTTCGTGACGAAAGTTTTTGCGCTGTATTTTTCATAAACCAAGAACGGAAACGGCCACGCGCAAGTCGGAGAGAAAAAACCATGATGTCCAAAAAGGCGAAAGATGCTTTCAAGGTAGAACTTCTTGCATTCACGGATGGCGGATTGTTGGCGCTTTATATGGATCTTCAGAGCCGAGGTAAAGTAAAAAGAGGATATGGTGATTGCTGTCCTTTGTCCTATACTCTTGGTCACCGTGGATCGCGGTATATCGGTTACAGCGATGCCGCTTGGGACAAACAGCGTTCTAACCTAAAGAAAGGGCCGCCTCCGGTGACTCCTAGAGACTCTTTTCTTTCATCGTGGGATAAAGGCCATGCTACTAAGGGCGAGTTGATCTCATGCACCCATAGCGCAATCAAGCGCCGAGGATTGAAGATCATCCGGTCGCCATTCAAGTAGGGGATTAGTCGGTTAGAAAGGGATGTAACATGAGTAACATATACACCAATAGCAAAGATGATCTGATACAGAACATTGCTATCCAGATGGTGCAAGCGGCCTATGGCTTTGGGGATGACACTGATTGCATTAAAAATAAGATAGATAACAGTAACGCCATTATGAGATACATTTCCTATTTGCGATACGTTTATATCTGCAAACTGGATTTGTATTATTCATTGAAATAGGTACCGGCTCGAACGCCGGTTTTTTTATTTAATATAAATAGTAAAAACTTTGTCAATAAAGGACTTTTCTTGGTAAGAACCTTATCTAGCCCCGAACAATGTTTTATCCGACTATTCAGTCTAACTCATCTTAGCTCATCCTAACTTATTCTAATAATTTCTCCCACTTCCGTGACGACCGTCATGGAAGTGGGAGAAATATAAATTTTAAGAATTGTGGATTTACGCAATCATTAAACCAATTGCTTCAGAGTTCCTCGTTTTGTAACCGCCAGAATTTCAATATGATCCAAGATCTCGCGATCAACTAAATCATTTATAAAAATTTGTGGTATTGCTTTCTTGCCCATCCAGACACTTTTTTGAAGCATCTTAAAGCCTATATTTTTTAATACAGATCTCAGCCAATGTCGATAAAATCTTTTAGATTCGGGTACATCAAACATTATTATTTTAAATTCATCAGAATCCGTAGTTCTATATTTCATTTTTTTACGTTCATCCGAGACGACTTTTTCAATTTTGCTGATTCCGGCTCTGGATAAATCCCAGCCACAATTATATTTATTTGAAATCTTATCTGATATTAAACCACTGCGTTTAAGATTATAAATGACCTTATGTATTTTTTGCTTCAATGCAATCTCATCAATTTTTTTCTGAATTTTTTTACCGAACCATCGTTCGGGGAATCTAATGGGCAATCCGCGAAATCGCTTATACCAATTCGACTTACTATGGTATATAAGAAAATCGGAAATATCACTGACCGTATCAGCGCCAGTCTTTATCATTTGTAATACAAATAAATTAAAATCTCCTTTCATAGACTTAGCATATGATTATAATGACGTTACTTATTTATTGTTGAGAATTAATTTCTACCACTTCCATGGCGATCGTCATGGAAGTGGTAGAAATTGATAAAATTAATATAATTCATAGAATTAAGATAATTTAGGATATTCAAGGTATTTAAGACATTAATGGAGATAGTAAAATAATGATATGATAATCTCCTTATTTTTGTGCGCGCTGAGGGAGTTGAACCCCCGGCCCACTCGGTGTAAACGAGTTGCTCTACCGCTGAGCTAAGCGCGCAATTTCAATAACATTATTTTATCAATTATTATCAATTTTCGCAAATAAAAATCCTCCCTATTGGAGGGAGTATTATTTCAGATTTTTTCATTTTGCTTTTTCCGTTATCCTTTTTACTTATCTGATCCCCAATCTCTTCTTCACAATCTTCATGCACAACTCGCCGACAGCTTTCCTATCAGCGGTGTAGGGGAGTATGTTGCAATTTTGATAGATCGTTTCAAGTTCGGCGTCTTGCGCCTCGGCCCATTCCAAAAGCTTTTCATAAGGCCACGCTCCGCCGCGAATTGAGAGCAAAAATTCTCTATCCGGTCTCTCCACGATAACCGCTCCGGTTGTGAGAATTTCTCGGCACATGGTCATGAGCCGCACCAGATGCATCGCGTGCTTGGTATCGTAGCCAAATTTGGCTTCCAGCGCCGCGCGCTTCGGGTTACGCTCTCTTTGCCACTTTTCATAGTTAGTCCATTCAAGAAGTGTTGAGTGATAAGCGCGTTCTTTCTTTAGCGTTTCAAGCACAAAGGGCGAAACGATATTCTCGGTAATCCCTCCCTCGCCTTCGGCCGCCTCCATTACGCGGAGCAGGCCTTTCATGGCAGGGGAGACGGTATTTTCTTCGGGCAGTCCATAAGCCACGCGGGTGGGTTTAACTTTTGGCGGGTCCAAGAGCCATCGCCTATGGCCCTTGATGCGCTTCAACTGGGCGTGAGCGTAACCGGAGAAAGTATGGCGAACCTTCTTTGAAAGAAACAGATCTCGATGAGCGATAATTTCCTTCGCCTCATCAGTCATAATTTTTACGCATCTCTCCGGAATCCACAGAATTTCAATAATATTCGGGTTGCCGTCTAGCGCCAGTTTACAAAACTTCCTGATGTCATAAATAACCGTATCATTGTCTTCTATCGGCGCTTGTCCATTCACAATTTTATTAGGAGAAGGACCCTCATATTGCTCAAATACAGCATCACAGCTAAAGAAATATTCCTCGGGCGGCACGGCAATGCCGCGGATATCAATGTCGCTTTCCGGAGAATTTAACCCATAAGCATGCGATCCGTGAACAACTTCCAGAATGGTATGCGCCTTGATGTCAAACTGCATTTCTCACCTCCTTCCAAGCTATGCATATAATAATCTAAATAAAGACAAATGTCAAGCATGCATAAGGCCACATACATATTGCACTCTCTAACCAATCCTAGAGATGAGAATATTCAATAGATTTCGAGGTACCAAGGGTTTTATAAAATCATGGCAGGACGTGATACGCTGGCGGG
>Ga0209515_10001176_pt1 | contig 45086 bp, 40 predicted proteins | sample Subgroupgradi54m_FD_187454 | JGI IMG/M metagenome (GOLD analysis project Ga0209515, IMG submission 187454) | Subsurface groundwater microbial communities from S. Glens Falls, New York, USA - GMW60B uncontaminated upgradient, 5.4 m (SPAdes)... ... | reverse complement strand
TAAGCTGGAATAGGGATCTTGGAACACGATTTGAACATTGTTTCTAAAAGTTTTCCATTGGCGCGTGTTAAAGTTTCCGGTGTTGTTGCCTTCAAATAAAATTTCCCCTGACGTCGGTTTCTCAAGCCCCAGGATAAGACGGCCCAAGGTCGTTTTACCACAGCCCGTTTCCCCCACAATGCCGAGCGTTTCTCCTGGATAAATGTCTAAGCTAACACCGTCCACAGCCTTAACGACGCCCAGTGTTTTTTTAAGAACGACGCCCCTGGTAAGAACAAAGTGTTTTTTTGCGTTCTTGAGTGATATTATGGCGGGCGCGCTATTGTTGTTCAAATTATTCCCTCACGGTCCCTTAGTGCTTTTGCTTTTTGCTGAATTGGCTGGGGGGCGGTTTTGTTTTTCTCGGCGTCATGATGCCAGCAGCTTGCTTGATGACTATGCCGCGCGTTTAGCAACGGGGGCGCGTCGCTCTTGCACAGATCCCAAGCGAACGGGCATCGGGGCTCAAATGAACAGCCTTGGATGTTGTCGGCTAAATTGGGAGGATGGCCTTCGATGGGAACTAAGCGATGTTGATGGTGATTTAATTTTGGTATGGAATTGAGCAATCCCAGAGTATAGGGATGACTGGGGTGATCGAAAATTTCTTTGGTGAGGGCTTTTTCCGCCGGTTTACCGGCGTACATAACAATAACGTCATCGCAGATTTCAGCCACGACACCCATATTGTGCGTGATTAAAATGACCGCCATGTTGTAGATCTGTTGCATTTTGTGGATGACTTCTAAAATTTGAGCTTGTATGGTGACGTCGAGCGCGGTGGTGGGCTCATCCGCGATTAATATGCTGGGCTTCATCGCTAGAGCCATGGCGATCATAGCTCTCTGGCGCATGCCTCCGCTAAAAGCGTGAGGGTAATCGTACACGCGCTTGGCGCTGTTTGGAATCCCGACCTGCGCCAAAAGGTCCGCGGCTTTTTCCCAAGCGGTCGCACTCGAGGCGTTTTCATGATAACGGATAGCTTCGGCGATTTGTTCGCCGACTGTTAGGACAGGGTTCAAGCTGGTCATGGGTTCTTGGAAAATCATCGCGATTTGAGCGCCGCGAATGGAGCGCATCTGTCGGTTGGAAATCTTGGTTAGATCCACAACCTTTCCCTTGTCTTTGCTCGTTTCTTTCGTTTTGAAAAGAATTTCCCCGCCTACGATTTTGCCGGGAGGACTCGGTATGAGTCTTAGAATAGAAAGCGCGTGGACGCTTTTGCCGCAACCGGATTCGCCCACGATGCCGAGCGTCTTGCCGGGCATTAGATCATAGGAAAGTCCGTCAACGGCGCGAACCACGCCTTCTTGGGTGTAAAAGTGGGTTTTGAGGTCGCGAATTGAAAGAACCGGTTCCATAAAAAGTGTTTTACACTACTTACGTCTCACGACTTACGTTTTCAGATCGCGGTGGTAATTAAAGTTTCCGTCATTAAGACGCCCGGGATAGCGCGAATTTTGGCAACAACGGTGTTAGACAAAGTGGCCAAGTCATCGGTCTCCATATCGAGCACTAAATCCCATCTTCCAAATACCGCGGAAACATGAGCCACGCCTTTTGTTTGCTTGATTTGCTGAAGCGCGCTTTTTTCTTTTCCTGAAATTAAACGGACAAGAACCAATCCTGTAACCATGAATCCCCCTTTATTTAGTGGAACACTTCTATGGCTTATCTCCGGAGGTAAGCGGTAATCCTTTCTCTTGCCAACCTTCCATACCATCTTCAAGAACGTAAGCCCTGTCGTAACTTTGCTGGATCATTAGCTTTGCCGCTTCATGACTAAGCGGACAGCTTGTGCTGTCGCAGTAAAGAACGACGTCTTTCCATTTGGAAATATTCTTTATTCTTTCCACAAAACTGCCAAAGGGCATATTGACGGCTCCCGGAATATGGCCTTCTTTATAGGCATCGCCGGGCCTCACATCCACAACAACCCATTCATTTTTTTTGTTACTGAGAGATTGTGATAGATTGCTTGAGGTTAAAACGCCGTAGCTTCCAAAAACGCTTTGGACGCGCTTGCCCTGCAATTGCGGAGCGCACCCCGCAAACAGTAAAACACCAAGCAAAAACACCAGGCGTCTATTAGCCATTTAATTAAGTTTACAATTTAAAGATTAAGTTGAGGGCGGATTCGATTTGCGCTTGGCGGAATCCGGCGGCGTCGATGACGGTGACTCCCGGAGGGATCAGTTTTAAATCCCAGGGGTTGCGGATGAGAACCGTGACGAGTGAATCGCGATGGTGCGCGGTAAGTTTGTTTAAGAGATTTTTAACCGGTGGATAATCGGTGGCGTTGAAGCAAAAAAATACGATGGGATCTGTAGTCGGCGGCAATGGTAATGTTTCCTGGTCCAATCTTGTGGTTATGACACGCGCTTTAATTTTTCTTTTTTTAAGCGCGTTATCAATAAATTGGGGTAGGTTTTCCAATCCCGGTTCAAAAACGAATCTGTTTTTAAGCGTGGAGAGATCAGGAACGAGGCATAAGATGGGCTCAGAGGAGTTTTGAATCGGCAATATCAATTGCCCTTTCCTGACGATGGCTACGGATTTTCGGGCAATTGTTCGCGCTAATGGATTTTTCTTGGATGAGATTGCTTCGCTCGAGGCTCGCAATGACGAATAGAGAAGTTGGGGATATTTTTCGTGCTTGTTTAAAAGCCTGCGGATGCGCTGTAAACTTTCTTCGTGCGCTCCGTCGGTTATCTCTCCTCCATCTCGCGCTTTTTGATACACGGTATAAGCCTCCTTGTAATTTTTGAGGCAAACGAGCAGTATGTCGTGTCCGGCTTTCGCGGCCAAGACGCTGGCTTGTCCGGCCGTTGCTCTTTCGGTAATAGCGCCCATGCCCAAATCATCGGTGATCGTGACGCCACTGAAACCTAAATCTGTTTTTAGTAGGTTGGTAACAACTTTCTTTGAGAATGTTGCCGGTATTTTGCGCCAATCGAGAGCGGGACAACGGATGTGGCTCGTCATGACTAAGTCCACCCCTGCTTTAATCGCCGCTTTAAATGGCAATAAATCTCTATCAGAAAAAACTTTTTTGCTTTGACGCAGAGTTGGCAATGTGTTGTGCGCGTCTAAGGTTGCGGCGCCTTTACCGGGAAAGTGTTTGGCCGTGGCGGATAAGCCGTTATCTTGCATGCCTTGAATTATGGCTTTGCCCAATTTCGCAACGAGTTTAGGATCGGATCCAAAAGATCGAACGGTGATGCCTGGGTTATATCCTTGAACTAGGACGTCGAGAACGGGCGCCAAGTTCGTGTTAATTCCCATCGCCAATAATTCTTCGGCCATAATTTGCCCAACGCGGTAAGCGTAAGAGGCGTTGCCGGTTTTACCTAGTGCGAAGTTGCCGGGGAAATGCGTAACTCCTTGAGAAAACCGGCAGATTAGCCCCCCCTCGTGATCTATCATGACCAATAGTTTGCGTCCTAGAATATCTTGCGCGTGATGAACCAATCCTTTAACCTGGCTAGGATTTTTTATGTTTTTAGCGAAGAGGATGATGCCGCAGGGTTGGGTAGCTTTTAATAGCCGAACGCTGGATGACTCCAGTTTCTTGGTTCCGTCAATGCCAAAAGTAAATGGAGAAAAGTTCATGCAGTAGTCGGACGGGGCGATTCCCGGGAGCTTAACAACCAGCCTATCGCGATTGTGCCGAAAGTTCCAAAAATGACAAGCCAGGTCCAGCCTAAAGAAATTATTTTTTTCTCGGTAAGAATTAAGAGAACCAAATTAATCAACGCGGGCAAAACCATGGCCGCGATGTTGCCGAGGTTGGCTTTGCGGCGACTCAGCATTCCCAAAAGAAAAATTCCGAGCAAAGAGCCAAAGGTAACTCCGCCGATTTTAAAGGCCAGCCACAAGATCTTGTCAAAGAAACTAAACCAATACGCGATTGCCGCTAGAGCTACGGCGAATAAAACGACTGCTACCCTAGACACCCACATATAATGTTTTTCGGATCCTTCCTTGTGAATTAGGGGCTTGTAAATATCCGTAACAAAAGAGGAAGTGAGTGATCCTAAAGGCGAATCGATGCTGGCCATGATGATGGCGCTTAGCATAAATCCCCGCAGTAAACTTGGCATGGAGCCCGCGATAAAGTGAGGAAAAATTTGATCCAATTTTTGAGGCAAGGCGAGTTCAGGGTGTTCATGGTAGAAACTGAAAAGTGCCGTTCCGATGGTGAGATAAATAATCAAAACCAGAAAACTGCCGCCGATGGTGTAGAGAATTGTTTTTTGGCTTTCCCTGCGGGTCGCGACGGTGAGAAGTCTTTGCATTAATTCTTGATCCGTTCCAAAGGCCGCCGCCGAAATAAAAAATCCGTTTAGAATTGCCAGCCAAAGAATGTTAGGGTCTTTTAAGAACTTTCCCCAAAATTGAGGGTCGGAGGCGCTGGGTCCCCAATTGATGGTGTTTAGTTTTCCGGCAGCCGCCGCGATGTGGAAAATCGCGGGAAGTCCCCCCGCTACTTGAGTGTGCAAAAACCAAATCACAGCCAAGCCTCCCAAAATAAAAGTGGATGCCTGCAAAACTCCGGTCCAAACTACGGACTTGATCCCACCCCACGATATATAGGCCGCGCTGATCAGCGTAAAGCAAGCGATTGTTGGAATTATGTGCCAGCCCAAAAGAATGGACACTGCCATGCAAGCTACCATGAGCCGAACGCCTGAAGCTAGGAGGCGTGTGATAAAAAAGAAAACGCTGGCCGTATACTGCGTTTCCGGGCCGAAGCGATGCTTGAGATATTCATAGATTGTCGTGCAGTTGTATTGATAAAAGACCGGAATAAAAAGAAAAGCGATGAGAAGTCTTGCCGCGGTTGATCCAATAAAAAATTGCGCGTACTGCCAGTTTTCCGTGTAGGCTGTCGCGGGCACCGAGATAATCGTGACCGCGCTGATTTCAGTCGCGATAAAAGAAAGGCATGCTGCCCACCAGGGAATTTTGCGCTTGGCAAGGAAAAATTCTTGCGTTGTGCTTTGACCCTCACCCACAAAGTATCCAATGGCAAGTAAAGCGGCAAGGAGTATCCCTAAAACCAAGAAGTCAGTTCCCGATAGATGCGTTTGCCCAAGCAGGAGATTCTCTGTATCCATTGGCATAGACTACCAAAAACTTGGATTACCTGAAACAGATGGTTGTAAACTTTTACAGATTTGGGATATTGGCCCACTCCGCGTGGGTTGCTAGGAAGTCTTGCGTTAGCTCGTGCCAGGCGCGCTTGGCTTCTTCAAAGTTTTTCTTGCACTCTTGGATCGCGATTTGCCATTCTTCTTTTTTCATTTGCGCCGCTTTGCGCCGGGTCTCGTAATATTCATGCATCGTGACTTCTAGTTGATTTTTTCTTTCGAGGAACGCTGCTTGCATACGGTCCCAAATCCCGGGCGCCATTGCGGGGAAATGTTTGTGAATTCGCGCGAATTCCATTTGTAAACGTGCTTTGGCAATGGCGTAGTCACTGGTGCGATTAAGGCGGTCCGTTAGGCGCAATAGAGTCAATGCCGAGACCCACCATTTTGAGGGATCCCAGTGATACCAGCGGACGCCGTTGCGGTAGTCTCCCGGGAAGGCGTGATGAAAATTGTGATAACCTTCGCCGCTAGTTAAATAGGCGAGCCACCAGGAATCTCGGGACGAATCTTTGTCGCTGTAAGGCTGGGTCCCAAAAAGGTGTGCCACGGAATTAACGCAAAAAATCATGTGGTGGACAACCACAATGCGGAGCAATCCCCCCCAAAGAAATCCTCCCAACGGGCGGCCGATAGCGAGTCCAATCAATGTTGGCACCAAAAGTCCCACAATTAGCATCAAGGGAGTGTAATAGCGATCTTGCCAAACTACCAATGGATCCTTGAGTAGGTCTTGCGCGTTAGTGAAGTCGCTGTCTCTGGGGTCCTTAATGAATATCCAGCCCATGTGAGCGTATAGGGCGCCTTTGCGGATACTGTAGGGATCTTCTTCTGTGTCTACAAACTTGTGGTGTCTTCGGTGGGCCGATGCCCAAGGTAGGGCGGAATTTTGCCAGGCTCCCGCCGCGACAACCAAATGCACCAGCCGCACGAGCCAATGGCATTCGTATGTTCGATGAGCAAAATAGCGATGGTAACCCGCGCCGATGGCGACTTCTGTTAGAAGAAAGAAGACAAGGAAGCTCGCAATCTCTACAGGATGAATCGAGTTGTAGCAGGCATAGACTATCGTGCCGCCGATGGCGACGATGGGACTAGCAATAAGAAAGACAACCTTAACCCAATCAATATCCGGCTTTGCTTTAACCATTGCTGGAAGTGTACCAGTTTTGCGTAAAAATATCCGTGCCTGTTGTTGCGAAAAACTAAAATACGTTTTATGCTAGTAATAGTGCGGATGGGAGAGAGTATCGTGAATAAATTGAGCAAATACACGAAGAGCGGTTTCACGCTAATTGAGCTGATGATTGTGGTGGCCATCATTGGTGTTTTAGCCGCCATAGCTGTGCCGAAGTTTGCCGAATTGATCAAGAAGGCTCAGGAGGGTAGAACTAAGGCCAACCTCGACCAAGTGCGTGGATCGCTGAATATCTATTATGGGGATACTGAGGGAACTTATCCCACGGATGACCTGTCTGTCTTAACAACGAACGCGAAATATCTTGCGGCCATGAGGCCAAGCTTGATACCGGCCTTTGCCGCTCTTGGTAATGCGGGTCACGCGGAGTCTGCTACCGTGAACGCGGTGGCGGCATTTTCTTCAGCAACTGACACGGGCGTGTGGCAATACATGAATGTCAGTAGTGACGCGAATTGGGGCACCTTTTACGTGGGTTGCTCCCATAACGACAGTAAAGGCATAATCTGGAACACTCGATAAGGATCGTTGATTAAAAATTCCCTGTTCAGTCATTGCGAGGCCCCGCCTGCGGTGGGGCCGTGGCAATCCCATCGAGGAGTCCTTAATGAGATTGCTTCGCTGTGCTCGCAATGACAGAAATAGGGAATTTGTGTTCGTTTGTTAAAAACTAAAAAGTAAAATAAGTTTGTGATCGTTTCTTTATTAATTTGTTTCTTGGGGTTGGCGAACGCGGAACCTCGAGCGCAAAAGCAAGTTCCCGGTAGCACCATCGAAAAAGTTATGGCGCGCGTGAAGGGCCGCGCCAAAGACGCGCCGGTTAACCGTAAACACTTAAAGCAGTTCACGGTTTCAGAAGAAGAGTTAAACGCCTATATCGCTACAGTAATTGATTCTAAAGAAAAAAAGCAAGTTGAGTCTGCCAATGTTCATTTGCCGGAGAAAAATAAATTAGTTGTGATATGTGTCGCGAAAATTAACTTGGGCAAAGCGTTGGGCAGGGCCTTTAAAAGCGGTGATTTGGGTCTTGAGCAGAACGTGAGGGTGGAAGCGACCTGGGTTTCGGCGAAAGGAAAAGGGTTTTTCAAAATCCAGTCTGTTGCCTTAGATGGTTTTACTTTGCCGGCAAGCTTGACGGACAATTTAATCAAGCGCATAGCCGCGAAACAGAAACCCCCCATCGATCCAACTAAATTTCTTCCCCTCCCTTACGGAATTGACAGGATAGAGATTCTACCGGGGAAAATAAAGATAAAGGCATAATGAGTCATTGGGTCTGTAAGTCCTTAAGTCTGTAAGTCAAGATGGACAAAAATTCTAGACTCAAGGACCTAAGGACTTAGGGACTTAAAGACATTTTTTATGATCCGCATTCTAGTTTCCGACCCCATTGATCCTCGCGGTCTCGCTTTGTTTAAAGAAAATAATACTTTTGAAGTTGTTGAAACCAAAGACCCAAAAAATTTAGAGGGTTTTGACGCGTGGCTGGTTCGTTCGGAAACCAAAGTTACTAAAGAAAAAATAGCGCAGGCTAAAAATTTAAAGATTATCGGGCGCGCGGGAACCGGCGTTGACAACATTGATGTAGATGAAGCAACGAGGCGCGGTGTTTTGGTGGTTAACGTGCCGGGGGCCAACGCGATCGCTGTCAGCGAGCACGTTTTTGCCTTGTTGCTTTCTTTGGCGCGCAAAATTCCTTCGGCGGATCAAAAAGTTAAAGAGGGTCTTTGGAGAGATAAATCCTTGGTTGGAACGGAGCTCTATGGAAAAACGCTCGGGATTTTAGGCTTGGGCCGCGTGGGCCGTGAAGTGGCATCGCGCGCGAAAGCTTTTCAAATGAAAATTTTAGGCTACGATCCTTTTCTCAGCGCCCAGACTCCGGAGAATTTTGGCGTTAACCTCGTTACTTTAGAGGAAGTATTGGCAACCGCGGATATTATCACCATTCACGTTCCTTTAACGGAAAATACGCGGAAATTAATCAACAAAGAAACTCTAGCGAAAACTAAACGCGGCATGGTTTTAATTAACACCTCGCGCGGCGAGGTGGTTGACGAAGAGGCGTTGGCCGGCGCTATTGAGGAAGGAAGGGTTGCCGGCGCGGCTTTAGATGTATTTGAGCGTGAACCTTTGGGAGATAGTCCCTTAAAAAAGCTTGGCGGCAAGGTGGTTTTGACCCCCCACCTTGGGGCGACTACGCAAGAAGCGCAATTGCGTGTTGCTACCGAGCTCGCGCGAAATGTCATTGACTTTTTTGAGCGCGGCATTGTTCGTGGCGGCGTGAACCTGCCAGCGGAGTTTGACCCGGATAGTATTCGGCGCCTGGAAAAGCATTTAAGCTTAGCCGAACGCCTGGGAAAGTTTTTGGGACAAGTAACCCCCGGCGCTTGGCAGACGCTTGAGCTTAAAACTTCAAAAAGCTTTAGCGAGAAAGATCAGAAGATTTTACAGCACGCGTGTTTGCGGGGGCTTTTAGCTTGCGCCTTGGGTGACAAGGTCAATATGGTTAATGCCGCGCTCTATGCCGCTGAGCGAAAGTTGCAAGTGAGAGCGGACTATCTCGAAACTCCCGGCCCAACCCTTGAGGAGCTTTGTTTGAGTGTGCAAACGGCGCAAGGAAAAACCACGGTTGTTAGCGGCTGTGTTGAGATGGGCGGGGCGTTAAGAATTCTGCGTATTGGCGAACTTTTTGTTGACGTTCACCCTGAGGGCAATCTAATTGTTATTGAAAATCAAGACAAGCCCGGTATGATCGGTCACGTGGGCGCTTCGCTGGGTAAACATAAAATCAATATCGCCGATATGAGGGTGGGTCGCAAGGCGAAGGGCAAAACCGCGATTATGGTTCTAACGATTGATGACGCGCTTATGCCTGCCGCGCTAAAACAACTCGAGAAATTAGACGGCGTGACCCGCGTTACTCTGGTTTCTTTGTGAAAGTCACTAAGTCTTTAGGTCTTTGAGTCTATAAGTCAAAAAACCCCGAATTCTCTTTGTTCCTCGACTTAGTGACTTATAGACCTATAGACTTGCGGATTTAAGGACTTCTTTCGGGTGGCCGATGTCCACTACCCTGAGTCCCCCGATATAATTTTTTGCTTCAGGTTTTAGCAGTCCCGTTTTAACCAGGCCTAAGGTTACCGTCCAACAAGCTTTAACACAGCTTACGCTTGGCTTTCCGGTATCCGCGCCCAAGCCCGATGGAATGTCGATAGAAAGCGCGGGTTTTAGGGATTGGTTGATTTGATCAATGAGGGTTTTGATAATTCCCTCAGGTTCCCCCCGGGAACCTGTCCCAAGGAGCGCGTCCACGACCAAATCCGCTTGTCTTAAAGATTTCTCAACTTGATCCGGAGAATAGCTTTCTTCTCTAAGAGGCGTTAGCGGAACTTTTTCAGTAAGAGCCTCACCCAGTTGATACTGGATGGACGTTTTGAGCGATTTGCCCTCGGGCTCGATGTAAAAGACGCTTGCGGAAATCGATTGTTTACGGAGCGCCCTAGCCGTGGCGATACCGTCTCCGCCATTGTTGCCCTTTCCGCAGAGAACAACAACTTGCGGTTTTGCCGCGGCTGTTGGCAGTGATGATAAAATTTTGAGGATTTCTTTCGCGACCGCTTGTCCCGCGTTTTCCATTAAAGTCAAAGCGCTGACGCCGAATTCTGTTTCTGAACGCTCATCGAGTGTCCGCATCTCGCTCGCCGTTACCGTTTTGGGTAGGTCCGTACCGGCGAGAAGGTCGCCCGCGCTCGACGCGGTTGCTTTTTTGCTGCCTACTAAAAAAGCGTCCACAACAGAGTAGCACCAAAGGACAATCATCCCCCACTTTAAGACTTGAAAGGGCGTTTGATGGGTATTTAAAATGTTGCCGATTAGGGCCATTTCCGAACCCGGAACCAACGCGACATCAGGGCTGTTTGAAATTTCATCCTTAACAGACATGATGACATTGGCAAAACATCCGAAAAGAAGGCCCAGCGCGGCCAGCATAAGCAGAACGCCTTTTTTATAACTTTTATTGTAGAGCTGTCCCGTGCCCGGCCCTAAAAGTGCCGAAAGAATAACTGGGATTATGGTTTTTTTCAAAATTACGCGGCGATTTTACGGAGTTGGGTTTGCGGAACTTTTTTCCAATCCTCTAAGAACGCGGCCAAACCTTTATCGGTTAGAGGGTGCTTGAAAAGCTGCTTTATTACAGACAAGGGAAGAGTCGCGACGTGAGCGCCAATTAAGGCGGCTTCGGTGATGTGTCTGGGGTGTCGCACGCTGGAAACTAAGACTTGGGATGAGAAATTGTAGTTTTGGATAATTTGCACGACATCGGCGATTAACGCCATGCCATCTTCACCCACATCATCTAAACGGCCGATAAAAGGAGAAATGTAAGTGACCCCGGCTTTAGCGGCAAGCAGGGCTTGATTGGCGGAGAAAACAAGTGTCATATTGATTTTAATTTTGTGTTTTTGAATAAGTTCTCTCGCGGCGACTAAACCCGCTTCGGTCATTGGGGTTTTGACTACAACATTGTCCCCCCATGTGTTCAGGTGAAGGCCTTCTTCAATCATGCCCGGAGCATCTGTGGCAACTACCTCTAAGCTAACGGGGCAGGGGTAAACCGTTTTTAAAATTTCTTTGGCAACGGCTTCAAAGGGTTTTCCTGTTTTGGCGGCAAGCGAAGGATTGGTGGTAACACCATCTAAAACTCCCCAGGCTTTCGCCTGTTTAATTTCCTCAATCATCGCGGTATCTAAAAAGAATTTCATGCTAAATCCTCCAAACTAAATATTTAAATGTCTGATAGAAGTTTAGCAACTTAAGGGAAGGGCTGAAAGGGTAACCCGGGGAGCAGTCCTTAAGTCTCTAAGTCTATAAGTCCTTAAGTCAAGAAATAAACAGAGTCCGGGTTTCCGACTTACCGACTTATAGACTCAAAGACTTATAGACTTCTAATCTATTGAATTTGTTTCGCGGTTTCTTTTTCTTCGCTTTTGGAAGTGTTGTTAAAGCGGCTGTTTTGTCTTTCTAGGCGGTATTCGAAGTAGTATTTGTCTCCGGGCTTAACATCGGGGCCCAGGAGACTGGCCAAAGATTTGTCCGCTTTTCCATTTTGCAGGAGGACTCTTGATTCTCGCAGTGTCTTGTCGGGTCCAAATCTATTTTTTTTGGCAACAATGGTCACAAAGGTTTGCGCTTGGGGATTGTCCAACCCCGCGACATAGTCCAAATCCGTGACGCGGACAACGGATCCGTACTGGGGAAGATTCAAGAATTCAATGCTGATGGAGTTGTTGGGTTTTACCGGAAATCGTCCGTTGCCGACTAGAACGTAATCTGAATCCGAGCGTTTCTGTATAAGATATTGATTTAGACCCCCCCTCCACGCGTCGCCGCCGGTTTCTATTTTCGGCTCGCTTAATCCGTCGTAGCTAAATTCGATGGTCTCAGATTCAGAAGGCAAATATTGACCGCCTTGGGCGTGAACATGGAATTCTCGGCGGACGGTGTGATTGATCTCCCTGCGTTCCTGTTCTTCCAAAACGATATCTTGTCGCCTGGTAACCGTGCATTCTTGGTTTCCGCGATATCCTAGGTTTTGGGAGTTTTCGCTTCCGTATTGAACAATAACGTGGCCGTAAATGCTTTTATCGCAGACGTCAGAGGCTTCTCTCATTTTATTTTTAAACGCCCCCCAAGATCTGGGTTTTGAAGAGAGAATATTGTTGTCAACTATACATTCTGCCGTTCTCGGACCGATACCTTTGATGGCATCCGCCAAGGCTTGCGGTTTTTGGCCGCGAGGGGCATTAAAAAATCCTCTCCAATCCCCTTCTCTACCGTTTCCTTGGGATTCTTTGCAATCGTAATCGTCATATTCCCTTAATACAGGGACAAGTTCTGTCCAAACTCTATACACATTGACTTCCATAGGTACCGTAAAATCATTTTGGTTTGTTCTTAAAGTAAGAACTTGTGTTTTGGTCTCGCCGCGATAAGAGGGTTGGCCAATTGGTATTCCCGCGGGCATAGCGGGTGTAATGAGTAGCGGCTGAACGGGAAGATTAATGGCTATTTGTGTTGCTTTGACCCCGTCCATTGTTCGCGCGCCTTTTAGCCAGGTTTGCTCCGGGCCTTGAGCGTGCGCGAGAGTCGCGCAAAGTAGAAAGAAGATAAAAAATTTCCCGAAAGTTTTTTGCTTGTTATTTGTATTCACGGTTGCCTCCATTAGATTAATTCGTTACACACGATACCCAACGAGAATATTAATTTTCTAAGTTTCTTGAATAGGGTCTTTCGGGGCAGTTTGGTCTAGGCCTTTCGGTCCCGAGAAAATAGGTCGAAAGTTTAAGGAAGTTTAAAAACTACTCGGAACCTTTTCTGTTTTTTAGCCAATCCATGAGGTCTTCGGCGTTCATGGTGTTGATTAAGTCTTTTTTCTCAAGCCAGGCGCGCCGCGCGATGGTAACGGCGACCTCCATGTAAGCTAACTGATGGATGGAGTGGGCATCAGTGGTAACGGCCAGAGGAACGCCCAAGTTTTTGGCTCGGTGCGCGTGGATGTCGAAGAGGTCTTGCCGTTCAGGTTGGCCATTGAGTTCTAGGGCCGTGTTGGTTTTTTTGCAGAGCTCGAGTATCGCTTCGGTATTGATCTGATAAGGTTCGCGGCGATTGAGCAGGCGGCCGGAGAGATGTCCAACGATGTCTACATGCGGGTTATTAATGGCGCGCGACACCCTGGCCGTCATTTCTTCCTCGGGCTGTTTCATACTGCCATGTACCGAGGCGATGACGGCGTCGATAGCGTCTAAGTCTTGGTCTTCATAGTCCATTTTCCCGTCTTTTAAAATATCAACTTCCATAGATCGGAAAACGCGAAAATCTTTTGATTTTTTGTTGAGTTCACGGACTTGCGCTATGGTTTCGTGGAGTTTTTGAGGAGAGAGGCCTTTGGCTATTTTTAAACTTTGGGAGTGATCCCCGATAAAAACCCACTCCCAACCCATCGCCTGAGCCGCTTCCACCATTTGCTCTAAAGTGTTCACGCCGTCGGTGAGATTGGTGTGGTTGTGAAAATCGCCTTTGACGTCTTTGAGTTCAACTAATTTGGGAAGTTTGTTGGCTTTGGCGGCCTCGATTTCCCCACGATTTTCTCTGAGTTCCGGCGGAATCCACGCGAGTCCCAATGCCTTGTAAATTTCTTCTTCTGTTTTCCCCGCAATTCTTTTACCCTTTTCTACTCTATCGTCTATCGTCAATAGCCTGTCGCCTTTGACTTCGAATACCCCATACTCATTGATGGTGTAGCCAAGTTTCAAAGCGTGTTCCCTTAACACCACATTGTGTTCTTTGGACCCCGTGAAATACTGCAAAGCGGCGCCGAAACTCTCCGGCGGAACAACTCGCAAATCGCACTGGATTTGGCTTTTAAGCCAGACCGTTGCCTTGGTTTCCCCTGCGGCCATAATTTTTTCAACTTGAGGAAGCTTGGTGAAAAACTCAATCACCTTGGCTCCATCGCGGGCGGTGCAAAGAATGTCTAAATCCCCCACCGTTTCTTTGCCGCGCCGCAGGGAGCCCGCGGGCGTTGTTTCAATGACGGCCGGGCAACGCTTGATTTCTTTGAGTAATGTTTCCATAAGCATTTTGGCGTCCCAAAGAAGCATTCTTTTACCGGCCGCTTGGGCGAAACTCAAACCCTTTAAAATATTTTCTTCCAGTTTTTCTCCAAAGCCTGGAAGGGCTCGCAGTTTGCCTCCTTCAGCAGCTTTTTTAAGATCGTCCAAAGATTTCACGTTTAGCTCGTCGTGAAGAAGTTTCGCTCTTTTGGGGCCCAATCCTGGAATTTCGAGCAGTTTAAGCAAGCTCTCGGGAATCCTTTTCTTTAGCGTTTCAAATTCTTTGGTTGTGCCGGTCGCCTTCATTTCCTTAATGTGGCCAATCATACCGGGGCCGATGCCCGGAATGGCTTTTAATTCGTCTTCGGTCATGTCGGTAATTTTTTGGGTGAGACCGCTTAATGTTTGGCTCGCGCGCTCATACGCGCGGATTCTAAAGGGGTTAGCTTTGTCCATCTCGAGTAGCTGGCCAATAATCCGTAGTTGATCAATAATTTCTTGGTTGGAACTCATGGGAGGCCTATTTCAGGACGACAAGGGCGATGAGCGCGACAATGGCCGCTAAGCCCGCTACCAAAAATCCGACGAAAAGCAGATAGGGCGACAAAACGAGTCCCAGTAGGCGGATTTCGCTTAAGTTTTTAAATTCCTGTTTCAAAAGAAAAAACAGGGCGATAAAAATGGACAAGGGAAACAATCCTTTAAGAAACTTGCAAATGTCATAAACCAGGGAAGGGTTAAAATAATTGTTTAGGCTCAGCACCGCTAGGGCTATTGGGGCGGCCAGAAGATAAAAGCTTTGGGATTTCAGGCCCAATAACAGGATGTCCGCGAAAGGCAAACGCGCGCCGGTCGCGCCAGGAAACATTTTCAGCATCACGACAATGCTAATCGCCAAAACCGCGGCGATTAAAAAAGCGAAAAGACATTCGCCCGTAAAACCGGGTACCAGGTTCATTAAAGAAACGGGTTTGTCCTCTAATTTAAAAGCGCTTTTAAAAATCAATCGGTTTAAACCGAGCAGTAGCACAAACAAAAAAGGCGGCAGCTGCCAGGGCTTGGCAAATCTTCTCAGTAACCGGTCCATATGTAGAGCAGGCCCGAGGGCAGCATTTCTTTGGGCAAGATAGATATAGTGGACTTAGCGGGCATGAATTCCGACAGGAAGTCTTCTTTGAGATCCCCATCCCAAATCAAGCGCGGTTCCCCTTTTATATTTCCTAATTTTGTCGCCAGACTCTGCGCTTCTTTAAAGCCGCCAGTGCTGTCGATGAGGTGCAGCCTGAGTGCTTCTTCGCCAATGAATATCCTGCCGTCGGCGATGGGGCGGACTTCCTCCGGTGTCACGTGCCTCCCTAGCGCCACATCTTGAAGGAATTGATTGTACGCGGAGTTGATTAGCTCTTGCAGGAGTTGTCTTTCCTCTAGGGTCATTGCTCGCGTGGGGTTGCCGATGTCTTTGAACTTGCCAGATTTAACAGTCGCGAAACTAATGCCCAGTCGCCGCAGGAGCCCTTCAAATTGACCGGCTTGAAAAATAACGCCAATGGAGCCCGTGATGGTTCCCGAGCTGGCAACGACGAGATCGCAAGCACTGGCGATATAGTAGCCGCCACTGGCCGCGACGTCTCCTAGCATGGCGATGATGGGTTTTTTGTAAGTTTGCCTTAGGTCTCGAATTTGGGCCACAATTTCTTGACAGCTGGCGACGGTTCCCCCGGGGGAATTAATTTTAAGAATAATGGCTTTCACCGCGTTTTTCTTGGCCATTTTTTCTAAATTTCGGTTAATGCGCTCGACCATGGAGTCTCCAAAAAATAGTCCCCCTCTTTTTTCCATCGAGATTACGCCGTCCAAGCGCACGACGCCGATCGCGTCTTTGTTTAAGTCTAAGCCAAACAATTGCCGCGCGATTTTAGATTGGTTCTTGGTATCCGCGGAATATTTTTTGACCGCGGTTTGCGGGCCGTTGGGATTAACGATCAAAGTCCAGACGCCCAGTAGGACGCATAAGAGATAAAACAATCCGGCCAGAGATTGGAATCTATTGGGCTCTTTTTCCATACTTCTCATTCTCTAATTTTAATTTCATTTCCGCCACTAATTTTTCTTTGAGCCGGATTGCTTGTTGGCGGAGTACCGTGTAGGTTAGTTTGTACTGCTCGGCAATTGCCTTCAATTTGTCACCCAGGGCGCGTTTATTGATGACTTCTTTAAGTTTTTGTTTGGACTCTTCCGCGATTAAAATCAGGGTGGTTAGTTCTAAGCGGCCTAGACCATCTCGCAGAAAGGCCGTCAGGTCTTTGGCGGTGTTGGTGCTTGAAATGTCAACAATTTGCCAATACGTGGTGGGTTTGTTTGCAAGCAACTCGGTGGCCAGAATATTCGCGAAGGGATCAATCGCCGGTTTCGTGGGAGTTGAATCTTTGACTTCGTACCCCGGCTGGGTGCCCAACTGCATGTCATATTCGGCCCATAATGGGGAGGAGGTGAATAAGGTGAATAAAGCGAGTAAGGTGAATAGGGAAGATAAAATTTTGAATTTCAAACTACTTATTCCTTGCTGCTTACGACTCACTTCTCAGGAGTCTTGTCCGTTTCACCGCGCATGGGAACGAACATGACCGAGATTAGCTCTTTTTTAACTATTTTGGGAGGATTGGGAGGATTGGGAATTTTTTCGATTAAAACTAATTTCTGGCGCATCTTGTCTCCGATAGGGGCGATTAATATTCCCGGGGAATTGAGTTGCTTAAGGAGGGTGGGCGGAATTTCCGGGCAGCAGGCTGTTAGAACAATGCGGTCGAAAGGGGCATTTTCCATCCACCCGTAGTAGCCGTCATCCACCTTGATTTCTACGTTCGGGATTCGGATTCTTCTTAAATTCTGCTCAGCGAACTGAGCGAGTTCGGGGACATATTCAACGGAGAAAACTTCTTTAGCCAACAGGCTTAGTACCGCGGCCTGGTAACCCGAACCCGTTCCAATTTCCAAGACAATCTCTTTGCCGGTAAGTTCTAATTTTTCGGCGATGTAGGCCGCTATGTAGGGTTGGGATATAGTTTGGTTGTGGCCTATGGGCAAGGGGCGGTCCGCGTAGGCCAGCGCTCTTGAAATCGCGGGCGGCAAAAAAAGATGGCGCGGAATTTCTTGCATGGCGTTTAAGACCTTGGGATCTCTAACGCCGCGCTCGGCAATTTGTTTGGCGATGGCGCCTATTCTAACTCTTCGCCATTCTTGCTCCGAAATGGATTCTTTTTCTTTGGGCATGGGAAACATATGAGTGTATCTATTTCCTAACCCCAAAAGGACAACAAGTCCATGCCCAATTTCTCTTTCTTGTTTGCTCTCTATTTTTCCCTCTCCCCTTGTGGGGCCGCTCGCAGAGCTCGCGGCACTTGGGGCGCCAGAGGCGCTGATCCGAGAGGGCAGGGTGGGGGGATTCACGGTCCCTTAATGAGGGTTAGATTGATTCCCAAAACTTTCCATTGACTGTCTTTGTATTTTCCAAAATAAGCCAACATCGGAATATCGAGGCCTTGTTCCTTGAACGCCATATGCCGCACGTAAGGTCCGTCGGCTTTTTGAATGATCAGCCCTTGGTGCGTTACCGCAACTTCTTTGTCGGGTCTATCTTCTCGCACGATGGAGAATATGGTTCCGGAGGGAATCTGGCCACCGACAGTCGTGAGCAGTCCTAAGGGCAGGTAGGGCAGTTTCGCTTGTTTTTCCTTTGGTTTACCCATCGGATTTAAATCGCGTAGAAAATCGATGGCTTTTTCCGGATCTTTTCTGGTTAGTTCTTGAAGTTGAGCCAGCTCTTGCTCGTTATATTGTTTTACTCGGATCACTTTGGTGCTGAAAGCCGTTTTTTTGCCGGCCATACGGCTGGTGATATCTTGCAAGAAACCGGCGCTGATATTATTGGGAATCCAATCCGTTTCGGGGTAGTCATTTTTGGTTTGTTGGCGCACGACGCCGTTTTTATAGCGGACACGCGCCATCAGCGTTGTTGCTTCTTCCAGGTTATTGGCGAAGGATAGGGCAATCAAAGTTTCAATCATCGTGGTGCAGTCTGCCACGTCGAAGCGAATGGGCGGATCTTCTTTCCCGTTGACCGGCGCCAAACCTAATGGAAATAGTCGGTACGGAACCCCCAAAAACCGTTCACTATAAAGGAGGAACCGATCTTTCGCGCTAGGTACGGTTTTGGATGTTTCTTTCACCAACGCGTCGATTTCCGTGGGCGTCATTTGATGAAATGGTTTTAAGCTAGCCGCGACAGCCGTAAAAGACCAGGTGGTGACAAGGGCAATAAAAAAATTACACTTCCATCTATTTCTCACTGCTTGCTCCTTTAACTTAGATTTTTTTGAGCGTTCCGTCTTGAACTTTCTCAACCAAAATGTTCCATTGTTCGCGGGTCAGTTTGACGGTGTTGGCGTCTTCACCGATTGTGATATTGCCATCGCTTTGCAGTTCTACCGATGGGCAATACAGGTCTAGTTTGCATAAGAGCACTTTTTCTTTTTTTTCCATAAACCACCTCCGATACCAACTGACGGAACAGAGAGAAACTCTCCGTTCCGTCACCCCGGCGAAGGCCGGGGTCCAGATATTCAATCCGTTTCTATAGATCGTTCCAAATGTTCCAGAGCGCACCCTTGCAAACCACGTGGTAGTGTCTTTCCCTTGCTTCTAGGCCTGGCACGGGATCTCCGTTACCTCTTCTCGCGGAAGCCCATACCTTGACATATCGATCGTAGGAAAATACCGCGTCCCTATCACAGACGTCTGCCGGCGGGAATGTATAAGAAGCTCGGTTGGATCGCATTTCATAGGTCCTTCTATCGAGTCTTCTTTCTTGTCCTCTTTGGTCTCCGGCGTAGAGCCGAATTTCAACATAACCGCCGTATCGGTTAACTATGTCAAATTGTCTGGAATTGACTTCAATGACGGCGTTCACCTGGCCGCCTCCGATATTAAAACGAACGTTCGCGTCTAAGCTTTCACTGCGATCGCTACCGCTATCATCACCGCGACTCGCGCACGTGAATGTGGCTGAGGCGTTGCCGTCGGTGTAATCTCGGTCAGTGCCGATGACGGAGGTGTGTACCGTGACGGTTACCGACCCCGACCAGGCGGCTTGCGAACAAACCGCATTCGAGGGAAGCGAGAAACTTTGGCGGGGTTGCCTTAATTCATAAGTCCTGCCCCATCTTTGGGAGCCCAAATAAAGTTCCACGTTGACGTATCCTCCGCGGCTTACGATGCTGTTTAATTGATCCGGCTGGATGGATATTATCGCGTCTACTTGATTGCCGCCGTTGCTTGCCTGCAATTGGACGCTAGTCGTTAAGTTGCGCGCTCGGGCAACTTTGATTCCTGGGATGCCACTTAATCCCCTTCCGAAGATATTTGTTGTTTGTGCGAGTTGTTGCTCCGGTGTCTCTCTGGCTTGTAAGGTTCCCAGAGTGAGAACCAAGAAGCTAATCAGTGTCAATGTTCTTTTCATGTTGCGTTTTTCCTCCGTTTCGAATTTCTCCCCTCCCGATTTAGGACCCTAAGATAGTAAATTAAAAATCTATAATCAAAAGATGAGTAGAGTCAGTCTAGCGTTGCTTGTTGGCGTTTTAATGGCAACCGGGCGCCCTGTCTTTTCGGCGAGCGGTTCCGAAGGTCGCGCCATTACCAATCAAAAGATTTTCGATGGCGCCAGGGGGCGACCACGTTCTATCGCTGGCAATGTTTTGCGACCTGGACCTGTAAAGCCGTTGCCAAACCAATTGGTTGATCCGGAGATGCCAAAAAACCCTCAACCCGAAAGAGTGGACGCGAATCAAAATAAAAGTCAGCTGGAAGGCGAGCTTTTTATTATTTTTTCCGCTCTGGGCACGATAGGCACGGTGGTCGCTTTTGCGGCCCGTGCTCCTATTTACGTTCCCTTGATATTTGCCGGTAGCGCACTTCTGGGTATTGGCATCACCGCTTTAGTTTTTGGATTAAGAAATTTCCTGAAAACCCCATCGTTAAGTTGATCAAAAATACAATTCGGTTAGTCACTTTTTTTGGCGCGACTTGGATTTCTATTGCTTTGCTGCCGGCGCAGGCGGACGCGCCCCAAGCGTTGGGGGACATAGCAATCCCCAATCTGCGATTAGTATCTCCCGGTTTTTATCGGGGAGGCAGGCCCAAAGAGGGCGCGCTTCTTGCGATGAAAAATTTTGGAGTCAAAACCGATCTGGATCTTGAAAATAAAACCTCCAAAATCGCGGCCGAGGCGGCTGTTGCTCGTGAACTCGGAATCCAATTCATCTCAAAACCTATGTCCAGCTGGGAGGCCCCATCGGATGATGATGTGCGGCAAATCCTCGCCATTCTTTCCGATCGTTCTCGCTACCCGCTTCTGATTCATTGTAAACATGGTCAGGACCGAACCGGATTGATTGTGGGACTCTATCGCGTATTTCACGACCACTGGACTCCGAAGGCGGCCCATGACGAGATGCTTGCCAATGGTTTCCACCCCGAACTTGACCCCCTCGAGGATTACTTCGAAGAAAAAACCGGCTTCAAAGACTGATTTCACGGATTCTTCCGGCATAGGACTCCCGGCCCCTTTTATTGGGCCCAAAAGTCCCATAACAAACACGAACTTAAGACCCTGTTTTTTTTCCTGAGAATTGCCTATCTTAAATACAATGGGCTAACTATGTATCGCAAGGTTTTTCTTCTCACCTTTTGCATTGCTTTTCAAACATCAATTTCTTTGGCAGAGCCTCTGCATGATGGCGGCTCGAGTTTGGTTTTGCTTGCGGAGCAACCTGTTCTTTTCGTAACTCATGGCACTGCCGGATACGACTTTTCTTTATCGGCAAAAAGTGGCATTGATACTGCCATTGGGGTTTTCAAAAGTCAATATTGGCCGGTGATTTATCTTAATGATTGTTCCGGGGATCCCAAATATAAGCCTTACGCGGCTGATGCTAAATCCACGGCGGATATTTGTTCTCATGGCGGGGAGCATCAGGTAAAAATTCCAACGCGGCATATTTTCTTAACGGGTGGTTACTTCAGTGAGTGTGGCTTGGAAACCGCTCATGACGCGGTGAACTCGGCTTTTTTATGGCAAGAAACCCACAATCCCGGCCGGCGGCCTGTGCTAGTTTTGAATTATGTTTTGGACGCGATCTTCACTGTTACGTACAAGAGTATTTTAGAAGAGATGGGGTCTCGGGGGATTGATCCTGCCGTTGCCTTTACTTACGGCAATTATGTGGAAGATGTATTAAAAAACCATGTGCCGACGGGCCCGGTTGCTTCTTGCGGATATGACCCGGCGATTGGTCCGACATATCGGGTGGAACTTTATTATGAGGATCAATTTATAAGAGTATTAAATGAAGGCAGTGGGACCTCTCCCAAATTATTATTTGTTCGTTTTACGACAAGCCAAAGTCTCACGCAAAATCCGACGGCCTACAGCAATTTTTTGGATAGAGTCGTCCGAAAAGATTCCCTTAACCGGGTGGGCAAGACCGGTGATACCGTGATCCTGGAAAGTCCGGGTTTAATCTTTGATGGCGTGACGCGTCCGGTACAGCCTCATCCGGTGCCTGTGTTGCCGTAAAAAATCTGCACCCGCAGGTCTTTTGTAGAATAATCTTCTTATGAAAAAATATTTACCCCCGCTCATCTTTTTTGTTTTTGTTTATTGGTTCTCTTTTAATTTAAGCGCGGAGGAAATTTCCACCGGGACTTTGCGTTGGGGCGGGCACATCATGGTTCGCTATGCGGCGGATCAAACCGCGGGGTCATTAGACAGTTTTTCAATCAACAGAGCTTATCTTCGGGCTTCGTACAAGTTTGATTCCCGCTTAACGGGTACTGTCAGTTTTTTGGCTAACCAAACGGCTAATCCGAGACAAGCTTTAGGGCACACTTTTTTAGACTATCGGGCTGCCGATTTTTTGCATGTTCAGGCGGGGCAAATTTTAATTCCCACCAGCCACGAAAGCTTAACTTCCCCGGCCGATCTTGATTTTTTAAATCGCTCCTATACTATTTTACAGTTGTACCCAACCGGATATGAGGGCGCCGATATCGGCGCGCAAGTTTTGGGAAATTGGAAAAATTTTAGCGGAGCAGTCGCGGTGGTCAACGGGGCGGGACCCAATGTTAGTGATGACACGCAGGCCAAAACCGTTGTTAGCAGATTGGCGGCGGATTGGGATAATTTCGCCCTTGGAGGCTACGCGTATTTGGGGGATCAGGCCTCGGGCTTCATGCCTTCGGTCATTAAAAATAGATTTGGTGGTGAGTTGCGATTGGGGCCCAGAGAGTTTCCCATTCGCGCGGAATACCACCGGGGGCAGGATGGCACCATTGACAGCCAGGGGTGGTTTGTTCAGGGCGAAACGGTTTTCGGGATTTTTTCACAGGAAGCGTACAGAAAATGGCTTTGGCTGCAAAGATTGCACGTTGCCATTCGCTTGGAGCGCTGGGATCCCGACGTTCATGTCCAGAACGACAAAGAAACTATTACCAGCTTCGCGCTTCATTATTACCCAGAATCTTACTTGCGCTTAAGCGCGCAATATGACGTCAAGCAGGAAGAAACTTTAGCCGCCGAAATTCCCAACAACGCCTTTTTAGCCAACCTGCAAGTCAAATTCTAGTTTTCGGAAGTCCGAGATCACCTCTCTTTCCGTCATGCCCGCGTAGGTGGGCATCCAGTTCTAGATTCCCGCTTTCGCGGGAATGACAATGCGTCGGGTGAGTTCTGGCTCTCGAAGATAAGACAAAGACCGATCGTGGTGCATTTTTCCTTTTTCTTGTTTGGATTTGGAATTGGAATTTATTGGCAGTGGTGGTAAGAGACCGAGGTTGGCTTTCATGGGTTGGAAATGTTTGGGATCGCAGTGGGTGATGTAGTGGCAGAGGGCGCCCAGCATAGTGGTTTGGGGTAGCGCGATGGGTTTTTCACCAAGCAGCAGTCTCGCCGCGTTTTGGCCGGCTAAGAGACCGGTGGCAATATTGCCGACGTAGCCTTCGACGCCGGTAATTTGTCCCGCGAAAAATAAGTCTTCTCGGTTTTTGGCTTGAAGAGTTGGTTGCAAAAGTTTTGGAGAGGCGATATAGGTGTTTCGGTGCATTTGGCCGTGGCGGATAAATTCCGCGTTTTCTAATCCCGGGATCATTTTAAAGATGCGTTCCTGTTCTGGAAATTTGAGATTAGTTTGGAAGCCCACTATGTTGTAGAGCGTGGCGGCGACGTTGTCCTGGCGCAATTGAACAACGGCATAAGGTCTTTTGCCGGTATTGGGATTGATAAGACCGACGGGTCTCATGGGGCCAAAGGCCAGGGCTTTGGGATCGCGTTTTCCAAGAACTTCGATAGGGAGACAGCCTTCGAAAAAATTTCCGTCACCCGCTTTTATCCCCGTATTTATTTTGGATTCAAAATTTTTAAGAGGAATTTGTTCGGCCGTGATGAGAGCGTTGACAAAGGCTTCGTACCGGTCTTTTTCGAAGGGACAGTTGATATAGTCACCTTCTTCACTTTGGCCGCGGTCGTAGCGAGAAGCGCGGAAAGCGATCTTCATGTCAATAGAATCGCTCGCGACAATGGGCGATATGGCGTCAAAGAAGTAGAGATGCTCCTGGCCGGTTAATTTAGCGATGGCCTGAGAAAATTTTGGGGAAGTTAAGGGGCCTGTGGCGATAATGGCGGGCCCACTCGGAATTTCGATCAGCTCTTCGCGAACAATTTCGATGTTGGGGTGTTTGGAAATTTGCTCAGTGACTTTTTTGGCGAAGGCCTCTCGGTCAACGGCCAGCGCGCTGCCGGCCGGCAGCGCGCAATCTTCCGCGATTTTTAAAAGCAGGGATCCTAAAAGTTTTGTTTCAGCTTGAAGAAGCCCTGATGCCCTGTCGGGCATATTCGATCCCAAAGAGTTGGAGCAAACCAACTCGGCTAAGTTTGAGGTTGCGTGCGCGCCGGTGGGCACTTTAGGCCGCATTTCATAAAGGCGTACTTTGATTCCCCGATGTGCCGCCTGCCAAGCGGCCTCACTTCCAGCTAAGCCTCCGCCGGCTATGATTAGTTTCGGCACCTATAATTGCTCTAGATAATTGCGTGGTACGTTGTAGTCAAAGGGCGCCGCGAATAGAGGACTGCCGCATGCTCTTTCGGCTTGGCGCCTTGCTCGATCGACAGCCAGATCGTTAGTGCCTTGGACAAACTTGGCTCCTTTGTATTCCAGGCCACCCGTGGTTGTGTTGTAGCAGTAGTAGGGGTAGTGTTTTTCGGCGGGAACATCGGCCTTCCACAACTCATTGGTAAGCCAATCTTTCCGCGCTTCATCAAAAAATCGTACTTCAAGCTCAATTAATGCTTCTTGGGTGTCTTCGGGCAGGTTTTTTTTGGAAATTCCATTCAGTGATATACTTCGATGATTGTTGCTTGCGCCTACACGAATTCTTGGTTCAAGACGTTGGAGGGTTTCAACTAGTTTCTCGGTTGGCATATTCCAGATTAGCGTGTCGCTTAAAGGCCGTGAGACGACGGAGGGTGATTTTGTCTGCGAGTAACGGTGTGCCAGGGGAATGAAGCGATAAGAGTCGTCCATTGGAGAATATCGGATTGTCAGCCATCGGTTTTTATATTTGTTTTCGCAGTACTTTCCGATTTCGGGGATGTCTTTTTCAAGCATGCGCAGAGTGAGTTCTTGGTAATGGCTAACGGCGCTTTTGATTTCTTCGAGCGGCCTTAAAGGATTAATCAAGACATAAAAACCGCAATCCTTTAAGACAAGCGTGTAGCGGTCAATGGAGGGATCGAGCAAAATACCGCTAAGCAAATTGCCGTATTGATTAAATTGGTAGGTACTCGCTTTCCTAAGCAAGGCCAGTGTGTCTTCAGGCATTACCCGCGCGTTGACGTTGAGCCAGCAAACGGAAAATTCGCAAGGAAACTCTTTGGGAAGATTACGAGCAGTCAGCTCACATCGATTAGGATCCCAGTTATCAGCGGCGGAAAGCGGATAGCTTAGTAGAAGAACCAACGCAATAAACCGCACCCACCTATTTTATCAATCGCAGGGGCAGTTCGGTAGGTCGCTGAAAAGTGTTTGGGGTGGGTGTATCGGCGTGATTAAAACCTAGATTTTTTGTTTCTATCGCGAAAAGTTGCTCGATTGCTTGCCAGTAGTTGCCTTGTCCTTCGTAGCGTTTGAAGAATTGGGAATTGTTTAGGTTTCCCCCTTTGGATTCGCGGATAAAATTCTCAATTTTTTTAACCCGATCCGGAAATTCCTTGCGCATTCTTGTCAAAAAAACAAATTGCACGCTACCCGGTAAGCGCAAAGGGACCATTCCTGCCGATGTGGCTCCCGCGTTTCGAGCTTGCCTTAAAATTCGGACAACTTGGTCATCATTTAAACCCGGAATGACGGGCGCGATCAAAACTCCAATCGGGATGCCGGCTTGAGTCAGTTCTTTGATCATTTGGAATCGGCGGCTAGGCAATGGAGCTTGGGGCTCGACTTTGCGGGCCATTGCATCATCGGAAAAAGCGATGCTGGCAGTCACATGAACGTAGGCTTGGCGGTTGAGTTCAGCCAGAAGCTCTTTATCTCTAATGATTAGAGGAGATTTCGTAATAATGGAAACTGGATTTCGGTATTCTAAACATGCCTCAAAACATTTCTTTGTTAGTTCGTAATGAGCTTCTAAGGGCTGGTAGCAATCCGTGTCTCCGGAAAAAACAATGAGTTCCCCTTTCCATCTTGGTTTCTCAAAACTTTGACGTAGAAGTTCAGGGGCGTTGGTTTTGACAACGATTTTGGATTCAAAATCGGTTCCGGCGCCAAAGCCCAGGTATTCGTGCGTGGGTCGGGCGTAGCAATAACTGCAAGCGTGAAAACAGCCTCGGTAGGGATTGATGCTCCATCGAAACGAAAGGTCTGGGCTTTTGTTTTCTGAAAGAATTGATTTCGCTTCTTCCTCAAAAACTTCAAGCTTGATATCGGCAGGGTCTTCTAAAAATTCCCGATAAACCGATTCATAAGGGTTGGGCGGATTCTCCACTTTGCGCATGGGCTAAAAATCTACCAAATAACTAAGGTGTGCGATTGGAATGCAGTCTAGGAATTAAGTGATTTGCTTGAGGCGTTTGAGCATGCTTTGGTAGACATCATCATCTTTGCGAGGGCCGATTTTAAGCACATAAACGATTACTGTTTCTTGGACGATTTTGTAGAGCACGCGGTAGGCGCTAACCTTTAATTTCCAATAGCCAAAGAGTTCTTGGCGCAAGGGCTCGCCATATCCACGGGGGTCCAAGGTAAGCTTTTTTTCAATGGCTTTAAGAATCTGTTTTTTAGCCGATACATCTAGGGTGGGCAAGTCTTCTTGCAAAACTTTTTTGTGAAAAACAATTTGCCAGGCCAAGGTCGGATTATTTAGAGAAGTATTTTCTTGCTTTTTCGAGCGGGATGTAGTCTTGTTTTTTGAAGGGCACTTCGCGTTTGTGGGCCTCTAAAGCCAAAAGAACATCCGAGAGGTGCTCGAGCATCTCATCCATTTTTTTGTATTCCTTGGGATCAATTAATACCGCCACCGGCTTGCTGTGTCGCTCGATAACCACGTGGGAGTGTTTGAGTTCTTTTAAAATCGCGTCAAACTGCGTTCTAATTTCCGATACGGGAACGAGTGTCGTATTTTCTGATATGGTTTGCATACCTAGAGTTTAGCTCAAATACTATATTTTGTCAACTAGTTTGTATATTATTTATTACAAACTTTACTACAAAATAATTTTATAGTATTTTTTATCGAAGGGCTTATTTGGTGGCAGACATTATGACTTGTCTGGACGGGCACCGGGATGCTATTTCTGCTAATCCAGGTGTAAGTCCTGTTTGGTTTGGTGGCGTGTATACCATACCGAGGTAATTAAAATGGCCTGTTTTTGGATCGTGGCAAAACACAGATTTATAATTTTGCGGCGCCGCGGGGGCATTCCTTTCGTCTTGTTCCATGAAATTTCGCCAGTTTGAATCGTAGAATCTTCTTTTGAGTTCAGCTAGGGCGGCCTGAATATCAATGGGCAAAGTATTTGGATCAACGTCCCCCATATCGATAATGGCTCGGCCGTCTACTATGCCGATATCGATTCCAGGGTCTTGATTAACGATTTTAATGGTCAAATCTGTTGTGGAAAGTTCGGCCGCTTTTTGTCTCGCTTCATCGTATGCCGCTTTGTATGCCGCTTTGGGAACTTCTCTTGTGCCATGGCTTGCGGGGTATTCCTGCTCCTCGAAATGTAGCTTTCCCCTTCTTGCCATCGGCACAAAGTAATATCTATTTTCATCTTTAGAAAAGTAAGCTTTTAGCGGTTGATTGTTTTTGCGGGGGCCACAGAGGCCATTCATCATTTCTGCTTGTTTTTCCCAAAGTTCATCGGCCAACATTTGGTTACGTCGAATTATTTTTTTAACTTGGGACGGAGAGTCTCGTAAAGGATTTATTAGCGCGTAGAATTTGCAGTTGTGCAGGAGCAGTTCGGACGTTTCTGCTTCCGGATCCAGTAGAACTCCGCTGAGAATGTTTCCGTATTGATCAAATTTGTAAGTGGCGGGATTTTCAAGGGTTTCCAAAGTTTTTGGAAAATAACTGTGGTTGGTTTCATTTAGCCAGCAGATAGCAAAGTCTGCGGGGAAACCTTCCCTGGAAAAATTTTCGCACGCGGGCAATTCCGAACCGTGAACAAGGCGCGATAAACTGAGCGCAAAAATAACTACAGAAAACATATCCCTAGTGTATCAGGAGTAAGAGAGGGTTAGCTATACGATCTTTACAGAGGATGTTCTATGGTAAATGAGCGGGTTTCGGTAAAAATACTTCGATTTGCTTTCTCACTGGCTTTAAGTTCAGCATAATTTCTGCCAGAATCTCCGCCCCAGCATACGCCCGTGAATCCCAATAAGGCGGCGGATAGTGCATAAGCGGTTAGTGGCATGGCGCCTCCTAGTAACAAGCCCAGGATTCCAGTCTGGGCTAGGCCAGCCAGAACGCCCAATGAACCGCCTATGGCCATGCCCCTATTTCTTCCTTCCCTTTTTTCGTGGTTGATGTAAGCGTTTGGATTGGCGACCTGCCAAGTTAAAGTCTCTTCAAAAGTTTCTATTTTTCTAGGATTATCGTAAGAACACCAAGCGGGTCCCGCGTACGTCCCGTCGGCGCGGAAAGAGTGGCCCGTACAGCCAAAACGGGCAGTGTCTCGCCACTCACTAACTTTTTTGGGTTCTGATCTTTTAACCAGAACGAGTCCGGGTTTTACATCTACGCCGGGCAGTTTTCCGTCAAATTGTCGGTCGAGCCGCCGCCAAGCTTTGAAAGGATTGCCGGGCACAGCCCAAAGATTCGAAGCTAGAGCAGTAAGGGTGAAAACGCCAAAAATAATTTTTCGCACAGAAACAATTATAGCACGCTACGCTATTTTGGGGGTTCGATTTCGGATTTTCTGATGACGCTTAAAGAGCCATTGCTTTCCAAAACCGCTTCGTGGACTTCATGGAAGTTGTGGATGCCTTGTCTTCGTAACATAGCCCTTAGTTCATGGGTATTGAGCCGTTCCCGCGCGAGATTGGCATGGAGGATTTCGCCATTTCGAATAAGAAGAGCCGCTTTACCTTGGATAATTTCTTCCCAGCGTTTGGATTTGTAAATCAAGTAAGAAAAAACACTGCTTAAAACAATTAGTGTGGCGGCTAGAACAATTCCCCCTCGTAGCGAATTATCACCGCCATTCATGGCGTTTTGCACGGCATTGCTAATAAGAAGAATCGCGACGAACTCGCCGATGCCCATTTGGCCGACTTGTTTTTTGCCTCCCAAGCGCAATAGAATTAAGACAGCAAAATAAATAACAGATGCTCGAATAATAAGTTGTGTTATAGGCATAGCGACACTATAGTTTTGATAGACTTTTAAATCAAATCATGGATACCTTGTTGCCAGGACAAGAAATTTTGGAGAAATCAGGGGAGTATCCCTATACTCGAGGGATTCATCCCGATATGTATACCAAAGGCCGCTTGCCCACGGTGCGCAAATATGGCGGTTTTGGCACAACGGGCCAGCTAAATGAACACCTTCGCAAACAAATTGAACTTGGCGTAACCGGACTTTCGATCGCTTATGACCTGCCAACGCAGATGGGTTATGACCCGGATGACTCGTTAGCTTTTGGGGAGGCCGGGATTAATGGCGTTTCTGTTGCTTGTTTAGAGGACTACGAAAAAGCTTTTGCCGGACTTTTCCCCACCATTATTGAGAAAGGAATCGGGGTTTCAAAAACAATTAACGCCACGGCGCCTATTTTGCTTGCCTTTTACATCGCCGCGGCAAAGAAACAGGGGGTGGATTCCAAACTTCTGCGCGGTACAATTCAGAACGATGTTTTAAAAGAGTATCTCGCTCGAAATACTTTTATTTATCCTCTCGAAGGCACGTTGCGTTTGGTGCGTGATGTTTTTGCCTACGCGAAAATCAATCTTCCAAAATTTAACACGATCAGCATTTGCGGTTATCATATGCGCGAGAAGGGAGCCACGGCAGCGCAGGAGTTGGCTTTTATGTTCGCGAACGCTACTCAGTATGTTTGTGTCGCGCTTGAGGGTGGGTTAAGTCCCGACGATTTGGGCCCGCAAATTAGTTTTTTCGTGAACGTGAAAAAAGATTTGTTTGAAGAGACAGCGAAGTTTAGAGCGGCGAGGCGAATCTGGGCCCAAATTATGCGCGAGGGTTTTGGCGCGCAAAGTGAAAGCGCTTGGAAGTTGCGCGTTCAGGCTTACACCGGTGGTAGTGATCTGCGAGCGGAGAAGCCTCAATTTAATATTGTTCGAGATTCCGTGCGGACATTGGCCGCCGTGCTTTCCGGTCCGCAGGGAATTAATACCACGAGCTTTGACGAGGCAATATCGATTCCTTCGGAGTTAAGTCAGGCGATCGCCATTGACACGCCTTATATCGCGCTTTATGAGAAAGGTTTGAATCAAGCGGCGGATCCTTTGGGCGGCTCACGGTATCTAGAATCTAAAACCCAGGAAATTGAATCGGAAGTTTGGAAGGAGCTTGCCTCTATCGCCAAAATGCCCAATTACCAAAAAGCCTTGAAAACGATGATGAGCACCATTGAAGCTCAGGCGTATCAAGAGCAATTGGCGGAAGACGAGGGAGAAAAAAAAGTTGTTGGCAAAAATATAGCGATGGAAAACGCGAAAGTTTATCCCCCCGTTGAAATTTTTAGGCCCTGTATTGACCCAAAGTCTCAAAAAGAAAGAGTCGCGGCGATTGCTCGGTTTAAGAAAACAAGAAATTCGAGCCAAGCGCTTTTGAGCTTGGAGCGATTGGAAGTTCGGGCAAGAAGCAAGGAAGCAAACTTAATGGAGGCCATAGTCGAAGCAGTAGAGGCCGGGGCCACTTTAGGAGAAATATCAGCCGCGTTAAAAAATGTTTTTGGCAGTGCCAGAAATGATGAACCTTGGGAGCCGAGCAAACCGGTGGAAGTGTTTAATAAACAGCTGAGGGAATTTGTGGGGGAAAAGGCAAAAAAAATTAACCCCTCACCCTGCCCTCTCCCACAAGGGGAGAGGGTTTTTGTTAATTTTCCCTTAACTACTTACGACTCACGACTAACGTTTCACGACTTCTGCGTTGATGCTTATTCGCACCGCTTAAAGGGGGCCACCACCGCGCAAGAGTTGGCTTGGGGGCTTTTTGAAGCGGCCCAGATGGCTAAGGAGAAAAAGCTAAAAAAAATTATTCTCAAACTTTCTTCGCACAATGATTTTTTTGAAGAGATTTCAAAATTTCGGGTGGCTAGAAAATTGTGGCATGAGATTGCCGCGCCCCGACTTAAGTCGGGGCTCGCAATGACAACGGAGTTGTTGATTTGCGCGAAAACCGCGGAAGACACTTTGACCAAGCAGAAACCTTGGAACAATATTGTTCGCGCCACGCTTCAGGCGGTGCAAGCCATCCTGGGCGGCGTTGACTATTTAGAAATTGCCCCTTTTGATTCCCCTTTCCGGACTTACAGACTTAAAGACTCAAGGACTTCTAGGCTCAAAACTTCTTGGAGCCCATGGGCCGAACAATTGGTCAAAGATATGTGTGTGGGCTTGGTCTGTGAATTTGGGCTAACCAATGTTGTCGATCCTTGCGCCGGTTCGTATTATTTAGAAGAGTTAACCGTGAGGCTCGAAAAGCAGGTTTTGGAGGAACTAGCACAAATCAATTCATTTTTGAATTCACAATCTTCTTCCCGACTTACAGACTTAAAGACTTACGGACCCAAGGACTTGAGGAAGGGATTGCCAGGAGACCTTTTTAAACGATATATTCGTAGTCAAATGGGACATGAAAAAGCAATGGACATGAAGATCGTGGGAGTTGATATTCAAATTCCCGGTCCCAGTCCAAAACCAGGAGTAACAAGGAGGCAAAAACATGCCAAGAAAAAGAACCATTGAGCACGTGCTTCCCGCTAGTAACCCAAAGTTTATTCAGAAAGCCGCCGAAAGCGACGCGGAAATTCTTTTTCTTGATTTAGAAGACGCGGTAGCGACCTCAGTCAAAGTAGCCACAAGGAAGATTTTGGTAGACGCCGTTAAAACTACTGATTTTCGCGGCAAAGAGATTTACATTCGTCCCAATAATCTTCGAACGAAATGGTCCGCGGGCGATTATTACGAAGTGGTTCGGGCCATTGGTAACAAAGTTACCGGTGTCACGTTACCTAAAACCGTTGGCCTTGAAGATATAAAAATCGTAGATGGTATTTTGACCGCCATTGAGGCTGAGCAGGGGTGGAAGCGAGGGTCTTTAAAACTGGAAGTATTAATTGAACTGCCGACGGCTTTGCTCGAAGTTGATGAAATAGCGAAGTATATCGCGGCTTGCGGCAGAGCGGGCTCTTTGATATTTGGATTAGTAGATTACACGGCGGCGACCGGTGGCAGGCCACAGGCTCAGGAAGATCAATTTCTTTATCCTATTTATCCTAAGAAAAAAATTATCGCCGCGGCCGCGCGTTGGGGTTTAGATTCCTTTGACGGTGTGACTATTCATGTTAAAAACTACGAAGCGACCAAGCAGGACGCTATTTCGGCGGCGAAGCTGGGATTCACCGGCAAATGGAGCTTGCATCCGGAGCAAATTCGCGCTATTCACGATGGGGATCAGCAATACCCCTTTGCCCCTAGCCGCATTGAACCCAAGGCTCCGATTAAAATGCCGCCCGCGTCTTTTTCCCTCGAGCAGTTAAAACAGTTAGCCAGCGAATCAAAACCAATTCTTCCCCCTCTTGAGATCAGTAAAAAACAGACGAAGGCCCGGCGCAGTGTTTGGGTGGGTTCTAAAGAGTCGGCCCCGAAAGAGGTGGACGACTGCGCTGTTGCCGTCATTAGTGTTAGTCGGCCGGAAGATGTTGCGAAGGCCGTGGGCACAATTTCCGGAAACACGAGTATTTTTGTGAAACTGGAAACGCCGCAGGCATTGGATGCCGCTTACGTGATTGCCAAAGCCTCTCCTCGAATCGAGGGCTTGATTTTTGACATGCCCGGGAAAAGAAACGACTTTGAAGCTAAAGGCGCCTTAATTGCCGCTTGCAGCGCGGCCGATGTGGACGCTATTGATGGCCCTGCCTTGTCAGGCCAATCTCAGGAAGAAGCCAAACACGACGCTATTTTGGGCTTTGCCGGCAAAGTCGCTTTAACATCGCAAGAGGCTCAAGTGTACAATCAAATTTTTTCTCCACCGGTAGAGGCGATTGAGCGCGCTTTGGAAATTGTGGAGCTCTATCACAAAGCGGATGTGGAGCGCGGTTTAGGCGCCATTGTTTACGTTGATCCTCGCCGTCCTAACGCTCAAGAAGAATTGGTGGATGCCGCCACCGTAAAAGTGGAACGTCGCGTTCTTGCCGTTGCCGAGAAAGCCAAACTTTTCACGCCGGAACAAACCGAACGATACAGAAAATTAACAGAAGGTTCAGACAAAAAAGAAAATCAAAAAAACGACTCACGGATTAAATCTGTTTCCATATTGGGCGCGGGGGAAATCGGCGCTCCCTTGGCCGCGCGCATGGCGCGTTGCGGCGTTCAAGTGCATTTAGCCACGCTTCATTTAGATACCTTGGCGCGCGCGGAAAAGAAAATCAGGGCATCGTTGGAATTTAAGGCCAAAGATGTTACCGGTATTTTGCCTCTTGAGAAAAAACTGGCTAAAGCGGTGACCCCTGAGGAAAAAGCTACATTCGAAGCCAAAATCAAAGAACTTGAGCCCCAAATGAAAGAGTTGCGTAATCAGTGGCTAACCAATGTCAAAACCGCGCAAGATTCGAATTACCTTAATCTAGTCAAAATATTGAGCGAATCAAAACCTGACATGATTATTGAGTGTACTCGTGAGGAGTTATTGACAAAGCAAGCCATTTTGCGCGCATGGACCAAAGAGCTCGATGACTCCAAAATGACGATTGTGACCACTACCTCTTCTTCGCTCTTGGTGTCTGAGATTGCCGATTATTTGCCGGAGCGCTACCGGCCGTATTTCATTGACTTTCATCCTTTTAATCCCCCTGATCGCATGGATTTGCTCGAGATTGCCTACACCAAAGAAACCGACAAAACGGTTGTGCTCGAGGCTGTCAATTTTGCCAAGACGCTGGGTTTGGAACCCGTTTTGGTCAAAGATTCTTGCGGATTGATTGTGAATCGTATTTTATTCGCGTATCTGGGTGAAGCAGTGAACATGCTAATTAAGCGCGAGGCAAGTTTAGAGCAGATCATTCAAGCCGCGTTTGATTTCGGGCTTCCGATGGACCCATTTCGATTGCTTGATTTTGTGGGAGTTGACGTGTCTGAGGCGATTATTGCCAATTTGCACGGCGCCTTTAGCCATCATATTCAACCCGCTAATCCTTTCTTTAAGAGGTTGCTTGGTCAAGGCCGTTATGGCAATAAAACCAAAAAAGGTTTTTATAGTTACCAGGTTCCCGCGCCGCTTTCTGATGAGCAGGCGCAATCCCGCGCTAAAGAACTGCGCGTGGACGCCGCTGACATAAAAAGATTGGCGAATCTTGGTTTAGAACCCAATCGAGAGAATCTTGGACTGCTCAAGGACCTGGGCATGAGTTTTACCGACTGCGAACGTTTGGCCGCTTTGCTTGCAAAGGGCCGAGTATGTTTGGATCGCGAAATTTTGCAGTCGTACCACAAATTTTCGGTTATTGTTACAGGAGTGGTGGAGGATTTTGATCCTTTAAGACTCGCTTTGGTTATGGCTAACGAGGCCGCTAGAATTGTGGAAGAAGGCATTGCCACGGCGGCCGACGTTGATTTGGCCATGGATTTGGGAACAAAGTTTCCCGAGAGCCGGGGCTTGGGAGTTCGGATCGGCCACGGGTTGTTTGGTTTGAGTAAACCTAAGAACAAAGAAACTCTGCGCGCGCTTTATGCCGCGAGTAAAAATCCCAAGATGGTAACCTCCGGCCCTTTGGGTTGGGCGCTCAATTTTGGAGTTGAAGAGGCGGTAACGAGATTAGACGCTTTAAGCCGTCTTTACGGCACACTCTACAAGCCGTCCGATTTGCTCTTGGGACTTTGCTGGAATCATTTGCCCAAAGCGGATGCCGCCGGGAAATTCAGAACGTTCCCCTACAAAAAAGCTGTTGTCAAACCGCGCGGCGTTCGAGGACCGGCGCCGGAAATTTTTGAAGAAGGCATGGTTCCCGCTAAAACTAAGTTGGGCGCTTATCAGCTGCGCGGTAGTGTGATTGCCGCTGACATTAATGCCAACTGGAAATGGGGCGTTCGGGATTATCCTATTGACTTAGCAAGGTACCATCAAGAGTCGGGAACCGTGGGCGGCAGCGCGGGTTTGGTTTTGGTTACCGAGGTTGGCAATGAGCTTTCTTCCGTCGGATCTATTCAACCGGGAGATATCGGCATTATGCTTTCCGGCAAACATGACGTGATTACTACGGAGGCTTTGGGCGGCTCCGCTCAGGCGCATCGGAGTTTTCGTATTCACGCCTATGAAGCGAAGGACGCGTTTGAAGGTTCCTACAGCCAAGAGGTAGTTTTAGATTGGAGTCAGTTCGTCAAAGTAGATGAAGGGGTTTACAATTTTGAAGATTTAGGTTGTGTGGGTTTGGTCTATCCCACAGTACAGCACGCGCTTCATGTTTTAGCCACGAAAAAAGAAGATGTGTTGCTTATTGAGGGCGCCGTTGGGGGAACGGGATCAGCCGCTGTCATGACTGCCAAACTTAGACAGACTAAAGTTATCGGGCTTGTTTCATCCGAAGAGCGCGGCAAAAAAGCCATGCAAGATTATGGCGCGGATACGTATATCAATAGAAAAAACTGTGAAACGCAGGAGGATTATTTAAACACGGTCAAAACCAAGGTCCAAGAGCTCACGGGAGAAAAAAAACTTTTAGATAAGGTGCTTGCTTATTCGGGCGCGGGAATGTTTGCCAGGCATGTCGCTAGTGTTCGAGAGGCGGATGCCGCGAGTCCCAGCGATATTGGCGGCGAGGTGGCTTATTTCGGCGCTGGAGAAACCGGTTTCGCGCTCGAGGCGCAAGGAACTGCCGGCGATACGCCGATTGTCGTTATGTTTGATCGCTTGTCCCGTGTGCGTCGTGAGCGATATTACCTATCCACTATGCGCCATGTTTTAATCGTGGGGCAAGCCGACGCCAGAACTCGTGAAGCTATCGAAGAGGCTAAGCGCAGGCATTGTGACGTGATTGTTGTTGTTAAAACAAACGATCTAGTCAAAGAAATTGAGGCTTGGAATTTGTTGGCTAAAGAGGGATGGAGAAAGGCAACGAAATCGAGAGATGGAATTATTAGTTTGGAGGCTTTGGGTGTCGCCATCGAGCGCATGCCGGATTTCCCGAGCATTTTGCCTGATCAGCCGACTGCTCAAGAACTTGCCGATTACGAAGCTAAGAGTAAGACGTACCAAGCGTATATGAGGCGTTCGCTGATTCCTCTGGGTAAAGCTATCGGAAATGTTTGGGGTATGGATGCCACGGGCAGACCCATTTGTCCCGACGTGGATTTTGTTTTTTGGGGTGAACAGGATGGGGCAAACATTCTAAATTATTTAATGTTTTCCGGATTTTTCACTCAAATTGCCTATCCCAATGATACGGCTTCGCTTAAGCTTCGTTGGCACGCGGGTTTAGGTTGGATGAATCAAAATTCTATTGTGCTTTCGAGAAAAGCCATTTTGGGCACCCATTACGCTAGTCCGGCGGAGTCAACGGCGATCGTGGACTGGATTATGCGTGGAATAGTAAAGCCTGTCGAAACGGTGAATTTTATGCCCAGAGATATTGGCGTGGCGCAAGAATCCATTGGCACCGGGAAAAACGCCATCTTAACTGGCGTATCTCGTTCGGGCTTAAAAACCCTGGCACAGGCCTACGAAGCTCAAGAAGTAGATCGCCTTTTGCGGGCTTTGGAGGATAAAGGCGCCGCGGTTAGAACCATTGCGGCTAGAGAACTGTATGACCGGGGGTGTCGTCTTGTTTCGGGCGTTTTGCATGATTGGCAAAGAGTAAAGGAGCTCGAAGGGCTAATTTTTGGTCCCCCTACCGTTGGCGTTGCCGTTAACCAGAAGCGCTTTGAAAGGCTACGCGCGATTTGGGGCGATTTGGATTTAGCGCCCGTTCCCGAGGAGCATCAGGTTAATGAATTTACTCTCCATGAGCAGGGAAGCCACTTGGATATCATTACCCATAAGGGCGGGGGCGCTATCGCTGAATTTTTGGCGAAGCACGGAGAAGGCATCCAGCAAGTGGAACTTTGGACAAGCGATATTGAGACTGCTATCGCTGTACTGCGCAAACTTAATTTTAAACCCGTGTACGAAAAAAGCCGCCTCGGTTCTCATGGGACTTTGGTGAATTTTATTTTGGCGCCTCAAAGCAATGGCAAAAAGGTGTTGGTGGAGTTAGTGCAACTTGCGCCGGTCGTCAAATTCCATGGCCGCAAACGAATCATGGAGGATTTGGATATCCGTGTATTTGCCAAGGCATCCGGGGATAGAAATACTTTTCATTTAGATGATGAGTACGCGAAACGTTCGCGCTACAAAACGCGTATCGCGCATGGCGTTTTAACTGCAAGCTTGGTGTTATCGGATTTGGGCGATACCTTAGCGTGCGTGCGCTTAGACAGCGTGGAGGTTTCCAAATTTATCACGCCGGTCCGTATTGGGGATTGCGTGATACCGGAAATTGAAATCGCGCGTATTGACGGCGCCGAGGTAGACCTGAAGTTAAGCGCCTTAAATCAGGAAGGAACGGCGCTTTTTGAGGGATTAGCTAAGGGAAAAATTATTCGCTCCTCCCCTGTCGCTTCACTGCAGAGTCGCGGTACGCTCAAGAGCTGGGCACAACGCTGGTCCCACGATGTGGAGGCTTTTGCCAGTCGTCCGGCGCCCGCTTTTAAAGTTGGGGATGTTGCCAAATTAAGCGGTATGGACGCTGACTCTAAAGCGTTGCTCGTTACCCAGGAAAGCTTGCTCGCCTACAGCGCCTTATTTGGACCGTCTAATCCCCATTTGCATCTCTTAGTTGGTATCGGCGCTATCGCGCACACTTCCGCGATGTTTGCTCCCGGGTATATTTTACTTGGCTTTAAGGTTGGGGATCTTAAACGCTCTTTTAAAGCAGGCGATCTTCTTGTGTCCCATGCCAAAGTAAGCGATGTCACAGTGACTAAATCGGCAAAGACAGTAGTTAAAATCACAACCGACATTACTGACGATGCCGGTGCTTCCGTACTGCTTGGCGAAGTAACCAAAATCAAAGCCGAAGAGACCGCCAATGACAGCGCGTGGGCGGCTTCCAAAAGTCACGTCGTTCATGCAAGCTAAAGAGGCGATATTAGCGACCGAAGAGCTGATAGATAAGGCTCTTGCAAGTTTAGCTGAGCGCGTGCGTGAAGGCAAAGCCGTTTCAGTTGAAAAACTAGATCAGCATCAGGCGGCGGCTTACGATCTGGCTTGGATTTGCGCGCAATTGCAAGCCGGGCGGTGCGCTTTGGAGTTTGCTCAAAAAAATCCGGGGGATTTGGAAAGCAATCTTGCCGATTTTTTTATTGCCGACGCGCTTAGCGCTATATCAACAACCATAATCTATCGTCTTGGTGAATTTGGAATTACCCGTGAAGATTTGGAACGTTCTCTAATGTCAGAATCCGCCTGTTCTTGGATTGAAACAAAGCTTTCCCCTCCAAACATTGGCTTGGTTGCTTCATTACTTCGCCATCAGGGCGGATTGGTCAATTATGGGTTAAGTCACGACCACTTAGAAATAAAAAACTTGTTTAAAAAATTCGCGGATACCAAAATTGTCCCAATTGCCGAGCAAATCCATCGCCAAGACGCGGATATTCCCGAAGAAGTTATTCGTTCGCTTGCCGAGTTGGGGTGCTTCGGACTTTCCGTTCCTCAGCGCTACGAGGGTTTTCAGGATGACAACAGTCCTGATAACTTGGGCATGGTGATCGCCACCGAGGAGCTTTCACGAGCTTCTTTGGGCGCGGCGGGCTCCTTAATTACTCGGCCCGAGATTTTAGCCAAAGCCTTATTGAAGGGAGGCACCGAGGAGCAGAAAAATAAATGGCTGCCCTTGATCGCGACGGGTCGGAAGATGGTTTCGGTTGCCGTAACCGAGCCCGATTATGGTTCGGACGTGGCTTCGATCGTTGTTAAGGCGACGCCTGCCGATGGCGGCGGCTGGGTTATCTCAGGCACTAAACTCTGGTGTACGTTTGCGGGTAGAGCGGAAGTCTTGATGGTATTAGCCCGTACGGATCCCGATAAGGCCAAAAAATACAAAGGTCTTTCCGTTTTTATTGCCGAGAAACCGGCTTTTGGCGGCCATCACTTTGAATATGCTCAGCCCAAGGGCGGAAAAATATCGGGACGCTCCATACCTTGCATCGGTTATCGCGGCATGCATACCTTTGAGGTTATCTTTGACAATTACCGGGTGCCCGAGGAGAATTTGATAGGCGGCAAAGAAGCCCTGGGAAAAGGTTTTTATTTGCAGATGGAGGGCTTCGCGGGTGGGCGTTTGCAGACTGCGGCGCGCGCTAACGGCGTGTCTCAGGCGGCTTTTGAGTCTGCCTTAAATTACGCCCGCGAAAGAAAGGTTTTTGGAAAACCCATCGGGGAATATCAGTTGACGGAGTGGAAATTAGTTCGCATGGCGGCCTGGCTTCATGCCAGCCGTCAATTGACCTACCAAGTGGCAAAACTGTTTGATCAAGGTCAAGGCCAGATGGAGGCATCGCTGGTCAAATTGTTTGCCTCGCGCATATCGGAGTGGATTGCGCGTGAAGCGGTGCAAATTCACGGCGCGATGGGTTATTCTGACGAAACGCCGGTCAGCCGCTATTTTCTTGACGCGAAGGTTTTCTCGATTTTTGAGGGTGCTGAGGAAATTTTAGCCCTAAGGGTTATCGCGAAGTCCTTGTTAGAAAAAATTTTAGATTCTCATTCTGTCATTGCGAGTCCCAGCAGGGGCGTGGTAATCTAATCAAAAACAATTCCATTCTGCGCGAAAAAGAACAAGAAATTAAACTGCTTCATCAAATTACCAATATCATCGGTTCCACTTGGGAATTGACCGAAATCTTAGATCAGGTGGTGGCTTTGGTAACGAATGTGACCAAAGCCGATGGCTGTCTTCTGTACGTTCATGACCCTGATGCCAACGAGCTTGTTCTGCGCGCCTCCAAAATTCCCCATCCCAAAATTTTAGGCCGCATCCGTATTCCAATCGGTGAAGGTATTACCGGTTGGGTGGCTTCCCATCAAAAGCCCGTTGCCATTTCTCGTAACGCCTCCGACGATGCCCGGTTTAAGCTTTTTCACAATTTGCCCGAGGATCGCTATGAAGCGTTTTTATCGGTGCCGATATTAATGAAGATGAAAACCGCTCACGGCTCTGGCGGTCAGGTGATTGGGGTAATCAACGTGCAACATAAAAAAACTAAAAGGCACGCTCCCCAGGAGATTAATCTTTTGTCGACCATTGCCAGGCAGGTGGGCGGCGCTATTGAAAACGCGAGACTTCATGAAGACAGCGAGAAAAAGTCCAAAACCATTCAAACTTTGGAAGAAGATTTGCAAACAAGAAAGGCAGTGGAGCAGGCCAAGGGATTATTGATGAAAACACAGAAGTTAAGCGAGGCCGAAGCCTTTCGTCTGATTCAAAGCCAGAGCATGTCTCTTCGTAAAAGCATGCGTGAAATCGCTCAAGCGATTTTGATTGCCCACAAAATCACCTCTGCAAAGAGTTAGTCATAAGACTGTCATCCTGATTCCATGGTGAAAATAAAGAAAGAAGGATCTAAAGTGAAAGCTGTTTTCTTCGACATGGATGGCGTTTTAGTTGATACCGCCAAAACTTGGTTTCTTACCGTCAATAAAACTTTGGAATATCTGGGATATCCCAAGATTACTTGGAAGCGTTTCGTTGATGATTTTGGGCAGGGCGCCGCCGCCGATATTGAATTCTATATGCAAGGACGAGAAAAGGTAGAAAATATTGAAAAACTATACGGTAAATTTTTCGCGGAACTCTTGGGTACGATTAAAATAATTAGTGGGGCTCCGAGTATTTTACGGTGGTTAAACAATCAGGGTGTGCGATGCGTTTGTGTTACCAATTCCAATAGGCGCCTGGCCCTATCTGTCCTTAAAAAATTTAAGTTGATTTCTTATTTTGATTTTGTTGTTTCGGGAGATGAGGGCTTGAAGCAAAAGCCGGCGTCTGATATGGCTTTGCACGCTTTACAAAAGCTCAATTTTAAAGTTCGGGATGTTATTTTTATTGGCGATTCCATTTTCGATCAAATGGCGGCCCGAGGGGCTAAAGTACGATTCGTTTCGTTCGGAAAAAAATATCTAAAAGCTGATATTGCCATAGACAAATTATTTCAGCTTAAATCTATAGTTAACTAATTTAATTTAGACTTTAGTCCTATATTGAAATAGGACCTTTGGCTACATTAAATTAGGTCTTTCGCTTCTATTCAAAAAACCATCTTCTTATTATTATATGGCTAGGAGGATAAAATGAAAAATATCCAAAACAACAAAAATAAAAAACAGGTAACCGCCCTTAGAACCGCAGCCTTCTTCTTTGCCATCTCGGTGACCCTAACGGGTCCGCTTAGTCTAGGCTACGCGGATAACGCGCAAACGGCTGCCGCACAGGCAGCCGCTACTTTTGACGGCGCCTGCAAATCGCGTCCGGCACAACTTGCTGTTGTAACCGATTCAACGGGTGATGACCCGGTGCTGTCTCCCGGTGTCAAACTCATGGGTGATTCCAATGAAAAATCCGCTGATCCAGAAACGCTTGGCAAACCAGTTGCCCGGGTACCTGTTGAAACCGCCAGTAATAACCAACCAAAAAGAATGTCGCCTAGCCCAACAAAAATGATAAAGGAGTACCCTGTTAAAGGTGCCACTATAGGTCTAATTGCCGGTTTGGCTTTAGGTCTTCTTACTCTTCCTAGCCTGACCTCTTCGCTCCTAGCAATTCTAGGTGGGTCGGTGTTTATGGCTTTGGTTTTGGGAGGTATAGGATTTAACGTTGGTAGTCGAAGAGCCTATAATGAAATACGGTCCAATGTATTTCCAGACGACGAACATGTTGGAGTCTGTCCCCTATCTCCAATAATCTAGCAGTCGTAATAGAGAAAGAACTCCGCCGGGTGCGGGCGAAGGCGCATGTAGTCTACTTCCTTTGATCGCTTGTAGCCGATCCAAGTTTCAATTAAGTCTTTCGTGAAGACGCCGCCTTTGGTTAAAAACTCATGGTCTTTTTCCAGGGCGTTCAAGGCTTCATCGAGAGAGCCGGGCATCTGTCTGATTTTTGCCGATTCGGAAGCCTCAAGATCGTAGAGATCCTTGTCCATGGCTTTGCCCGGATCAATTTTGTTCTGGATACCGTCTAAGCCTGCCATAAGCATAGCCGCGAATGCGGTGTAAGGGTTGGCCGTTGGGTCCGGGAATCGAACCTCAATTCTTTTAGCCGCGGGTTTGTCGAAGTACATTGGGATTCTTATTCCGGCGCTTCGATTTCTTGAGGAATAAGCCAATTTTACCGGCGCTTCGAAACCGGGAGTAAGCCTTTTGTAGGAATTGGTCGTTGGGTTGGTGAAGGCCGCCAGCGCGTGAGCGTGCTTTAAAATGCCGCCAATGTAATAAAGGCACATTTTGGAAATCCCCGCGTACTCTTTACCGGCAAAGAGCGGTGCTCCTTTTTTCCAAAGACTCTGGTGCGTGTGCATGCCGGAGCCATTGTCCCCGAAAAGGGGCTTAGGCATAAAGGTGACCGTTTTGCCGTAGCGCTTGGCGACGTTTTTGCAGATGTATTTGTAAGCCATCACTTGATCCGCCATCCGAGTAAGGGAATTAAATCGCATATCAATTTCCGCTTGTCCCGCGGTGGCGACTTCGTGGTGTTGTTTCTCAATGATGATGCCCGCTTTTTCCATTTCTCGAACCATCTCGGCCCTGATATCTTCTTGGGAATCGGTAGGCGCTACGGGAAAGTATCCTTCCTTATGCCTTGGCCGATATCCCGAGTTCGGACCTTCTTTGCCCGAATTCCAAATGCCTTCGTCGGATTCAATGTGATAATAACCGGAGTTTGTTGTCTGGTCAAAGCGAACCGAATCAAAGATGAAAAACTCAGCCTCGGGACCAATGTAGCAAGTATCGGCGATGCCGGTTTTGCGCAGGTGCTCCTCCGCCTTTTTAGCGACCCATCTAGGGTCTTTGTTGTAGTTTGTTTTTGTCAAAGGATCCACGACATCGCAGGTTAAAGAAATGGTCGGGATCTTAGTGAAAGGATCCATAAATGCCGTTGTCGGATCAGGAACCACCAGCATGTCGCTGTCGTTGATAGCTTGCCAGCCGCGGATAGAGGAGCCGTCAATGCCTGTGCCGTCAACAAACAGTTTTTCGCTCAGTTCGCAGGTTGGCATGGCGAAGTGTTGCCACTGTCCCATCAAGTCCACGAATTTCAAGTCCACCATTTCAACTTTGTTTCTTTTAGCTAGTTCCAGAACTTCTTTCACGGTTTTCGGTTGAGCGGTCATTGGCTGAACCCTGCTTGGTGTTGACCCATTGGTGTCTTGCGGCGCGGTAACTTCTGTGACTCTAGATAGTGCATTTGGCATTTTCTCCTCCTATTTATACTTTTTTTCATTTTCGTACTTATAACCCGAAATAAAAAAGTCCCCAGACGCTTCGATGCGTTTGAGGACTTCCTTGTCCCTTGGTCTCGCCTAATTTCTTAAGCTTGACTTTCCAGCTAAACCACTTTGTCTAGCAAAACTATCAGGAACTTTTAAATAGTACCAGAAAAATATTCTTTTTGTCAAGCGCCAGTTTTCTTTTTATTGCTGTAACGGTGCTTCTTCCGTGCGATAAGAGGTTTCGGTGAAAACGTCTGGTTTGTTTCTAGCGGAAGATTCGCCAACTATTTTACCGATATTAGCTCCCAGCCCAAGTCCGATGAGTGGAAAAAATATGACAAGCCAAGGAAAACCCAACACAAAATAATCCAAAGCGCCGCCACTGACTAGTCCCGCAAAAGCGCCCAGAGTCATCCCTTTGTTTTTACCTTCGGACTCTTGCGCGCCAATATAAGCCGCGCGATCAACAACGCGATAAGTGGTTGTTTCTTGAATTTCTTTTATTTTTTTGGGATAGCCATCCGCGCAGTTTGAGTATCCGGGGTAGCTTCCATAGGCAGGTGAGCTCTGATCTCGATCGAAGCAACCTGTTCGACCGTTATCAAGCTGCTCACGGATAACTTTGCTTTCGCGATTAAGAACCATAAGGCCATTTTCAAGCACGGGTTGAATGGTGTAATGGCCGCCAGATTTCACGCGCGCGCCATCCATGGTTCCCGCGGCTTGCGCCCAGAGATGCTCTTTTGATGTTTCCAGCGTAGAGGCGGAGACCCTGAGTCCCGCTACCGTTATAATTAAACTAACGACGAAAATGAATTTTTTCATAAAACCCCCTGTAGATTCAACCCGGTTATTATACCACTCACCTACCATTTAGCGATCTGTTTTCGCACCGTGAAACCTAAAATGTTACTCTTGCCCGAAATCCCAACCCATTGCCAACGATGGCCGGTGCAAACTCTAGAGAGCCTAATCCCGTAACGGTCCGATCCGTTCTTCCCCGATTCACGGCGATATGGCCGAAAGCGTATCCCATGTAGATTGCCAAGGGGTAATCACTTGCCCAGTGTACCCCGTTGTTTACCATTTGAAAGCCCAATAAGCCCATCAAAGAGTAGCTCAGGGGTTTTATAAATTTATATTCGGAATAATTTTCCGCGATGACGGTTGTCGTGGCCATAGCGCTAAAAAGATGTCCCGATGGAAAGGCGTCGTAGTGGGCCGGATTTTTGGCGAACACCACCGGGTTTGGCAAAAATCTCCATTTTCCCCCCGGGGCTGTGCTTGTGCTGGGGTCCTCGCGTCCTGTTATGTTTTTGAGTACACGGATAGCAAGGCCACCGGCAAGGATACTCTCAGCGATTTCGCTCGAGGTGGCAAGTGCCCTATTGTCTGAGCCCATAAGACCATAAGCCAGAAAGCCGCCGGCAAGGCCTAAGTGCACGATACCATCTCCCAAAAAGTACATAGCTGTTCCCAGATTGTTAGGAGGGTTTAGGCTTAGTTTCTTGTTGGTGAAAGGCATATTGGTTTTCATGACGGAACTGCCAAAAGTGGCGCGCGTTATGCGCAGGTGATCGCCCAAAGCTTGCGTTCTCTCCAGTATGCTTTGGTCTTTGGCGATTAGAATGCCGGTCCCGGCGGCCATGGCCGCGATGCCCCAAGTGTTTTCCTTCCTAAAGGTAAAATTCCAGAAGCCTTTAATATCACCGGGCGTATTTTTAATGAAAGTGAATAGATGCGGTTTCGCGTATTGATAATCTTGAGTTGT
>Ga0209515_10001175_pt1 | contig 45100 bp, 46 predicted proteins | sample Subgroupgradi54m_FD_187454 | JGI IMG/M metagenome (GOLD analysis project Ga0209515, IMG submission 187454) | Subsurface groundwater microbial communities from S. Glens Falls, New York, USA - GMW60B uncontaminated upgradient, 5.4 m (SPAdes)... ... | reverse complement strand
ATATAGACGACGCTCTCGAAGCTATCTCAAAACTTGTTTTTCAAGAACAGCACAAGCAAATTCACTATATTGTCTCCGGTCATGCAAATTCAACACTAGAAATTGGCTATGCAATCCAAAATTGTCTGCAAAATATTGCCGCAAAAGATTTAAAATTGTATTTTTCTGGCTCCGAACCGCAACATGTTGAGCCTTCACCTTCCCTGAAAATTCCAGAATCAAGCTTTGATACAAAGACAGACTTAGAAAAAGGTCTAGAAGCCGTTTTCAAGGACTTGCAGGAAAATGGCCATATTAAAAATGCACAAAACAAAAGCATCGATCACACAACCGAAACGTCACATTCCCAACATCAACCACACACAAATACTCAGAAGGCCCCGATTTTCTCGGGCAGACGAAAAAGTCATTCTGCCTTAGCTAAAAAGGTCCTACTTTTTTTGTTTGTGATCATAATTCTCATAGTCGCTAAATCTGTTCTAGATATCACCCTTGGTATAAAAAACCTCAAATCAACTCAGGAATTTCTCAAAAAAGGTGATTTTGATAAATCAGCCACAAGCGCCCAAAGTGCAGCTAAACATCTCTCAAGCGCCCAAAGCCAAATAAACTTCTTATCAGCACCCTACACTTTAATTTTTACCAAAAAAACCGGCATTTCCAATGTCCTGGATACCGCCGTTGCCGTCAGTCAATCTATCTCCGACATCGCCCAAGGGGCAAAAATTCTATCTGCCAACCTTGCGCAAATCGCACAAACAGACACAAAAAAAGATACGCCCAGCATTGAAGAGGCCCAGACCAGTTTTCAAAAAGCCTATTTTGAATCGTCTTTTGCAGCAAGCTCGGCACAGCTTACGCAAAGCTCAAAATTAATAGGCAAATACACCAAAAGTAAAATAGTAACAATCCAAAATTTAAATAAGCTTGCGCAAAATACTTACGAATTCAGCCAATTAATTAAAGATATAACAGGCCAAAAAGACCCAAAAACCTATTTAATCCTGCTGACTAACAATACGGAACTAAGGCCTGGCGGCGGTTTCATCGGTAACTACGGCACAATTTCCTTCGCAGATGGTCATCTAAGAGAAGTAAAAGTTTCGGACATTTACCAGATAGATGGTCAGCTAAAAGAAAAAATCGAGCCGCCCAAAGAGCTCAAAGACAAACTCGGAGTCGACAATTTTTACCTCCGCGATTCAAACTGGTCAGCAGACTTTCAAATTAACGCTAAAACCGCGCGCGATTTTTATAAAAAAGAAACCGGTCAGTCTGTGGATGGCGTCATTTCTATCGACCTTTACTTTATCCAAAATATTCTGCGCGTAACCGGCCCATTAAAGCTTACAGACTACAAAGAAGAAATTAGTGCCGACAATCTTTTCGAACGCGGTGAATACTATGCCGAAATAGGCTTTTTTCCAGGTTCAACCCAAAAGAAAGACTTTTTTGCAAGCCTCACAAACGCCTTAATTTCCAAACTTACAGACAATCTAACCCAGCAGAAAAAAGACAACTTTTCCCTCGTTTCTATCGCCCAGTCAATTGGCAGCTCGCTTTCTCAAAAACATCTGATGCTATCTCTCGACTCACAAAATCTTGCAACTTATACAAAGTCCAAAGGCTGGGACAATCCATTGCCTCCTTTGAACTTCGACCCGGCAAACGATTCCTACGAAACCCGCGATTTTCTCTCTATCTCGGAAGCAAACGTTGGCGCCAACAAAGTCAATGAATCTCTCGATCGCAAAATCGACTACGACTTAACCGTTGGCCGCGACGCCGACCTTGTTGCCAAACTCAAAATTACCTATACCAACAAAAGCCAGGCAAACACCTGGCCGGGCGGCACCTATGTTAATTTCCTGCGCCTTTACGTGCCATTGGGTGCAACTCCGTTTGAAGTCAAAAATAACGACAAAACCGATCTCAAAGATGTTCAAGTTACAAACCAAAATAACTTAACCATACTTTCAACTTTTGTCGAAGTTCCGATAAAATCCACTCGCGAATTTACACTCACTTATCGCATTCCTAAAAACATTCAACTGGAAAAAGCTCCAACTTACCATGTTTACTTACAAAAGCAACCAGGCACAGACCGTGATTTCCTCAACTTCACTTTCAACCTGCCAAATTATCTTGCGGTAAAATCAGTCAACTCCTCAGAAAGCCAGCAAGACAAACAAAACATCAGCATCCAGTCAGATCTACAAGAGGATCGTCAGTTTGCAATCAATATTGTCAAAAAATAGCTTGTTTGACCTCAGCCATAACTTTCTGATATCATTCACCAATGGAACAAACACCACTAATAGCCGAAAAACGCACAGTTCTTGGTCGCAAGGTTAGAAAACTAAGGCGCGAAGGATTAGTCCCAGCCCACGTTTTCGGCCACAAAATAAAAACAGAACATCTCCAGGTTAAGGAATCAGAATTCAAAAAAGTATTTGAAAAAGTCGGTGAAACCGGAATAGTTGCCCTTACAATCGGTGCCGAGAAAAAGCCAGTTTTAGTCCGCAGTGTTCAAATTCATCCGGTCACAGACGATACCCTACATATAGATTTTTATCAGGTCAATCTTTCTGAAAAAGTTAAAGTCAATGTTCCGTTAGAAATCATAGGTGAAGCTCCAGCAGTCGAAAAGAAAATCGGACTTCTTCTTACTCCGGTTACCGAAGTAGAAATTGAAGCACTGCCTGCGGATCTTCCGGAAAACATCGAAGTCGATGTTTCCAAACTTGCTGAAATCGGCGATGAGATCAAAATCAAGGACCTTAAAGTCGACAGATCTAAAATCGAAGTCCATTCAGATGAAGAATTGGTTGTTGCCCAAATTGGCGAACTTGTAACTAAAGAAATGGAAGCTTTGGAGGCAGAAGTAGAAGCAGAACAAGCCGAAGCCGCGGCCGAAGCAGCTGCAGCCGAAGCTCCTGCAGAAGGCGAAGAAGTCGCAAAAGTTGAAGGCGCAGAGGGCGAAGAAGCTCCAGCCGAAGGTGAAGGCGAAGCAGGCGCAGAAAAACCTCAAGAGGGCGAAAAGCCTAAAGAAGAAAAACCAGAGTAGCCTTCTATTTTCAATTCACAATTAACGATCAACTCGTAAGTGCGGTAATTAGTGCGGTAATTAGTGCGGTAATTACTCTAGTAGCTTGATAACTTCCTGACACGTTTCATAAAGATCATCAAAAACTGGGACATCCGGACAATCTTGAGATAACCGTCGTCTTATATACCTCTCATTTGAAAAACCTGGTTCAATACCCACAACCACCTTAACATTATCTCTCTCATGCCTCACTTTCCATTCGCCCAATTCAAACCTACTCGTTTGTGCATAAGCGCGATCACATAAATGTTTCTGCTCTTTAGCCAAATAAAAGAGGATTGCGCCAGTTTCCGAAGCCCTGTTTAAATATCTGGTTTCCCAATCGACCTGAACTTCATACGGAATATTTTTGCCCATATCCAAGGTTCGTGGGGATGCAACGATTAATTTTTCATTTGAAGTAGTTAAATAATCTATAGCACGACTCTGCCAATCATCAGCACCTTGTATTGGACCTCCAATAAAAACTACCTGAGCATCTACGTCAATTTCTTCCCGGCTAGACGGAGTTATAAACCTCTCCATTAAGCGGTATTATATCTCAACACCTCAAGCAGGCCAATCTTCCATCATTATCGATTTTTTTCGGTCTGGAAATTGCTGATAAATCTCCTCTGTTAAAAACGGCATAAATGGGTGAAGCAAAATTAAAATTTGCTTTAAGACATACTCTAGTGTCGGTTGCGCTTCAGCTCTGCGGTTTTTCGACTCCTCGATATACTTATCTGCAAATTGGTGCCAAACAAACTCATACAATTCTTCAACTGCCAAATGCAGCTCCAAATGATTCAGATTCTTGGTTACCTTCTTAGCCGTTTTATCTAACTCATCTAGTATTTGCCCATCAGAAGTATTACCCATATTAATATCAGCAGTATATTTTTCTGGTTTTAATTCCAAGATAAACCTTGAAATGTTTCGCAGCTTTGTTCCAAAATTTCTAAAATTCTTACCTCGCTCATCTAAAATCTGTTTATTAACGCGCCCGTCTCTCCCCGGAATCGAGTAAGTATAAAGTGCCATTCTGGTAGCATCTGTTCCCCATTGCTCTGTCAAATACGCAGGATCAATTCCATTGCCCAAAGATTTCGAAAACTTGCGGCCCTCTAAGTCTCTTAGCATTCCATGGAAAAACATTGTTTTAAATGGAATTTTGCCGGTAAAGTAGTAACTTATCATAATCATCCTTGCAATCCATAAGTATTTAATCTCCGGCGCCGATATTTCAAAATCCCACGGAAAGTATTTTTCATACATCTCAGCATTTATAGGTAATAGAACTTTTGACGCCGGTTTACCCCGAGGAGCACCTAATGCGACGAGCGGCCAAAGTCCGGAAGAAAACCAAGTATCCAATACCTGCTCGTCCTGCCGCCATCCGTCTCCTGGTGACTCCATAGACACTTGTTTTTGATCATCTTTATACCAGACCGGAATCCTATGTCCCCACCAAAGAGATCTGGAAATGCACCAGTCATGAATATTGTCGAGCCAATCAGCTAAAATCTTCTTGTAATTTGCTGGCAAAAACTTGATCTCATCTTTTTTTATTGCACCTGTTGCAACATCGGCCATTTCTTTAACTTTTACAAACCACTCTTCACTAATCAAAGGTTCAACAACGGTTTTGCACCTTTCGCAAACTGCGACAGAATGTTTGTATTCTTGTGCGCTATTTAGCGCCCCCAGTTCTTTTAACTTTTCAACAACCTTTTCTTTTGCCTCCGCAACTTTCAACCCAACAAACTCTCCGGCTAAATCAGTTAACCGTCCCTCTTTATTAACAACAAGTTTAATTTCCAAATTATTATCTTTTCCTATTTCATAATCCAGAATATCGTGTCCTGGCGTAACCTTTAGTGCTCCTGTCCCAAATTTTTTATCTACCCGCTTGTCTTCAAAAATTAAAAGTTTATCTGCGGTTAATGGATTAATTGCATATTTCCCTATAAACTTTTTAAACTTTGGATGGTTTGGATAAACTGCAATTGCCGAATCTGCATAAATTGTCTCCGGTCTTGTAGTTGCAACACTTATCGACTCGTCACTAGATCCTTGTATCTTATATCCTACTGTGTATAATTTTTCTTTTCGTTCTTCATATTCCATCTCTACATCTTCAATTGCCGTATTACATTTCGGACACCACTGGACAATATATGGACCTTTATAAATTAATCCCTTTTCCCAGTAATTTTTAAATTCTTCAAGAACCGCTTTTCGACGTGCATCGTCTAAAGTGAAAACTTCACGTGACCAGTCCGCGGAAATTCCAAATACAGTCCAGGTTTTATGAAACGATTCATAGACTTCATCTTTGAATTTCCAAGCTTCCTCTAACCATTTGTCTCGCCCTAAACTTTTTTTAGATTTTCCCTCTTTTGCCAATTTTTTGTCTAATGTTCCTTCGAATTGAATACCTGCATGATCTACACCTGGCAAAAGCAAAACATCATAACCCTGCAGTTTTTTAAAGCGGGCAACTGCATCTAAAATTGAATGCTGAAGTGCATGACCCAAGTGAAGTTCACCGGTTAAATTTGGCGGCGGCATTAGAATTGAAAACTTTTTTTTCTTGGACTTTGGGTCTGCTGTAAAAAATTTTTGTTTCTCCCAAAAAAAATAAAGTTCGGATTCTTTTTTTAATTGATCATTCTGCTTACTCATAGTGACGTTCCTTGTTCATAATTTACTTTCACGTGTTGGCCCTGAGATTATCGAAGGACTTGTCTTATTTTAAAGGAACTACTACCACGTGTAAAACTTTTGGCCAAAATCTGAGTCCTGTTGATAACTTATCTTATTAATTTTCATATTTAATTTTCTAAAAATGCAACAGAGGATTGGCAACTGTTTTTAAAGGGTCTGAGAATTTTTTTTCAAAAAAAGCAGCGGCAGCAATCATCGCGCCATTATCGACGGACAAATTTTTTGGTGGAAAAAAAACGTTAACATCGAAAGTCGTCGATTTTTCAATCAACATTTCTCTAAGTCGGGAATTTGCGGAAACACCTCCGCCAACAACAATGGAATTTGCCACAAATTTTTTCGCTGCTCGAATTGTTTTACTGACCAACACATCACAAACAGCTTCCTGAAACTCAAACGCTATTACTGATTTACCGTGAATCGTCAACTGTGAACCGTGAACAAAATTCGCTACTGCAGTTTTAATTCCTGAAAAAGAAAAATTAAAATCATTACTATTCATCATCGATCGAGGAAGCGAGAGAGCAGATTTTTTTGAAATGGGTTTACCCTGAGCAAAACGAAGGGCTAATTGCTCTATCTCCGGTCCGCCCGGGAACCCTAGCCCTAAAACTCTGGCAACTTTATCAAAAGCCTCACCTGCCGCATCGTCCAAAGTCGACCCAAGCAATTTAAAATCACCATGATCTTTCATCAAAACCAAATCAGTATGCCCGCCAGAAACAATCAACGCAACTAAAGGAAATTGTGGCTTTTTCGAATTTCGCGCTTTGCTCTCAAAACTTCCTATTTCGTGCATTGAATTTGAATCCAACCAGTTGGAATAGATGTGTGCTTTCAAATGATTAACCGGAATCAACGGTTTTTTCCAGGCAACAGCTAAAGTCTTTGCAGTCTCAACACCAATTAGAAGTGATCCTACTAAGCCCGGACCGTAAGATACTGCAATTGCATCAATTTTATCTCTATCAATTCCAGAAAGCGCTTCTTCAATCAAAGGAATAATAAATTTTACCTGATCACGCGCAACAACCTCTGGAACAACACCTCCATATTTGGCAAGTTTAGAAACAGAAGATGCAATGAAATTCGATCTAATTTTTACTCCGTCTTCAACAACAGCAACACCTGTCTCATCACAGGTTGACTCTATACCTAGTATTAACATGAAGTGGACTATAAGCTGAAGTCTACTTTATCTCCAAGCTTTAAGCCGTTTAATTTCACAAGGCCCGCATTCATTTCCAAAATATATTTCACAGTTCCGCTCGGCTTATATATAGTTAGCTCCTTATCCTTTTTCCCCGGCTGTGGCTTTACATTTTCTGCAATATCCACAATAGTTTTATTTTCGTCTATCCAAAGAATATCAATCGCAAACTTCATATCCTTCATCCAAATCGCATATTGCCCAGCCTGCTCAAAAACGAAAAGCATACCACGATTTATTTCCAGATAATCTTGCTTACCAAGGCCCTTAGCCCGGGTTTTTAAATTGGCAGCAACATCGGCATCAATTGCCAATTTACCGGAAGTAACTTTGACCGAACCGGATGCATTCGAACTAGGCGTTGCCTGTTTCGCTCCGCCAGTGGCTTGGTTTGTGCTTAAAAAAGAAGCAGTTGTATAACCTTTTCCAAAAATCATCAAGATCCCAATCAAAACAAATAAACCAACAATTATAGAAATATCCTTTTTCACCTTTTATTTTATTTTTTAACTACTGACTATAAACTATCAACTATTAACTTTTTGTCCCAACCAAGTAAACTGCCGCCCAGGGTCTGTAAACAGATTTAAATGCGTCATCTATTATTAAATCATTTCCTCTGTATACTTTTCTTGTAAAGAAAGCAGTGGCCCCGGCCGCTGCAAAATCCACTTGTTTAACCTGTCCGACAGGCAATGTCGGATCATCCTCCCTTTTGTCCGGTAGGGCCGGTGTTTGATTACTGACTACGGAATCACTCATCTCAACACGGCGACCGTCGCGAGTTCCATAAATATCAACTTCAAGCTTCGCAAGATTTTGATCTATCACAGCCTGAACCAGCAACGAGTTTGCAGTATCGTTTTTGAATTGAAAATCAACAGACGGCGCAAACACTGTAGCATCAAATCCGGGCTTTGTATCGTTTTGTTCATAGTAGCCTACGCGATATGCATGTGCAGTACGAGAGACAATCGGCAACCCCGCGTTTAGTGCCGCGCGAAAAACCGTTGTCGAAACCTGACAAATACCGCCACCATCATCCAAAACCGTTTTGCCAGCAGAAATTACATACGCTTGTCGATAACCGGTTCCACCAGATACCTCACCAACGGCATTGTTAAATGAAAATATTTCACCGGGTTTAACCAAAGTTCCGCTCACACGGCTTGTGCCCAGGCCAACATTCCAGGCGCGGTTAGGTATAGAATGCGCAAAATAAGAAACTCCGCGGCCCACTAATTCCCGGATACCAAGTGAGTTGATTTCATCATTGGCAATTTTTGCGCGCGTTACTGCAACAGGTAGCGCAATAGATATTTGTTTATCAAAAACTTCGTTGTCTACAGACAGTGCAGCGCCAAGCTTCCTGACTAATAGTTCTCGATTTAACGATTGTCCGTCTTGAGCAGGCGTAAATTCGCTTACTTTTCCGTTCTCAAATTTCAAATTTGCGTCTTTTGCCGGCCTATCAACAGCACTGCCAATATCAGAAATATAAGAATCAAGCTTTTGGTTTTCTAAATGGATTGTTAAAGTCGAAGGTGAAGACGTGGCAAAAATAGCAGATTCAATTTTCAATTTATTTTCACCTAAATCTAAGTTAAGCAAATTTGTGTCTTCATATCCCGCAGGATAAAACTTAAGCATCTCAAATAAATTTTCTCCGGAAAGCCTCCAACTATCCTGGTTAAAGCTTAAAATAATCGTTTGCCCGGTCAGTGCATCAACTTTCTCCTTCAGCTTAGTCAAGGACTTTTTTTCAACTTTTGGTTTACTGGTAATTAAGTTAACCACTATTGGCTCCGCCTTTAAATTTTCAAGGTCAACTCTTAGATCACTAATTAATTTATCCCTGTCAACTTTTTGGCCTGCACTCTCTGCGATGATTTGCGCAGAACCGTTTTTAAATTCGAGTGAGGCATCTTTGGCACTTTGATTATATTTTGCAAACATTTGGTCAAATTTAGCTGCAAACTGCGAAAAATAAATAACATAAACTGGCTGAACATTCGTTTTTTTAATTAAAGATTTCAACCTAAAATAACTATCTTCCAAAATATTCCCACTTCTGCCCAGCTTGTAAAGGTTACGGGTTGTTCCCTCATAATCAAAACTCAACCCCAAGTCAGCAATAGTCGCTGATCTTTGCTCCCCATTTATCTGGAATACTACTTCTGAGTTTAAAAAATCGGCTGACTTTTCCGCAATCTGACCATAAGCCGCACTTGCAGTTAAACCACCTAAATTCCGACCTCCTAAATAGATATTAGGAAATACTGAGTTGGAATATATAAAATTGTATAAAATGAAAATTGCAAACAACAAGAACACAGCAAAAAAACAGGCCATGCCAACGTAAATTTTCTGCTTAATTTTAGCTTTCGAAGTATTTTTCTCGCTCACAGTAATTTAGATTCATGAAACGCAATGAATATCCAAATAATGCCTAGTCATCACTAAACTAAGCATATGATATCATATAGAAAGTAGCCAAATTTAAACTAAAAGTGCTCGGTAAAATACGCTCTTATAAATTATTGCTGAGTTTTCTTCTCATTCCTCTTCTCGCAGGTTGTTCTCTTTTGCCCGCATCAATAAATGGCAAAAAAGTTACGCTTAAATATTGGGGTCTTTGGGATTCAGCAACTACCATAAATCAAGTTGTTGCAGACTTTAAAAAAACCCATCCGAACATTGACGTTCAATACGAAAAAAAGAGTCTGCAGCAATACAGAGAGTCTCTACAATCACAAATCGACTCGGGCATTGGTCCAGATATTTTTTCTTTCCATAACACTTGGGTTCCAATGCTCAAATCTCAGCTTGAACCTGTACCTCAAACAGTTCTCTCTGATAATGATTTTAAGAAAAATTTTTATCCAACAGTCATTACCGATTTAAGAAACGGTCAAAAAAAATTCGTCGGAGTTCCGTTAGAGATAGACGGCCTTGGTCTCTATTGGAATGAAGACATTTTTAAAGCAGCAGGAATTGTTAATCCGCCCAAAACCTGGCAGGAACTTGCTCAAGACGCGGCAAAACTTACAGTTCGCGATCCTCAAGGCAATATTAAAACCTCCGGTATCGCGCTTGGTACAGCTTCCAATGTAGACCACTTTTCCGATATTTTGGGGCTTATGATTATCCAAAACGGTGGTGATCCTAAAACACCAGACGATAAATATACAGCAGACGCCTTGGAATATTACACAAACTTTGCCAAAGGTGATAACCATGTCTGGGACGAAAGTCTGCCTTCTTCGACGGTTGCCTTTATTGGTAATAATTTGGCCATGTATTTTGCCCCAAGCTGGAGAGCTTCCGAAATTAAAAACGCTAACCCTCTGCTAAATTTTAAAATTGCCCAGGTTCCACAACTGGAAGGCAACAAAGTTGGCTGGTCTAGTTATTGGGCAGAAGGAGTCTCCGCAAAGAGTGCCAATAAAGACGCAGCCTGGCAATTTATTAAATATCTGCAAGAAGATCAAACCTTAGTAAGTCTCTACAGTGAATCAAAAAAAACTCCGGGCATCTTAATCGGCAAACCCTATCCAAAAGTTTCGCTTGCCGATAAATTATTAACAGACCCATATTCTGCCGGATTTATTCAAGATGCACCTTTTATGCGCTCCTTTCCAATGGCTTCCCGAACTAGCGACAACGGATTAAATGATCAAATAATTAAAGCCTATGAAGACGCTGTCAATGCAACTCTCCACGGAACACCTGCTCAATCCGCTCTGCAGACTGCAGCCAAAAACGTAACCACAATCTTTGGCCGCTTTAATGGCGCCCCCGCTCCGACCTCAACAAAATAATTTGCACCCAGTAGTATATCTGGTTTAACATGCCAGAATAAATGACTCTCAATAAGGCAATCCTTGCAACTCTTATCTATCACGATTTATTTGATTATCCCCTAGCAATTGACGAGATTCAAAAATATTTAATAAGCAGATATGCAAGCATTAAAAGTATCGACAGTGCACTCAAAAATCTTCTATCTTCAAAAAAGGTAAGTCGAAAAGGAGATTATTACTTTCTGTTTAAAAGAGATTTAATCAATAAAACTAGGATAACCCGCCATCGTTATTCTCAAAGAAAGCTTAAAAGAGCACGATTTTATTCTCAAATTCTCAAAATTATTCCATCGATTAAGCTTTTAGCCGTAACCGGTGCACTCGCTATGGAAAATAGCACTAAAGGGGATGATATAGACTTTATGATTGTAACTGCCAAAAACAGCCTATGGACGACTCGTCTTCTCGCGACTCTTTCGCTGATATTGTTCAAAAGAAACCCAAATAGTTCCAGAAAAGCCAACCGTGCCTGTTTAAATATTTTTATCGAGGAGGAGGATTTAAAAATAACAGATCAAAACTTGTACACAGCTCATGAAGTCATCCAAGTTAATGTACTATGGGATAGAGACAATACATATCTAAAATTTATAAGAGCAAACAATTGGGTATCTAAATACCTTCCAAACTGGAAGCCAGAAATAGTTAAACAACAATACTCGAACAGTGACCGTAAACAAAAAAAAGCTTTCAGATTTAGTCCTTTAGCATTAGTCGCTGAATTATATTTTAAGAAAATTCAGCTAACTTATATGCATTCCAAAATAACCAGCGAAAAAATAGGAGAGAGCCAGCTCTTTTTCCACCCAAAAGCAACCCAATCAGACATTTTAAAAAAATATAACCAAAAACTAAAAAAAATCAAAATATCCTAAATCAATCTCACCATTGACAATAAATAGCTGTTTTTGAGAAAATTAAGGCGGGCACCCCAAGTGGGTGTTTTTTTCTTGAACACAAAGTACATATTTATTTCAGGTGGTGTAATTTCCGGTATCGGCAAAGGTGTTGCCACCTCTTCAATTGCGCTGCTTTTAAAATCCCGCGGTTTCAAAGTTACCATAATAAAAGCCGATCCATATATAAACATCGACGCCGGTACTCTTAACCCAATTGAACATGGTGAAGTTTTCATCCTCGAGGACGGCTTAGAGTGCGATCAGGATCTTGGCAATTACGAAAGGTATTTAGACCAAAATCTCAACTCGACAAACTATATGACGACTGGTCAGGTTTTCAAATCAATTATCGATCGCGAGCGAGCGCTGGGCTACGAAGGCAAAACAGTGGAATTTTTCCAGCACCCGCCGGAAGAAATTATCCAAAGGGTTAAAAATTGCGCCAAATCAAACCGCGCAGAAATAGTTTTGTTTGAAGTTGGCGGAACAGTTGGGGAGTATCAGAATCTATTATTCTTAGAAGCAAACCGTCTGCTCAAGCTTAAATATCCAAAGGACGTTCTGCACATCCACGTTACATATTTGCCAGTACCATCATCTCTAGGCGAAATGAAATCAAAACCAGCGCAAATGTCCATCCATCAACTAGCCTCGTCTGGCATCAATGCTGATTTTGTGCTTGCCAGATCCCTGAATGCAGTAGACGAGAAGCGCAAAGAAAAAATCGCCATAGCCTGCGGTCTTGCCGCAGAAGATATAATCTCCGCACCCGACGTCGAAAATATCTACCAGGTTCCCTTAAACTTTGAAAACCAAAGCCTTTCCGACAAAATTCTCAAAAAACTAAACACCAAACCCCGAAAAACAGATCTTGCCGAATGGAAAATTATGGTCAACCGTGCTCTAACTGCGTCAAAAACTGCCAAAATTGCTATGGTTGGTAAATATTTTTCAACCGGCGATTTTACTCTCTCAGACGCCTATCTTTCTGTCATCGAATCCATAAAACACGCCGCCGCTATGTTCGATATAAAACCCAAAATGACCTGGATCGATTCTGCCCAAATCGAAGAGGAGGGAACAGATATTCTAAAAGGCTTTGACGGCATTGTTGTTCCAGGTGGCTACGGAACGCGTGCAGTGGAAGGCATAGTTTCTTCCATAAAATACGCCCGCGAAAACAATATTCCGTATTTTGGACTTTGCTACGGCATGCAACAGGCAGCCGTCGAATTTGCAAGAAATATTCTAAGCTTAAAAGACGCCAATACTACAGAAATCAATCCAAACACCAAAAATCCTATTATAGATGTCATGGCTTCGCAAAAAGATCTCGTCAAATATCATAAACTCGGAGGTACTCAGCGTTTAGGATCATGGGAGTGGAAGGCCAAAACAGGTACAATTTTCGAAAAATCTTATAAATCCAAAACCGGTGCGGATCGCCATAGACATCGCTATGAATTCAATAATAAATACAAAGAAGCTTTCGAAAAAAACGGCATGATTATTTCCGCAACAACTAAAGACGGAAAGCTGGTCGAAGCCTTAGAGTTAAAAGACCATCCATTTTTTGTCGGTGTCCAATTCCATCCAGAGCTAAAATCCCGCCCCATGCGCCCACACCCGCTTTACATGTCCTTCATGAAAGCAGTTGCAAAGCAAAAGCTTTAATATACTTAGTTATGTGAACCAATATCTAGAAGGATTGCATCATTTGTAGAGGCTGGGAAATAAATTATCCTAAGATCGCCGGTTATCCAAAATGCCCTAAAATCCCTTTTATTTCCCTTTAACCGATGGTCTTTGATAATCACGCTTGTAGGATCTTGCCGAAATATCTCGAGCCTTTCTTTAACTCTGGCAACTAACTTGGGATTATTGGCAATGCGTTTCCTGTATGCTTTTTTGAAATCTGGATGAATCGTGATGTTCATCCACTCAGGTGCTTCATTAGAGAATCAACATTTCGAAAAGTTTTAGTTTTAACCTTACCGCTTTCAATATCGTCGATCATTTTGTCATAACGCCCGGCATTTACCTTCGAAAGTTGCGTATCCTGTAGGTCTTCCTTTGGTGCATCATACTGTCATAAGCGATAAATATCCAGGGGCGACGGATGATGATTTATTCAATGTTGTAACCACAACACCAACGAGTATGGTTACAAGACATTAATCTTACACTAGACCCGGCCCTTGACAAACAATAAATCAAAGCTATAATATTAGCAATCACATTCCGTAACTGCTTGTTTACACTGAGCAAAAAGAGTGTCTGCATTGAAAGCTGCGAAGTGTGATTTTTGCCCAAATAGATTAAATCTGCCCATTTCTATTTATTGAGTTCCTAGTAACCTAGGTACCCGGTAACCTGACAACCTAATTATGATTAAGCCTTTAGCTGGATACGTATTAATAGAACCCGCACCAAAAGAAACTAAAACTGCGTCTGGAATTTTACTTCCAGATTCTGCAGAAGAAAAACCTCAGGAAGGTAAAGTTATAGCTTGCGGTCCGGATTTCGTTGAAGACGGAAAAACCGTCAAATGCCCGGTTAAAGTAGGGGATAAAGTAATTTACAAAAAATGGGGTGGCAACGAACTTAAAGTTGATGGCAAAGAATTGCTTTTAATAAAATTCGACGATTTGATGGCAATAGTTTCAAAATAAAATGGCTAAACAATTACTTTACGCAGAAGAAGCACGAACCAAACTTAAAAACGGTGTCGACAAACTCGCAGCCGCAGTCGCCACTACTCTTGGTCCTAAAGGCCGCAACGTTGCTCTCGACAAAAAATGGGGTGCACCATCGGTCATCCACGACGGAGTCACAGTCGCCAAAGAAATTGAACTCGAAGACCCGTTCGAAAACATGGGCGCCTCACTCGTTAAAGAAGCAGCTTCCAAAACCAGCGACAACGCAGGCGACGGTACCACAACCGCTACAGTTTTAGCTCAAGCCATAGTCGAACAAGGCCTTAAAAATGTTACAGCAGGCGCCAATCCAATGATCCTTAAGCACGGAGTTGAAAAAGCCACAGAGGCAGTAGTTGCCGAACTCAAACGTATGGCCAAAAAAGTTGCAGAAAAAGGCGAAATCGAAAAAATCGCAACAATCTCTGCTGCAGACGCCACAATTGGCAAAATGATCGCAGAAGCCCTTGAGAAAGTCGGCCCGGATGGTGTAGTTACGGTTGAAGAAAGTAAGGGTTTAGAGACTTATGTAGACACTAAAGAAGGCATGGAATTTGACCGCGGATTTGTTTCACCTTACTTTGTAACAGATAACGACAAAATGAAAGCAGTTGTCGACGACGCCCACATCCTAATTACAGATCAAAAAATTGCCTCTCTAAACGATCTTCTACAATTCTTAGAAAATTTTGTCAAAATCAGCAAAAACTTAGTCATTATTGCAGACGAAGTCGAAGGCGAAGCGCTTGCCACTTTGGTCGTTAATAAACTTCGTGGCACGTTCAACGTTCTGGCGGTTAAAGCTCCGGGCTTTGGCGACCGCCGCAAAGAAATGCTCGAAGATATCGCCACATTAACCGGCGGAGTTGTAATTTCCGAAGATCTTGGCCGCAAGCTTGAATCTGTCACCATAGAAGATCTTGGCCGTGCCGACCAGATAGTTTCCGACAAAGACAATACTATAATTGTCGGCGGCAAAGGTTCAAAATCTGCAATAGACGGCCGAATTAAACAAATCAGAAACGAACTAGAAACCACAGACTCCGATTTTGATCGGGAAAAACTTCAGGAAAGACTCGCTAAACTTTCAGGTGGGGTTGCAGTTATCAATGTGGGAGCAGCCACAGAAATCGAGCTCAAAGAGAAAAAAGAAAGAGTAGACGATGCAGTTCATGCAACCAAAGCTGCAGTCGAAGAAGGTTATGTTGTTGGTGGAGGAGTAGCCTTGGTCCGCGCTAAAAAATCACTCATAAAGTTAATTGCCCAAACTACAGAGGTTGATGAGCGAATTGGCATGGAAATTGTCTCCGAAGCCCTCAATAAACCGCTGGCAATGCTTGCTAAAAACGCCGGAATAGACGCAGGTTGGGTAGTCAAAGAAGTTGAAAAAGCTACAGGTAACTTCGGTCTCAACGCCATGACTGGTAAATTTGAAGATTTGGTCACAGCCGGTGTTATTGATCCAGTCAAAGTAACCCGTTCCGCTCTTCAAAACGCAGCCTCAGTTGCCATGATGATTCTAACTACAGAAGCGTTAGTTACAGATCTCCCGGAAAAAGACAAAACCCCAATGATGCCTCCAGGCGGCATGGGTGACTATTAATCTAATAATTAGAATTCTATCTTCCCTCTTGACTCAGTAAAGTTTCAGGTATAGTCTTACGTTGATGGCTGAATCTGCTCCGCCATTTTTTTGTTGCAACAAACAGAACTTGCCCAAAGTCAAAATAATAGAATAATATGTCAGAAAGGCGAAGAGGGCGCTTCGAAGAAATAAGAGAAATTGGTAAGGTTTCGAGAAGAAACCGGATAATCCATAGAAACCCTTCAAACAATCAAAGAGACCAGGAGTTAACACGTCGTTGGAATCAAATGTTGGCGGAACTGGGTTCACATTTTTACGAATTACATTGCCCAACCATACAAGTGTGCGAACCTTGTCCCCAAGAACAAAGACTAGCCCGCACAACATTTCCAATACCGATTCCGTCGGAACTTTTAGAATAAAATTGAGGTTAATTCTTCTCGTCCTTTTGAACGATTCTCGAGAGCTGATAGGTTATAAAAACAGCTAGACCCGTTATCAATATTGCATAAACAAACCTTGATATAACTCCTGATCCTGTCGATATATATTTGTCAACATATTCTTTGACAAAAGATTGAATCGCATCGTTCCAGGCAAGCGCCGCAACCAGCCCAAATCCGGAAGTGGACAACGTAATCATCTCCTTAATCAGTTCCTTGTGTAATTTTTTCTTGGCCATACACCTATTTTACCTCAAAAATTACTTCAGAGTAATTTTTATCCTTGCGTTGTCAATGTGCGCTGCATATTGAGTTATATTCGTTTTTACCTGGACTCTGTATGTTTTAGTACTGTAAGGCAGATTCATGTTATTCGATGTTTGCAAGGTAGATACTCCAGTATTATTGGAAATCTGGCTTTCATATATCTGGTTTTTATCATCTACATTATAAAGCTGGGCATAGGCTTTACCATTTCCGCCTTCAACCCAGACAGAGCCCTGAAACACCACCGAATCAATAGCCGAATATTTAGTAGCATCAATTGTCACCTCAAGTCCGGGAATATCTGCAAAATTATTGCTATATCCGCTCCCTGACCCAATTGGAATAAAAATTTCCTTTTGGGCGTTTTGAACTACAGTTTGCGTTCTTTCAATTATCGTTTGTGGAGGGGTTTGTTGCACTGCTGCATTTGGAGTCGGGCTTACTGCCAATTTATCAATCCCCGGTGACGGTGTTGTCACTACCGCCTTATCTACAACATCAGTCACTTTAGGTTGGTTTGTTGGTGTACTTTGACTTTTGTTACTTTTAAACACCCACCAGTTCAAATAAATAATATCGATGAGCGCAATTACAAAAATCGCAAAAACAATTTTTGAAAAAATACCAGAAAGGGCAGATTTATCCATCGCCTATATTGTCAATTTTAAATTACAAATTGTCAATGAAATCTTGTGCTAAACTTAAATTGTTATGGTCAGAAAACCTCCAACCAAAGGCCAAAGGAAAAGATTAGAAAAACTACTTGCCCAAGGCGAAGAAGTTATTTGTGTCACATCAATTGGCAACATCTTTTTTTGGAGCAAAGTAATAACTTACTTACCGCTGGCGTTCCTTTTAATCGGCCTACCAAAACTTTTAGCAATTATTAGAATGCGCCAGTCGTATACTTACGCACTGACGAACCGTAGGTTTTTAATAATCCGCGGCATTTTTAGCCGCAAAATTGTGACAGCTCCGCTCGGAGCAATCACTCACGTTACAGTCGAGCAATCTTTTAGCCAAAGATTTTTCTATAATACAGGCCACTTAGTCATAATTACAGCCGGCTTTGACCAAAGAGAAATTGTTATTGAAAATATTGCCAATCCTGTTCAGTTTAAGATTTTAATCGAAGAGCTAACCGAAAATATCGATAAACAAAAAGGTAAAAGGGAAGATATCCAAAAAGAAGAGGGATCCCAGCTTCGCGCTCTTGAGCCTTAGTTTTCCGGCAGCACACTTGCGGGGTCAATGGCTACGTCTTCGTTGTAAACTTCCAAATGCACGTGGGATCCGGTTGTACGGCCGGTTAAACCAATAGTTCCCAAAGTCGAATCCGTAGTTACTTTATTTCCGGCTCCAACTGCAATTTTATTCATATGAGCATAAAGTGTTTTTAGCCCATTTCCATGGTCAACTAGCACTATGTTTCCTTTGCCGTCAAAAACGGCACCTGCAAACTCAACAGTTCCGGCTCCAAGCGGGTGAATAGGCGAGTCATAAGGCGCAGCAATATCGTTTGCCCTGTGATAAGCACTATAACCCTGGCTCAAAACACCGTCTGTGACTGGCTTTTTAAATTCAAAAGGCGACAGCTTTGGAAAAACAGTTGCATCCTGCTCGCTGACATTTTTATTTACATTCAAAGTATTACTATCCGCAAGAACAATCGCATGCCCATTAATCTTAATATCTGCCTCTTTTGGCTTAATATAAGCAACTGCTTGTTTAGAAGTAATGTAAAAAATACCCAAAAGTACAATAACGACAGAAATTAACCTGATTCTAGGTCTAATCTTAAGCTGACGCTTCAAAATCCTGTGGAGTAAATACAAAGCAATATACGATTCAAGATGAGCAATTTTTATGGCTTTTCGCCTCAGCCTCAAAACAGGCGCAGCTTTAGTCTTGCCCTTCTTTTTGAGAAGTTTAAGAACTATTCTTGTCTGCATTCGAGCAAAAGTTTTTAGTTTCATGTTTTAACTCCTGACTATTTTTTGGCGTTAAGACCACAAAAAGTCTCCAATGGTTTTAAACTTTCGGAGACATGGGCACGAGCCCATAGTGAAGAATTTACAAAGGTGAATTATAGCAATTTTATAACCGAAAGTCAAGTCCTATAGTTAATATATTGAATTAGTTTCGAAGCTTGCAAGCAACCAGCTCAAAATGATACTTTAAACCAATGCCCGCAAAGACGCAAATCATCAAAAACCTATGCCTAGGCACTTGTCTCTGGATACTGGCAACCATCCTCACAGCCTGCAGCGCAGTAGGCAGTAGTAAGCCAGCAGCGCTTCAGGTAACTTCTACTCCAGAAACTGCAGTTTTCCTAGATGGTAAACACATTGGCAAAACGCCTTTTTTCTCAGATCAGCTAAAAAGTGGGGAATATACGCTCAAACTTTCAGCCTCAGATACTAGCTTTACAGACAAAATAACTCTAAACGAAGGTACACTGACAGTTATTGATCGGGATTTGGCGAGCAACTTCCAGGCACAGTCAGGCGAAGTTTTATGGCTGGAGAAGAATAAAACAGGGTTTTTTGTAGCCTCAATTCCGCCTGGAGCAGAAGTTTCTGTCGACGGCCGGCAAGTTGGCCAAACTCCGGTTCTTGCCCAGGATTTAGAAGCAGGGGACCATAAAGTTGTAGTTAGCCTTGCAAATTACATTAATCGTGAATTTGCCATTAAGACCTCTGCAAAATTTCAGCTAAGCGCCGAAGTGACGCTTGCTCTTGCAGCGGCCAAAGGTGCCAACAACATTCATAGCGCACCAAGCCCTCAGGCTGAAGTTAAAAAGATCGAAATTCTCAAAACTCCTCAGGGCTTCTTAAGGCTTAGGAAAGATTCAAGCTTAGACAGTCAGGAAGTAGACAGAGTACCCGACGGAACACAATTAGAAATTATTCAAGAAATCAAAGATTGGTTTCAAGTCAAATATCAGGACAAAATCGGCTGGGTTTCCGCCCAATTCACCAAAAAACTCTAGTTTGAATCAAATTATGCCTCATCTGCTATCATAAAGTTATGGTTGCCAAATCTCTTATTAAACTTATAGACGAAGCGATTATTCCCGCAGTTGTCCTAATTGCAGTCAAGATGCTTGCCGTTCTGATAACTTCGTACTTAATGCATTTTCAATTTACGGTTGCCTCATTTCAAATTTTCCATCTTTTACCCACAGTCAATTTTAAAAATTCAACAGATTACATAACTGCAGAAAACTATTCTAATCTTGCCATGTTTCTTACAGCCGCCGCAGGCACGCTTATGGTTTTAATAAAAGCGCATTTTCTCCATACAACGCATATTCAGCCCAAACTACAGGCAAGATTAATTCGCCTAAACTTGGAAAACTTAATCTCACCTAGCTATCACATCTATCACCAAGCAGTAATTTGGCTGATTTTTCTCTGGCTAACAGTTTTCCTTCAGGTTACAGCCGCAGTCTTAAACGGCGCCAATGCCCAAATAGCCATAGTTGCCGCAATTATTGCTGCAAACTTTTCTTGGATTCTGGTAGCAGATGTTGAGCGTGAAATTGCCATTTTCAATAATTCATGAGATGAAAAACCTACTTTCTGTAATCACTGTAAACTTTCTAACCATTGCTGTTTTATTAACCTTATTTGCAGCCCCCATCTACTTTGCTCACAATTTTACCCAGGTTGCCGGCGTCAAAACCGAGTCTCAATATTTAATAGTCTCTCAATTTTCAAAGTTCCCCAACCTTAAATTCGAGCAAATAGGGGAGAATTATAGCGTTTCAATTTCAAAACAAGCCAATTCACAGGCATTTTTATCAGTTTTTATCATAAATAACCCGGCTAAAACTAATAAAACCTATAGTGTAAACATCGTAAGGGGAGAAACAAAAATCTTTTTCGGCCAAGATCTCCAAAATCAAACAACTAGAATTACAGCGCCAGCTGGTTCATCAATCCCAATAAGTCTCTTGTCATATGGAACCTCCAGTGAAGATTCAGTTGAATTCAAAATCGAAGCCAATTAGCTCAAGCTTCGAAGATACTGTAAGAAATGTGCGGGTTTCATGCAAATTATCCCAAAGTCGCGTTTTATATAATCAGCTTTAAAATCACGCAGTTTATAAGTGATTAAGAATTTAGCTTTTGCAGTACTTGCGCCTGCTGCAATATGTGCATCATTTTCGTCATGTGTATATTTACCGTAACTTCTTTTAATTTCACTCGTGTTTTTATTTAATTTCACAATCGTAAATTTTTTCTCGACAAGTGCTGTTAGTTTAACAGCGACTAAGCCAAGCCTTTTTGTAACAATTTTAAGTTCCCGAAAAGAAACATCCGAAATAAATAACTCAAGATTTGCTTTGTGTAGTAAAAAATAGGCGGCACCGATATTGGAAAGTAAAGATGAAATTATAACGTCGGAATCAACAAAGACCCTATGGTCACTGGTCATAACCGCGATCTTGCTTTTTTAACCTCAGACTCAACCTTGGCTATACTCGCCAAGTCTTCTTTTTCAGCCAAAAACAAATCACTATCAAGTCCTGTAAAAATAAAAGAAAGAGAACTTGCTGGTATCCTGTATACTTTCCCAATCCGTTTGGCGATTATCTCGCCGCGTCCAATAAGATCATACACAGTGTTTTTGCTTAGTTTTAAAAGCTCAGCAGCTTCTTCCGGTGTATAAACTTTCGCATTAACATTCATGATCAAATTATACTAAACATAACAAAGTCAATAAGCAACTAAATCAAGTCGTAAAGAGGTTACCGTAAAAAATAAATAAGTCTTGCCGGTAGGATTTGGCTTCCGTAAATTACTACAAAAACCAAAATCACCCAAATCAAAACAGACGTCAAAAGCGGAATGTCGGACAATAGTATTCGCTCCGGCGATTCGCCTTCTTTTTTCTCGTAAATTACATACAAATAGCGCATTACCCCAAATATCACGAATGGAACTGTCGCAACCAGCCATTTTGAAGCTAAAAATGTTCTTGGCAGATAATCGCCGAACAAAATCAGAACTTGCGGTCCGGCAGAAGGTGGCGGCTGAAGAAACGTAAACATGGTGTAAGACAGCCAGCAGGCGGTTGCAAACATTACAGAAAGCGAGTCTAATAAATTTTCCGGATAATGTTGTAGAATTGTCCTCGTTTGTAAATTCTTTTCTTCAGAATCCATCAAAAGTGTTCGCTCCGATCGTCTCTTGCCAATTGCCAAAAACAGTGCTAGTGATGTCACCGTTAAAATGAACCAAACAGTCACGTGGGCATCAATCAAACTTGCTCCGGCAAAAACCCGAACTAAAAACCCGGCCGCAATTGCCATTACGTCTATTAAAATAATCGATCTTAAAAATAAGGAATATGTAACCTGTAAGATAATATAAGCAATAACTGCAGTTAAAAAGTATCCTGAAAGCGTTTTGGCAAAAAAGAGCGAAACAGCAAGTATCACTATTGCCGAAAGTAAAGCCAATTTTCGGTCAATCATCCCGGCCGCAATCGGCCGTGTCTTCTTATAAGGATGAACTTTATCTTTATTAAAATCTACAACATCATTAATAATATAAATTCCCGAAGTTAAAACGGAAAAAATAATAAAAGCCAAAAAAGTCAGAAAAAATTTATCCCCATTAAAGAATTCTCCCTCGAAAATAAGTGGTGCAAAAACAGCTAAATTCTTGAACCACTGTCTGGGTCTGGCCGAAACCAGCAGCCAAAATGGAAACCAAATTATTCGCGGCCCGTGTTTGGTAAATTCGTATTTAGCCAAAGTATTCCTCCAAGAACAATTATAACAACAACAATTCCTGCAAATACTTTCATATCTGCGCCTATTGTCAGCGCAATGATACCCAATATTGTGCAGAAAAGCCAGTAAATGACAGCAACCTGCGCTTGAGTCAGCCCGATTTCCATAAGTCTATGGTGCAAGTGTTTACGGTCGCCCAAAAATGGTGATTTACCATCTGCCAGTCGCCTAATCACAGTAAAAACACCATCGATCAAAGGTACAGCCATGACTAAAAGGGCGGTACCTACTTTAGCACCGGACAAAATCGAAAGTGTAGCTATCAAAAAACCCAAAAAATAAGACCCGGAATCTCCTGGAAATATTTTAGCCGGATTATAATTGTAAATTAAAAATCCCAATGTCGCCCCGACTCCAGCCAGTGCCAATTTAGCAACCAAAATTTGTGAAGGGTCGGTCGCAGAAAACCTCAGAGAGATCGCAAAAATCACAAAAAGCACAATTGTTGCAATTCCCGGCAGCTGGCCGTCAACTCCAGCTGAAAAATTAACCATATTAATGACCCAGACTATCCAGAAAATAGCAAACAGATCTGCCCAGACTACAATAGAATGAACCCCTAAAAAATCAAAAACAATTTTGAGTGAATCAAAACGAATTACCGAGCTGGCAGCTCCGAGTCCAAATAAATGAAATGGGTTTCCAATAAAGCTAACACCTATCCCAGACCCGACTACAATCAGCGCAGCCAGTATTTGCGCCAATATCTTTATCCAGCTTTTTTTAATATCAATCTTATCGTCTACTAAACCAACGACTATCAAAACCAACCCTCCTAAGATAATCCCAAGAAGCTGTTTGGTCAGTCCCAATGTTAAAAAAACAGTTAAGACAACTGCCAAATAAATTGCCAAACCGCCTGCTCTTGGCACTGCAATTTTATGCAAAATTGCAGGGTGAGTTCTTTTTTTTGGATCATCAACCAGGCCAAATTTGCGGGCAAAAACCATGTTCACAGGAATCAAGACCACACTTAAAACAAAAGAAATCAAAAAAGCAGAAAAAAAATTCATACCAAAAGAGTAATAATTTTAAAGATATCAAACAAAATCGCCAGACTTACAAAAAGACTAGCAAAAGCAAATATTCGATTTAAAAACTTATTATCACCAGACACAACAATTGAAAAGAAAAAGTTAAGAATCAAAACCAAAAGCGAAAAACCAGGCAAAAGCCAAAACAATAAAGGTTTAGTCAAAATATCGTCTCCCCAGGGTTTTGAATAAAAAAGTGGAATTAAAGGCGGTAGTTTTTTCCAAACAACGCCTAAAAGTGCAAACTGGATTAAAATCGCAGCAACGGTTAAGATAAAAAACCAAAATAATAATCTGTCTGCAAATAACTTACGTTCCGCATCGATATTGATCTCCGTTTTCCCAAAACCAAGCTTATCCAATTTTAAAGTTGCCATTTTTACTTTGTGCGGGCATAGATTTCTGCTGTTTCAACTTTTGAAACCAAAGTATAACGCTTACTTTGTAATCTCTCAAGCTCAGAGAAATATCCGATTGAACTAGCAGGCCTTATTATGAAATCCGGTGGATTGTCATTCAACTGTTTAGCGACCTCCTCTTTGCCGTTTGGTACTCCAAAAACATGAAAGCTGGTTACATACCGGGACGGATTTTTTAAATTACTTGTTGCATACAGCCAGGACATATCGCCCCAAATATAAACGCCAGCGCCTCGCCTATTATTGACTGCAAAAAAATCATTTAATCCGCTTATTGTGTTTACATTTCTATCAAAGTAGTCATAGTAGCTGTTCAGACTTTTTCCACCGAACACAAAGCTTGCAAAATTTCCCCAATATTTAAGCTGATTAATAGGTCCGCCGGAAATAAAATCCGAAAACAAAAATTTAGTTAAAAATATAATAGGCAGGAAAAATAAAAGTCCAAAAGCAATTTGTTCCTTTTTCAATTTGATCTTAATAGAAATTGTTGCCAGCAAAATCGCAACTGCCGGGGTCGCTTGCACTAGATAATGGCCATAAGTTCTACCCGAAAAATAGCTTCCCAAAAACGAAAATGATGCCCAAAGTAAAAGCAAATGCAAAAGATCAATTTTTTGTCTCTTCCACTTTTTCCAAATTCCATATACGGCCACAGTCATTACCGGCAAAAATTTGAGAGCCGTAATCAATTGCGCATATTTTGGGCTTTCACCAAGATATATTCGGTAATATGTATATGCCGCAAAAATATAATCCGAGAGTAGATGTTTTTGCACAAAATAAAAAACCGTTGCTCCATAAGGGATTGCAAAGCCTAAACTAAGCACAAAGCTCTTTTTAATAAATTCAACAAAATTTTTGGAGATCAGAAAAAGATAAATACCCAAAGCCGCTGCCTCAAAAGCGCCAACCTGTTTGTACAGAGAAGCAATTGCAAATAAAAATCCTGCAATAAACAAGCTCAAATAACCAAAATTTTGCCGCACTGCCAAAAGCATAGCCAAGGTAATTGGGAAAATCATAAATATCTCAGTTAAGGATAAATTTCCCTCAATAAGCCGCATTGAAGAAAGGAAGCCAAAAAGAAAAGTCGCAACAAGCGCACGCTTTAGACCGTAAGATTTTTCCAGTATTCCGTAAATTGCACATGCTGTCGCCAAAACTACGATCAACGTTACAATTCTTAAAGGATACATTGAAACACTAAAATATTTGAAAATGGCAGCGTACGTTAGATAAATCATTGGTGGTTTATTATCCCAGGCTGTTTTGTAAAGCACTCCGCCCTGGTTTAAATTAGAAGCAACAGCCGCAAAAATACCCTCATCTCCATACCAGAACGGTTCATAAAGCGAAGGAAATCGAAAAACAAAAATGCTAAACAAGATAATCGCCAAAATCAAATGTGCGCGGGAAAATTTATCCAATATTTTTTTCATTTTGTATCCATTTTATTAGGCGTAACTAATTCGACCTTTTGGCCTTGGTCAGTATTAAAGTATCGCGTTTTCGGCGCCGCGTCAATTGTTGCAGTTCCTTTGGCAACATACGAATCAAGTAGGCTCTTTCCGGAAAACTGTACCAGACCTTCAGGCAAAACAATCAAATCGTTTTTCAAATTATTACGGCTTCTGTAATACAAAACTTCGGCAAACGATGGCAAAACTGTTACGATTTTATCGGTTGGTTTTATCCGCGGCAAAATCTTTTGTTGGTACGCTTCACGAAAACTATACGGTTGTTTTGAAAAAGTTTGAAAATCAATAAATAGAGAAAGTAAAATCACGATACTCATAAATGCCATAAATATCTGCTTTGGTGATTTTTGTGCACCGTGCACCATAACCATAGCAAGTGGAATAGAAGATCCGATTAAATAGCGCCAGAAGAAAATTGGCCTAAATGGAAATTTAAATCCGCCAATTGCAAGTCCCGGTAAGCTCGCCAAAATAAATGGAACAATTGCCCAAAGCCAAATGAGTAAATACGGCTTTTCAAAATGCGGTTTATCCTTGGAAGATTTTCTAAATGTATGCTGGAAAATACCTCCAAAGAGCAAAATCATCGAAACACTAAATAAGATAGTCCGCCAAATGCTCTGGCCTTCTCCGCCTAAAATTCGCTCAAAAGCATCAAAATACGTATTTCTGAAATCGATTGGCGGAATCCAGTAACTGGATTTAACTGAAGTTAGCTGTCCATATAAAAACGGAAGCCATGGCAAAAATAAAACTCCAACTACCACATATAAACCCATCATCTTAAAAAAGATCTTTCTGTCAAACAATAATAAATACAGTCCTTCTGCCCCCAAAATAAAGAACATGTAGTAATGAGTATAGACTCCAAGCGCTGTAAAAAATATAAATCCAAGCGCCCTCAGCCAGCTGAACTTCTTGCTAATCTCCAGTAAAAATAAAATAGACCCGGTTGCCGCAAAGGCAAACATGGTGTAATTGCGGGCTTCGAAGGCATAGGTAAAGAAAATAGGGTTTAGGGCAACTACAACCGCACTCAAGACCCCAAACAAGTGTCCTTTTACATAGCTGGCAAGCTTGTAGACCATAAAGATTGTAGCCAAGTAGAAAAATATCGAAACAAGGCGCGTGTTTATCTCGCTAGGGGGCAAGAATTTATAGAGAAGTTCAATTATTGTGTAATAGCCCGGTGGATGAAAATCCGCAGCCGTAGTTTTGAGCATCTGAGCATATGGAAGCTGGGAAATCATCGAAGTCCATGCCTCATCACCCCAAAAACCACGCGTCAGATAATTCTGGGCAAGAATAGATATCACTCTTCAAGTATAGACACAAAAACTTGCGAAGACAAACATCCTATAGTTGACATTTACCCATTGATAATATGCCTCAATGAAATTGAATAGACAGTTTTTATTAAAAACAGCCTTTGCATTGCCGTTCGCAGTTGGTATCGCCGCTAGATGTGATGGCGAAGATCACACCTTGGATGTAGCCAGTTATTTAGAGACTCAATGTACGGGAACAAATCTTAATTTAGAACGAGCAAAATTTGAAATAGATTTAGTCAAAGGCCAGAAAATTAAGGTTGACGATTACAAACTCACAACGGAAGGTTCTGGAAGAATTAGTATTCATATTCCCGATAATACTCAAACAGAAAAACAGATTTTCTCTTCAAATGGTGACGAAGTGTATCTTAAAGAACGAGGTATAGAATACGCAGTGACTTCGACATCAAGCGAGGCAGAAACTACTCGTATTAGCGTTTCCCGTTCCTGCGAAAGATCCTAAAATATTCAGAATTTTTTCCTAGTATATTTATACTTTCTCTGTCACTCTTTTCGCAGAAAGAGTCCTATTAAACCTTCTCAGTGACCCTATACTCCAAATATTTCCCGAGCATCAAGCGCGTGTGGGCATCCATTCCTGGAAGCGCTGTAAACACAAATGTTACAACCGGCATCATGATAAATTCCATTGGCATTGTCAGTTTTCGAAACAGCGTTGCTCCTTCTGCCCGTTTCGGTCTTTGCCGAATATCAATTACCAGTACTATTGCCAAAAACAACCAACAGGAGGTTAGTATGCCAAAAGAAATTCTCGGCAGATTTTGACCCATTACAGTCTGCGCAAAAACCGGGTTCAAAAGTGTTGGAATAGTCGCACCAAGTGTTATTGCAAACCAATTAACAGGCCAGAAAAAGTGATCCTCCAGCACTTTAAAAACGCGAATCGTTCTCTGCCAAAATGGAATATGCGTATGAGTTAACCATTTCTTAATAAAGTAAGCATCGTCCGAAACTCCCCACGCCCAGCGTTTTTCTTGTTCATACAAATTAACCAATGATTTAAAGTAACTTGTCGATTCTGCCGCATCTGTTATAGCCGGCAAAAATATTGGCTCAACATCAACTTTACCGTCTTTAGCAAAAAAAGTTTTGAAAAATATTCGAAAATCTTCCGGAATTACATCAACATCCCAATAGCCGACGTCAGCAAGCAGCTTTAAAGAGGTCGAATAAATAGAATAATTTACCAATCGGTCAGTTCTAGAATTCAATGCAGTTTGCCAAACCGAAGAAAGAGAACTCATCACCCGAATCGGTGCCGGTACTTTCCAAATGTTGGCATAAAAAAGCACAACCGGCTGCCAGAATCTTAAAAACCTGTGCTCGTTTGTCAAAAAATTATATGTCAGGCAAGAATAATATTTGCTGGAAAGTTCGCCATCAGCGTCCTTACTGGTCACGGTTATCATATTAATATCGCGCTTTTGCCTATCAACCAATAGTTTTTTAGCAACTTTTACAGCATATGCTTGATTTGAAGATTTACCCTTTACCTCGCGTGCAATGTCTGGGTGAAACGTAACAATCAAATTTGCAAACTTACTTTTGTATTTGCGCACCAAAAATTCTGCTTTTTCCTTACCTTCCACGCCTTCTCTTTCTTCAAATGCCATGCAAACAGAAATTTGTTTACGATTAAAATCCTGTTTGACAATTGATTCCATACCTCGTTCTAAAGTATGCAAAGGTTCCCTGTAGGTTGGAATAATCACAAGATGGTGAATTTTATCAACCCCTTTTTGTTTTTTGGCATCAGCTAGCCAATCGTATTTTTCGCTAGCGCGCAACTTCACATGAGAAACTAACGATGTGAACGCTAGCGCGCCGGATTTATAAAACCAGAAAATATCAAATAATATAATATAATAGGCAACGTAGTGAGGAATCCAAAAAGCTCCCCAAACGGGGAATAAAATTAAAGTCCAAGAAAAAGTTCCTGGTAATATTTCCAGGAACCTGTGGACCTGCCTATCGTACTTTTCTACAAATCGTTTCATCATATAATCATTTTAGGCAGAGTTTGGCAATTTAAATAGCTTTTGTGCATTTAAAGATGCAAAAGATGTTAGCGCATTTAAAGACAGATTCCTAAGATCTGCCAAGAAGCTAGCTATTATTTTAACATTTTCAGGTTCATTTTTCTGCCCACGCAAAGGAACCGGCGCCAAAAACGGGGAATCAGTCTCCACTAAAATTCGATCAGCTTGAACTTTGCCGGCAACTTCCTGAATCAGCGATGCATTTTTGAATGTCACTATTCCCGAAAAAGAAATGTAAAATCCCAACTCAATTGCTTTTTGCGCCGCTTGCCAGTTACCTGTCCAGGAATGAAAAACACCTCTCAAATTATTCAGGGTCGCACCCTGAACAGGGTCCGACCCTGATGCTTTAATTATCTCAAAAATTTCCTCCCAGCCATTTCGACAATGGACTACCAAAGGTAAATCCAAATCAGCTGTTAGTTTGATTTGGGCCCCAAATAATTCTCTTTGAAATTTTTTATCCGTATCACTTGTTTTACGATGACCATCAAGATAATAATCCAAACCACACTCACCAATGCCAACAACACGGTCAGAAGTTTTTGCCAACATAGAAAGTTCAGCAATTATTTTTTCAACCGATCCATATTTCTTAACGTCACCAATACCGTCTTCTGGGTGAATACCGCAGGTTGCGTATATTTGCAAGTCTTTATCTGAATATTTTTCTGCAATCTCAATACATTTTCGACTGCATTCAATAGAAGTGCCGATAGTCACTATTTTAGAAACTCCAGCTTGTTTTGCGCGATCAAGTACAAAATTGAGATCGTCTAAAAAGTCCAAATGTGCATGTGAATCGACAAACATTTAAATTCTGGGGAATAAAGGTTTTGCTTGGGTAACATTACCTGTAAACTGAGCCAAAATCGTCGCAGAAGTCCCGGGCATAAAAGGTGATAGATTAAAGGCAATCTCCCGAATTTGCACTGCAATCGGTGAAATCACACGCTTTAAGTCGCCACCTGACAACTCCCACGGTTTTTGCTCGTTAATTAATTTGTCGAGCTTAGAAATCTCTTCCCAAATCGCAAAAATTGCCTGATCGAACCTAAAGTTTTTTAAAGAGTCAGCAACCGCTTTTTTAAAAGTATAATTTTTCTTATCCGGCAGATTTAGTTTTATGTCTGTTGCCAACCTAGCAACACGCGCAACCAAATTACCCAAACCGTTTGCCAACTCCCCATTGTAAAGATCTTTAAATCTAGTTTGCGAAAAATCACCATCGCCCCACGCCGGAATTTCCCGAAGCAAATAAAAACGCACTGCCTCAACTCCAAAATCATGCACCAAATCAAATGGGTCAACTATATTACGTAAAGATTTAGAAATCTTTTGTCCGTTTACAGTCACGTATCCGTGAACAAACTCAGCTGTCGGCAAATCAATTCCTGCAGATTTAAGCATCGCAATCCAATAAACTGCATGAAACCGGATAATGCCTTTGCCAATCACATGCAGACGATTCGAATCATCTTTCCAATATTTCTCAAACAATTTTTCGTTTCCAGAGCCAAAACCCAAAGCCGTTAAATACGTAGTCAGAGCATCGAACCAAACGTACATTACCTGGGAATCATTACCAGGAACTGGTACTCCCCAGCCACGTGCCCGCTCGCGAGAACGTGAAATAGAAAAATCAGAAAGTCCTGATTTAATAAAACTTAGAACCTCATTTCGTCTTGTTGGCGGCACAATCTTCAGCTCGTCACTTTCCACCAAATCCTCGAGATATTTTTGATAATTAGAAAGTTTAAAAAAATAATTTTCCTCTTCAACTTTTTCCGGCACAGTCAAGTGCTCCGGACATTTGCCGTCAACCAGTTCATCCGTAGAATAAAATTGTTCACAGCCAACACAATAAAGCCCACGATACTTCTTTTTATATATATCTTCACTCCTACAGAGTGACCATAATTTTTGCGCCCCACGAAAATGGTCTTTCGCAGATGTTCTGTTAAAAACATCAAAAGTTAAATTTAAAGAATCGCGAAGATCGGAAAAAGTTTTAGCATATTTATCGACAAGTTCCTGAACAGGAATGCCTTCTGCCTCCGCAGACTGTACGTTTTTAAGCGAATTTTCATCAGCACCGGACGAAAAATAAACATCATATCCGGTAGCCCGATAAAATCTGGCCAGACAATCTGCCTGCACAAATTCCAGCGCATGGCCAATATGCGGCGGCGCATTAACGTACGGAATAGAAGTAGTAATGTAAATTTTCTTGTTCATAGTCAGATATTATACATTTTTGAGGTGCTTCCCCGAGTCCGCGAGGGGTGGTTCCTGAAAATGTGTCTAGATTAATTCTCGCACCAATTTGCCCTAGCGTGCAAAAACATGCAATTATTAATGTATGTCTGCCCGCCACGGTTTTGCACACATAATTTTAATCGCAGTTTTAGCAGCAACTCTTGCCATCTTTGGCCTCGTCTACTTTAAATCTTTACAAACAACGCCATACACAAATCCAAACCCAACGCAAACATCAACCTCAACCGCAACTCAATCAGCCACTAAAAAACCCGATAAAACAACAAATTGGAAAACGTATACCAATGAAAAATACAAATACTCCATAAAATACCCGGCTGATTGGGTCGTAGCACTAAATGGTGGAAACTGGCCTGATTACAGCAATGTTCCCACTGAAAAACTTCCCTCGGTGATCTTTTGGAACGGGCCAAGTGGGAAAAATGTTGGAGGTTTAAACAACTTAGTAATTTCTGCAGACCCATCTAATAAGACTGCAATTATACAAACAGAAAAATCTAATAGATCAGATAATTCAGACACAACAATAATTAAACTAGATGGAAAGGAAGCCGCCACTTACATAGCAAACTGCTGCACAGGTGGATCCACCAAATTTTTGACTACAAATAATAAAGATAATATCGGTATTCTCTTGTCGTTTGGATTCTTGCCAAAAGATCAAGAACAAGCTATGAAAACAATTGACCAAATCCTCTCCACATTCAAATTTCTTAACTGAATCGCACTGAGTGGACAGATTCATGGAATAAATTCTAGACATCACTAAAATGGTATTGACAACAAACTATCAATAACATATAATTGTCATTACAAATGGACACATTAACCACCATTACTCCTAAATTCCAGGTTCATATACCCGTATCCGTCAGGAAAAAAGCCGGTATAACACAGCATGGCAAAGCACGAATTAGTGTCGAAAAATCAAAAATCATAATAGAACCGATAAAATCTAGCTTTTTATCACTGGCAGGTGAATTCAAAGTAAAAAACCCTATTCCTGCAGAAAAAATCCGAGACTATATAGACTACTCCCAGTAATGGCCAAAGTTTTTATTGAGACCAGCGTATTTATTAGATTTTTTACCCAAGATGACAAACAGAAATCTGAAGATACCCTTAGATTATTCAAATTAATCGAGAATGGTAAATTGCGGCCATACACGTCAAATATAGTCATCTTAGAAATTCAATTTGTACTTATTAAAGTTTATAAGTTCAATAAAAATAAAGTTTTAAAAGCGATAGAAAACCTCTTGAATTTAAGAAATTTAACATTAATAGAAAAAACAAACACCAAAATAGCGCTAGGTATATATAAAAAGCTAAATATCAAGTACGCTGACTGTCTTATTGCGACTCAAGTCCAAAAAGATGTAAAAATTGTTACCTACGACGAGGAATTTTCTAAAATAATTGGAATTTCTACAACCCAACCTACTGATTTTTTAAACCATGATAAGCAAAATCAGAAAACACAAGAATAAATTTATTGCTCCAATACCCAAGAAGCTTCAGAGAGATTACAACAGGCAAGCTGGAGATAAGCTTGATTTAACTTACGAGCTTCTAAGAAAGTACCGTTCAGATTCTAAGCAATACTCTCCACTCTGAGATTTACAAACTAGTTGACATTTTATTTGCGCTGTTATAACATTGTACTAACATGATCCAGAAAGTAATTAGGCTTGGTAACTCAGCAGCAGTTACTATTCCAAAAAAAATGCTTGAAGAAAATAAAATTAAAATCGGCGACCTCGCAGAAGTGGACATCAAGCCTGTTAAAAAATCAAAGATAAAAATCACTCCTGAATTTATAGAGTGGGTAGATAAATACATCAAAAACAACCGCCCAGCGCTTATCGAGCTTGCTCATAAATGATCAAGTATCCTTCTTTGGATGAAGTTGTTGCTATTCATTTCCGTGTTACCGAAAAAACTGGCGGCTCACAAGGTGTTCGGGATTGGGATCTTCTATCCTCGGCATTAGGCAGGCCTCAAGCAACTTTTGGAGGCGATGATCTATATCCAAACATTTTTCTCAAAGGAGCAGCACTTGTGCAATCAATTTCCTCAAACCATCCGTTTGCAGACGGCAATAAGAGAACAGCGCTTGCCACGTTGGAATATTTTCTATATCTGAATGGAATAGAAATAGAAGCAACACAGAGAGAAAAAGTCGATTTTACACTTTGGGCTGAGAATGAAAAGCCAAAACTTGAAGAAATCGCCTCCTGGATCAAAAAACATGCAATTAACATCTCATGAACAAAATTCCTATTAAATATCTCAAGTTCGCACAAAGAGCAGGCGGGGCAGGTTGGAACAAACACGTCAGCCCATGGCTGCGACGAAAAACAAATAAAAGATTACGCAGGATTTTTAAACATGGACTGGAAGATACTTAGCAAACGTGAACGTCACAAGCCAGAATAACAAGACACCAGATCTATCATCTAAAGCCTACTGTCCCGGGCTTGGTGAAGGACTCGCAGGCGGCGGTGCAACTTGCGGACAAAACGCGCAAAAGTCTTTTTTGGAATAAGGATCGTTTACAATTATCTCTTCTTTTTCCTCGGCATTGGCCGTTCCCGGCGCCACAACCTGTCCGGTCGTTTTATCTATCCAAACTTTAGCTTTCGTAAACGTGTCTTTTTTAGGCTCAGTTCCCGCAATAAAATATTCAAAACTGTTTTGACATCCGTCCTTCTTGGCGCCGCCGGTCGAAGAACAATATTCCAATCCTATAACACCGGACGGCACCTTAAAGGTTTCATTAACTTTATTCTTTAAAACCAAAGTCATAATCTGATGCCAAATCGGCGCCGCACCAGTTATACCCGATGCCAAATACGGATTCATCGGTGAATTATCATTGTTGCCAACCCAAGCCGCGGCCAAATAACTTGGTGTGTAGCCGAAAGTCCAATTGTCCCGTTTATCATCGGTAGTGCCCGTTTTTGCCGCAACTGTTTTGCCATTTATTACTAATTCGCTAGCAGGACCGAATTCCATCGATCTTGCGCCGTTGTCGGAAATAATCGACGAAATTAAAAACGAAGTTTGTGCAGACAAAACCCGTTTGCCCGATTTTGGCTGAAACTCTTCAATTCCCCGACCGTTAGCGTCTTCCACTTTTAGGATCGGAACCAAATCGATCCTTTCGCCTCCGTTGGCAAAAACGCCAAACGCGGTCGCCATATCTGTCATCTTAACTTCGCCACCGCCTAAGGTCAGTGATAAGCCATAACGAGAAGGATCATCAAATGTTGTAATTCCCATCGCCTGTGCCTGCTCAATCATTTTATCAACACCATTAAGGGCGAGAACCTTAACGGCCGGAATATTAAAAGAATTACCGAGTGCACTGCGAACCGTCACCGCCCCATGAAATTTCCCGTCGTAATTTACAGGACTGTATGGTTTTGTTCCGGCCACACCAAACGTCGTCGGCACATCTAAAATAATTGTTGCTGGAGTAATTAATTTATGCTCGAATGCAGTTGCGTAGTTAATCGGCTTAATTGAAGACCCAGGCTGTCTGTTGGCAATTGTTACATTTACATTGCCGTCAATTTCTTTATCGAAAAAGCTTCTCGACCCGACCATTACCAAAATTTCTCCGGTTTTTGGCTTTGTAACCAGCACCGCCCCATTTGACACATTCAATGGTTTAAGCTTTGCAATATTATCGGCTACTATTTTCTGCGCTTGCTCTTGTAAATCAAGATCCAGTGATGTCGTTACTTTAAGTCCGCCTTGCGCAGCAACTGCTTCACCATATTTTTCGGCTAAGAGCTGACGGACATACATTACAAAATGCGGAGCTTTAATGTTTGAAGCCGACTCTGTATATTTCAACTCTTCAGCGTTTGCGCGATTCGCTTCGTCTTGTGTTATGTAATGTTCCTGGACCATTCGCTCCAGCACCAATTTTTGCCTGTCTTTTGCCCTTTGTGGATCTTGGGCAAATGGCGAAAAATAAGATGGTGCTGCAGGTAATCCGGCCAGTAATGCCGATTCCGCCAAATCCAAGTCGTGAACATGCTTGCCAAAGTACTGCTCGCTTGCTGCCTCAACTCCCCAAGCAGTTCCACCATACGGCACCTGGTTTAGATACATTTCTAAAATCCTGTCCTTTGGGTATGCCATTTCCACCCGAAAAGCCAAATACAATTCTTTAATTTTGCGATCAATTGTCCGCTCCGGACTCAGGAAAACACTTTTGACCAATTGTTGAGTAATTGTCGATCCACCCTGCAAATTTCCGCCTGCAGTTTTTGTTGCAGCGCGCATTATTCCCCAAACGTCAAAACCCCTGTGCTTATAAAAATCCTTATCCTCAATAGCAATAGTTGCGTGCTTTAAGTTATCGCCAATTTCGGAAAGCGGCACAACCGTTCTATTTTGGTCCGTGTAAACATCAAATAATTGTTTGCCGTTCCTGTCTAGAATTTTAGTAGTCTGCAAAACTTGCCTTGATTCCAATTGTTTCGGGCTTGGCAGATCTTTGGTAACAAACCAGGTAAAAAGAATCATTAAGGCAATAGTCAAAAGCCCAATCTTAAAGCTTATATCGCGATAAATTATCGGAAGATGTAAAAACTTATAAATCCTAAAAAATACTTTGATCTTGGAAATATCCAGCCTTAAAGTTTTGCGAAAAAGCAAAATCAGAGCTTTTACCAAATTCCTAATTATCCAAATAGTTACATCTCCAATAAACGTGACCAAACGAATGAACCAGCCCAAAAAGCCCAAAATTGCGCCAAGGATTAAATTAACAACTCTCTGTGCGATATTTACTTTTGCCACGAATATTTTTGATTTTTTTTCCTGCAGGTTGCATAATTTTAACTTAAAATTCTTCCATTTTCGATAAGGAAGTTGGGCATAATCACAAAGATCAGACCTTCTGAACATTGACGATTCTGTTCACGGTTGATCCTTTGGTCCTTGTACTTAAGGATAAACCTTATAATTCCTTCTATTTTGAAATGATATAATCTATTTCAATGGACACCGAAAAAAGGGGACCCGTAGAAAAAGGTCAAAAAGGCTGGCCGATTAACCCGGTTGGAGTTGTTGCGCTCTTGATTTTTGCGCTCGTTATAATTTTTTTAATCGTCAAACCACTCTTGAATCAAAAAGCACCGGCTATTGATCAGCAAAATAACGCCCAGGGCGGCAGAATTATAGCGCCCAACGCTGGCGATATTATTAAATCAAATAACTTAAAAATAGAGGTATCTGCAGATGAACCGCAGAAAGTCGATAAAGTTCAATTTTGGGCCAAAACTTATTCAGATGGTAAATGGGAAATGATTGGGGAAGTTTCATCCGTGCCATACAGTCTAAATTGGCAAATCCCCGATAATTTTAAAAATAAAGCAATTGCTATCACTTCGCACATAATTCAACGTAGCGGCACCGAAATCAAAGACCCCGGCGGCTGGCGCGAAGGAATAATTATTTTGAGCAATTAGGTATTAGAAGTTAGAGCTTAGTAGTTTTTTCTAAATATCTCCAATATACGACAAGCCCAATCATAGCCAAAACAATTGCCATATAATCTGTCTGTGATCTGTAGCCAAAAGGCAAATTTATTCCCGCCAGAGATAAAACATAAATATATTGGTCAAAAAACAAAGCAAGACCGAAACTTAAAACAAAGTAAATCCTCAATCTCAACTTTGGCAAAAACTTACCGGCGATAAAACTTATCAGTGCAATCAAAAATCCCAATTGATAATGATGAAAACCGACTTTATTATTGTTAATACTATTAATAATCTGCGAATTTTTTAGCAGTGTCGTTGTTATGATCTCGAACCAGAATCTGATCAAAGTCAACCATATTGGTATCCAAAGCAATATATCTTTTGAGCTTTTCATTTTCCTAGGCTTTATCTAAAACAATTTAACAATGTAGCAATCTAACATTCTATTTATTTCTTCCCCAAATAACTCCAAATAGCGAAAAGCGAAATTGCAAAAATCAAAAGTAAAATATTAAACACAGAAACCAACTTCAATGCCGCCAAAATTGCCGCAAATGTCACAAAAACAGCCACAAAAAAAGCCATCTTAAAAGAAGTATTAAAGTACCATTTTTGGCTAAATCTGCGCAAAAACCGTGTTCGAAGATAATAAAAGATTAACCCAAGACTCGAAAAAACAAAAATAAATAAAAAACCAAAAAATACCGCAAACATCAACCATGGTTTGGTGTCCGGATTAACCGAAAAAACAATCCAGGAAATTCCAAACGCCGCAGCTGCACAAACTAGAAATACTAAAGGCAGAAATTTACTCATTGCTAAACTGTTTCGTAACTCTCTCACTCATCATAACAATTTAACCATTCAACAATGTAGCCATTTGATATAATCCCTTTGATGAATCCCCAGACTACTATACTGATTGTTGCCACTCTTGTCGTCATCGCCTTTTTTATTCTGTATCAGCAAATCAAAAAACTTACTGATTCTAAAAAATCCGACGAAACAACAAAGCTTCTAACCCAACTTGTCTCCGACATGCGCGGTTCAATGGACAAAACCACAGATTCTATGGTCCGCCAAACATCTGCCATCAACCAGCGCTTAGATCGTGCCGCCGAAGTTATATCGAAAGTTTCTAAATCTGTCGGCGAAATGACCGAAATTGGCCGTGGCATGAAAGACCTTCAGGAATTTTTGCGCTCTCCCAAAATGCGCGGACAAATTGGAGAAGCAGTCCTTAAAGATATTCTAGGTCAAGCTCTCCCAAAACAGCATTTTCACCTGCAGTATGCTTTTAAAGGCGGAGAAATTGTCGACGCCGCAATTCAACTGGAGCAGGGAATAATCCCGATAGACGCCAAATTCCCTATGGAAAATTTTCGCAAAATGTCCAAAAGCCGCGATGAAAAAGAAACGAGCCTGCACAGAAAAGCCTTTGTCGCTGATGTTAAAAAGCACATTGACGCGATTTCCACCAAATACATCCGCCCGCAAGAAGGCACTTTAGATTTTGCCCTAATGTATATTCCGTCTGAACCTGTTTACTACGAAATGATCAGCAATAGTCCGGATTTAGACGATTATGCTTATCGCAAACGCGTCCGTCCTGTCTCTCCAAGCACCATGTACGCATATCTGCGCGCAATCATCATGTCACTAGAAGGTTCAAAAATCGAAGCCCAAGCCGGCCAAATTCTTGCCGCACTTCGCGAAATCAGTGACGAAACTGCAAAATTCGGCTCAAGCTTATCAGTACTAACCAAACACATCAAAAACGCCGCCGCCTCCAGTGACGACGTCAATACGAGATATTCAAGATTATCAAACAAAATCACTAACGTGCAGTCAATCGAGGCTAAAAATACAAAGAAATTAAAAAGCTAATTAGTTCCAATTCCTCATGCTAAAATACTTCCGTGTCGGATATCCTTAAAAATTTAAATCGCGAGCAGTTAGAAGCTGTAACTACAACAGAAGGCCCTCTTCTTATTATCGCCGGCGCCGGAACCGGCAAAACTACAGTTATTGCCCGCCGCATTGCCTATATTATCGAAAAAAAACTAGCCAAGCCCGCAGAAATTTTAGCGCTAACTTTTACAGACAAAGCCGCCGCCGAAATGGAAGAGCGTGTAGACCAGCTCGTCCCATATGGTTTCATAGACACTTGGATTTCCACTTTCCACGCTTTCGGCGATCGCGTTTTGCGAGACAACGCGATAGACATTGGCCTCTCTCCAAGCTTTAAAGTTTTCTCACGCCCCCAACAGGTTTTATTTTTTCAGCAAAATCTTTTTCGTTTCAATCTTGATTATTTTCGGCCGCTTTCAAACCCTACAAAATTTATCTCTGCAATTCTTTCATTTTTCTCACGTCTCAAAGACGAAAACGTATCACCAGAAACGTTCGCAAAATACGCAAAACAACTAACGTCAAAAGCAAAATCAGAAGAAGATAAAATTGAACTAAAAAAAATCCAGGAATTAACAGATACATATACAAAATATGAAAAATTCAAAGATGAAGCCGGATTTTTAGATTTTGGCGACCAAGTTGTCCAAACCATCAACCTTTTTAAAACCCGCACACAAATTTTAAAAAGTTACCAAAAACAATTCAAATATGTTCTGGTGGACGAATACCAAGACACCAATTTTGCTCAAAACGAATTGGTTAAAATATTAACTTCCACCCATAAGAACATTTGCGTAGTAGGCGACGCCAATCAATCCATTTATAAGTTCCGCGGTGCCGCAATTGCCAATATCTTAGACTTTGTTAAAAATTTTCCAAAAACTAGGCAAGTAGTCCTAACCCAAAATTACCGATCTACGCAGAAAATTTTAGATAGTGCTTACAAATTAATTACTAACAATAACCCAGATCGCCTAGAGGTTAAAAATAAAATTAACAAAAAATTAACTTCAACCAGAAACAAAATAGGGGAATCTGTCCAAGAAATTTCCGCTCAAACAATATCTGAAGAAGCAGACCTAGTAGCCGTTGAGATTGAAAAACTAATTGCTAAAAAGTCAAAAAAACCAAAAACGAGGATAGACCTCGTCACGGACGAGTCAGGTAAATATAATTACCGAGACTTTGCAATTTTAGTCCGCGCCAATTCTTCAGCTGACCATTTCTTGCGTGCCTTGAACATGAAAGGAATTCCCTATAAATATGTTGGCGCCTCCGGTTTATATCAGCAAGATGAGATTAATTTATTAATCTCTTTTTTAACTGCAATTTCTAATTTTGAAGACAGCCTTAATCTCTATAACTTGGCGACTTCCGACCTCTATAATATGCAACCCGTGGACGCAATTCGCCTAACTTCATACGCAAGGCGCAAAAATAGATCGCTATATTATTTGATGAAAAATCTTGATTCGATCTCTGTTGACGATCTCCAATTATCAAAAGATTCGAAATCTATCGTTGAAAAAATACTTGCAGATTTAGAAGAATCAATAAGTTTATCTACAAAGCAAAATGTTGGCCGCGTTACTTACGAATTTTTAAAGCGAACGGATTATCTAGCCAAATTAGAAAAGCAAAATACAATCGAATCGCAATTAAAAATCCAAAATATCGCCAAATTTTTCGACAAAATCAAAGAATTCGAAAACGTTTCCAATATCCAGTCAGTCAGCCAATTCACAGACTATCTAGAAGCGATTCGCTCTGCTGGCGACGATCCTGCAACTGTTGAATTTGATCCAGACACCGATGCGGTTAATATCATGACAATTCACAGCGCCAAGGGTCTGGAATTCCCAGTCGTTTTTATGGTTAATTTAACAAGCGATAGTTTTCCGACACGCTCGCGCCGCGAAGCTATTGAAATCCCCAAAGACTTAATAGGCGAAACTTTACCAGCGGGCGACTGGCATTTAGAAGAAGAACGCAGACTTTTTTATGTCGGCCAAACACGCGCCAAAGATCTGCTTTATTTTTCCTATTCCCGCGATACCGGCGGCCGCAGAATAAAAAAGATTTCACCATTTGTACTGGAGGCACTGGACAAAACTAAAATTCAAACAGAGATTGTCAAACTCACAAGCCGCGAAAAAATCGAACAATTTGCACCGACTCCGCCCAGTCATATCCAGACAGCCTTTTTCGACGTTGACGTTTTAAAACTCACCCAAGGTTCAATTGACGATTATTTAACTTGCGCTTATAAATATCGCTACATCCATATTTTAAAAATTCCTATTTTAAGGCATCACGCCATTGTCTACGGATCGGCAATCCATAGCGCTGTTGCCCAGTTTAATCGCGTTAAAAAACAGGGCAAAATTATCAAACTAACAGAAATGCTTCAAGTTTTTGAAAACGCCTGGGATTCTGAAGGTTTTTTAACGGTCGAACACGAAGAACGCCGCAAAGCCCAGGGAAAACTGGCTCTTTCCGAGTTTTGGCACCGCGAATCAAAGACAAAGGACATCCCATCCCTCATCGAATCCGGTTTTAAATTTTCGCTATCAGGCGTTACTATTGTTGGTCGCTTCGACAGGGTAGACGTGAAGCCAAACTCTGTTATAGAAATTATCGACTACAAATCCTCGGAAAACATTGATCAGGATCGCGCCAATGCCCAGGCCAAAGAGTCAGTTCAGCTTTCAATTTATGCACTCTATTATTGGAAGCGGCATAAAATTATTCCCCAAAAAGTTTCGCTCTATTTTCTGGAAACCGGCATCATCGGTTCGCACAACCCGACACTAAAAGAACTCGAAAAAACCGAAAAATTGATTCTTGAAACTGCCGAAAATATTCAAAGTGACAAGAAAAATAATCATTTTGCCGCCAACCCAAAATATTTCGGCCGCGAACCTGCATGTGTATATTGCGCATACAAATCAATTTGCCAATTCTCGCTCGCCAAATAAAATATGCAGATATTTTTAGCCATTACTCTTCTTATAGTTACATTCTTACTGCTTTCCGTTCTTGTCATTTTTGTCTTTTTTCTTATTGATCTTTTTTTGGCAGAATTGCCGTTCGTTGCAACCAAAAAAGAAAAAATTTCAACAATCATTAAACTTGCTGACATCAAATCCGGTCAAACAGTAATCGATTTAGGCTCAGGTGACGGGCGCCTGCTTTTGGAATCAGCAAAAAAAGGGGCAATGGCAATAGGTTACGAATTAAATCCATATTTAGTGTTAATAACTATAATCCGTGTCAAATTAAACGGGCTGTCGCACCTTGTTAAAATTCATAAGAAAAATCTCTGGGCCTCAGATTTAAAAGTTGCCGATGTTATTTTTGTCTACGGCCGCAAAAAAACCATGCAAAAATTCCAAAACTTTGTCTACAAAAACGCCAAAAAAGGCACGAGATTTGTTGTCAACGACAATCCATTCCCAACTAAAAAACCAATTAAGATTGAAAACAAAGTTTACCTATATAAAGTTTAGGATGCTCTTTGTTCGGTACCTGGTTGCTGAGCATAATATTTACCAAGCGCAGTGAATGCATCTTTTGTGAATTTGAGCCACCCAGGACCTACTTCTGAATCTTTTGCCAAGTACACAATATGCAATATGAAACCAGTGCCTAAAATAGGACCGTATCCGTCTTGATCGTAAAAAGACAATCTAGTTTTTGTATTAACACCAGCCTCTCTAAATGCTTGTTTGGCATCACTCATGGAAAATTCGTGATCTAGTCTCGGTTCGCTTTCAATACCCGTCATGCGTGTATATTAATACTGGTTATTCACAAATGCAAACCCTACAATCCCGGATAACCACTATTCATGACCGGACCAACCGTCGAATATAGCTGAGTCGCTTCGCGATAAATTAAATAAATAACTAAAAAAGTTTCAATATTCAAAAGTATAAATAAAGCCCACAATAATTTATTTTCAAGCGTGTTAGTACTTTTAGCCCGTCTCCAAAAAGCAAAACCAAAAACAGTTCCTAAAATTGAAATAAAAATTGTCAAAAACAATAAGACTTTTGTGCCTATGTCGACAGGTACAGTGTCAATCGCTGACGCACTCTGGACATATTGAGCAGGCACTTTAGCCGGGAACAAACCAATAATTGCAGTCAAAAATGTCAAAAGTGACAAAACAAAAGTTAAATTTGGCAAAACAATGTAAAGATGCCGTTTGCGCCAGGCAAAAAACAAAGCGATGTATAAAGTTACTGGCGGCAAAAGTAAGCTAAAAAAAAGATATTTTCCCGCAGAAATATGTCTTTCTTCCCGCGACTTTGCAACTATTTCGTCCAGCTGTCCGAGTGTATTTGCTCCACTTTCTATGTTCACAGGGTTTGTCATCTTTTTACCTTCTTGTTGCGTGCAAAACCGTCCATCTCAATCGGTCTGCAACATTCAGGGAATTGTAAAGCAAAGGTGTAATTACAAGGTCGTACGTTCCTAAATACTCAACTAATTTTGGTCCGTATCCGGCTTTAAATCTGTGGAAGCCATACCAGGGATCAAAATGACTTGCTTCAGGCCCAAGAGCGCCCCACATGTCAAAAGTTTTAAGACCTAGTTTTTTGCCTAACGTTATTGCCTCAAATGCCACTAAATTAGAAGCCATTACATCTTTATGCTCTGTCGACGATCCTCCATATGGGTAATAAAGAGTATCTCCAAAGATAAAAAGCATCCAGGCAACCAACGGCTTCCCCTGATATTTGGCAATTAAAAGCCTGGCCATTCCAGCAGGCACCAAAGTTTTCCAAAGTAATTTATGGTAAGCCGGCGTATGGCCAAAATATTTTTGCCTATGAGTTGTATCAAAATAAAGTTTTAAGTAAATTTCAAAATCACTATCTTTGGTGCTTTCATAAACTTCGACTCCTTTTTTCTGTGCAACGCCGATATTGTATCTAGTCTTTGGGTGCATAGAGGTCATAATCTTGTCCTGAGACTGTGTTAAATCCAGCAAAAAATTATATTTAGTAAAAAGCGCTTTTTTGGCAACGACCAGTCTCTCATCAATCTTCTTCATCTGATTTCCGACATCCGACTTCTGATTTCCGATTATTACATTCGGCTCCAGCTTAATAAACGCCGCATTTTTCCTCTTTCCTAAATCGAAAATAGACTCGATCATTTTCGCACTCACCATCGGCCCTTTTGGCAAATAGCCAATTGTCTTCTTTAAAACCGGCACTTTATGGAAAGTTAGCTGATAGGCAAGTGTTAACCTGTTGCCTTCAAAGTGGCCAAGCCGCACCAAATCCAGCCCATTTTTCTTACGAAACTCCCCCCATTCCCATGACTGGATGATATGGGAAACTTGTCTATTATATTCCTGCTTTTCACCCTCTAATACTTCGCGAACAATCATAAAGACAGGTAGTCAGGTTATCGGGTTAGCAGGTAATCAGGTAACAATTATAATTATTCCCGATAACCCGGTTACCGAGGTCCTGATAACCTACATCATTATCCTACAAACTGACCGCTCATTTGTAGTCACAATCCTATGTGTTAAAATTAATGTAGATGAAAAAACTTCGAAAGCAATTAAAAAGAGAAATTAAATCTGTAGAATCCCAAATACGCCGCCTTACCTACATTAGTATTTTGGGCATGATCGCCGTTGCCGTTGCCGCTTCCACGTGCACTGCCGCCAGTATTGTTTAAATCGCACTGATTAGCTCTTCCGGAATATCAACCACAAACCTCGAAACCAAATTTGCACCGACTGAGCCAAAATAAAGTCTGCGCGAGGCATAACTTAAATATAATTTATGACGTGCTCTTGTCATTGCAACATAAGCCAGTCTTCTTTCCTCCTCAATTTGCGCCGGATCCATCATGCTTCTTGAATGCGGGAACAACCCTTCTTCCATACCAATTATAAAAACATTATCAAATTCCAACCCTTTAGCCGCATGGATTGTCATCAATGTCACAGAATTTGCCTCAATCTCGTAATTTTTATCCGGCGTTGTTTTGCCCTCCATTAACGCAATGCTCTCTAGAAAAGTTGTTAAGTTTTCGTAATCCTGCGCCACTGATTTCAATTCCTTAACATTTTCAACTCTCATCAAACCTTGCTCGGTGCCGTCATCCACTAAAAGTAAATAACCCGTTGCTTCCAAAACTTTGTCAATCAGCTCAATTGGTTTATCAGTCGCGCCTTTTTTCGTCTTCAATTCTTCCCGCAGTTCTAAAAATTTACTAAATCTGGCCTTACCTAATTTTTCGCACCTATTTCTTGCAACCGAATCTTTTGGGTTTGTAATCAATCGTAGATAAGACAAAACATCTTTAATTTCTTTGCGCTCATAAAAACGCACACCGCCATAAAGCTTGTATGGAATATTTGCCCGCAAAAATCCTTCTTCAATCGTTCTAGACTGCGCGTTGGTGCGGTATAAAACTGCAAAAGCACTATATGGCATATCAGAATTAGAAACCCGCTCCA
>Ga0209515_10001174_pt1 | contig 45108 bp, 44 predicted proteins | sample Subgroupgradi54m_FD_187454 | JGI IMG/M metagenome (GOLD analysis project Ga0209515, IMG submission 187454) | Subsurface groundwater microbial communities from S. Glens Falls, New York, USA - GMW60B uncontaminated upgradient, 5.4 m (SPAdes)... ... | reverse complement strand
CGGGGCGTTCTCGGCTCCGGCCGCCGCCTCAAAATAGGTTCTGGCTTCAAACCCAAAAGCGCCCGCAACCCAGCGTGCGGGGATCCGCTTGATCATGACGTTGTAGTCAAGCACCTGATCGTTGAATCGTTTGCGCTCCACGCTCACGCGGTTTTCGGTGCCCTCCAATTGGGACATGAGGGTTTGCACGGTTTCAGAGGACTTGAGCTGGGGATAATTTTCCATGATGACGAGCAAGCGTCCGAGCGCGCCTTCCACCTGTGTGGCGGCCTGCGCTTTTTGGTCGGGTGTGAGCGCCCCCGCGTAATGCGTGCGGGCTTCGGCCAAATCGCCGAACACCTGCTGTTCCTGCTTCATGATCCCCTTCACCGATTCCACGAGATTCGGAATTAAATCCAGCCGGCGCTGGTATTGGGTTTCCACCTGCGCCCACTGGTTATCGATGGCCTCCCGCGCGGTGACGAGCGAATTGTACGAGCCCCACACGTAAAGCGCCGCCAGAACCACCAGCCCGAGAATGATGTAACTTTTTTTCATGCCCTCAGCTTACCAAAAGACCCCTGCGCTGGCTAGGGGTCTTTTTTTGGAGAGCTAAAAGGGAAGGGTTTTATTGATTACCCTGTTCTTTGGCTTTGATGAGCAGTTTCACCAGCGCTGCCCGATTGAGCGCCTCATGGACTCCAAAACGCTGACTTCCATCTTCGTAACCGGTCATTACCCCGGCCGCGCTCACCGCGCTGATCGCGTCGGCTTCCACATTCGACGCTTGGCCAAGGTCGGCGAAATCAGATTGGGTTTCCGATGCTCCGCCGGCCGGCAGATCAAATACTTTTTGGAGTAAGCGAGCCACCCCCCCTCGGGTCACGGATTGGCCTGCTTTCTGACCTTTGAATATTTCATTCAGATTCACCCCATGCTGTTCCAGGGCAGCGGCGGAAGCCCGAGCCCATTCCGGAAGACTGCGACCGACCGTCGATGTTGGCTGGGCGCCTTCTTCCACGCCGCCCACCACCCGGCCAAATAAGGCGATGGCTTCGGCCACATTGGTGTCCCCGGAAGGATTGAGCTCTTTACCGCCGGATTCTCCCGTCCCCTTCACCAATCCCTCTTGTTTGGCCTGGGCCGCATACGGAGTGAACCATTGGTTGTCATCCGCATCGGCAAACGGGATGATTCCCTTGGTGAATTTTTCCTGACGGGCCTCCCCCATTTTCTGTTCCGCTTCCCTCTTCAGGGTTTCTACTTTCTGTTTCACCTGGTCCTTGCTCAGGTTTTGGGCCTGAGAGAGAAATTCCTGCATTTTTTGCTGCATATCATTGCCAGCCGTGCCCACCCAGTTGTAACTGGCCACTTGGTCCTGAATCGTCTTTAGGCTCTCGAGTTCCGCCATGGCGAGTTTTTTGGCTTCCTGGAGTTTGCCCCGGAGATCTTCCAGTTCCTGGATTTGGGACAGAATAGCGGCTTTCTGCGTCAGATAATCATCCTGATATTGCGCCGGAACCACTCCGGATCCCAGATCCTGAAGCGTTTGAGTGATCTGGTCGCCGTACTTTTGACCCGATTTATTCACTAAATCATTGAAGGCGTACGAATTCTGTTTTAAATTTTCCAAAACTTTAGCCGTGACTTCTTTGCTCACTTTTTCCATGATTCTCTGAACCATGTCCTGATTGGGCTGATCGACATAGCTTTGTTTAAAACTTTCGACTTGAGCCTGCCCTTCGTTAAAGAGTTCACCACAATCATGCTCGGCCTGATTTCCCAGTTCATCCATGGATCCTTTGGCATTTTCTAAAGTCGGCCAATCCTCGGCTTTATAAGCCGTGGTCATTTTTTCCATGAAGGTTCGCGCTTGCCCCACATAACCCAAGCACAGGTCCGCCTTTTTTTGATCAATACGTCCGGCGAGCAAGAATTTTTTAATAAGCGCTTCGGCACGGACAATTTCCTTATTCATGAATTCCAGTTCGCGACCGGAATTCATCTGTTCACGATCTGCATTGAAGGATTGCATCACATCATCCAAATCCTGACGGGCGGTGTTGAGCTCTTCCAGGTGGGAACGGGCTCCTTCAAAATCACCGGCCTGAACAGCGTCTTTGGCTTCCTGCAAATGCTTTTTCATTTCTTCAGCAACGGCCATCACTTTATTGAGCCTTTCCTGGCCTCCCCCTTGGCGCCGGATTTCGTCCAGCATTTTGGGGAGATACTGCATTTGCCGTTCCGTGTCCTTGAGCATGCGGCCCATGTCCTCGGCCTGACGGTTGTCTTCACGCTGCTGCCCAAAATCCTGCATCAGTGAATCCGATTCCTGATTGGCGTCCCAAGCTCCCTGAAAGTCTTTTTGGTCGCGCGCCTGGCGCATCTGGTCAAAAGAGCCTTTCATTTTTTCAAGCTTGCCCTGATCGCCTTGGTTGCATTGGCCCTTATCACACTCGCGGCTGAACTGTTTCAGCATCCGTTCTTTATCCTTTAAATTTCGGCCTAAATCTTTCTCATTTTGCTGATCCTGATTACTCTGGCGAAGTTCCTGACTGGCATCCCAGTAATCCCGATTGGCCTGATCACAATCCGCATTCAGATCGTTCAGGTCCTGAGGATCAAAATTGGGGTCACTCGTCTTTTGATCCATTTGGCTGATGCAGTCCTGGTTTTTTTGGTATAGATTCTGTAACGGGGTCACGTCATTTTTTTGCCGCACCTGATCTTTCATATCGCGTTCAAGGTCCTTGAGGGATCTTTTCTTTTGCTCCACATTCCGCTTGCTGTCGGCGGCTTGCTGGCCTTGATACAATTGCTGAAAGGCCTCATCCACCGCCCGACGGGCGTCCTGTTCCTTATCCTGCTGGAAATTCCAAAAGCCCTGAGCGTCTTTGTTATTCAAAAAAGTTTCCAATTGTCCCAACGCGTTTCCCCATCCGCTTAAGACATTCTCGACAGCGCTGGTATCCACTTTGCTATTCCGGAAATTGCTCTTGAGTTCGCGCCGTCGACCTTCAAGGTCCCTTCGGGATTGCTTTAGGGAACGCTCTGCGTCCCTGAGCGGCTGTTCGTCTCCACCTTGGCCTTGCTGTCCTTGCCCCTGCCCCTGTCCCTGCCCCTGGGAATTGCCCATGTTGGTATTGGCGGGATTAGAATTTCCGCATTCTCCTTTAAATTTTATAGCCACATTGCCCTGACGGGCCATGCATTCATTGGTATAGGTTTTCCCGTCCTCGCCGCACACGGGATTGTAATCCATCGTGCATAGATTTTGGCTACCGGCGGCGGGATGATTATCGCCTTTGAAACCCGCGGGGTTCGTATCTCCAGGCGCTTGAGCCTCCGTTACGCTGGTGGTGCTCGATTGCACAATGACCACCGCTACCAGTAAAAAAGCAGCGAACGCCAGGCCCGCTTTTTGGCCCCATGAGAGGCCGAGAAAATTAGTTTCTTTCATTTTTGTTTTGGGTTAGTAAATAAAAAATGAAGATTGAATTGATTGGAACCACCTGAATTTTGGTGATTGGTTCATAATAACATATAAAATAATTTAAGTCAAATACTTTTCTTCCCCTTTTAATTCAAGAACGAATAGTATGAAGAAGTATGGAATTAGTTTATCTCGTCATCGCACTGGCCGTTTGCATCTCCATCCACGAGGCCAGCCATGCCTGGGTGGCGTGGAAATTGGGCGATCCCACGGCCAAGGCCGCAGGACGGGTCAGCCTGAATCCGCTCCGGCATCTGGATCTCTTTGGGACTCTGATGATTTTCATCGTCCACTTCGGCTGGGGAAAGCCCGTGCCTTTTAACGAACACAACCTGCGGCACCCCCGCCGCGACGCGGCGCTCATCGCGCTGGCCGGGCCTTTGAGCAATCTTTTAACGGCCTTCTTACTTTCCATTGTGCTTAAATACGCGCCTCTTCCCGTTTTTGCGATCGGAGCGATCAAAGCCATTTTCAGCCTCAGCATCATCCTGTTTCTTTTTAACCTGATCCCCATTGCGCCGCTGGATGGCAGCAAATTCCTGGGGCTTGTCATCCCCCGCTCCCGTGAAAGGGAATACCAGCTTTTTTTGGCCAAAGGGCCAGTGATCCTCATCGTCCTCATTGTGCTCGACCGGCTGCTCCAGGAAACCACCGGATTTTCTCTTTTAGGAACCTTCCTGCAATGGGGCTATGAAGTCATCGCGGTGGGATTGGTTTTGATTACCTGAGAACAGGTTGTTGACAGAAATGAGATTTTTAAATATTCTTATATTCCTTAATTATTTTTTTATGTTAAAAGAGGGGCAAGTTACTGAATTTATTGACGGAATAGAAGAGGTAATGGAGTGGACATCTCGGGTTAATCCCGCATTTTTAAAGCTATTAAGAGAGCGTGCGCGTGCAGCTTTTTCAAGAGGTGGTCGATTAGGAGCTGATGCCTGCCAAACTGTGAATGAGATATTTGCAGGTTATCCCGATTTAGTAGATTCGTTTAGATTTCATTATGTGAATTACTTGCAGCATTGACCTTGAGTATTCTCTCCGGTTGGTCTTACGCCTAATCTAACCTACAGGAATTGGTATGAGGGACGAGTGGTTTTCAAAATGGTCTTTGAGAGTGCCTCCAACGTCGATGTACCTATCTTGTACCAACTTTGTACCAAGTTGGTACATCGGGTTTGGGAGGTGGCCGAGAGCCATGCACCAGCTATGCACATAGCTTGTGCAACATGAGGGAAGAGCTTGGGATCGCCCTATTTCAGGCACGTTCATCTCGTCCAGCGACTCGATTTCACTAACGTTCGGCCTCGCCCTCCTCGCCTTCGGCTCGGAACCATGCTGGCTCCCCGCCTAAGGCGGGTCGATTGCCTTCAACAGGGCGATCCCAAGCCAGAGGGGGGTTTCGTGATTCACTAAATAAGTATGGCTTGACGACTGAACACATTTTTGATTCAATGGAGTCGAAACAAAAATAAAAACTCTGAGTTGTTCGCATAGGCTCTGTACGCAAAATCGGTCAGTTTTCTGAAGGGATGATGGGACTTTACATCCGGCAACCCCGGATCGGCCCTTCCCACCTAAAAAAACTGGTATTAAGACGCACGGAAGCTAAACGACAAATTGGAGTTTTTGTTGAAAGTGGTTTCTTGACTTGCCCCCGTGAAATCGATACCTTGATTGTCGCGCCGTCATAGCTCAGCTGGTAGAGCACGTCCATGGTAAGGACGGGGTCCCCGGTTCAATTCCGGGTGACGGCTCCAGTAAAATCTTAACCCCCTTTTTTATGCCCCGTGGAAAAAATACTAATGTGTATCTGGTTTGCCAGGTCTGCCGGATGCAAAACTACAAAACCCGGATCAATAAAAAGACCACCGCTAAGCTGGAGCATAAAAAATTCTGCTCGAAGTGCCGCAAGGCCACGCCGCATGCCAGCGGGAGCGAAATCAAGCATTCCAGCTAATTTCTAATCGCCGTCGCCCCGCAAAACGACCCCCAGGGTCTTTAGGATAATTTTGAGATCGAACCACAGCGACCAGTTTTCGATGTACACCACATCGAGTTTGACCTCGTCTTCAAAATCCAGGTTACTGCGGCCGTTGATTTGGGCCAACCCCGTGACACCGGGCTTGAGGGCAAAGACTTCGTAATGATGGTCCTGGTATTTTTCTACCTCTTCCGGTAAATGGGGGCGCGGTCCCACCAGGCTCATATTGCCCAGGAATACATTCAAAAGCTGAGGAAGCTCATCGACACTGGTTTTGCGCAAAAAATGGCCCACGCGGGTGATGCGGGGATCGTTTTTGATTTTGAATAGAGGGCCGCGCCGTTCGTTCTGTTCCAAAAGCGATGACTTTTTAAAATCGGCGTCCGCCGTCATCGAGCGAAATTTGTAAACCTTGAATAATTGATCGCGATAGCGGCGGCGGCTCACATAAATGGCGGGGCCGGAGGAATCGAGTTTAATGATCACCGGAACCAGAATCCAGACCGGAACCAAAAGGGTCATTAAAACGGAACTGGCCACAAGGTCAAAACTTCTTTTCAGAATATGCCCCCATCCCTCCAGCGGGGTTTGCTTGAGGCTGATGAGCGGCGTCCCTCCGAGCATCTGCACTTCCACATTGGTGCGCTGCAGCCGCATGCGGTCGGGGATGAATGAGTAACTGAGCTGGTGGGAGCGGCAAAATGAAAGAAGATCTCCGGAAAGCTGATCGCCATGGTCGGGTTCGGCCTGGATGACTTCTTCGACTCCGTATTTTTGGGCAATCGTCCGTAATTCATCAAAGGTGCCGATCACCTGCAACTCTTCACGCTTGCGGGATTCGGGTTTTGCGGCCAGGGCCCCGAGCACTTGGTAACGGCGATCTTGTTTGAGTGTTTCGTAGACCTGATCCGCCAATTCATTCACTCCCACAAATAAAACCCGGCGGCGGCCAATCCCCCAGCGGAGCAGGAGTGATTGGAGGGCCAGGATAATCCCCCGCCCCGCGACCACCAAAAGGATGGAAAAAAACCAAATATGAGCCAGCGCGATCCGGGAGAAGAAGAATTCATGGAGAACCAAAAAGTAATAAGCCACGATAAAAAGAAGCCATGAAGAAATTAAAAAGACGATTTTGAATACCTCGTATGAAAACCGGCGAACGGTTTTGAGCGAATACAGTTTTCCCAGGGCAAAAATCAGGATCAATCCCAGGCTCGCTCCCAGGGCAAATTTAAAATAAGCTCCAAACGGGGGAAGCTGCTGAGGATAAAAGACAAACTGAACCCCCGGAATCAGATCCGTGATGGGGCGCAGATAATAAGCCAATAGAAAGGCCGCCAGCGCCGCGCCGTAATCCAGGGGGACCCGCAAGGCGCCAAAAGCCACTTCAGATTTTTTCATAGACTTAGTCTACCGTTTGTTCGTTCAAACTCATAAGCCGAGTTCTGTTCCGATTTTAACATCGGAAGTAGTCATCTCTCTTTGCAGCGGGGAGTACTGGTTCGGCGAGCCGCCGAAAATCTCCAGCCTCCCATCCCGCCTTGCATCGGATGGGGTTTACCGCTCCCCCGGAATCACTCCCGGAGGGACCCCGCTTATTATCGGGGACTTTTCACCCTTACTTGATTCTCTCGTTAGCTTGCGAGAAGACCAAGAGGAATTGTCTCTGTGGCACTGTCCCTTGTTCACGGTTGCCCGCGAACCGGTACGCCGTTAGCGACCATCCTGCCCTTTGATGCTCGGACTTTCCTCTCCGATTTTTACATCGGAGCGACTACTACGGTTTAAACGAACAAACGGTATGAGTTTTATACCATACGGAGTCCGCCCTGTCGATCTTAAAAAATTTCTTGATATAACCCATTGAATTGAGTAATGTACCCAAGTGCGGGTAGGTACCAAAGCGGTCAACTGGACCTGACTGTAGATCAGGTGGCCTCGCGCCTTCGGGGGTTCGAATCCCTCCCTGCCCACCAGCTAGATGCGAGCAAGACCGGTGCGAACAAAGTTAAGTCCAAAGGATCTTAACGTAGTGAGCATGAATCCTGTAGAAAAGTACGCAAGCGGTAGCTTCAGTACTTTTCAAAGGATTCAAGGGATTGCCCTTCTGAAGTCTGGCCGTCCTAGCTCAGCTGGTAGAGCAACTGCTTTGTAAGCAGTGGGTCGCCGGTTCGAATCCGGCGGACGGCTCCATTTGTCGGGGAGTAGCTCAGTTGGCTAGAGCGCCTGGTTTGGGACCAGGAGGCCGCAGGTTCGAGTCCTGTCTCCCCGACCATGATTAACGATTGAAAATTTTCCATTTGACAGTAAAAGCGCAATCCTATAAATTTAGTTATAAGAAATTATTCCTAACAACATACAAATGAAAAAGCTTGTTCAATTCATCGCCCGCGGTAGCGCCACTGTAGGGGCTAGCGTGCTCTTTGCCAGCCAGGCTCTTGCTCAGGGGAGCGCCTTCTTTGATAATCCCCAGACCGGCGCGGCGCCCAACGTGGTGGCCCAAGGAACTTTGGGGCAAAATGTCACCAATATCATTAACTTCTTCCTCGGCTTGCTCGGGCTGATCGCGGTGGCGTTCCTCATCTACGCCGGCGTACTCATGGTCACGGCGGGAGGTAACGACGAACAGGTGGGACAAGCCAAAAAGGTCATCACCTATGCCGTCATCGGTATCGTGATCATTCTGCTCTCGTATACCATCGTCACTTTCGTGACCAGCGCCCTCGGTTAATCCGGCCCCCCTTCCTTTTATCAACAAAAACCCTGATGGAAACGTCGGGGTTTTTTATTGCGGATCCAAAAGGACGTCCTTTTCTTTGATCAGCGGAACTTTTATCTTTTCAGCCTTGGCGGTTTTGTCTTTGATGAGGATATAGTCGGGCAACACCTCCAGGATCAGGTCGTAGTTCAAAATGCGGGAATCGTAGGCCCAAAGCCCGAGCACGGATTTTTGCGTGTAAAGGTGCCGCAGGTAATATTGCTCGGTATCAAAATCAAGGTTGACCACCCGGCCCACGGTTTCGCCTGCTTCGGTGCGGACGCGCTTGCCCATGATGAGCCGCCCATCGGCCAGGATCTCGCTGATCTTGATGACGTCGTGGGCCTCCGCAATCGACCCTTCATCTTTCACATAAATATTTTTCTTCCATTCCACAATGTCCTGGGTCTGGAGTACTCCAAAGGCCAATAGCCTCCCCGTTGGCTTGATCCACAGCCCTTCCAGGCGGCCGGTATCGGGATGGATGATGACATCCCGAACGACCCCGAGCACAGTCCCCTGTTCAAAATGCAGGACGGGGTTCCCTAGGATTTGACGATAGGATTTGGTCATGACCATTTAAAATGGTCGGAGTGGTGGGACTTGAACCCACGACCTCAGCGACCCGAACGCTGCGCGCTAGCCAACTGCGCTACACTCCGTAAAGATGCGATTCAAGCATTTCCCTTCTGAAGTAATATACCACAAAACACCTTTTATTGCTTAAAACCCGCTTTTCGTTAAAATAGATGGGCATTGGCCACCTTAGCTCAGTTGGTAGAGCGGCACATTCGTAACGTGCAGGTCGCCGGTTCAATCCCGGCAGGTGGCTCCATTTTAATGTCCAATCTCACCCAAAAACACTGCAAACCCTGTGAAGGAGGCACTCCGCCTTTGACCGATGAAGCGGCTCGGGCTTTTTTGAGCCAACTCAGCTCCGAGTGGCAGATGGCGGAAGGCCACAAAATCCAGCGGGAGTTCAAATTCAAAAACTTCCGGGAGGCCATGGCTTTTTTAAACCGGGTGGCGGAGGTCGCGGAAACCGAAGGGCATCATCCGGATATCAACCTGCACGGCTGGAACAAAGTGACGATTGCCCTCTCCACCCATTCCATCGTCGGCCTGAGTGAAAATGATTTTATTATGGCCGGCAAAATCGAACAGCTTTAACTTTTTTTAATATGACTAAAAAACGATTACTCTTAGCGCTTGTTTTGCTCCTGTCGGGAGCCGCAGGCTTTTTTATCTTTCATCCAAAGGCCGGAGAAGCTCCCGAGCTGACTTTGATTCAAACCCGCCTTGTTCGCGTGGAAACCCCCCGGGCGAATGAAGTGGTCAAAAGCCCCTTGGCCGTGCGCGGCCAGGCCCGGGGCCCATGGTTTTTTGAAGGATCGTTTCCCGTCCGGCTCCTGGATGACCAGGGCAAAGAACTTGCCGTCACGCCGGCCCAGGCCCAGGGGGAATGGATGACGGAGGATTTTGTGCCTTTTAAAGCTACGCTCGAATTCACGACGAACGCCAAAACCGGCACACTGGTTCTGGAAAAAGACAATCCTTCGGGGCTTCCGGAACAGGCGAATGAACTGAGGTTTCCTGTGATATTTAAATAAATGGTCGGGGTGACCCCGCTTAGCGGGGCGACCTGTTGCACCCCGATTGATTTTTAATGGTGCACCACTAAATTGTTAAAGCGTAAATCTTAATCCCTCCAAGTAAAAATAATGCTATAGCCAACAAGCCGAGTGCGAGATTGGCAAAGAATGCCGATCTGTTTCCAAATTTTTCATAAAGCTCTTTTCCTTTTTCTTCTTTTTCCCGATGAGGGATAGCCATTTTCTTAAATTCCTCACTTGATGTAGTTTCGCCGGTTTGTTGATCTATGAAACTTCCGCCCTGTAGGACACTTCTCTCTATAACACTAGCCTTTTCCCCGGCGTTCAAAAATTGATAATTTAATCCGAATACCATGCCGTTGTATAATTGTCTGATTACCCCACAAATTATCGAGAGAATTATAAAAGCCCAAAATCCACCAATAAGCCAAATAAAAATATTTCCTTTGGGCAACCAATCTGTATTAACGATAGTCCAGCCTAAAAGCGCAATATCCGCACTCAAAATAAAATAATCGAGCTTTATACCCGTTTTGTAATGATATTCAAGGAGATTGGGACTGTTATCGGACATCTGCTTAATTTTCAAAATGTTTTAATTGGTCGGGGTGACAGGACTTGAACCTGCGACCTCTTGCACCCCATGCAAGCGCGCTAGCCAACTGCGCCACACCCCGATGGTCCGATATTTTTATCTAACCATTCCCGGCCTTTTCCTGACTTGAGAAAACGCTCACGTCTCATTGCCTCTTTCCTTGTTTCAAAATGTTCAATGTGTAAAGGATCAAAGGGGAGCTGGAATCGAATTGAGGATGTTACCCCTGCTTCATGCTCCTTTAGCCTTCGTGCCAAGTTATTGGTTTGTCCAACGTAACGATAACCCGTTTTCCTGCTTTTTAATACATAAACACAATATTTCATCTTAATACAAATTATTTCAATACCTCTTGCACCCCATGGTCGCCTAAGGCGACCGCTAGCTCCGCCTAAGGCGGACGCCACACCCCGACAACGCAATCCATCATAAACGGTTTTGCCAAGACGAGCAATGGTTGCTTTTAAGCGATTTTCCCGTATACTAATACTACTCTAAAAGAAGGCCTATGAGCCGCACGCTCCAAATCAAAGACCTGCACGTGGAGGTGGAAGGAAAACCGGTGCTGAACGGAGTCAGCCTGACGATCCGGCCGGGCGAAGTGCATGCCATCATGGGGCCGAACGGGTCGGGCAAAAGCACGCTGGCCAATGTGGTGATGGGGCATCCCAAGTACAAAGTGACCCAGGGAGATATTGTGTATAACGGCAAGAGCCTGCTGAAGCTGGCTCCGCACGAACGGGCGCTGGCGGGGATTTTTTTGGCTTTCCAGTATCCCAAAGAGATCAGCGGGGTGACGCTGGAGGAGTTTTTGCTGGCCGCGTACCGGGCGCATGAAAAGCATCGCGATTCAAAAAAACCGCCGATCCTGGTTTTCCGGTTCAAGAAAATGCTGGCCGAGCTCATGGCCAAACTCAAAATCGAATCGACATTTGCGGAACGGTATCTGAATTATGGGTTCTCGGGAGGAGAAAAAAAGAAAGCGGAGGTGCTGCAAATGGGCGTGCTCAAGCCCTCGACGGCCATTCTGGATGAAACGGATTCGGGGCTGGACATCGATGCCCTGCGGATTGTGTGTGAAGGCGTGAAGGCCATTCAAAAAGACTCGTCGAATACGATGGGGGTGCTTTTGGTGACGCATTACCAGCGCATCCTGAAATACCTGGAGCCCGATCAAATCCATGTGCTGAAAAAAGGAAAAATCGTCCGCTCGGGGGGCAAGGCCCTGGCCCACCAGCTCGAAGAAAAGGGGTATGAAGACTTATGAGCCCCACGCTGACTAAATCACGGGCCCTGCCCCGGCAGACAGGCAAATCCACCTATTTTGGAAAAGCGGCGGCTAAAACCATCGCCAAACCTAAAAACACGGAAATTTTTGGAGGGCTTAACCGCGAGTCCTTTGATCACGCGGATCCGGCGGAGTACATGAAGAAGTTCAGCAAGGGGCTTTCCGAAGAGCTTGTGCGCCTCATTTCCCGGGATAAGAATGAGCCGGAATGGATGCTCCAGCATCGGCTGGCAGCTTACCGCTATTTTTTGGCTCGGGAAATGCCCACGTGGGGCGCGGACCTTTCGGCTCTGAATTTTGATGAGATCTGTTTTTTCGCCAAAGCGGCCGACAAAAAAGGAGGTTATCCCAGCTGGGAGCAGGTGCCGTCGGACATCAAAAAAACCTTTGAGCGGCTTGGCATTCCGCAGGCCGAGCGCCAGGTGTTGGCCGGGGTGGGCGCCCAGTACGAAAGCGAGGCGGTGTACCATTCACTCCAAAAAGATTTGCAGGATAAAGGCGTGATTTTTTCGGATCTGGATGTGGCGCTGGAGAAGTATCCGGAACTGGTGAAAAAGTATTTTATGAAATGCGTGCCGGCCAATGACCATAAATTCGCGGCCCTGCACGGGGCGGTGTGGAGCGGTGGCACGTTTTTATACATCCCGAAAGGCGTGAAGGTGGAAAAGCCCCTGCAATCCTACTTCCGCATGAACGCGCGGGGCATGGGACAGTTTGAACACACGCTGATCATCATCGAAGACGGCGCCGAAGGGCATTACATCGAAGGCTGCAGCGCTCCGAAATACGGGAGCAACGCGCTCCACGCGGGATGTGTGGAAGTGTTTGTAGGCAAAGGAGCTAAATTCCGCTACTCCTCGGTGGAAAATTGGAGCCGCGACACGTACAACCTGAACACCAAACGCGCCATTGTGGAGGAACGGGCGATCATGGAATGGGTGGGCGGCAACATGGGCTCGGGGGTCACCATGCTTTACCCGTGCAGTATTTTAAAAGGTGATTATTCCCGCGCCGACCACTTGGGGATTGCGTTTGCCAACGCCGGACAAGTTCAGGACACGGGCGCCAAGGTCTTTCACCTGGGGAAAAACACGAGTTCACAGGTGATGATGAAATCGATCAGTAAGGCGGGTGGCCGTTCGGTGTACCGCGGGGAACTCCGGATCGCGAAAACCGCTGAGAACGCAATTGCGAGTGTGCAATGCGACGCGCTGATTCTGGACCCGATTTCAATTTCCGACACGCACCCCAACATCCAAATCGACTGCGACTCCGCCACCGTGAACCACGAGGCCCGGGTGGGACGGCTGAACGAAGAGGATATTTTTTACCTCATGAGCCGCGGCATCCCCAGTGAACAGGCCCAGGCAATGATCGTGAATGGCTTTATTAACCCCATCGTGCGCGAACTCCCGCTGGAATACGCGGTGGAAATGAACCGGCTGATCCAGCTGGAGATGGAAGGGTCGATCGGCTAAACCATGAAACTGATAACCATTCCCAAAGGGGAGGATTTTAAAAAGGATTTGGTTCTCCGGTTCGGCCAGGGGGAAAAAGCCACGGTGATTGAATATTTAGATCAAAAGAGCTCCGCTCCCCTTTCTTATTCCCGTAAAATTGAAGCGGCCGCTGACAGTGAAATTCGATTCATCACCATCCAATCGCTTCCGGAAACCGTAGAGCTGAAAGAAAGTTTAGAATCCGTGGCAGGCGAGAACGCCCATGTCCACTTTTTTACGTTTCATTTGGGGGCAAAAAAAATCGAAAGCGCCATTTTTCAGACGGGTGAAGGCCGCTTATCCCGATGTGACACGGATTTAGTGACGCGCACCAAAAATTCCCAATCTTTTCAATTCCAGATAAAAAATACCCATTCCGCACCCTGTGGAAAAGGGGTCATCACGGCCAAAGGCGTGGCGCGGGATGAAAGTGTTTTAGGAATCCGCGGAATCATTAAAATCGAACAGAAGGCGGGCGGAACCGATTCCCAGCTCAATCAGGCCGTGCTGAACCTGAGCCCCCGCGCCAAAGTGAAGGCCACCCCAGCCCTGGAGATCGACACCAATGACGTGAAGGCCGCCCACAGCGCCAGTATCACCAATCTGAACCCCGAAATCCTTTTTTACCTGGAATCCCGTGGACTCGCGCCCGAATTCGCTAAAAAATTACTCATGGAAGGATTTTTGAAAGAATCCATTGATAAACTCAGCGATCTTCCCGAAGTCCAAAAGAAGATTTATACTCTTCTATGATGGACTTTAAAAAAGACTTCCCTCTTCTTTGTCATCGGCCCGACCTGATTTATTTTGACAATGCGGCGACTTCACAAAAGCCGCAGGCGGTGCTGGAGGCTGAACGGCAATTTTACGAGACCCGCAACAGCAACATCCACCGGGGGCCGAACTTTTTAGCGGAAGAGGCGACAGTGGCTTACGAAGGAGCCCGCAAAACCGTGGCTGACTTCATCGGCGCGGCAAAACCCCATGAGGTGATCTTCACCCGCAATGCCACCGAAAGTATCAATCTGGTGGCACGGAGTTTCGGGGAAACGCTTGGCCAGGGCGATGAAATTGTGCTCACCAAGCTCGAGCATCATTCGAACATTGTGCCCTGGCTGCAGCTGAAAGAGCGACGAGGTGTGACGGTGCGATTTTTGGAAGTGACGCCGGAGGGTGAGATTGTGATGGATGAATCGGCTTTTACGAAAAAAACGAAACTGCTCGCTATCACGGGCATGTCGAATGCGCTGGGAACGATTCCGGATCTTCGGCCTTTTATCACCGCGGCACACCGCGTGGGCGCCAAAGTACTTGTGGACGCGAGCCAGCTCGCGGTTCACTCCCCCATCGATATGCAGGCGCTCGGCTGCGATTTCCTCGCTTTCACAGGGCATAAACTCTACGGCCCCACGGGGATCGGAGTGCTTTATGGAAAAGAGGCCTTACTCGAAGCCATGCCCCCGTTTTTGGGCGGCGGGGATATGATTGAGGAGGTGTTTTTGGATCACTTTACCCCCGCCGGTCTGCCGAATAAATTCGAAGCGGGCACGCCCAACATTGCCGGAGCGGTGGGCTTAAAAGCGGCTATTGAATATATCGAATCGATCGGCCGCGACGTCATTCATAAAACGGAATCGGATTTAACGGAGTATTTGCTAAAAAAGCTATCGGCACTCCCCTGCCTCACGCTGGTCGGGCCCAAGACCTCAAAAAACCGCGGTCCCATCGTTTCTTTCACCATGAAAGGCGTGCACCCCCACGACGTGGCCGAGGGGTTATCGCAAAAGCAAATCTGCATCCGCGGCGGGCATCATTGCTGCCAGCCCCTCATGGACGAGCTGAAAATTCCCGGCACGGCGCGGATCAGCCTGGCCTTTTACAACACCTCTCAGGAAATTGATCGTTGTGTCGAAGCCTTACAAGAAACCTATAACTATTTCACTTAATGTCACTCTGAGCCGGAGGCGAAGAGTCTCCTCGTTACCAGAAGACTCTTCGCTTCGCTCAGAGTGACACAAGATTATGGACATCTACGCCCAAAACGTCCTGGACCGATATAAAACTCCTTTCCACAAGGATAAATCGATCAAACCCGACCTCACGCACCACGAAGCCAATCACTCGTGCGGAGACGAGGCGGAAGTACATCTGAAATTGAATGGCAAAAAGGTGAAAGCCTATTCGTGGACCGGGGTGGGTTGCGCCATCAGCATGGCCTCGGCGGATATGCTGGGAGATCTGGTCGTGGATATGCCCCTGACCGACGTGCTCAAGCTCACCAAAAAAGATATTTACGATATGCTCGGCATCGAAATCAGCCTGCGCCGCAGCAAGTGCGCACTTTTGAGTTTATTGGCGCTCCAAAACGGAATTCTGTTGAGTAAAAAAAAGGAAAAGAGAAGCTGGGTGGATTATCATCTTTAATCAGAACTTATGACATACGACCCCTTTATCATCAAACTCATCCTGTCTTTTGTGGTAGGTGGATCCTGGATCGCCCTTACCATTTGGATTTCCGAGCGTTTTGGTTCAAAAGCGGGAGGCATTTCAATCGGTTTGCCTTCCACTGTTTTGGTGAGCTTGCTCTTTATTGCATGGACTCAAAATAATTCCATGGCTGTTTCCGCCGTTCCCATTATTCCTGTGGCTTTGGCGACCCAGTCGTTATTTGTTATGATCTTTCTTATTTTTTATCGTCATGGGGTTGCCCTTGCCTATTCTGGAGCTGTTTTGATTTGGTTTTTAATGATTCTTCCTTTGGTCGCCTTGCATCTGAATAATTTAGCCATTTCACTCGGGCTGGCGGCTTTGCTTTTTACACTTTCCATTTCGTTTCTAAAGCGATTTCCCCACCGAAAATTACCAGGATTCCACTTAACCAAAAAGGAGGTTTTATTCCGGGTTATTTTTGGCGGTAGCTTTGTGGTGCTCGCTGTTTTTTTTGGAAGAGTTTTGGGGCCGATATGGGGAGGCATGTTTGGGAGTTTCCCCGCCGCCACCTCTTCTGCCTTACTCATTTTAAACCACCGGCATGGCTATAATTTTATGACCTCCGTTGCTAAAACCACTCCTTACGGGAGCATGGGAAACGTCCTTTTTGTGACCGCTTTCTTTTTCCTGGTTCCGCTTTATGGATTAGCGCTAGGCACCATTGCCGCCTACATTGCTTCACTGATTTTTGCTATTTTTGTTTATAACAGGCTTTCTCCGGTGAAAAGAGGGTAACTAAACCTAGAGAGATAGCCTCGCTTCCGCGGGGCTATTTTTTATTTTCTCTATCGATCCTCCGCCGTTCGCTGCGTGGCATTTTTAAGCTATCAATCTCCTTAACATAAATGTTAATGCTGTTGGTTCCATGCGTTCAATGCCCAAATACCACCCGGGAGTGGAAAGTAGCAGAATAACTCTCCTTTCCGGGCAGACATTCTTGGATTAAAAAAGTACCTAGCTTGTGTTTTTTTTGAGTTTCTTCGTAAGCCTGGATCTCGGTTTCATAAACTCCAATCACTTCCTGATTTTTTATGATAATAAACTTCCCCTTGTATTGTTTAACAAGTTGTTCCTGATGAGCCAAATAATATTTAAATTCCTTTTCCAACATAGTGATTAGTCACTTCATTATACTAAAACAAACTATAAGCCGCAATGTGGGAGGCGATCAAAAGGGCGATCGTGTTGATCACTTTGATGAGGGCATTCAGCGCGGGGCCGGAGGTGTCTTTGTAGGGATCTCCCACGGTGTCGCCGACGATGGCGGCTTTGTGCGCGTCGGAGCCTTTTCCACCGTGATGGCCGGATTCAATGTATTTTTTGGCGTTGTCCCAGGTGGCGCCGCCGTTGGCCATGCTGACGGCCACGAGGAAGCCGGAGACGATGACCCCGACCAGCAATCCTCCGAGAGCTTTCGGGCCCAAAATATAGCCGACAAGAATTGGAGAGAGCACGGCAATCATCGCGGGGGCGATCATTTCCACCAGCGCGGCTTTGGTTACAATGTCCACACATCGAGCATAATCGGGTTTGGCTTTGCCCGTCATGATGCCTTTGATTTCTTTGAACTGACGACGCACTTCATTCACCACGGCGTGGGCCGCCTTGCCCACGGAACGCATGGTGAGGGATGAAAAAGCGTAAGGGATGAGTCCGCCGAGGAACAGCCCCACAATCACCTGATAATCCGTGAGATCAAAAATCAGCCGCCGGCCCGCGCTCAAAAGCGCCCCGTTGTAATCCTGGAAAAGCACCAGCGCGGCCAGGGCGGCTGAGCCGATGGCGTAGCCCTTGGTGACGGCCTTGGTGGTGTTGCCCACCGCGTCGAGCGCGTCCGTGACTTTCCGGGTTTCCTCGGGCAAACCTGCCATTTCCGCGATGCCACCGGCATTATCGGTGATGGGGCCGTAGGTGTCCATGGCAATCACCATCCCCGTGGTGGAAAGCATCGACACCGCCGCGATGGCGATGCCGTAAAGACCGGCCAGTTCGAAGGAAAAAATAATGCCCAGCACAATCAAAAGCACAATCGGAATGGTGCTTTCCATCCCGGCGGAGAGGCCGATGATGATGTTCGTGCCCGCGCCCGTTTCGGACGCTTTGGCCACTTCCTGCACCGGCCGATATTTGGTGGCCGTGTAGTATTCGGTGATCGCGATGATGAGGGCGGTGATCACGGCGCCCACCAGTGTGGCACCAAAAAGTTTCAGCCCCTGATCGGAGTCCTGGATCAGGTTTTTGGTGACGATAAAAAAGCCGATGAGCGAGAGAATCTGGGCCACTCCCATACCTGTGTACAGCGCCTTCATGATATGGGCCTTGTTTTTGGTCCTCACACAATTGATGGCGACCATGCTGGCCACCACCGCCACGGCGCCGAGTGCCAGCGGATACAAGACATAAGTGACCGAAAGCCCCTCGGACACAGCCAAAATCATGGCCGCAATGAGCGTGACGGCGTAGGTTTCAAAAAGGTCCGCGCCCATGCCCGCGCAGTCGCCCACGTTGTCGCCCACGTTGTCGGCGATGGTGGCGGGGTTTCGCGGATCGTCTTCCGGAATACCAGCTTCTATTTTTCCCACCAAGTCCGCTCCCACATCCGCCGCTTTGGTGAAAATGCCGCCCCCAAGACGGGCGAAGAGCGAGATCAGCGAAGCGCCAAAACCGAATCCGATCAGCAGGTGCGGAATGGCGGATTCTTCCACGCCCATCTGCTTAAATAACAGGTAAAATCCCGTGACCCCGAGTAACGACAGCCCCACAACTGTGAGACCCGTCACCGAGCCTCCCCGGAACGCGATGGCCAGCGCCTCCCCCAATCCCTTCCGCGCGGCTTCGGCGGTGCGCACATTGGCCCGTACCGATACATTCATGCCCACGTACCCTGCCAGGCCGGAAAATAAGGCGCCTCCCACAAAAGCGGCGGCCACCAGCCAGCCCAAGCCAAAACCAATGAACAACGCGCAAATCACCGCGAAAAAGGCAACGGTTTTAAACTGGCGGTTCATGTAGGCCATGGCCCCCTCGCGAATGGCCTCGGCAATCTCCCTCATTTTTTCATTGCCGGCTTCCGCGCGGAGAATGCGGACGGTATTAAAAGCGCCGTAAATAAGGCTCAGAATCGCGACCGCGAGTGAAGCGTAAAGGATGGTCATAAAATGAATAAATTTTAAATTTTAAGTTACAAATTTTAAATTATTTTTGTCGCTTCCGGTGATGGAGCTGAGCTTTGGGCGATGCCATCAGTTCGCCCTGGATAAAGTCCGATGCTTCCTCCAGCTTATCCTGAACCGTGGCGGCAATTTCGTAGCCTTTGTCTTTGGCTGTCTCCAAAAACTCCCCGGCTTTTTCTTTGGAAAGGGTTTTTAAAGCCTGCACCTGTTCAGTCTCGGAGAGTTTTAAAAATTCATCGTAAGCTTCACTGCCGGCTTCCATCAGGGCGGATCCGAGCGCCCTCAGGACTTCGGCCGGAGATTCGCCGGATTTTTTGACCAGCTCTTTCCGGAGTTCCCGGCCGCGCTTGGGCGCAAACAGCATGCCAAAAGTCAAACCGCCTAAAATGCCTAGCAGGAATCGTCCGGGTTTCATAAAAATGGGGTTTAAAAATTAGTCTGGCTCCACTTTAGCAAAAGAGGGCGAATAGAGCAAAATATTTTCTGATCAAAGCCTGTGGTATAATGACCCTGTTTATTTTTAATACCTTTGTTATGAAAAAACTTTTCTTCGTTTTGGGGATGGCCGGGGCGCTCTTGGCTCCGGGAATGGTTTTGGCGCAAGCGGGTTCCGGATATACTTTCCAGACAACGGGTACCACTCAATACCTCCACGATGTGTCCTGCGCGGATAACCATACCTGCTGGGCCGTCGGAACCTCGGCCACCTTCAGCCGGGCCACGATGATTAAAACCACGGACGGAGGGCAAACCTGGGTTCCTTTGAGTCCGGGGGTGTCTTATCCGCTTCTGGGAGTTCACTTTACAAACCGAACGACGGGCTTTGCGGTGGGCTCTTCACGTAATATTTTAAAAACCACGGATGGGGGAACCACCTGGCGCGTCATCCCCACCGATGCCGAGGAAGGTCTTACCATCTGGGATGTTGACTGTTCGAGTTCCGGCACGGCCTGCGTGGCGACGGGTTTTGATGAGCAAATCTTACAAAGTTCCAACGGAGGCGACACCTGGACGAAGCGACGGGGCGCCACCGCCCGTACTGCCACGTCGGACACCACTAATTTCGACCGGGTGGCCTTTGCTTCCGACACCCGCGTGATCGTGGCGGGCGGAGCGGGAAAAATTTTTGTCAGCAATGATGCGGGGGGCACCTGGGCCGAAAAATCCCGGGGACTGACCGCCGAATACTTCTCGATTGACTGCCCGGACGCCAACACCTGCTTTGCGGGCGGCGCTTCGGGGGAATTGGTTAAAACCACCGACGGGGGCAATACCTGGAACAGGCTTTACTTTATGACCCCCACGGTGGGCATCCGCGGAATTCACTTTATTGATTCCTTAACGGGCTGGGCCGATGGCGGCGCCTTTTGGAAAACGACCGACGGCGGAGTCACCTGGCAGCAGCTGGAAACCTTTTCCAATCTTCCCATTCTGCGCGGCCAAAGTTTTGTGGGCTCCGAAGGCTGGATTGCGGGCGATAACGGCACGATGATTAAAATCGGTTCCGCCAGCGGATCGGACAATACCGGATCAGTGACACCTGTGACTGACAATAATTCGACCATCCAGGCCCCTACGCCCCCCACCCTGGCGAGCCGACCGCCCCGGGGAACTTCAGAAGACAACGCCACCAAGCGAAAACAGCGGATGGAAATCCAAAGCAAACTTAAAGAAATCCAACAGGCCCGCAAAGAAGGCCGACAAGATAAACTGAAAGAACTGCAGGGTCAATTCCAAAAAGAGCAGGAAGCGCTCAAAACCGAATTCAAGGAGAAGAAAAAACCATCCATTCCCGGAAAACAAGAGTCAAAAACGTCTGCGCCAGAAAACAAACAAGGAGGACAAACAGGACAAGGCGTCTCGATTCGCGTGGCGGTAAACGGATACCCGAAAACCATGGATCTTATTCCCAATGCCTTTATCAATATGTATGCCGTAACCCCTGTGGCACCTGGAATTTATGACGGGGAACTCTTGGTTAATCAAAAAACGGGTCCCGATGGAGCAGGTGTCTTTTTCACCGTTCTTCCCGGCCAAAAGGTGGACTTTGTCGGCTTCAGAAATGCAGACAACGCCACGGCGGCCACCCACTGGATTTTTTCCTCACCTCCTTATAAAAATTTCTCCGCGGAAGATTTTATCGCCGAACGGCTTTGCCAGATCAACTTCCTTGACGACACCGCCAAACTTCAATCCAACGGCACGGATTCCTGTGCTTCCGCCAGCCGAGATTCCAACTACATGACCTATCCTGCGATGGATGAACAGTGGGAAAAAAATAAGAACACGCCGCAAAAGGGCTCTGAAGAATCGAAACAGGAAATAAAGCAGGAAGTTAAGGAAGAGAAAAAAGTCCAGCAGGGGGAAATGAAAAAAGAAATGAAGCAAAAAGAAGAGAAGAAGCCCGCCCCAGCCTCCAATGGCGCCCTCCCCGACCTTACCGTGACGTCCATCGACAATACCAACAATCTCCTCACCATCAAAATCACAAACCAGGGCAGCGCCGACGTGACCACCAATCAGGGGCGCACCTTTATCTGGATCGACGGCGACCAGCGCTGGGTGTATCTGTGGGCCACGCTGGATGATAAAAACTTTATGAAGGCCGGCGGCGCCAGTCTGCTCCAGCCTCAGGCCCTGGCCGGGGCCCATGACGTTAAAGTGTGCGTCGATCATTTGAACGCGGTACCTGAATCGGATGAAACCAACAACTGCCTGGGGGTTCATCTGGGAAGTGAAAAAAAACAAGAAAATATGGAACAGAAGCAACCCGTGCAAAAACAGGAAATGAAACAAAACGTTCAGGAACAGCCGATCAAAAAAGATGAAAAAATAGAACAAAAGATAGAGCAAAAGACTGAATCAAGGCCTGACTCAAAACCAGAGACGAAGAAAGAAGGGATTAAAAAGGAAGAACCCAAGGTTAAACCAGAAGAAATAAAACCCCAGCAAGAGATGCAAAAAGAAGCACCAAAAGAGGATCAGCCGGTCTATAAGGAGGAGCCAAAAAAAGAAACCAAGGTGGCTGAAGCTGGTCTAGAAATTCTCCGATTGTCAGACAAGGGAATGTGTACGGTTCAGGCGAGTGCATGGAATACCAATGCCTTTGTGGGCCATTACCGTATACATGCCACCGGAGAAGACATGGTGATTAATCGTCTGACGGTCTTCAATGATCTTACGGGCCGTTTTGATAAACCCGAGTCCACAGCTGTTATTCCTGCTTTTGCAATCTATAGTCCGGGCTCTCTTGTGGCACCCCAGGCACTCGTCAATGGTTCTGCTACTTTTTCCGGACTCCGGTGGACGATCCCCAAAGATACCGATATCTTTTTTGATCTTCGGGCTGACGTTTCTGGCACGACCAACTTCGGGCCAGGTCTCAATGGAAAAACCTTCCGCCTGGGAATCCAGGATACAGACAATTCGGCGAACACCCTCCAGGTCATTGGAAAAACTTCAGGAATGAATTTTTCGGTAGGAAGCGGTGTTACCATCACCAATGGAGACCCGGCGGTTTGTACGGTTAATGCAGATAAATAAAAATAACCCCAATTCTCCATGATTCCTCCTCGCCGACCCTCCTCACGGGTGATTTACGTCGCTTTGGCCCTGCTCTTCATGGGGATCGGTTTCCTGGGCGCGGTATTGCTGGCTAAAAACGAAGGATGGGCCGCGGTGGCCGATACACGGGGAAAGATCATCCGCAATGGGAAATACGACATGATCAATCCAATCCTGCTCTGTGAAATTGGGAAGTATGAAACGGCTTTTCCCGAGCTGCTCCCCATCAAAAACAATCTGCAAAAGCTTGTGGATGAGCTCCTTCAGGAAAAAAAGATACAGAATGTTTCGGTGTACGTCCGGATGCTCAACAGCGGCCGATGGGTCGGGATCAATGACACGGAACTTTTTTCGCCGGCCAGCCTCACCAAAGTGGTGGTGATGATCGCGATACTCAAGCGATCGGAAGCCCATCCTAACTTTTTAAAAAAACAGATCCTGTACGATGGCTCCTTCGATTACGACCAATTGGAAACCATCCAAAATTCCCAACCGCTTTTAAAGGGAAGGTCTTACTCCATTGAAGCGCTCCTGGAAAATATGATCATCCATTCGGGCAATAATGCCCTGCTTTTATTGAGGGAGCAGCTGGACCGGGAAGATCCCAACTTTTTAACCAGCGTTTTTAATGACCTGATGATTCCGCCCCTCAAGAGCCCTGGAAGCGATTATGTCCTTTCATCGAGTGAATATTCGGTCGCTTTTCGGATCCTTTACAATGCCACGTACCTGGAAAGGAACCTTTCGGATTTGGCTTTGAACCTTTTACGGCGGGCTGAATTTAAGGACGGGCTCATGGCGGGGGTCCCTTCCAACATAACGGTGGCCCATAAATTCGGAGAGCGGGTAATCCGGGATGAGGGAATCACTGAATTCCACGATTGTGGCATTGTCTATTATCCGGACCACCCCTATTTTTTGTGCGTGATGACCCAGGGCCGGAATTTTCCGGAACTGATTTCCGCCGTCAAAAACATCTCGAAACTTGCCTACGAAAAAATAGATTTATTCTTTAAAAACCTGGCAAAAGCCAAAAAATGATTTGCCTTTAGTAGGAATTTTTGTTATAATGAATAGATAGGTTGAAACTAAATTTTGATTGACTTAATTAAAAATTAGTTTATTTTAATTTTAGACCCTCATGTTTCGCGGATTCTGGGACAAGCTCCCTTTGCCCATCATCGGCCTTAGCCCCATGGACGGCGTGACGGATGCGGCGTATCGGTATATTGTGGCCTCGGCTAGCCGGCCTTCGGTGATTTTGACGGAGTTTGTGAATGTGGAAGGGCTCGCGCGCGGCGCGGTGAGCATGCTGGACCATTTGCTTTACGATGAAGCCGAGCGGCCCGTGGTGGCGCAGATTTACGGCGTGGAAACGGAATCGTTTTACAAAGTGGCTTTGATGGCCTGTGAGCTTGGGTTTGACGGCATCGACATCAACATGGGCTGCCCGGCCAACAAAGTGGCGCGGCGGGGGTCCGGCGCGGGGTTGATCCGCACCCCGGAGCTCGCCAAAACGATTATCCGCACCGTCCAGAAGGCCGCGCAAGATTGGGCCAACGGGATTACGATGGAGGAAGCGGATATAAGGCCAAAGGCCATTCGGGCTGTTGAACAACGGCGTCATTCCCGTGAAAACGGGAATCTGTCAGGTTCCCGCCTGCGCGGGAATGACATGAAGAGGCGACTGCTCCCCGTGTCGGTTAAAACCCGCATCGGCTATGACGCGATTGTGGCCGAAGAATGGATCAAGCATTTGCTGGAAGCCGAGCCCGCGAACATTTCGCTGCACGGGCGCACGCTCAAACAAATGTACATGGGCCAGGCGAATTGGGAGGAAATCGGTAAAGCCGCCCGGGTGTGCAAGGGCACGGGAACCACCTTGCTTGGCAATGGGGATATCAAGTCACTGGAGGAAGCGCATGAAAAGATTAAAACTTATGATCTCGACGGCGTGCTGGTGGGGCGGGCCACCTTCGGGAACCCGTGGTTTTTTAAGGGGCTCTCCCCTACTCCCGCGGATGCCGCTAAAGGGGCGATCCGGCACTCGGAAGCGTTTGAGCGGCTCCTTTCGGAGCGCGGATTCTGCAACATGCGCAAACACCTCGGCTGGTACATCAAGGGGTTTGATGGCGCCAGGGAACTGCGAGTGCAATTGATGCAAAGCAACAGCTCAGCCGATGTGCGAAAAATCTTAAAAGACTTGGTTGGCCTTGGCAAAATGAGTGAGGCGCAAAGTTGACGTCAAATAGGCGCCCCGCCGCGGCGGGGCGCCTCAGGCTTTTTTAGCCCCCTTAGGCTATCGGTGAATCACCCCTACGACTGTTTTAAGGTAAGCGGATTCGGGGAAATAAAGCGATAACGGATGATCCGGACTTTGGTGAATCACTTTCAAAATGTCGAGTGTGACGCCGGCTTGCACCGATGCACGGCGGAGCATGAAGAGGAAGTCTTGTAGCTCGAAAAAGTGGGAACAGCTCGACGTCGCAAAAAGGCCGCCGTCTTTGAGGAGCCGGAGGGCGGAGCGGTTTAAAAAGTGATAGGCCTTCTTGCCGTCGTCCGCGTCTTTCTGGCTCCGAATCAGGGCAGGCGGATCCAGGATCATCATGTCGTAGTCGGGTTCCTGATGCGCATCGAGCCACTGGAAGGCATCCGCCACTTCCGTGGTGACCTTTGCTTTTTTGCATTTTTCCAGCGCCTCGGCGGAACTATCCACCGCGTGAATGCTTTTGGCGCCGCCTTTGAGCAAATAAATGTTGGTGGCGCCCGTGTAGGGGAATAAATGGAGGACTTCCCGGCCTTTTGCGAGGGGCTGGAGCGCAGAGCGCAGGTCTTTTTGGTCGAGGTAAAAGCCGGTTTTTTGCCCGTTCATCACGTCGGCGATAAACCGATGGCCGTTTTCCGAGAATTCGACCTGGGTGACGGACTCACCCGAAAGAACGCCTACTTCATCTTTCAGCCCTTCTTCACGACGCACACCGATGTCGCTCCGTTCGATGATGGAAGCGGGGTTAAAGATTTTTTGGAGTGCTTCCGTTACCACGGGTTTTAGGGCGTCCATGCCGGCGGTGGAGCTTTGGAGAACGAGAACATCCTCGTACCGATCGACCACGAGTCCCGGCAGGCCGTCCGATTCGCCGAATACCACGCGGTAACCGGTGGTTTCGGTTCCGGGGCCATAGCCGAGGAGTAACCGCTTTTCGTGTGCCTGGGTGATCCGGCGGATGAACCAGTCGAAATCGAGTTCCGCCGCCCCGAATTCAAACACGCGCACCGCGATGGAGGATTTTTTGGAATAGGTGCCGGTGCCGAGAATTTTGCCGTTGGGATCGGCCACCTGCACCAGCGACCCATGTTCAAGATTTGGAGGGAGCTTTTCAATGGCGCCGGAAAAGAGCCAGGGGTGATGGAACGCCACGCTGGCAACGCGATCGGACTTGAGGGTGATAAGAGGGGTGGACATCGGATTGGAGATTAATAATTAAACTTCATGGAAGCGGGCATTGGCTCCCGGGCGGAAAAAGATCATGAAAATACACCAGCCTAAAAACGTGAGGGCGCCGGCCGTGAGGATGGGCAACCGGACATCAATCGCCGCGATGAAGCCGGCCAAAATAGGCGGGAAAATATGCCCCACCGACTGGATGGACTGGTAAATCCCCATGACTTCGCCCTGGGATTTGGCATCGGCCAGGTTGGAAATAACGGTGGTGGCGTTGGGATGCGTGAGCCCCTGGCCAAGCGCGATGAGCGGGATTACCGCGTAAATGAACTGGGCGCGGGAAGGAAGAAGCAAAAGCGGAACCGTGAGGGCCAGCCCGAGGATTGAGAAGGAAAGCACCTGAAAAGAGGCGAAACGCCGGGAAACCGGACGGACGACAATCCCCTGCACCAGCGCCACCGACAATCCGATGATGGCGAAGGTGAAGCCGATGCCGGACTGGGTGAATCCGAATTTTTCAATCAGATACACGGGGAAAAACTGGGTGAAAAAAGTGAATCCGAGATTGGTAAAAAGCACCACCGTGAACATCACACGCAGGTTGACCATTTTAAACGCCCGATTCAAATTGCGGAATCCGGTCCACGGGCTTAAAGGGGTTTTAAGGGGATGCAAAAGGGTTTCCCGGAAGCGCGTAAGGATGAGGAGCACGTTCAGGAAAGCGAGCCCGAAGGCGAACCAAAAAGGCGTGTCGAAGCTGAACCAGGAAACGAGTTGGGGGTCGGAAAGAACTCCGCCCAAAAAGGGGCCGATGATGAACCCCAGCCCAAAGGCCATGCCGACCAACCCGAAGTTACGGGTTTTTGATTTTTCATCGCTCATGTCCGCGATGGAGGAATTGGCGACGGAGATGTTGCCGCCGGTGAACCCGTCCAGCATACGGCTGAAGAAAAGCAACGGCAGGTTTCCCCATAAAATCCCCAGGGCGAAGAAAAAATACCCCGCCATGGTGCCCAGGAGTGAGAGAAGCAGGATGGGCTTGCGGCCATGATGGTCTGCCAACGCTCCCAAAAGCGGCGCGCCAAAAAACTGCGCCAGGGGGTAAATGGCGATAAGAAAACCCAACAGGATCGTGCGGCTTTCCACATTCCAATGGAGCGCATCGGAGAGCGGAGACGGGTTTAAAAGCAGCGGCGCCAAAATGGGAATCACGATCCCCACGCCGACCAGGTCCAAAAAGACGATGAGGAACAGGATGACCAGATTGGACGGTTGGGAGGTTTTAGATTGAATCATAGGTTGGCTTTTATGCTCTCCGCGGCCAGAGCCCCGGCCACGGCGGCGATTTCTTCCTGCGTGGCGGCGCGGACGGCAGAGGCGGAGCCAAAGTGCATGAGGAGGCGACGCTTGATTTTGGGCCCCACGCCCGGGATATCGTCGATGGCGGATTGGGTCATTTTTTTATCCCGCGAGCCACGATTGGCCGTGATGGCAAAACGATGCGCCTCATCCCGCAGGCGCTGGAGCAGGTACGAGGCTTCGGAAGCGGGCTTTAAGTCTATCGGATCGGACTGCCCCGGCACAAACACTTCCTCTTTTTCTTTCGCCAGCGAAATCACGGGAATCGCGAGCCCCTTGGCCCCGAGTACCTTCACCGCCACCCCCAGCTGGCCTTTGCCGCCGTCGATCATGATGAGGTCGGGCCGGGCTTCAAACGAAAGGTCGCGTTTCTTTTTTTGGTAGGCCATGTAAACAATGACTAAATTTTTGTGAGTGGATTTTTTGCGAGCCCGTTCTATTTTTTCTAAAAGGGCCTTGGGAGCCTGATGAAGCTGTTCAAAACCGATCCTGAAGTAATGATCTTCCATGCCCTTGATCGTGTCCAAATACACCCGCTTGTTTTTAGATTGCTCAATCAACTTTTTAATCAAAAAATGACTCAATTTTTTGCCGCGTTCCTCCGGAACGATCCAGACGGAACTGATGTCATCCACCGTTGTTTCAAAAGAGCGCAATCGTCCAAATCCGATCACCTTTTTTCCTTTTTCAATTACCTGAAATTGTTTGAAATTCAAATCTTCATCATTGACCTGTTCTTTTTTGCAGGTTTTTTCGATGAACTCAAAATCACCTTTTTTGGCTTTCCGGATTTTATAACCTTCCGGCAACTCCGGCGGCAGGTAATTCAGGCGCCGGGTCAGGACTTCCTCCAGGCTCGCGTAATCGTCGTTTTTGGCGGCAGTACTGCGCAAACGGAATTGGCGGTAATCCGCTTTGGCAGCCAAACCGTTTTTGGCCACCACCATGCTCCCGATGGTTTCCGTGCCCCCCAAGTGCGAGATGTCGTAGCCCTCGAGCCGCTTGGGCGTGGCCGGAAGTTTGAGGACTTTTTGGAGCTCGGCGAGCGCGAGCTCGGCTTTGCGTTCCGCCGATTCCCAGGCGACGCGGCTCGCCGTGGCAAAAGCGCGGGCGTTTTGGAGCGCCAGCATGATCAGATCGTCTTTATAACCCGCCAGCGGACGAACCAAATGAACCGCGTGGTCGGTGTAATGGCGGATGTACCCCTCGATGGCTTTTAAATCCTGAACGTCCACGGAGATAAAGATTTCTTTGGGAATGTCGGCCGCCAGGGCGTAATACTCGCGCAAAAAGGCTTCCATCACCTCTGCCGCCGATTCCTCGCCCTGGGAAATAAAGCGCTCCTGCGCGATGAGTTTGCCGGCGCGGATCTGGAACAGGACGAAATAGTTTTTGCCTAAATCATCCGCGAACCCGATCACATCGCGGTCGGGCATGGCGGTGTCGGTGATGAGCTGTTTCTGCGCCGCCCGTTCGATGGCGGAAACCTGATCGCGGAGCGCCCCAGCCCGTTCAAATTTTTTCTCCGCGGCCAGTTCCATCATCTGCTTCCGCAAAGCCTCGAGCGCGGGTTTAAAATTCCCGGCCAAAAAATCCACCGCCGCGCTGATTTGCCCCCGGTACTCCCCGGGAGTCACCATGCCCGCGCAGGGCCCCGTGCAGCGTTTGATGTGGAAATCCAGGCACGGGCGCTTGGCCGGCGCATGGCCGATCCGGACGGCCGCCTTGGCTCCCGGGAGCGGCGTTCCCTGAGGATCGAGCCGGATGCCCCGCACACTGCAGAGCTTAAAAATCTTTTTCACCGAATCCATGAGCTCCCGGACATCCGCACCGCTGGTTTTGGGGCCAAAGTACCGGGAACCGTCTTTGGCGATCTTGCGCACCGTGGTGACCTCGGGGTAATCGTCTTTAACCGTCACTTTGATGTACTGGAATGTTTTGTCATCCCGCAGGCACACGTTGTAACGGGGCTGGAGTTCTTTGATGAGATTGTCCTCGAGGATCAGCGATTCGACTTCGTTGTTGGTTTCAATCCATTCGACGCTTTCGGCATGCTCCAGCATTTTTTGGATGCGTGCGGATTGGTCAGTCGCTTTTTGAACATAGGACTTCAGCCGGTTCCGCAAATTTTTGGCCTTGCCCACGTACAGCGGCTCCCCTTTTTCATTCAAAAATTTGTAAACCCCCGGCCCCGTGGGCGATGCGGCGATGAGTTTGGCAAGGACTTTGGGCATGATTGGATTATATCTCAATGTCATTCCGAGCCGAAGGCGAAGAATCTCCCCTGTTACAAATCATTAAAGGGATTCTTCGCTAGCGCTCAGAATGACATGCATACCGAAAAAATACGGGAATCAAATACTCAAATCACAAATATCAAATCGGCCAGGACTGCAGAGAGAGCGAAGCGCCGAGAGGCGGATCGGCAAAGCCCGGGTGATTGCCGTCGACGCCCGCGCCATCCAGCCCGGCACTGCCGACGCCCACCAGGCCACCAAGCGAGGAACGGACAGGTGTACGGCTATAAACATCCGGGAAAGACCACTGATTGACATGGTCTCTATTCACCGCGATGATATCCAATAATTCCGAAGGAATAGGGCGGGCAACCCGGCTAATGCCAAAGCCTTCAATGGCTTCGGAAGCTTTTGGCCAGTCACGGTCACTTTTCATCAAAGTCCGGGTACCGGCTTTTCTGGCTTCAAATTCCCTGATCGCATCCTCGTAAACCTTCGGCATGGATGTGCCCTGGAAGAGGCGGGTAAGTTCAGCGATGAGAAGCTCTGTCTGCCGAAGGTCATCTTCGCTCGTGGTACCCGCAACAATATCCGGAAATACCACGCGCCAGCCCTGGCGGGGAGTTCCTTTTGTAAAAAATGGTTCCCTTGCCTTCCAGCCGCCTTCATCGAGCAAAAGCTTGCCGTTGCCTTCCCTGGCCCACCGTTCGGCAACCAGCCTGTGCATGGCCAGCATATTTAAAGGTTTGTTGTCGGGGGCTTTGTCAGCATGGAGCCTCAGCTGACCACCGGCGGTTTTGCATTTTTCCAAAAAAGCTGCCGGAAAAGTGATGGGCGGAACCTGGTCGGCGGGCGTTTCGATGCCATAAGTCAGGCGGCTGGCTTCCGCGCCAAAAAACCCGCCTTGGCTGAAAATTTCACCGGCTTCGCCAGAACGCCGCGCTTCCGCGGAAAGGAGGGCAAGATTGGGGGCCTGTTGCGAGCCTTGTGGATCGTTGGGTGCGCCGGAACCGGCAAGGGTTTTTTTCTCGCGCTCACGGCTGCCCTCAGCTAAAGTCGTTAATCCTGCACGCAAAGTGTCATGAATTCCTTCCCGTTTCAAAAGTTCACGGGCTAAAACAGGGGTTTCAACACTTCCAAGATCGGGGGTAGAGGGCATAAAAAAGTTTTTAGAGGAGAGCAAAATATCATGGCAATCATGATCTGTCAATAAAAATTTCCTTGACGAGTGAACGTATATTTACTATACTGCGGGTATTATTTAAGTAACTCAAAAGAATTTATGGAAACAGCTAAAATAGCCCTTTTCAAGGGTAAAACCATACGCAGAGCTATTCATAATAATGAGTGGTGGTTTTCGGTGGTTGACGTGGTGAGCGCGCTAACTGAAAGTGAAAACCCCAATGATTATTGGTATAAAATGAAAATCCGGGTGAAAACGGAAGATGGTTTTGAACTATCGACAATTTGTCGAAGGTTGAAATTAGAGGCGCCCGATGGAAAAATGCGCGAAACCGACTGCGCCAATACCGAAGGTATTTTCCGCATCATCCAGTCCATCCCCTCGCCCAAAGCGGAGCCTTTTAAGCGCTGGCTGGCCAAGGTGGGTTATGAAAGAATTCAGGAAATTGAAGATCCTGAATTAGCGACCAAGCGGACACGGGCGCTCTACAAGGCTAAAGGATATTCAGATGCCTGGATTGAAAAACGGATGCGTGGTATCGCCATCCGGGAAGAATTGACAGACGAATGGCAAAATCGGGGCGCTACAGAGCAAAAGGATTATGCCATTCTCACCGCTGAAATTTCAAAGGCGACTTTCGGCGTCACGCCCGGCGAATACAAAAAACTCAAAGGACTGGAACGCGAAAACCTGCGGGATCATATGAATGATCTTGAACTGATCTTCAACATGCTGGCCGAGGCATCTACCACGGAAATTCACCGGAACGAGGACTCGCAGGGGCTACCAAAATTACAAGAAGACGCCAAAGCCGGTGGCGATATTGCCGGAGGCGCCCGGAAGCAATTGGAAAAAAAGCTAAGGCGTCCTATAGTCTCCAAGGCCAATTACCTCAAAAAACCCCAGAATAAAAAGCTTTTATGATCCGTGATTCCCTCCTAAAAACCATCGCCTTCTTCGATCTTTTTGATTTTCCGCTCACCGCGGAGGAAATCAAGGCGCATTTGATGCAATACGACCTGCCCGTGCATATTAAAGAAGTGAAAGGGGTGCTCGGGGAACTGGTGGCGGAAGGGGCGCTCGAAACCATCAAGGATTACACCGTCCTCAAGGGGCGAACCGCCCTGCCGGAAACACGAAAGGCCCGCAAATTCATCGCCGAGAAGTTCTGGAACCGCGTGAAGTTTTACAGCCATCACCTCCAGCATGTGCCTTTCGTCCGGATGGTCGCCGTGTGCAACAACCTGGCGTACGACAACGTGGAGGAATCGTCGGACATCGACCTTTTTGTGGTCACGGAACCCGGGCATCTGTGGACGGCGCGGTTCTGCCTGACCGTGCTTCTCCACTTTTTCGGCGTCCGGCGCCACGCGGATAAGGTAGCGGGCCGCTTTTGCCTGAGTTTTTTTGTGACCACGGAAAAATTGGACATGGGCGGGCTCCAGCTTTCGCCCGAGGATCCGTATTTGGCATACTGGACGCAAACGCTGGCGCCCATTTACGGAGAAGCCGTATACGAAGAATTTAAGAAGGTGAACTCCGACTGGCTCCGCGAGCGCTACGGCCTCACCTTCCCTGAAAGTTCCCGGCGCCACCTATACGATTTTAAACCCAGCCCCCTCAAACGGTTTTTGGAATGGATTCTGGGGCTCTGGTTCGAAAACTGGCTGAAAAAAACCCTCAAAAAAAAGACCCTGGAATCCCAAACCGCTCTCGGCCCCAACGCCGGGGTCATTGTGACCGATAACATGCTAAAGTTCCACAACCACGACCGGCGGAAGGAATATTATGAGCAGTGGAGAAAAAAGGTTGATTTTTTAATCCAAAAAGCTTAGATTGAGTTCTAAATTTATTATTAACTCATTCAATTATGTCCTCCGAAGTATTTACCGTTAAAGTCGAAACAGCTCAACAGGGTGGCGATGGGGTAGACCGTCGTTTTTCCGGAGCTCTTTTTAAAGCCGTAAGAAATGCGGGTCATGAGATCCGATTACAACGAAGTCCCGATCACAACACTCTGTTTTTTACCGGAAATGCGAATGCCGTTCAAGCCGTGAGAGATGCCGTGACAGCGCTCAATGGAAAACCGGACATGGTTAAAGCAGTAAGAGGCCTTCTTGAAGCCATAACCGCTGAAGCTCCTCCTCAAAGAACAGAGACTGGCGAAAATGCCCGGGCTACCGCTCAAATACCTTCAAGCGCCCCCTCCACCGTCTCGTGATACGGAATGATGCTGGTCAGGCCGATCAGGTTGATCACGTCCATCACAGCTTCCTGAGCCTGGACGAGCATAAGTTTGCGATGGTCTTTGGCCAAATGCGTGTGCACGGAAACCAGGTAGCCGATGCCTTTGCTGTTGATGAACTTGAGATCGTGCAGGTCAAAAATGAGCGTGGTGACCGACGGGTTATCTAAAAGGGGCGCCAATTTAACCCGGGCCTGTTCGATGTTGGTTTCGTCCATTTCACCCGCAAAAGAAGCCACTTTGACTTCAGGCTTTGATCCATCAGTTACGTTTACAACAAGTTCAGAGGGCATGGGGTTTTGTGTTAGTTTCGTTGAGCTTATTGTAATGAGCTCTTGAAAAACCGCAAGGGATTAAGTTACACTGCCCTTAATGAAAAAACGCGTACTCACGGGCATTCAACCGTCGGGAAAACTTCACATCGGGAATTATTTTGGGACGATCAGGCGAATGATCGATTACCAGCAATCCAGCGAGCTCTTTTTAAGCATTGTGAATTTGCATTCCATGACCACCGTGACGGATGGAAAAAGCCTTAAAAAAATGACCCTTGATGCCGCGGCGGACATGCTGGCTCTGGGAATTGATCCGGATAAAAGTTATTTTTGGGTTCAATCCGATGTTCCGGAGGTCACGGAGCTCGCCTGGGCACTTTCGTGCGTCACTCCTATGGGTATGCTGGAGCGGGCGCATGCCTACAAAGACAAAACCGCGAAAGGGCTTCATCCGAATGTGGGGCTTTTCAATTATCCGGTGCTGATGATGGCAGATATTCTGATCAACCAGACGAATGTAGTGCCCGTGGGTAAAGATCAAACTCAGCACATGGAAATGGCGCGGGACATCGCAAACAAGTTCAACAACCAATATGGCGACGTGTTCACCGTGCCGGAAGCCGAGATCCCCGAGGCAATTGCCGTGATTCCCGGGACCGACGGACAGAAGATGAGTAAATCGTACGGTAATACCATCCCTATTTTTGCTTCGGATGCGGAATGGAAAAAGGCGGTGATGGGTATTGTGACGGACAGCAAGGGGGTCGAAGATAAAAAGGATCCGGAGAAGTGTACCGTGTTCGCGCTTTATAAGCTCATGGCCACGGCCCATGAACAAAAGGCATTGGCCGATCGTTATAAAAAGGGGGGTCTCGGTTACGGAGAAGCCAAAGCCATGCTGCTCGCAAAACTCATCGAGACGTTCGGCCCCCTGCGGGATAAGCGAAAACATTACGCCGATCACCCCAGCGATGTGGAAGCGATTTTGGCCAAAGGCGCCGAAAAAGTGCGAAAAATATCGCTCGAGACCATGGAAAAAGTCCGAAAAGCGACCGGACTGCGCTATTAGAAATTGAATTTGATTTTTTAATTCGAATCGTGTTTAAATGGGTTATGCCAAAGACTATTTTTGTTACCGGTGGAGTGTGTTCTTCCCTGGGGAAAGGGATCACCGCCGCCTCCATCGGCAATTTGCTGAAGGCGTGCGGGCTTAAAGTGTTCATGCAAAAACTTGATCCGTATTTAAACGTGGATCCCGGGACCATGAGCCCGTTCCAGCATGGGGAAGTGTTTGTGACCGACGATGGCGCGGAAACCGATTTGGATTTGGGCCATTACGAGCGCTTCATCGACGAACCGCTCTCCCGGCTTTCCAGCACTTCCACGGGGCAAATCTACCAGCGGGTGCTGGAACAGGAACGCAAGGGGGATTTTTTGGGTGGCACCATTCAGATCGTTCCCCACATCACCAATGAAATCAAACGCCGCATCCGCGACGCGGCCAAGGCGAGCCTTTGCGACGTGATGATCTGTGAAATCGGCGGCACCGTGGGCGACATTGAAGGCCAGCCCTTTTTGGAAGCCATGCGTCAGCTGCGGTACGAGGAAGGGCGCGAGAACATCCTCTTTGTGCATGTGACGTTACTCCCCTATCTCAAATCCTCGGGGGAACTTAAAACCAAACCTTCCCAGCTTTCAGTCCGTTCGCTTCAGAGCATGGGGATTCAGCCGGACGTGATTGTGGCCCGGGCGGATGAAAAAATCGAACGCAAGCATTTGCTTAAAATCTCCCAATTCTGCGATGTGGATGAAGCGGCGGTGATCCCCGCGCCCACGGTGAAATCGATTTACGAAGTGCCGCTGAACTTCCATAAATACAAGCTCGAAGAAACTCTGTTTAAAAAACTCAATCTCAAGGTTCGAAAATCGGATCTTCGCGAATGGCAGACGGTGGTGAGACGTATCCATAATTCTAAAAAGGAACTGCTGATTGGCCTGGCGGGCAAATACAATGAACTGGATGACGCGTATCTTTCGGTGATCGAATCCATCAAATCCGCCGGGTTTTTCCACAATCGCAAAGCGAAGATCGTGTGGATCGACGCTGAGAAAATTGAGGCCAAAGACAAACGCGAATGGAAAAAATTGCATCAGGTGGCGGGCGTGGTGGTGCCCGGGGGTTTTGGAGTGCGGGGCACCGAAGGCAAAATCCTGGTGGCTCAGTATTGCCGCGAAAAAAAGGTCCCTTATTTGGGGCTTTGCTTGGGGGCTCAGCTGATGACCATTGAATTCGCCCGGAATGTGCTGGGGCTCAAAGACGCGACTTCAGAAGAATTTTCACCAAAAGCCCAACATCAGGTGGTGCATTTTTTACCCGGACAAACGGAGGCACGGGCCAAAGGCGGAACGCTCCGGCTCGGATCCTGGCCCTGTAAAATCCTCAAGGGAACCCACGCATACAAAGCCTATCAAAAAACATCCATCGACGAACGCCATCGGCACCGCTATGAATTCAACAATGTGTACAAAAAGGATCTGGAAAACAGCGGCCTCATTTTCTCCGGCATCTCCCCCGACCGGGAACTCATGGAAATCGTGGAAGTGAAAGATCACCCTTTCATGGTGGGCTCGCAGTTCCATCCCGAATTCAAATCCCGGCCGAATCGTCCCCATCCGCTCTTCCGGGAATTCGTGAAGGCCGCGTTGTGATATAATCCAGGCGCATGAGGAACGCTCCCTATTACGGCGAAGCTCCTGAAGCCCTTAAACCGGGCGTGGGGGCGCTTTTTGTGGATTTGGATGAAACCCTGTTCCGGGGAACGGTGACCGCCATGAGCGACGGAGCATTGGCCGAGGCGGAAATGAATCCGGTGGTGGCGGCTAAAATCCGGGAGGCGCAAGCGCTTGGCATCCCCGTAGTGATGTGTACCCGGAATGATGATCGCCTCATCGAACGATTCTTCCAAGCACATCCGGAGGCCCGGGCGCTTTTCACGGATACGCTCCCCTGCCCCACGGGGCTTAAAAGCGACCGGATAAAGCAATGGCTCCGGGAGCATGGGCTCACGGAGGAACAGGCCGCTTTTTTGGATGACAATGCGGGCGAACGCCGGGATGTCGAACAAAATGTGGAAGGATCCCAAACCGCCGATCCGGCGGAAACCCATCGGGTTAACCTCCGGAAGACGAGAGGGCAGGTGGTGAGTTTATTCAGGCGACGACACCCCTCTGTAATGGAGACCGACCAGGTAGCACTCGCCGCTTGATTTGCGCACAGCGGGCGGGCGGAAGCGGCGAAGGGTTCGAAAGAGTTCTTTCATGGGCTTGATGAGCACCCCCTCATTCACGCCCGGAAGGAGTTTTAAAAGCAGGTGCCCACCTGAGCCTAAATGCTTTTGGGCGATCCGGATAGCGCAAAGGTTCAGTTCCTCGGAACGGCCGCCATCCAAAAACCGGATGCCGCTGGTATTCGGCGCCATGTCGGAGGTGATCACGTTAAACCGGCTCACGCGCAGGACCGCGAGCTTTTTTTCAAAATCCGCTTCGTCCATCACGTTGGCGATCAGGGTGAAAATATTTTTTTTCTTGAAGGGTTTGATCGGGATCAGGTCGACGCCCACGGCCAACCCATTCGGCCCGATAATCCCACCGATGTATTGCAAAAAACTGCCGGGAGCGGCGCCCAAATCCAGCACGCGGTCGCCGGGTTTCAGCAACTGAAATCGCTCCTGAATGGCTTCGAGCTTGTACACGCTCCGGGCGCGGTAACCCGCCTGCTTGGCTTTGTGGAAGTAAATATCTTTGGATTCGTATTTCATAGGGGTCGTTTAGCCGGCATGCCGTCATGGCGGGGATAATGGGCCGGCGTTTGGAATTTTTTGGTAAAAACCAGGCACACCCGTTCGCCCATGCCCTCGGGCAGGGAGTAGAGTTTGATTTGCGGAGGGTCGGCCTGGAGCGACGCCAGGGCCGTGCGCGACTGGATGACCTCGTTGATGTATTCGGGGCCTTTGTAGGCCACAAAACGCCCGTTCAGGTGTACAAATGGCATCGCGAGCTCAAGGAGCACCCGAAGCGGCGCCACCGCGCGGGAAAGCACGCGGTCAAAGTCCTCCCGGAGTGTCGGGTTGTGGGCCAGCTCCTCCGCGCGGCCATTCAGGGTGCGGACATTTTTGAGCCCCAGCTCCCGGACAAAATCATTCACCGCCTCGATTTTTTTTGCGGTGGCGTCGAGCAGGGTGAATTGGACTTCGGGGAACACGATGGCCAGGGGAATTCCGGGCAAACCGCCGCCCGTGCCCAAATCAAGTACTTTCATCCCCGGTTTCAGTTCCAAATACCGCACGGCCGCCAGCGAATCCAGGATGTGCTTGATGCGCAGGGTGTCCCGATCCACCGGGCCGAGCAAATTCAGAGCCTGATTGCGCTCGAGCAGTAAATCCATAAAATGCTCCAGCGTCTCGCAGAGCGGATCGGCGAGACTCAGGGGAATGGCGTTGGCCAGTTGCTGAAGCTGAAGGATGCTCATTTTTTAATGGCCTGAACCTCGTCAGGGGTTAGGCATCGCCATTGGCCCACGGGAAGGTCCAGGTGAAGCGATTTGATGCGAATGCGCTTGAGCGCGCGGACGGGGTAACCGACTTTTTCGCAAATGCGGCGGATCTGGCGATTTTTGCCCTCACGCAGGGTGATTTGGATGACGTCACGGGCGATTCGCCGGACACGGGTGGGCAGGGTCGTTTCGCCCCACAATTTGACTCCCGCTTCCAGTTTACGGATCGCCTCGGGAGTGATGGCCCCCTGCAATTTCACCTCATATTCTTTCTCACATTCAGACGAAGGGTGCGTGAGCGCGAAGGTGAGCGTTCCGTCATTCGTCAAAAGCAGCAGACCCGTACTGTCTTTGTCCAGGCGTCCCACGGGGTAAACGCGTTCTTTGATTTTCACCAAATCGTTGGCCACGTAGGGGTCAATTTGCGTGGCTCTGGCCGAGCACACGTACCCCAAAGGCTTGTGGAGCGCGATGTAAATGAGTTTTTCCCGGGCCTGATGAACCTTTTGGCTCACCTCCACTTTGTCTTTCGCGGGATCCACTTTGACTCCCAGTTCGGTGACCACCCGGCCGTTGATCTTCACTTCCCCATCGGAAATCAGCCGGTCGGCCTCCCGGCGCGACGCCAGCCCGAGCTGAGCGATGTGTTTATTGAGTCGGACGAGCGGCATCGGGAGCGGGGTCATGGGGTCCGTACGAAGGCTGGAGTGTTTGAGGATTGGGCGGCGAGGTCGGCATTTTGATGTCGATTTGGGGCCGCCTTTGGCACGCCGTCAGGAGCATGGAAGAGGCGGTGAGTGCTAAAATAAGAGAAAAAAAACGTTTCATCGGTGAATTTTAATACAACCCTGTTCTTCTTTCCAGACCGACCCCTCGCTGCAGCGGCAGGTGTTGGCGGGAATGTACTCGCAATCCTTCGCCTCGCTCTGCACGCAGGAGACGACATACGTCCCGGCCGTGCTCTTGCACAATTCCTGCGCGGCGACAGTGACGTTTTTTTCGAGCGCATTGGGGCTCACCCAGCGGGATTTCGACCCTTCCGAAACCCACACCCAGGTGGCAGGGGTGCCGATTTTCTTTTCTCCGACGCCTCCGGTGTACCAGCCGCGCTTGATGTCGTCGTAGGTAATGGTGGGCTGAGCCACCCGTTTTTCGATCTCTTGCAGAAGCGCTTTGGTTTCTTCTTCTTTGCGAGTCCCCGGATCCAAAACGCTGGCTTTCAAATCGGCCGCGTCCTGGATCCGGGGTTTCCTGGCTTGACTCGTTTCCTCCTGGGGGATGGGTTGACGGATATTTTTTCCAGGCGCGCATGCCACGAGGACAGCGGCGAAAACCACCATGAGTAAAACGAATTTTTTCATCACAAATTAATTGCCGGCAGGCGCATCACTGGGAGCCGCAGGAGCGGTGTCAGGGGCAACCACACCGGAATCAGCAGCAGGAGCTACGGGAGCAGGCGTGGTGACATCCGGAGCCGCAGGGGCTGTCGTGGTTGTGGCCGATCCCGTGGCGGGAGTCCCTCCAGAAAGATCCTGTGTGCAGGCGCTCAAGGCGAGTAAGGTGATAAAACCAACAGAAAACGCGAGTGCTTTTCGCATAAATTTAGGATATTAAAAATTAAATGCAAGCTTGATTGTACAACGGCTTTGCAAAGAAGCCAAACTTTTTTTCGAAGTGGACAAATTTATTGGGAATATGCTATACTGATTCTGGTGTTTGGAGGGCCTTGGCCCTGTCACGGCTATCCAAGCTGTAACCAATCACCACTAAAGAATACCGCTAGGCGGTGTTTTTTAGTTTAATCGTGTTCCGGATTTCCGCTATGTAAAATCCGCCTGCTTGTGCTTTTGTCTATTCCCCAAAATGGAATCACGCTCCAAAAATGCTTTTCTCCTCCCATAACTTCTTTTACGATCACCTTGATGCGGATAGAGTCCAAAACGGCTATAAATTCATAATACGAAACCTCTTTCATCACCCGTTCCCACCGGCTGTTTGTTTTCTGCTCTTCAAAACGCTTTACTAACCATATGCCCTGCACTGTTTTTGATAATCGAAGAACTTCCGGCGCGTAATGAATGAGTTTTAACCGGCTATACTGGTCTTTATGCGGACGCGCCTGGCTATCTGATTTGAACTTTAAATGCCGTAATCCTTTCGCATTAAACGCTATATCGCCCCCAAAGTAAGGACAGCGCACTTTATCAACAGTGGCGTAAAATTGTTCGGCTTCAATCCGTACCTTCTCAAAATCCGCTTCGTCTTTGAAATTGAATTTGCCCATAGGATTAGAAAAAATGTGTGGCTGAGATCGAGATCGAATCTATGAATGCCCCGCCAAGGCGGGGTGCCTTACCACTTGGCTATTTTAATCAGTTATCGGTTATTCATTGCTTTCCCTGGGAAAAGTATCCACAGCCCAAGATCCATTTTTCAGCTCAGCATTGATTCTGTTTTTCCATTTTCTACCGTCCATATCATGGTATTCAATAATAACTGAAGTATGAGCTTCTCCATTTCTCGGAAGTTCAATCCAATAAAAATTATTCTCAGCATTTGCATATGATGGAGGACGAACTTGCCCGCCAAGTTCGTGAATGTGTCCATTGAAGGTATATCGATCAAAATACACATGTCTGGTGCCCACATTTTGAATATGCAATACGGGAATTACTGATGTTATTTTACCTTCCGGATCAACAGTCTGTTTCACTCCAAGTGTTGCATATATTTCAACAGCATCCTGTATGTTACCTATTCGTTCGTTGATTTCATTTTGTCGGATTCCAATTCGCCACGCCAAAAAAGCCGCAAAAAGTGCAGCTATTGCAGTCACAACTGTTGCAATCATTTCAATCAGTTGAACGATATCTGGATTAGGCATAGCGACATCAATTTGTACCATACATCTTAAAGGTTATTGGCTGGGGAGGTAGGGATCGAACCTACGAATGGCGGCTCCAAAGGCCGCTGCCTTACCACTTGGCGACTCCCCAACGGGATAATATTTTTTTAAATTCGTTGCCTCCTTTTAGTTTTTTTAAATATTTTTCGACCTTCATAGCTTCAGCCCTTGTTTTATACTCTTGAGAGGCTATCAGGATGAAGGGGCTTCTATTGCGAGTAATTCCTACTCGACCCTGATTGTGCCTCAAGACTCTTTCTTTCAGATCTTGAGTCTGGCCGATGTACAATCGATCATCTACTTCGCTCTTCAGAATATAAACATAATGCATAATAATCCTTTTTTTAACCAATATTCAATTGAACCTATGAACCTACGAATGCCCCGCCAAGGCGGGGTGCCTTATCCGCCGTGGCGGACTACTCCCCAACAATGCCGTTTCAGTTTAACAAATCGCCCTTCAAAGTCAAAAACCCTTTATTTCGATTCCTCAATCAGCTTTGGTAGCTTCTGAATCACTTCTTCAAGCGCTTCCATTTCTTCCGCCGTCCACTTTCCCAAAACGTAATCTTCCAGGGCACCCGGGAAAGGTTTTTCGGGTTGGATGCCCAGGCGGATGCGAGTGAATTCGCCGCCCAGATGATCGATGATGGATTGCACGCCCTTGTGGCCGGCCGCGGAGCCGGAGGAGCGGACGCGCACGGTGCCTAGGGGTAAATCCGCTTCATCGTAAATCACGATAACCTCGGGTGACGGGATTTTGTAGAATTGGGCGATGGAAGCCACGGCCTGCCCGGATAGATTCATAAACGTTTGCGGCTTGGCCAGAATGACTTTTTCACCCGCGATTTCACCACTGGCAACCTCTGCCTTGTGCTTTTCGGAGAACTTGAACGGCTCCAACCCAAAATGCTCCCGCAGAAAATCCACGGCCATGAAGCCCGCGTTGTGGCGGGTATTTGCGTATTCTTTGCCGGGGTTGCCGAGGCCGACGAGGAGTTTCATGAGGGCATTATACTATTTTTCTAAATTCATGAATTCAAACACCCGTGCGCCGATCCGGATTTTGTCGCCTTCGCGGGCGCCCAGGCGGACGAGTTCACGGGTGGCGCCGATTTTGTGGAGCACGTCGAACACGCGCACGATGGCCCCCCGCTTGGCGGAGTCCGTCATCACGGCGATTTGTTCGATGCGGCGGCCGGAAACGCGGTACGCGTTGTCTTCTTTGGTCACCTCGTAATAGCGCGCGTCGGAAAGCTGTTCATGGGGGCGGAAAACCTTGGGCTCCGCTTTTTTGGGTTTGACGATTTTCTCTTTTTTCCGCATTTTCAGGATTTCATCCTTCAGGCGATACAGGAATTCCGGAATCCCCTTCCCCGCCACGGCGGAAATGAACAGGGGTTTTTTGCGGGCAAAAACTTTCTCGGCCACCTGGAGCTGGTCTTCGGAAGCCGAGTCGATTTTGCTGATGACCAGCATCTGGGCTTTCTTGGCTAGCGCGGGACTAAAAAGTTTGAGCTCCCCGTTGATCTTTTTGTATTCGCCCTTTAAATCCTCATGAGTGATGTCCACCAGGTGCACCAAAAATTTACAGCGCTCAATGTGGCGCAAAAACTCATGCCCCAGCCCCTTGCCCTCGCTGGCGCCTTCAATCAGCCCCGGGATGTCAGCCACCACAAAATCCGTATCGCCGACCTTCACCACGCCCAGGTTGGGGATGAGGGTCGTAAACGGATAATCCGCGATTTTGGGCCGGGCGTTCGAGATGCGGGAAATCAGGGTAGACTTGCCCACATTCGGATACCCGATGAACGCCACGTCCGCGATGAGCTTCAGCTCGAGCTTCAGCATTTTTTCCTCGCCCGGTTCCCCGAGTTCCGCAAAGTCAGGAGCCTGGCGGACGGAGGATTTAAAGTTCGCGTTCCCTTTGCCGCCGATGCCCCCGCGGGCCGCCACCATTTTTTCGCCGGGCCGGTTCAGATCGGCAATGAGTTCATTCGAGGCCGCGTCAACAATCAAGGTTCCCACCGGCACCAGAAGCGTTTGATCCTCCCCATGCCGGCCATACCGGTTTTGCCCGCTCCCGGGATCGCCGAAAGGCGCCTTAAAATGCTTTTTGCTCACATAATTCACGAGCGTGTTTATATTCGGATCGGCTTCAAAAACCACATTGCCGCCATCGCCGCCGTTGCCCCCATCGGGACCGCCGTACGGAACGTACTTTTCCCGCCGAAAGCTGGTGCACCCTTTGCCCCCGCTCCCGGCCGTGACTTTGATTTGGGCTTCATCGGCGAAATGCATGCGCTGATTATGGCGTATTGATAGTCTAATTGCAAAATTGATATAATGAATTCGTGATTGATTATTATGCAAAGCGGGCACGTGAGTATGAAAAAATTTATGAAAAACCGGAACGTCAGGATGATCTTGAGATGCTGAAAGCCCGGATCAGCCGCGCATTTCCCAAAAAAAATGTCCTAGAGGTGGCCTGCGGCACGGGCTATTGGACTCAGTTCGTGGCAAAGTCAGCCCAGTCGATTTTCGCCAGCGATTTCAATAAAGAGGTTTTAAAAATCGCATGTACAAAGCCGTTTGGAACTTGCGATGTTCAATTTGCCGAAGACGATGCTTATACTTTAGGTGAAGTCAAAAATAAATATGACGCTGGCTTCCATGCCTTTTGGTGGTCTCATATTCCGTTGCAAAAAATCAATCCGTTTCTAAAAACATTTCACTCAAAACTAACTGCTGGAGCGACCGTAATCATGATCGACAATCGGTTTGTCGAAAAGGGTAGCACACCAATTTCAAGACACGATGTAGACGAAAACACCTACCAAGTCCGAAAGCTCGCGAACGGTTCGGAGTACGAAGTCTTAAAAAACTTCCCTTCCTCCGCCGACATCGAAAAACACTTAAAAGGCTTTGCCTTAGAGATCAAGATAGAACTTTTGAAATACTATTGGGTGGCTGAATATAAGGTCAATTAATGCGGTTTACAAAGCAGTCAAAAAAAATTAAAATAAGGAAGGAAATAAAGTGAACCCTATGAAACGCACCCAACTTCTCACCACGGCCGATATCACGCGGGAGGAGGTCGATTTTTTGATAAACGAAGCTGAGAAAATGAGGAAAAAGGGCACCACCAATGATTTGAAGGGTAAAGTGGTGGCCACCTTGTTTTTTGAGCCTTCCACGCGCACGCGGCTCAGTTTTGAATCGGCCGCCCAACGGGTGGGAGCCAGTGTCATCAGCGTGGCGGATGCCAGCACAACCTCCACCAAAAAGGGAGAGACGCTGGCGGATACGATTCGGGTTTTTGATAAGCTCGCGGATCTGATTGTGATGAGACAATCCGTTCCCGGAGCCACGGCCGAAGCCGCGAAATTCACCAACAAGCCGATCATCAATGGCGGCGATGGGGCCAACCAGCACCCCTCACAGGCGTTACTCGACATGCTGACCATGCATCGGGAATGCGGCAAAATCGACGGGCTCACCATCGGCTTTGTGGGAGATCTTAAATTCAGCCGCACCACCCATTCGCTTCTTTATTTGCTCTGCCAATACAAAGTCCAAATCGTTTTCATTACGCCGGACGCGCTGAAAATTCCTTCCGAATACCTGGATCTCCTGAAAAAACATGGGGTTCCATATACCGAGGAAAAGGATTTAGAGAAACACATCCCTTCGCTCGACGTGCTTTACATGACACGGGTTCAGCAGGAAAGATTCGCGGATCCGGCCGAGTACGCCAAGCTCAAGGGCTGTTACGTCCTGAATGCCGCCATGGTGAAAAAAGGGAAGCCGAGTTTGCGGGTGATGCATCCCCTGCCCCGCGTGGACGAAATCACGACGGACGTGGACGATTTGCCCCAAGCCGCGTACTTCCGACAGGTGGAAAACGGGCTTTACATGCGGATGGCGCTCCTTAAATACCTTATGTCTTAATGTCATTCTGAGGAGTTCAGCGACGAAGAATCTCCCCAAATGACCAGTGATGAGATAGCTTGTAACGAGGGAGATTCTTCGCTACGCTCAGAATGACACGAGTATGAAAAAACTTCTCATCAAAAACGGCCGCGTCATCGATCCAGCAAGCGCTGTGGACGAGGTGGCCGATATTTTCGTGATCGACGGGAAAATCGTCGAGGTCGGCGCTTTTGAAGCGATCGAATCCGCCAGAGGCGGAGTGGAAGTGATCGATGCCACGGGAAAACTCGTGATCCCGGGCGTGATTGATTTGCATGTGCATTTGCGGGACATGGAGCAGGCCGATAAGGAAACTATTTCGAGTGGTACGGCCGCCGCGCTGGCGGGAGGGGTGACGACGGTTTTGGCCATGCCCAACACCGTGCCGCGGCTGGATGGGGCGGAGGCGATCAGGCGCTATCAAAAACTCATCGCCCGGGACGCTAAATGCCACGTAATGGTCGCGGGAGCGATCAGCCGGAATTGTGAGGGAAAAACCCTG
>Ga0209515_10001173_pt1 | contig 45122 bp, 39 predicted proteins | sample Subgroupgradi54m_FD_187454 | JGI IMG/M metagenome (GOLD analysis project Ga0209515, IMG submission 187454) | Subsurface groundwater microbial communities from S. Glens Falls, New York, USA - GMW60B uncontaminated upgradient, 5.4 m (SPAdes)... ... | reverse complement strand
CGCGTGCAAGCCAATGGAACGGACCTGGCCGCGAGAGCGGTATTCGCAAACGGGTAGATCCCACAATCAGAGATAGCGGGATGGTTGCGGCTTAGTGATCCGCTCATCCTGGGTCTGTCCCAAGGGGATCCTAAGTTTATCAAAGGATCGAAGGGGTGGTTGTTCGCGCGCTCAGCATGGACGCAGGGGACAGATACCCCATCGTCCCAAGCCATCTGTTGTAAGCTCTCTTGCACATGGACGCTGGCCTCGACCGCAGGGAGGGCGGCCATAGGACCTATCGGTCGAGGAACACGGTCGCCATGAACGTATTCGAGGATGGTATTGGCATGACGTATGCCTAACTGAATTCAGTAAGAGCATTGGTATTACTTATGCGCTCCTCAGTAGTTATTCCCGTTGCCGTCTGCTGGGTGACGCTTGCGGGGTTGGGTGTTTCGAACCTCTCTGCTGGAGTGGCCTCCATCCCTCAGGAAAGCCCCGGAACGTCAGCAAAGGCGGGGCAGGGGACCGCCGGCGAACCAAAACAGATTCAGCTTTCGCCGACAGAAGAGCCCCCACAGCTCTCGCCCGAGGAGCGCCAGCGTTTGGAACAAGCTATAGAGGGAACCCACCTCCCAGGACCGAAGCCGTCCAAGGGACCTGCTGTCCCGCCGGATCCTGGCCCACACCTTGTCCCCCCAATCCCCCCACAGACCCTACCACAGCTCGACGAAAGGGAAAACGGAGGGAACTGAAGGAGGGAGAGAGCGATGGAGCGCAGAAGGCTCAATTCAACGCCCAGGCCTGCGGCATTGGTCTTGCTCATTGTGCTCTTCGGCCTTCCCCAGGTGGGGTCAGCCGCCGAAAAGGCGGTCCTTCAAGCGACGCACCCCTTCCAGGAAGCGGTAGCCGAGTCGGTCAGTATTGGCAAGCCGTCACCGGCACAGGGCGACCTGTTGCCGGAGCCGCCCCAGCTCCCTCCAGAAGAACAGCAGCGCCTGGAGCAGGCCGTCGAGTGGACCCACCTTCCAGGGCCGAGACCTTCTCCTTCCAAAGATGCTGCCGCCATGTTTGATGTCGTTGGTCCTTCAGTTCCTGCGACGGGCGAGGCCGCATCACCTGTTGAAAGGGCGATGGATGCTGCTCCACTGGCCCCAGGCACGTTCACCTTTTTCCAGAGTGTCGATCTCGGGGGTGGTGCGCCCAGCGGCTATACCTCTGTGGTCGGCGAGCCCAGCGTTGGGAACAACGGCGCAGCGGTCTTCCAGACCGGGAACTGGTACGCTGCCTTGTCCACCAACAACGGGGCGACCTTCGGCTTCGTGAATCCGTTTACAACCTTTCCCTCCGTGAATGGCGGCTTCTGCTGTGACCAGTCGGTCCTGTACGACCAGAGCCGCGATCTGCTCTTCTGGCTCATGTTGTATCTCCCCGATGCCAACACGAACACGCTCCGGCTGGCCATTGCCAAGGGTGCGAGCGCGCTCGCCAGCGGGAGTTGGTACTACTACGATCTCACTCCCCAGATGGTGGGCCTGCCGACAGGCCGGTGGTTCGACTACCCCCAACTCGCGCTGAGCGGTAATTTCCTGTACGTGACCGCCAACGTCTTCACAATCGGCAGCAACGCCTGGACAAACAGCGTGATCATCCGACTTCCCCTGGATACCCTGTCCTCGCACACGTCCCTGACCGTCGATCACTATGTGACCAACGATCACTTTAACTTCACCGCCACGCAGGGGGCGACGACCAGGATCTACTGGGGCTCTCAGAGCCTGACGAGCTGGCAGATTCGGCTCTATCAATGGGACGAGAGCTCCCCGACCGTGTCCTGGACCGACGCGACGATCTCGCCGTATCCCATCTCGACGCCTTCGTGTCCTGGCCCAGACGGCAGGGATTGGTGCGGCCGTTCGGATGATCGGATCTTGGGGGCATGGGTGGCCAACGGAACCATCGGCTTTATGTGGAACGCCTCGCAAGGAAGTGGTTACCCGTACCCGCATGTCCGAGTAGCACGCTTTAGTGAGAGCACGAAAGCGGTGATCGATCAGCCCGTCCTCTGGGGCGCTAATGTCGCCTGGAGTTACCCAGCGGCTGGCGTCAACGCTCGCGGCCACATCGCCGGCCCGGTCTTTTCGGGAGGTGGGACCTCGTATCCGACCCTGAATGTGTTTATCTGGGATGACCTCTCGCCCAATCCTGTGACCTCGGGGTGGGAAACCTATGGCGTCATGACCAGCACGGGCGGGCCGAACGTGAACAAGTGGGGCGACTATCTGGCGTCGCGTCCGCACTCCCCCAATGGCAACACCTGGATCGGGACCGGCTACTCGCTCCAAGGGGGTGGCGCCAACTCCAATGCCCGACCCAGGTTCTTATGGTTCGGTCGGGAGCGTGACGGCCCAAGCCCCCCCGCCGGCGCCCCCTACGGCGCCACCTACAGCCCTGGGACGAGCCCGCCCCTGACCGTCAGCCAGACCACCACGGTCCCCATCACCATCACCAACACCGGGAGCCTCACCTGGGGGGCGAGCAGCGCCTTCCGCCTCGCCTACCACTGGTACAGCGCGACCGGTGGTCTCGTGATGTGGGATGGCCAGCGGACGCTCCTACCCCAGAGCGTGGGCCCCAGCCAGAACCTCGCCCTCACCGCCACCGTCCTCGCCCCGCCCACCGCCGGGACCTACACGCTGAAGTGGGACATGCTCCAGGAGGCCGTCACCTGGTTCTCGTGGCAGGGGGTGGCGACCGGGGACGTCGTAGTGGTGGTCCAGTAACACGAAAGCCTCCCGCATATCTCCGATTTGGATCTTCTCCGACTCCTCGAAAGTGAGTGTGATCACGTCTGACATGAAGGCGCTGTTGACGCCATGGGGTGGAGGTGTAGAAGCTTACAGGAGTTCCCGCGATCCGAAGTATTCTGTGCAATTTATATGGAGAATGTGTAGGATGTGACATCGGATTGGCAATCTGCGTGGTCCACTGGCAGTGCGGGTTTGCCCTTGGGATGCACAAGCTGTATTGATTACGCACGGAGATAAGTAGAGGTGCACTCTCACAATTCATCATGCGAGTCGGCCAATCCCTTATTGCTCTACTGGGTTTCGTGTGGGTGGAGATCCAGACCTCTGCTGCCTGGGGATCGTTCGCGTGCATGCCGGGCGGATCAGAGACCGACGTGAACCTTGCCCCCCTTTCGGACCGTATGCTAGGCTGACATCCCGTTACTCGACGGCGGATGGATGAGAGACTCTGGGCGGGCGCCGGGGCGCCAGAAAGGGATTGGGGGCCCAACCGGACTGTTCGCATGGTTTAAGGTGAGGAGTTGCATGAAGGTGACCGGATTCCTCGCTCTCCTGCCGGCAACACGAGGACGGCAGGAAGATCTGACCGGTAATTGAAGTTCGTCAAGATGAAACAGGAGACGGGTAAGCTCGGACAGGTCTCACCTGTGGAGCGGGATGGGTCTTCCAGGATAGGCTCGGTCCTTGGCATCGTACGAAGCCTGGGCATGTGGCGAGGCTGCATTTGGTCATCCCTGCTCGTCGTCTTATTGATGGTTCTCCTCGTCCCCTATTTCCGCGTCGCGCTGGCATTGTCACGGCGAGTCCTTCACCCATTTGTCGGGATTCCAATTTCAGCTCTCCCGGTTATCGGGGTGTCGTTCCTCGTGCTCGTCTCCCTTCTTCGACCCGTCTGGGCGCTGGCAGGGTTCTTCGCTGTGGCCCCGCTAGCGAATGGTCTCGTGGCTCGGTTGGTTCTTGGCAGTGCGACATTTCACCACAAGGCCGGAATGTTCTGGGTCGAACCGCTGTTTCTCAGTCTCGCGATCGGGCTCCTTCTTCGGCGGGCTGCCTTGTCAGAACCTCTGAATTCGAAACGGCCTGAAGCGGCCGTTGGCTTCTACGCGGTCGTGGTGTTGACGTCCCTGGTCCTGTTCTCCTTCCAAAGCCCATGGTGGTGGGATCGTCTCAGACTGGCCTGGCTCCACATCCCGAGAATGCGTCAGCTTTCCCCCAATCACTCGGTGCGGGCAGGGCTCCTCATCCTGGGTTCTCTCCTCTGTTACCGGTTGACGTTCGAACGATTGGGTACCTCCAAGGAGATCCAGCTCGTGTGTCGTGGCTGGCTTTTCGGAGGCCTTCTAATGGGGCTCTACGGCCTGAGGGATTGGGCACGGCGTGGAGGCACCATGTATCTCCCGCTTGAATCGATGCTCGACGACGCCAATTCATACGGGTCGTATCTAGTGCTGACCTTGTTCGTCGCGTGGGGGGAGTACTTGGCCGAGAAGGAGCTGTGGGCGCGAGCGATGGCAGGGCTCACCCTTCTCCTTACGGTGTGGATGATCCCCCTTAGCGGATCCCGAATCGCAATCATCGCGGCGACCGTAGGCGCGGGTATGACATGGATGATCTTGGCGAGGCCAGGGAGAGAGCGGTGGATCAAGGGGTGTGTCCTGGCAGCGATCGCAAGTGCGATCCTCCTCTTCCCCTTCATAGTGGGCAGCAGGGCAGTGATCAAAGAGGCTTTCCAAAAGCATCCTAGGCTGTTTTCGGCGGGGTTGTATCGGGTGGCCCAAGCGATGGACGCAAGGCTCGTGCTGAAGGCCTGGTGGGAACTCCGTCAAGCGCTGTCGGCGGCTGGGCTCCGAATGATTGTGGACAAGCCGGCCTTCGGCCAGGGTCCAGGGACGTTCTACGCCAATCTGGGCCAGTACTATAGACCAGGGGACGAAGGATGGATGCCGCCTTACGAGAATGCCCACAACTACTTCGTTCAGGTCGCGGCTGAGACAGGGGTACTTGGTCTCGCAGGCTTCCTATGGTCCGTCTGTGGAGTGATGGTTCCGGGATTTATGGGGGTCCCGATTGAGGAGCGCCGTCGAATTCGGCTTCTCACGATTGGCGCAGGTGGTTATCTCTTCACGGCCCTTGCCCAGCACCCACTGGTTCTTTCGGAACAGGCGTTTCTTTTTTGGGGCTATTTGGGCATTCTTGCGGCATGCTCGCGCCTCAATCAAGCACCTCCGTCCGCTTCCTCTCCGGTGTAGTGCGGCATCAGTCACTGTGAATGTACTCAGGGAGCTCTATCATGATCCGTGATCAGCAGGAGGGTCGATCCCATAGCGTTTTCTTAGGGGGAGCGGGCGACGCTGGATGCGTGAGCAGAGGAGCGGGAGGCTGTCGTCGCGATTGGTGCAGCGTTCCTGGATTAGCCGGATGGCGGCGGACGGAAGGCTGAGCCAGGAGTTGGATCGACCTGAAACTCCGCTGGCTCTGGTCCTGCATTTCATTGCCGGCAACCATGGCACCTACTGACATCTGCGGGAGCCAGTGGGCATCAGCGCTAAGGGGCCGTGCCAGGGGACGTCTGTTAGGCGGTTCTTCTCCTTGGGGACGGAGTGACGGGCTGAACAGAGCAAAGCATTTCGCCAGACCTTTTTGGCGAATCAGCACTTTGGTAGCTTTCACGAGCCTACAGGGGTGCGTGGGCCCTCTTGTAGAGAACGCACTATTCACCGACCGTTTTAAGCCTCCCGAAGGCCCCCGTCCATGTCGGCCTCTCTTTTATGAGACCGCGCAATCCAGGGCTGATCGCATGCAGGCGCTCGCGGGCACCTCCATGGAGGCGAGGACTCACTTTGAACGAGGCTTCTTCGAGTCAGAACAGTGCAGATGGGCCGAAGCCATCGCCCAGTATACTCAAGCCTTGGAAATTGATCCTCACCTGGCTCCAGCTTATAACGAACGTGGCATCGCTCAACTCGAGATTGGAAACCTCACCAGGGCAATAACGGATTTTGACCAAGCCCTTGTGCTGAATCCCCGGTACGCCATCGCTTTCCTCTACCGCGGCAACGCCAGGGCCCGACAGTCCGATTGGACAGAGGCCATGGCCGATTTCACGAAGGCATTGAAGCTCGATCCCAGTTGGAACCAGCCTTACATCCTCCGTGGCCTCGTCCGCGGGCACCAGGGCGACCTGGCCGGGGCCGAGGAGGACTTTACCAAAGCCCTGGAGCTCAACGCCCGTGATTCCCCGACATATCTGGACCGTGCCCTCGTCCGTGGGAACCAACGCGATTGGGTTAGGGCCGTGGCAGACCTCACCACCTTCGCTGAGCTTCATCCCGGCAATGCCAAGCCCAACCTCGAATGGGAGAGCGCGGTGACAGACCTCACCAAGGCCCTGAAGCTCCATCCCCGCGATGCGTCTCTGTACTACAGTCGTGCCCTGGCCAGAAAGATCTTGGGTGATCGGGAGCGAGCTCGAACAGATCTCGAAAAAGCACTGGCATACGAGCCAGACCTACGGCAAAGAGTTCGCATACAACGTCTCCTTTGGGAATGGCGAAAATAGGGCCGAGGGGGAGTGCTGATAGGACAGCCATAAGTTCGATTCAATATGTTGGTGAGCTTGCCGAGCCCCAATCCCTTTCCTGGCCTACTAGCGAACAAGGTCCCTCAACATGCCGCTTGACGGCCATATTCCCTTTGCTTAATCGTTGAGAGGCGGCTTCTGGCAGAGTGATCCTCTGCGAGCGGCAAACGCACTTCTCGCCCGCTCGATCGCTTCCACGAACTCGGCCGGAAGGTTTTCCCCATCGGGCCGCGACGGCGTCCACCATTTCGGTTCCTCCGAATAGATCCATACATACCTGTCGGTGAGATCGAGAGCTGAGGCGACCGCCCCCTCGAAGTCGTGTGGGTCCACCTGGTGGCGGGCTTCCACCGGATAGAGGTTGGGGTCAGTCCAGGGACAGGGCTTGCCTTCCTTGCGATAGGATGCGCAGTACGAGCCCGATTCATTGTCCATCCAGATCGCGAAGGCGATTCGCAGGTCTCGATCGTAGCGGTCGGGGACCAACGAGAGACGCCGGCATTCGACGCGAAGACGGCGGTAAGCCTCCTGGAACTGCGGGCAATATCGGAGCGGATAGGAGGACTCGTGTCCTTCGATCACCACCATGTTAGGTGGCTTGGCCACGAGGATGCCATCGAGAAAAGCGGGGAGCAGTCCGTAGCCTCCATCCGCCGCGCGCGTGGGGGAACCGCAGGGAAAGGTATAGGCGAAGGCGAAGAGAAGCACCAGGTCGGGCGCCGTAGATCCAAGTATGGCTGCGGCCTCCCGACCCCGCTTGAAGGCCGCTGACCGGTAGACGTCCAGAGACGCCTCGCGAACCGCCCGGCGCCCATAATCGAAGACGTTGAACCTCGGGCGGCCACTGGTCGGATCGGGTCGGGCGTACGCCTCTGGATCGAGCATGAAGCCTTTCAGGCCTGCCTCTCGGACGGTCCTGGCGGCCAGCCTCAGGTTTGCAAAAACGGTCTCCCAAGTCTGGTCGTCCAGCATATCAAGCGGTCCGTTGCCCGGGTTCAGGTTGATCCGCAGGAAGTTGTGCCGGAAACGGCGGAAGGGAACGGCCTTGAGTTCCTCGACTGCGGGAAGGATCTCGTGCCACTGATAGCGGTGGTCGTCCAGATGCCAGGAAAAATTCGACACGCCGGGTGGGACGCCTGGCACCGTCAGGTGAAGCACGACACCATCGAATGGCTTCCGCTCCATCGTGGTGATGTGGGTCTTGAGGAAGGCCTGATCTGGCTCGTCCCAGCCCCATTCGATCAGAGCGGTACAGCCAGTGAGTGTGAGGGAGAAGATCAGGAGGGAAGGGACGAGCGAGTGAATCCCCTCCCTCACGAGGGTTGATGCTGCACGCGGCCGCGAGTCTCTCGCCCTAGGAAGCAGTCCTCCCAGTGGATGGCCAGGATTTGGGTTGTCATCTTTGGAAGCAGCAGCCGTATTCAAGAAGCCCCCGATCAGATTCTGGTTTGAGGTTCTCGCCTCATCATCGTTGAGAACCGGTTACGATCCCGCCACCTGAAACGTGACCCAGGGGCTCCAGCAGCCCGCCTCTCTGCAGCCGGCTGACCGGAGGCGAAAGCGGAATGGGTTGTATCGAGCGAGCAGGTCCCACACCTCCGGCTTCAACGGGCCGAACTCCTTCTGCGTCCCTTGGACCAGGAAAGAGCCGCTTGTGTGGAACTTGCCGACCCCAAGGTCGTACTCGAGCAGGTAGGCATCGTCCATTGCTCCCTCCCATTGCAGGACGATTCGCCCGGCCTCCCGGTTGAAGGTGAGCATCCAGCCGTCGTGCGGGCGCAGCACTCTCGGAACCCCGCCGCTGCCTCTCCGGTTCTCGTGAAGCGTAAGTTGGGTGAGGCTTCGAAGCTCTTCTCCCTGAAGGTACCGTTTGGCCACCCACTGGTTCAGCTCGGCCTTGAGGCGACTCGCCACCTCGGGGTGTCGGATCAGGACGTTTCGCCGCTCCCGAGGATCGGACGCGAGGTGAAACAGCTCGTACTGCTCCTCTCCAGTGGTGCGAAGCCGCCGGATGAGCTTCCAGGGGGGGCGCCGGAGGGCCTGCAATCGATCTTGGGCCCGGCCTTCGGGACACGATCGGCCACAGACGGTGGTCTCTGCGAAGGCCGTCCGAGGCTCCCAGCGCCGCCCGTGCAGGAGGGGAAGGAAGGAGCGCCCTTGGACGAGGGGCGGCGGGGGAATTCTCAGGAGATCGAGCAGGGTCGGCATCAGGTCCACCCCCTCGACCTGGGCGCTCACGATCCGGCCGCGAGGAATCCGAGGCCCGGCCATAATCAGAGGGACCCTGATGACCTCGTCGTAGAGGGTTCCGCTAAGGGAGGTGGAGGCATGCCCGATCCATCCGTGGTCGAACAATTCCTCGCCGTGGTCGGCGGTCACCACCACGATCGTGTGCTCGAGGAGGCCGCGGCGCTTCAGCATCTCCACGAGTTCCCGGACCTCCTGGTCGGTTTTCCGGATCTTTCCATCGTAGAGGGAGACCAGGGCGCGCTGATCGCTCCGGCTCAGGGTGAGCTCAACCTTCGGGGCCATGGGGTCCCCGAGGAAGGGTTTGAGCCGCTCCCGGACGGGCAGCGGGAGGGGCAAACCGGTCGGGGTGAACATCCTGTCGTAGGGTGCGCGGGGGTTATATGGCAGGTGTGGCCCCTCCAGGTGGATCCACAGGAAAAAGGGACGGCCGGCATACTGGTCCAACCAGCGTTTGACCTCGCGTTCCTGAACCGGCTCGAAGCCCAGGTGTTCAAGCTCGGGCAGAGCTGTCAGGTAGGAGAGGCCGGGCACCTGGTAGCCGGCCTCCCGGAGCCGCCGGAGCGGGGTGATTACCCCGGGCCCGATGGTCTTGCTGCGGCCGTCCACTCCATGGGTCGAGGGATAGAGCGAGGTTAGGACTGAGACGAGGGCGGCTGAGGTCCAGGAGGCCTGGTTGATGACCTGGGTGAAGCGGGTCCCCCGACGGGCGAGCCGGTCGAGGGTCGGGGTGGTGGGCCGTGAATACCCGTAGGCGCTCACATGGTCGGGTCGAAAGCTATCGATCGTAATCAACAGGACGTTGAGCGAGGGCGGGTCGGCTGAGGGAGGCGACCCGGGGACGAGGAGAAGGCCAAGCGTCAGGAGCACCGTCTTCCGCCAGACCATCTACTGATTGTCCTGAAACGGCAGGCCGGTCAACGCTTCGGCGAGGACGCGGCCATCACGCCACGTCGGGAATTCCACCCCGAGGAGGGCGGCAAGCGTCGGGGCGAGATCCACGATCTGCGCCGGTTGATGGTACACGCCGGGACGGACCCCTGGCCCCGATAGGATGAGGGGAACATGACTGTCGTATCCGTAGGGGGATCCGTGAGAGGTGCCTGTTCCGAGGGAAAAGAGCCAGAAGGGCTTCAGGAGGATCAGGAGATCACCGCTCCGCTCCGGATCAAATCCCCGAGCGAAGCGGATGAACCAGGGGTCCTCCTGCCCAGGACGCCCGCCTTCGAGCTGGCGGTGGGTATAGACGCGGGCGACACCCGGATGACTGAGGGCCAGGGTCGAGACCTCCGTCTCGAGGCGGACTGGGTCGATCCTGCGTGTGCGGGCTAGCTCTCGATTGAGGTAGACCCGAGGAGGGAGCCACGCCTCGATCCAGTTCCCGCGACCGAACCGCCGCGCAAGCCCCGCCTCCACTGCCTCCCTGAGCGATCCGCCGATCCGTCCCCCCAACCCTCCCCGGCCCAGGGTTTCCGGGATCGGTGCCACGCCGTGGTCGGAGGTGAAGACGAAGAGAACCCGCGACAAATCCACCCGCTCGCCGAGGAAGGCGATAAGGTCGGCAAGCTGCTGATCGAGCCGGAGAATCGTATCAAGGAGCTCTGGGCTGTCCGGGCCGAAGACATGGCCAACGAGGTCGATCGCCGAGAAGCTCACGATCAGGAGGTCCGGCCTGGGTCCCATCCCGAGCCGCTCCTCCGCAATCGCCGCCTTCGTGAACTCCAGCAGGAGGTCGTTGGCGAACGGCGTGGCAAGGAGCGCCTCGTGGAACTTCGGACCGGGCGCGGTCAGGTTGCCGGTCAACGGGTGAGGGAACGCCGTCCCTAGCCCGGAATAATCTTTTGAGAAGGCAGCCGTCTTCCGCAAGGCTTGGTAGAGATCCGGAGGTCCTCGCGGTGTCCAGCTTGTGCCGAAGAAGCGTTGAGGGAGCCGGCGCTCATTGAAAGCCGAAACCCAGCCCGGATACTCCTTCAGGTAGTACTCGCTCGTGACCATCCACCCGGTCTCGAGGTCCCACCAGTAGGCGGCCGTTGCCAGGCGGCCGCCAGAGAGGACAGCGCTCCGATCCTTGTGCGCAATAGCGACGACCCGTGACCGGAAGCCGGTATCCAAGCGGAGCTGATCGCCGAGCGTCAAGACCTCGAGCTGACCCGGCGAGATCCCGCGCGATCCCTCCGGTTTCCCGAGGACCACATGCCTGGCGTCCTCCACGGCACCGACCCGCCGTCCGGCCTTCCGGTCGTACCAGGCGTTGGCCACAATCCCGTGCCGCGCGGGGTGGGCGCCAGTCACGAGGGAGGCGTGACCCGGCGCTGTTTCGGTCTGGGCGTGGCCGATATGTGCGTCGGTGAAGACAGCCCCGTGATCGAGCAGGTACCGAATCCCCCCTGAATAAGACTGCCGAAATCGCGTGAGGTAATCGTAGCGAAATTGATCGCCGATCAGGAGCAGGACGAGGTGAGGTGGGGAGGAGACGGCCTCCCTGGGAGCGAGGGAGAGAACCAGGAGAAGCCAAATGAACACGCGCAGCGCTGGGCGTCGCATCCTGCTAGCCTTCCCGCAGGACGAACTTGACCACCAGCAGGCCCAGCACGCCGCCGGCGGCGTCGAAGATAACATCGGTGATTGCCCCAAACCGTTTGGGGAGGAAAACCGAGATCGTTTCTTCTCCGGCGCCGACCCCCGCAACGCACACGGCCACTAGGGCGTAGACGGCAGGAGGGGCGAGGCGGCGGCGGAGGGCCCGGTACACCAACACGGCGAGAAAGGAGTACTCCAAGAAGTGGACCCGCTTTACGGGGACCTCGAGGATCCAGAAGTAGTAGAGGTAGATCAGTACGATTCCTAGAAGCCAGATGTACGCCTCGGGTCGATCGGCCCGGTGTCGGCGGGCCAGATAGACCGTGAACGCGATTGCCACCACGGCGCCGAGGACGTTGATCCCCATCTTAAAGTTCCGGTATCCGATCCGATGCACGATAAAGCTCACCACTTGAAAGCCGACCGGGATCATCGCATACAGGACGACGATGTAGCCGGCGAGGACGACCCAGGGCCCCCAGCCGCCGGGCAGAGGGGGGTCCAGCGGGTCAACAGCTTGGACGAAGCGGAGGACGAGCAGACCCAGGACGATGATGGCAAGGCCGGGAACAATCCCAGGCTCGCCGAAGATCTCTTTGGCGCCCTGGCGCAACAGGACCGCCTCAGCGAAGACCGGGATCGCCAGCGCCGTGACGGTGAATAAGGCAGAGGATGCCCCGGCTTTCATGAAGAGGGCCGTTCGATGAAACAACGGGGGGAGCCGCTCCTACAGCTTCACGATCCGCTCGCGCCCCTCGCGGACCGCCTGCGTCGCGTTCTGCGCATCGACGAGGAGCTGGCTGTGGCGGACGATCCAGGGGACGTCGAAGCCGCGGTGGGCGACGGTCATCAGGACGCAGTCCTGGGCGGCCAGGCGGGCGGCGGTGAGGGGGACCGACTCCAAGGTGGCGATGGAGGCACCCGGGAGGACCCGCGGGTCCGCCAGGACCACCTTCGGGATGTAGGGGTCGTGGTAGGTGAGCTCGGCACCCTGCGCGGCCAGGAGCTTGACGATCTCCAGCGCCGGGCTATTCCGGGGGTCGTCGATGTCCCGCTTGAAGGCGACCCCCAGGAGCAGGATCTTTGCTCCCTGGACGGGTTTGCCCACGCGGTTGAGGGCCTCGGTCACCTTCCGGACCGTGTAGGCCGGCATGCTCGCGTTCGTCTCGGCGGCCAGCTCGATGAACTTGGTGTGGAAGTCGTACTCGCGCGCCTTCCAGGCGAGGTAGACGGGATCGACCGGGATGCAGTGGCCCCCCACCCCGGGCCCCGGGTAGAAGGGCATGAAGCCGAACGGCTTCGTGGCGGCGGCCTCGATCACCTCCCACAGGTCGATCCCCATCCGGTCGCAGAGCGCGAGCAGCTCGTTGACGAGGGCGATGTTGACGCTCCGGAAGGTGTTCTCCAGCAGCTTGCACATCTCCGCCGCCTTGGGCCCCGAGACCCGGTGGATCTGGTCGGGGCGGATCAGGGCGCCGAACAGGGCCGCGGCGGCCTCGGTGCAGGCCGGGGTGCAGCCGCCGACCACCTTCGGGGTGTTGGTGATGCTGTAGCGCGGGTTGCCGGGGTCGATCCGCTCGGGCGAGAAGGCAAGGCAGAACTCTCGACCGACCTGCAGGCCGGTCCGCTCCAGGATCGGGCGGACCACCTCCTCTGTGGTCCCCGGATAGGTGGTGCTTTGAAGAACGATAAGTTGGTCGCGGTGGAGGTGGCGAGCCACCATCTCGGCCGCGCCGATGACCGCCGTGAGGTCCGGGGCCTTCGCCTTAGTGAAGGGGGTCGGGACGCAGATCACCGCGGCATCCGCGGCGGCGAGGACCGCCTCGTCCGTCGCCGGCACCAATCGGCCCGCCTGTACGTGGGCGGCGAGGGCCGCCGCGGGCACGTCGCGGAGGTAGCTCACCCCGCGCCGGAGCTGGTCGACCTTCTCCTCGTCGATGTCGAGGCCGATCGTCGGCAGCCCGGCCTCGGCGAAGGCGACCGCGAGCGGCAGCCCGACGTAGCCCAGGCCGAGGACCGCGACCGTGGCGGTTCGGCTCTCGACCTTGTGCGTGAAGGCCCGATGTGGCATCTACGCTCCGACGGCGCGGATCAGCGGGTGTAGTGCTCCCGGCACCAGGCGATGGTGCGCGTGAGCCCCTCCTCCAGTTTTACCTTCGGAACAAACCCGAGAACTTCTTTTGCTCGATCTATGCACGGTACCCGTCGCCGGGTGTCCTCGAACCCCTCGCCGTAGTAGTCCCGGTACGGGACAAAGACGATCTCCGACCGTGAGCCGGTCAGCCGTGTGATGGTCGTGGCCAGCTCGAGGATCGTGGTCTCGGCCTCGGCGCCGATATTGAAAACCAGGCCCTCTCCAGCCTTAACCTCCCCGGCTAGGAGCGTTCCCTCCACCGTGTCGTCGATGTAGGTGAAGCAGCGGGTCTGCCTCCCGTCGCCGTGGACCGTCATCGGTTCGCCCTTGAGGGCCTGACGGACGAGGTTGGCCACCACGCTGCCGTATCCTTTCTCATCAAGCCGGGGTCCGTACGAGTTGAAGAAGCGAACGGTAGCCACGGGTAGTCCCTTGGCCGCATACGCAAATGCAAAATGCTCATCGATCGCCTTTGACGTGGAATATGACCAGCGGCCAACGGAGGTCGGTCCAAGGACCCGATCATCCTCCTCGTGGAAAGGGATCTTGGCCGATTTGCCGTAGATCTCGGAGCTAGAGGCCAACACCACCTTTTTCCAGTACTTGAATGCGGCCCCCAGGACCGCCTCGGTGCCGGTCACATTGGTCTTGATGGCGGCGAGCGGATCGGCGACCACGTATTTTACCCCGACGAGCGCCGCCAAATGGTACACGACATCAACATGCGAAGCAAGGCTATCAAGAAGCGCCTCATTCAGGATCGTGTCGTTCAAAAAGTGAAACCGACCCTCGCTGAGGTGGTGCTGGATATTAGAGATCCTGCCCGTCGAAAGATTGTCGATCGCATAGACCTCATCGCCGCGCTCCAGCAAACGGTCTACGAGGTGGGACCCGATATACCCCGCTCCTCCAGTGACAAGGACCTTCATCGATACACCTCCCCGTGGGTCGATCGGCGGACCGCGAAGCTGGATGGCAACAACGAGGTGTAGAGACGGTGCATACGATCCATCAGGGCAGCATCGCTATAGAACGGATAGACCGCCTCTCGCCCGAGCTGCCCCATCTGGCGTCGTCGGTCGGCGTCGCCGAGGAGCGTGTCCATCGCCCGGCTCATGGCGATGGGATCCTTTGGAGGGACCAGCAGGCCCGTTTTCCCGTCGGTGACCAAATCGGGGATCCCGCCGACATGAGTGGCCACCACCGGAAGACCCGCTGCCATCGCTTCGATGAGAGAGAGAGGGGTCCCTTCGTTAAGGGACGACAGGACTGCCAGATCGAGGTCGGCATAGATCGGTTCCAATTCACGCTGCCAGCCAAGGAAATGGGTGCACTCGTCCAGCCCCAAGGCGTGGGCCTGTTGCTCCAGACGCGGGCGGAGTTCGCCGTCACCCACGATCAGGAACCGGACATCCGGCCGAGATGTGTGAAGGTCGGATGCCGCTTCCAGGAAGGTGGTGTGATCCTTGATCGGCACGAGCCGGGCGATGATCCCGACGAGAGGCGCTTCCGGTGCGACCCCGAGCCGCCGTCGGATCTCTCCCCGCCGCAGGTCGGATCGAAGAAAACCGTCGAGCTCGAGGCCGAGAGGCATGACCCCCACAGTTTCCGGTCTTCCGATCCGCAGACGAAGGAGATCCCGGCACTGTCCATCGCTGACGGTCAGGACCTTCGTACTGATTGCGGCGAGGCAACGCTCAACGTTGAGGAAGAGACGTGTTGTCCCTCTGCTGAAATAGCCATGAAGGACATGTCCGTGGAAGGTGTGGACAATGACTGGAGTGCCGGCCAATTTCGCAGCGATCCGGCCGAGAGCGCCCGCCTTGGCGGTATGCGTATGCACAATGTGCGGTCGTAGCTGGCGAAGCAGCCTGACGAGTTTGACGAGGGCTGCGCAATCTCGATGCGGTCGGAGCTCACGCCCGAGCCCCGGCAGGATCAGCGGCTCGACGCCCTTTTCGGCGGCGAGATCGTGAAGGTTGCCCTCCCGTGGCCCTTCCCGGCCCGCCACGAGGACTGTCTCGTAGCCGCGGGCGCGCAAGCCCTGCGTCAGAAGAATGGCGTGGATAGCCGGGCCCCCGATATTGAGGCGGCCAATGATGCGGCAGACGCGAGTGGGGTTACCCATGCCGCTTGAACCAATCAACCGTGCGCTCCAGCCCTTCGCGAAGGCTCACCTTTGGCTCGTGCCCTAATAGGCCACGGGCCAGGATCGCGGAGGCCTGAGAGTGGCGGACGTCTCCCTGGCGCGCAGCGGCGAAGATCGGCTCGAACGAGGTTCCCATGATGTCGTTCAGGAGATCGAGGAGATGAAGGAGAGTGTGCCGTTCGCCGCAAGCGATATTGATGGACGCGCCGGGAGCTCCAGGCGCGCTGAGGGCTCGAAGATTCGCCTCAACGACGTCCTGCACATAGGTGAAGTCGCGCGATTGTTTTCCATCGCCGAAGATGGTGGGCGGATGTCCGGATAGCATCGCTGTGATGAATCTTGGGATGACGGCCGCATACTCCGAGGACGGATCTTGCCTGGGACCAAAGACATTGAAGTACCGCAGTGAGACGGTCTCCAAACCATATGCTCTGTGAAATACCTGACAGTAGAGTTCTCCCGCCAACTTGGAAGCCGCATAGGGCGATCTCGGCTCCGATAGCATGTGTTCCTCTTTGGGCAGCTCCGGTGTGTCGCCATAGACTGACGAAGAGGATGCGTACACCACTCGCGATACCCCGACGCGATGGGCCGCAGCCAACAGGTTCAGGGTCCCGCTCGCGTTGGCCTCATGCGTCCCGAGTGGATCCTGAATCGACCGCAGGACGGACGGCCTGGCCCCCTGATGGAGGATAAACGTCACGCCCTCCACAGCTCGCTCGACCGTAGCCGAATCCGCCAGGCTTCCTTCGATGACTTCGATCTTTGGAAGTAGATCCTGGAGGTTTTGCCAACGGCCCGTGGAAAAGTCGTCGAGAACGCGCACCCGCTCGCCTCTGGCAATGAGCTCTCGAACCAAATGCGAGCCGATAAACCCTGCACCTCCCGTAACCAGATGGAGAGTCATGTTCACCCATGTGCTATTGATTGATGAATCGCCGGTGCCAGAGCACCAGCATCGACAGACTCAAGCGGCGGTCGCGCAAGTTTCACATAGACCCATGAGGTGCGTCAAGCATTCTTTGCCCAGCGCCCTGGCGTTGAAGCGGACCTGGCGAAGGTAACAGGATGTGAGAAGGAGACCGACAACCATGGATTTCAGCTCGCCGAAATGCGTTGAAATGCACCATGTGTCGAGGAGCTTTGCTCGTAACAATCCATGGCACCTTCGATGTCTATTCTGAGAATTGGTTATGAAATGTCAGCGATGCCCTGGTGATCGAAACGCCCAATTTCAGACACGCGGTAGAGAGTCTCTTGAGACCATTGGTATCGATCTTCTGGGTCGCGACGATGATCTCTGAGACCTGATGGTCGCGTACAATCTCCCCCAGTTGATCTATGCTACCCAGCACCGGATAGCCGCGGATGAGGGCCCTGCGCTTCTCAATGTCATCGTCGATAAAACCTACCGGGGTTTTTTGCAATTCTGGGTTATTGAGGAGCTCCCTAATAACCAATTGACCGCCCTCCCCGGCCCCATAGATGAGGACCGGGCGGGAGCCCTTTGGTTGGCCTCTGAGCAGTTCCTTGAACAGCCGAAAGGACAGCCGCGAGCCGCCAATAAAGGCTAAGAGCAACAGCCAGTCCAGAATGAAAACTGACCGGGAAAACCCCTCGAAGCGGTAGGCAAGGGCTACAAGGAAAACGGTCAGGACAACGCCCAGTGTCACCGACTGGAGCGTCCGGATTAAATCGGAGATTCCGACGTAGCGCCACACGCTGCGGTACATTCCACACAGGGCGAGGCTTCCAAGCTGGGAGATGATCACCAGGGGGAGAGACTGCGTGAACGAAGTAAGAAAGAACGTTAGGGCCTGCCCTTCAAAGCGGAGGAGGTAGGCCCCATAATAGGCTATGACAATTAGGATGAAGTCCAGCAACACATTGACCACCTGGCGTTTGTAGGGAAAGTCTGCAACGAGGTAAAAGAATTTTCCCATTTCTCTGCTCTGATGCTCAGTTCCAAAGCCTCGAACTCCATTCAGATAGATCCCGAACAGGGTCAATGCGATAGCCACGAGCGCAAATAACAGTACGGCCACGGGCAATCCATACCGGTAGGTGAGAAAGGCGATGAATCCTGAGGCCAGGGAGATGACATAAAGGGTGACTACGGCCTGCCGTTCAGAGAGGCCGATGGCCACCAGACGGTGCGACGTATGGTCGGATCCTCCCGCCGACACGGGACGTCCGGTCAAGATCCGGGTTAGGGTGACAAAGGAGGTGTCAAAGATCGGCACCAGCAGGATCAGCACGGGGAACAGCAGGATGGCGGAAAAGCTCTTCGTATAGGGGAACCCCTCGGCGAGATTCAATCCGCTGAGGAAGAAACCGATGAAAAGGCTTCCCGAATCGCCCATGAAGATGGAGGCCGGGTGGAAGTTATGAAACAAAAATCCCAACACGGACCCCATGAAGATGGCAGAAACCATGGCACCCTGGACGTTTTGATCCATTAAAAAGAAGACCAGGCGGAATCCGATGGCAATAACGGTGACGCCTGCGCACAGGCCATCCATGTTGTCTAGAAGATTCAAGGCATTGGTGATGCCCACGATCCAGATGAGGGTCAGCACAATGTTGAAGAAAGGGTATGGAGTGAGCCTGAGGAGGAAATCCAGATAGATCAAGATTGAGGCCAGAACGATCTGACCAATCAGCTTGGTCTGGGGCTTAAGTGACCGAAGATCGTCCAGCAGCCCAAGGGCGAAGCTGAGGAGGCTGACTAGCACCAGTATCCAAAGTGCCCGACTCTTTCCGGGGGCGAGCAGGAAGGGAATGAAAAAGGATAGACAGATTCCCACCCCACCCAGAAGGGGCACAGGCTCTCGGTGCCAACGGTCTTCTCTCGGATGAGCGACGAGGCCCTCCCGCTTGGCCAATCGCTTGACCATCGGGGTCAGGAGCAGCGAGAGGATGAAAGAGATGGAAAAGAAAACCACTAGCTTTGCCACACGTTCCCTCGCTCCTTCAGTTTGAACAGGGCCGAAGTCAGCAGATCCATACCCCGGTGCAATCGCCCTGCATTCCAATAACAGTAGCCGAGTCTACACCAATCCCTCTGGGGGATGTCAAGAACGGTTTAAATTTCTTCTTGACAGGGGTGGCCCTGTAATGTTCAAATCCTGAACACTCAGAAAGCCTATGAAAAAAGAGGCGCAGCAGCATCTAGAGATCCTCTCGGAGATCGAGCGAGGCAAGCCGATCACCCAGCGGAGCTTAGCCCGAAGGCTAGGCATAGCCCTAGGACTGACCAACCTGTATCTCAAGCGTCTGGCCAACAAGGGGTACATCAAGCTCACCACGATTCCTCCCCGCCGCATAAAGTACCTGTTAACTCCAAAAGGCCTCGCTGAAAAGACTCGGTTGACCTACGAGTATCTTGAGTACTCGGTACACCTCTATCGGCAAATCCGGCTATCCTTGCGGGAGACTCTGTCACCGCTGGTGAAGGACGGCCGCCCCCGCCTATTGATTTACGGAAATGGAGAAGCTGCGGAGTTGGTCTTCTTGACGCTCCGAGAATTGGACCTGGAGCCAGCCGGATTAGTCGATGGGGAGGGAGGGCCACCAGGTTTTCTGCGCCTGAAGGTCTGGCCCCTGGAGAGCTTGGCTGAGCTGGAGTTCGACCTCATCCTGGTTGCGGTGTTTGGTCCGGCCGATAGTGCCGTCAAGACGCTTACGGACCGTGGCATACCGCGGGAAAAGATCGTAACGTTAAGATAATAGAGAGATAGCGGGCGATCTGGGCGCAGGCAAGCTGGCGGGCCACTACTAGCCCGACGCCACCGAGCGCCTGGTCTCTGCAGTGCCACAACCCTGTTTGAGCCGGGAGCCGATGGTGAAGGCGCCCGGGTGCATCACGAAGCGGCTTGAGCCACGAATTCCTGTAAATTGGCGAGAGCCGGGCAGGCCTGATCTGTAAGTGAGAGGGCGAAGCTGTGTCCGGGGCTAAAGTTCGAGACTTGCCTATCCCAATTGATCAGAGACACCATACAGGTCGCTCTGACCGGCTAGAGGCGTTTGCGAACGAGGGTCTGAGATCCGAAAGCGCCATCCAAGACTGGTACGCTGTACGCACCCGATCCCGGCACGAGAAGGTTACCTCGCTATATCTTGAGCGGCGAGGCTTCGAGGTGTTTCTGCCATTGATTGATAGGATTCGCCAGTGGAAAGACCGGCGCGTCCATGTCCAGTTCCCCCTTTTTCCGGGCTATTCCTTCATCAGATGCGGTGTTAAGCACCACCGGCAGGTGAAGATGGCGGTGGGAGTAGTGGAACTCGTTGGGGTGGCCGGCCGGCCGGTCCCCGTCCCCGAGGAGGAGGTCGAGGCTGTCCGCCGTCTGGTGACCAGCATCCTGCCGGTTGACCCGCACCCCAATCTGGAGCCCGGAATGGCGGTTGAAGTGATTCGGGGCCCGCTGGCAGGTGTCCGCGGGGTCCTGATCCGAAAGGGCCCACGGACGCGGCTGCTCGTGGGCATCACCCTCCTCAGCCAGGGTGCCTCGGTCGATATCGCTGCCAGTGATGTGGTGCCTGTGTAAAGAGAGGAATGGTAAATAACCCGCGACTGAAGTCGCAGGCTTTATGGTGACGCATGGCAAGCCACACAACCCACATCAGGCCGATTTACGGCGGCCCTTGGCGCAAGGGCGCCTGCGCCAATCCGGGCAAGGTTTCGACTGGCGTTGCAGTCGGCGTGCGCCCGGAAACCACACTGACACGCGAAACGATGCGTGACCCTCTTTCCCAACTGCCCGCATGCGGAACACGTCTGACTGGTGTAAGCCGGGTTGACGTATTCTACCGAGATGCCCGCTGCGACTGCCTTGTATTCGACGAAGGTTTGCAACTGGCGGAAGGCCCAACGGTGCAGACGGGCGCGAACACGCTTTCCGGCCTTGATGCGGGCGCGGATATTGGTGAGGTCTTCCATGACGATCTTGGCCGCGCCGATACGCGTGGCCTCGATCACAATGGCTTTGCTCGTTTCGTGGTTGATGTGTCTGGCCCGTCGCCGCTCCTTGCCAGAGACCTGCCGCAACCGCTGTTTGGCGGATTGGCTGCCGTTGGACTGGAGACGGCGACGATGGGCAAGGTGTTGGTGGCGCCTGTGGCGCAAAGCCCCGCCGCCCCAGACCTTGCCCGTACTGGCAGCAGCGAGATTGTTTTCTCCGACATCCACGCCCAAGAGAGGACCGGATGCCACGGCGGGTTTGTCTGCCGACTCGACGACGAGGTTGAAAAACCACGTACCTTTTCGATGGACGAGTTCTGCTTCCTTGGGCGTCCCTGCCGCCAACAACCGGCGCTGATGGTCGCCCAGCCGCATGTTGACGGTGATCCGACCTCCGAGAGTGTAGAGCGAAAGCATCTCGCCTTTGAGCGAGTAGGTGCGCTTGTCGAAGTGCACGGAGACAGCATTGAAGCGAATCGCGGGACCCGGTGTGTCTGCCTGAATCCGCCCCAGCGCCTTCTGAGCCTTGTAGGCTTTGCACACCGAGAAGATCGTGTTGCATACCATCTGCGACCCCAGCGGCGTTGTTGCGCGCAGGGTGGAATAGACGAGGCGGTGCAACGCCACCCGATTCCAGCAGCGATGCTCGACCACAGGGGGCACGATCCGGTTGCAGGCATCGGCGTAGGCTGCTTGCAAGGCCGCCAGCGCCGCAGCCTGGTCAGATGTTGTATCCAGCTTGATCGAAGCTGTGCGTATCATGGTTCAACGGCGCTTGGTAACGTGCTCAGATCGTTCGATGTAGCGGCGGATGGTTTCGGCGCTGACATTCCCCGCCGTGCCGACATAGTAAGACGGCGACCACAAATGTCCGCCCCACAAGCACTTCTTGAGCGCCGGAAACTCGGCGAACAGCCGCCTGGCCGTCACGCCCTTCAAAATCTTGACGGCATCGGCCACAGCAACGGCAGGAGGGATGCTCAGAAAGAGGTGGATGTGATCCGGCTGAATGTCCTTGGAAATCACTGGCCAGCCGCGCTCGTGGCAAATCTCGTCAAGCATCGTTCCGAGAGTCACCACCACTTCTCCAGCCAGGATGTCGCGCCGATACTTCAGGCACCAGATCACATGGTAAGCGGTTTGATAGACGCAGTTCCTGTTCATGACGACATCTACCATGTCCCACATGGTAGGACATTTTGGCTTGCTTCGCAAGCCGCAATTCCTCCCGCGACTGAAGTCGCGGGTTGCCTTGCGAGGATTCTATGAATCCCTGGGGAAGTCGCGCGGCGAATTGAGGAGAGACTCGATAAAGCCCTGCACAAGGTTGTGGAGGTGCACTCGCAGCTAGGGGGGATACTATGTGCGAGTTCTATCACGTTGTTCAGAGAGTGCGGTCGGGGGGCGCTGGTCTTCCAACGGGTGATTTTCAGTGACAGCTTCGCAAATGAGAGGACGACAGAACAATGGATAACGTGATCATCAACCTGCCGCCCCCGCACACGGACGAGCGCGGCAGCATCCAAATGCTTGTGGATTTCCCTGTTGGCAGCGTCTTGGTTGTCACCTCTGCGAAAGGATCGGTGCGCGCCAACCACTACCACAAGGAGGACGATCATTACTGCTACCTTGCGTCCGGTCGCATCAAGTACCATTACCGCCCCGCTGGGAGCTCTGACCCGCCAACGACGTTGATCATTGAGCCGGGTCAGCTCTTTTACACGCCGCCCTTGGTCGAGCACGCTATGGAGTTCCTCGAGGCGTCCGTCTTTTATGTCTTCGCGAAATTGAACCGAGATCAGCGAAGCTACGAGTCGGATCTGGTTCGCGTCAAGCTTGTGTGAAGCCCAAGGTGAAGGTGACCATGTTCCGGCGCGATGCCTGTCGGCTTTGCGCCGCGCCAAAGCCGGAGCTCGTGATGCGGCTGGCACCCACCCCCCCTGCGAACGCCTTTGTGCCCCGTGAGCGGATCAACGAGGCGCAGAAACAGTATCCGCTCGATGTGTACTTTTGCTCGGCCTGCGGACATGTCCAGTTGCTGGATGTTGTTGATCCTGAAATCCTGTTTCGCGACTATGTCTACGTCTCTTCGACCTCGCCGGTATTCGTCGAGCACTTCCGGAAATACGCAGAGGAGGTGTTAAAGCTCGTGACGCCGCCCCAGGGGGCGCTCGTGGTAGAAATCGGGAGCAATGACGGGACCTTGCTTCGATTCTTTCGCGAACGCGGCATGCGCGTCCTGGGCGTCGACCCGGCCCGCGAGATTGCTCGACGGGCGACGAGTTCAGGCATCGAAACGCTGCCGATGTTTTTTACCGCCGACCTGGCGCAGCGGATCAGACAGGAGTACGGACGCGCGGCCATCATTGCTGCGAACAACGTGTTCGCCCATGCGGACGATCTGGCCGATATCACGGAAGGCATCCGGGCGTTGCTGATCCCCGACGGGGTTTACGTGTTCGAAGCGTCTTATCTGGCGGATGTGATCGAGAAGACCCTCTTTGACACCATTTACCATGAGCACGTGTCGTATCACTCGGTAAAACCGCTCGACGCGTTCTTCCGGCGCCATGGCATGGAGCTGATCGATACCCAGCGGGTGGCCACCCATGGTGGGTCCCTGCGCGGCACCGTCCAACTGCGCGGGGGGCCACGGCCTGTTTCGCCAGCCGTCGCCGAGCTCACGGCGCTGGAGGCGGCGCTTGGGCTGGACCGCGCTGCGACGTTCAAGGCATTCGCTGATCGGATAGACCGCGTGGGGGTGCGCCTCGGCGGGGTGCTCAGCGACTTTAAAGCCCAGGGCAAGACTATCGCGGGTTATGGAGCCCCCGCAAAAGCGACCACACTATTGTTTCATTTCAAACTTGGCAACGTCTTGGATTTCATTGTCGACGACAGCCCTCTGAAACAGGGCCTTTTCAGCCCCGGCTACCACATTCCCGTACTGCCTTCTCAGGCGATCTACGACCGGAGGCCCGATTATGTGCTTATCTTGGCCTGGAACTTCGCCGAGCCGATCATGAAGAACCACAAGAAATTTTTGGACCAGGGTGGTCACTTCATCATCCCGTTGCCGCAGATCCAGGTTGTGTAGCCATGGACGACTCTGTGTTTGCCAGCGACCTGATCGAAGCCGCTGAGCGACTCGGCGGCCTGGCCCACTGGTTCGCCGGAAAGAGGCTGCTGGTGAGCGGCGGCTGCGGTTTTCTTGGGCGCTACCTCATCGAACTGATGGTCTATCTGAACGAGCAGGTTTTGGAGAGGCCGTGCAGGATGCTGGTGCTGGACAACCTGATTACCTCGGGGAGCGAGGCCGCTGACATTCGGAAGCTTGCGAACGTCACCTTTGTCGAACACGATGTGGTGCAGCCGTTCCACTGCGACGAACCGCTTGACTATATTGTTCAGATGGCCGGGATTGCCAGCCCCTACTACTACCGCCTGTATCCGCTGGAAACCCTGGAGGTCGCGACGCTGGGCACGAAGAACATGCTGAAGCTGGCGGAGGAGCACCAGGTTCACGGCTTTCTGTTCTTCAGTTCAAGCGAAATCTACGGAGACCCTGACCAGAGGCACGTGCCGACGGGGGAGTCCTATCGAGGGAACGTCTCGTGCACCGGACCGCGGGCCTGCTACGATGAATCAAAACGTCTCGGCGAGACCTTGTGCAGGATTTTCCATGAGAAATACGGCGTGGCCACGAAGATCGTGCGTCCCTTCAATGTCTACGGACCTGGCATGAGAGAGACCGACTACCGGGTGCTGCCAAACTTTGCGAGCCGCATCATCGGCGGGAAGCCGTTGCATATTTATGGCACGGGCAGCCAGACGCGGACGTTCTGCTACATTTCCGATGCGCTGAATGGATTCTTGCGGGCGCTGGTCACGGGCGGCCCGGCGGAAGTCTACAACATCGGTAATACCCATCCCGAAATCTCGATGGTCGATCTCGCGAACGAGATCGGGACCGTGGTAGGGCGGAAGGTCGAGTTCGTGTTGATAGAGTACCCTGATTCTTACCCGCCTGACGAGCCGATGCGCCGCTGTCCCGATATTACGAAGGCCCGCCTGCAGTTGGGGTATGAGCCGGCCGTCTCCCTCCACGAGGGCTTGCGCCGCTTCCTGGCATGGGCCGGCAGGAACTATACCGGTGGACAGTGACGGTGCGTCTTGCGGCGCCGTGCGCCTTGGGCTGATCGGCGCTGGACGGTGGGGAAGGCGCCTGCTCGAGACCATTCGCTCGATGAAGGGCGTGACGCTGGCCCTCGTCGCCTCGGGAAATCCGGAAACTGCCGCGCTCGTATCGGAAGCGCGCGTGGTTGGCGACTGGAAGAAGTTGCTTGCCGCGGATCTTGACGGCGTGGTGATCGCAACGCCTCCCGCCTGTCACGGCGTGATGCTCCGGGCCTTCGTTGCCGCTGGTGTTCCGGTGATGGTAGAGAAGCCCCTGTGCCTCGATGTCGCCGAAGCGTACGAGTTGCGCTCGTTAGTCGCAAGCAGCGGAGTGCCGGTGCTCGTGGATCATACACAGTTGTTCCACCCCGGCTTTGCGGCGCTGCAGGCGCGTGCGAGAGATCTTGGGCCGGTTCGGTTCGTCCGGTCGGAGGGCATGGCGTTTGGGCCTTTTCGGACAGACGTGACGGTGCTGTGGGACTGGGCTCCGCACGACATTGCGCTGTGCCTCGACCTGTTGCGTGCGGTCCCGAACCGTGTGTCCGCCATTGGGAACCACGCGTCCGTGGCCTTATGGCTCGACTTCGGAGCGCAGACATCGGCCTTGATCCTAAACTCGAATTTGTCACTGGAGAAGCGGCGTCGCCTGACAGTTCATTTCGACCACCACGTCCTCGTCCTTGACGACCGCGCCGCCGCCAAGCTCGTCGAGCACAAACTCGATTTGGTGCCACACTCCGAACACTCACACGAGCCCACAGACGGCGTCGCCCTCCCGGTGCCGGTCGGTCTGCCGCTGACCCGGGCGGTGTCGCACTTCGTCCAAGGCGTCGCGGGCGGCGATCTGACGGGATTTGGACTTGATCTCGCCTGCGACGTCATTCACATCCTCGATACAGCCCAGCGCCTGCTCTGAGTCCCTGTAGGGATCTAACTTGACGGCGGTTTCGTCGAAGCTGAAGAAGGCGGATCAGCAGTGAAGCGGGTTCTGATTACGGGAAGTAGCGGGCTCATCGGCTCTGAGGCTGTGACTTTCTTCGACCGTCGGGGGTGGGAGGTGCATGGAGTGGATAACAACATGCGGCAGGAGTTCTTCGGCCCCGACGGGGACACGACCTGGAACCTGGAGCGGCTAACGAAGGTGACTGCCCATTTCACGCACCACGATTTGGACATCCGAGGGCGGGAAGCCATGCTAGAGCTGGTGCGGGTCATCCGCCCGGAGCTCGTGATCCACTGCGCTGCCCAGCCCTCCCACGACCTGGCCAAGGACCGCCCCTTCGACGACTTCGACGTGAACGCCGTTGGCACGCTCAACCTGCTTGAGGCGGTGCGGCGTTTCTGCCCGGAGTCCCCGTTTATCTTTATGAGCACAGACAAGGTCTATGGTGATGCGCCCAATGAACTGCCCCTTGTGGAGCTCGACACGCGCTATGACTTCGCCAACCCGGAGCACTATAACGGCATTGACGAGACCTGCCGGGTGGATGGCAGCCTGCACAGTCTCTTCGGCGCCTCCAAGCTTGCGGCTGACGTAATGGTTCAGGAGTACGGTCGCTATTTCGGCATGCCGACCGTGTGCTTCCGCGGTAGCTGTCTGACAGGCCCCAATCACTCTGGTGCGGAGTTGCATGGCTTCCTGGCCTATCTAGCCCGGGCGGTCAGAGAGGGCCGCACCTACCGGATTTATGGCTATAAGGGGAAACAGGTCCGGGACAATATCCACTCCTACGATGTCTGCACTGCTTTTCTGGCCTTCAGTGAAGCCCCCCGGGTTGGAGCGGTCTACAACCTTGGAGGTGGACGCGCCAATAGCGTCTCGGTTCTGGAGGCCATCCGCCGATTTGAAGCGTTGCTCGGTAAGCACCTGAAGGTCGAGTACATTGAGAAGTCACGACTGGGGGATCACATCTGCTATATCACCAACCTGAGGCGGCTGAAGACCGATTACCCCCAGTGGAGCATTACCCGCTCGCTCGACGACATTTTTCTGGAGCTTGCTGAGGCTTCGGCGGGGGCGGGCGCGTGAAGCTCTCCGTGGTCGTCCCTGCCCGAAACGAGGCGGGAAACATTGGGCCAACGCTGGACGGGATTCGGGAGCGCCTACAGCGGGAGGGAATCCCGTACGAAATCGTGGTGGTCGACGATGGCAGCTCTGATACCACGGCTGATGAGGTGCAAGTCCGCTGCGCGGCCGACTCTCGAATCCGGCTGGTCCACAACAAGGGTCCACACGGGTTTGGCTATGCCGTTCGCTGCGGCCTGGACGCCTTTGAGGGCGATGCGGTAGCCATCATCATGGCCGACGGCTCCGATAACCCCGACGACTTGGTCCGGTACTACTTCATCCTCCGGGACCGTGCCGAGTGCGCCTTCGGGTCTCGCTTCATGCCGGGGAGCAGGATCGAAAACTACCCTAAGGTCAAACTCGTCATTAATCGATTTGCCAACCTTTTTATCCGCCTCCTTTTCGGGTTGCAATACAACGACGTGACCAATGCCTTCAAGGCATACCGAGCTGCTGTTATTCAGGGCTGCCGTCCGTTCCTCTCGCCCCACTTCAACTTGACCGTAGAACTGCCGCTGAAGGCTATCGTCAGAGGATATTCTTACGAGGTAATATCTATCAGCTGGCGACAGCGAAAGCGGGGCGCTTCACTTTTTCAGCTCAAGGAGATGGGAACTCGCTATCTCTTTATCGTCCTCTATGTCTGGCTCGAGAACCACTTTACAAAAGGTGACTATCGGCGCCCTGTAGGAGAGAAGTTCACGCCATGGGGGAAACCAAGTTCCTTGTCAAAGGGAGACGGATGCTCCAAGTGACAAGACCTCCGGGGATACCTGACCCTTCGCGCCTGGTTGTCATGGCGTTGAAATCTCCCGTGCCGCGGCGCGGGCTCTGTCTCATGCTCTGCGAAATCACGAGGCGGAGATCCTCCGCCCGTGACGCCATATGACCCTTTCGGGCTCGATCGGTGGCTCCAAGCGCGGAGCGCGAAGGTCGCGGTCGTGGAGTAGCAGAAGTCCCTGGCAAATGCTGGAAGCTTGGTGGTTGGATGGTACCGCGAGTAGTCCCTAGGTGCTTTAAAGCGCTCGTCGTAGGATTCACGGGCCACAAGCTGGCAATTCGCTCGCCGATACGAGCGGCCATCGCAGGGCTTGCCCTCCTCTACAGCGGAGTGCACGTCTTCCAGACCGGTGTAATTTCCGCGTGGGCGAATATCTCCGGTGATTTTCTTAGTGCCTGGCCAGGATACTACGCGGCTGCGTGGAACCCTGGCATTTATCGCGGACACCCGGGGGCGATGCAGGCGCCTCTATGGAATTACGGCCCGGTGCTGCACATGCTGTATCTCCCTTTTACCTTCCTTTCAGACCTGAGCACTGCCTACCGAGGGATCTTGTTTGTCTCGTACGCTTATGTACTCGTTTCATTCCTCATCACGTACTGCGCGAATCTTCGGTTGCCCCGAACCATTGGCCCTCTCATTCTCCTCATCTTTATCTGGGCAAACTTTTTCCCGCTCTACGAAGCCCTGCTACAGAGAAACATCGAACTCGTCGAGTTGTTATTGGTGGCGTTCGGGTATGCGATGTACATGCGTCAGAGAGACGGGTTGGCAGGCGCAGCGTTGGGCGCTGCGGCCATGGCGAAGTTCCTGCCCGGCATCTTCCTTCCCTATTTTGTGTGGAAGCGACGATGGCGCTGTGTAAGAGGCTTCCTCGTCGTCACGATACCAGTGGCGTTGGTCACACAGATGACCCTTGGATGGGAGCATAACCTCGCTTGGATGATTCTTGGCGGAGGCATAGGCAGGACTCATCCTCTTAATCAAGCGCTATCGGGGTTGTTCCTTCGAACGGGACCTCTGATTGACCCGACGGTCAATTGGGCGACTGTGTCACGTCTTGCGATGATTGTGGCGGGTCTGGTGTGTCTCATACTCCTTAGGAAGTACGGCCGACCGGGGACTGAGAGATGGGAGTGGTCGTTACTACTCATCATGATGGTCCTGCTTTTACCTCACGCTAATGCTTACTACTACGTGTTTTTTCTCCTCCCATTCTCCTTTCTTGCGGAGGAAGCTTGGCGGGGGCGCTTGTCGAGAGTAGAGTTGGTCCCAGTGGTGGTCGCGTTTTTCTTTATCGCGCTTCCCTTCCCACTCTCTCCTTTTGAAGGGCTGAATCCAGCGCGCGCGCGAGGCTGGCACTTAACAGACTATCTTCTCCACTTATCCTTGCCAATACTCGGAGCAAGCATTCTTGCTGTAGTCGTCTGTAGGCGTTTGATCCTTCAGCTTCCGGAACCCGCGACCTGAACGATGGTCTAGGTCGGCGTATTCAGGAGTTTACGGATGGCTAAAGCTCTTTAGATTCGCTGTAAGCTCCCGGAATCGTCCCGTCGAATCGTGGGGACTGACGAGTATCGCACAGCAGATTGTTGAGATCAGGGACATGCGCGGGTTGGCTCGATTTTTCTGGGGCTGTGCGACGGTCGTCGCAGTCCTGTGGCCCAGTCGCCTCCTATCTCCTCTTGATGGAATCCCACTGGATGGAAGGTTGGAGGCGCTTGCGATCGGCCTCGCGCTCCCGATCTTATGGTGGCTTCACCCGACGTTTCTCCAGGTGGCCTGGACGCGCGGGCTGGTGTCCTGTCTGCTCATGTGGAAACTCGCTACGATGTTCGCCCTGACCCAGGAAGGGTGGTGTGTGAAGTTTTTTCAAGAGGCGTCTTCAGTCGAGGAAAGCTCGAGGGTACAGAGAAGTTGGGATTTGCGTGCCGGCTGGGGCCAGCCGGTTCCGAGATGCTCGGCGATCATGGCCCGCCCTTACGCAACCTTGGAGGAGTTTCCGGTTTGGTTTGTCAACTTGCTCGATGAAGCCGGTCGTCCTCCGCATGGCACGTTTATCATGGAGCTCGACGGATACCTGACGACGCCGGCACGAGGAAGCCTCTCCTTTTCACTTAGCGAAGGAGTACGCCTCCAGGGCTTTGCGGAAGCAGTCTCGATTGGTGCTTCTGGACCGGGGTCTTCCGAAGTTTCGCTTGGTCCTGGAGTTCATCGCATTCAGATTCGGGGCATTCTGACTGGTGCGTCATGGCGCGTGGTTCCTTCCTGGGATGGCAGGGATGTCTGGAGGTCGGTTTTAACGACCGTTGATGCCCCTTCACGGCTTGATAAGTCGCTCTGGAGGCCCGGGAAGCTCGTCGCATTCTTCTTGACCAGCCTGTTGATCATGAGCTGGGCTGTCTCGGCGTTCATCGATCTCGGACCGAACCCAGCCGTGGTCATCTGGATGTTCGTGATGTCAGTGGCGATGGCGGGCATCGCGTGGCTGGGAAAGCACGAGCACTTTGCCATCGTGTTCCTCTTCCTGTGCCTCTTCGTACCTGTGGCCCGGCACCTTCAAAATCTCAGGGGTGCCCTTCTCCTGCTCGGCACGCCTTGGCTGAGCTTCATCGTGGGAAGACATTTCACTCAAGTAGGAAAGATAACTCTGTACTCGCTGGGAGATGATTGGTTGATTTTTCAGGGGTTTGCTCACCGGATATTTTTGGAGGGATACTGGTTAGAGGGTGGAGAGAAGACATTCTGGTTCCAGCCGCTGTATCGCTGGATCGCTGGCTCCCTCCACGTGGTCTTCGGCGATTCCAGCGTAGGTGAAGCCTTCTGGGATTCGGCCTGCCTGCTGATAGGCACACTGTTCTGCTTCCATGTCGTCAGGGCATTCGCCGGCTTTCGGTGGGGGCTGTTCGCAGGCGCGGCGGTCCTGGCGACCTTTGCGCTTGGCCCTATCTGGGGGCTCATCGGGCGCGGACTTTCAGAGGTCTCAGCTTCGGGTTGGGCATACCTCGGCGCGATGCATCTCCTGCGGGGGCGACTCGGTCGATTGAGTTCGTGCCTGGCAGCGGCTGTATTTGCGACGTTAGCGTTTTACACTCGCCTCAATCACCTCCCATTCGTGGCGACCTTGGCTGTCCTCTCGCTCCCTGTCCGATTTCCTGCAAGGGGTTGGTTGCCGTTTCGGTCGCTTGTACAGCGCCTTTCACCCACGCTCCTCCTTGTGTTCTTTGCTGGGATTACATTCGGGGTCGCGCTCTTTGCAATCCGGACGTGGTACTACACGGGCGTTTTCGATGTCTTCTATGGAACTCAACGCGAGTCCCTCTCGACGGGTCTCACCGCGTCAACGATCCTGTCGCCCGCCGCCTGGGGACGGGCCATCGAGAGCGTGTGGATGGTCAGCGCAGTGGCGGATCCCCCGCGGCTGAACCGACTGGGCTTCCTGGTGACCGCCGGTGTGGTCATCGCCGGTCTGGCTTTGTTGCGAGTTCCATTCTTCAGGAATCTTCCCTTGGGGCCAAGTGCGCTCTGCATTGGGGCGCTCGTGCCTTCACTTTTTGTGAGGGGGACCGCCTACCCCTCCCGCTTCTCGGTTCACCTTGTGCCCGTCGCAATAGCGATGTCCGTTTGCGCTATGGCCCTGAGTGCGCGGGAACTTATCTGCAAATTTAGCTGTACGGGAAATGCATCCTGCACCGACCCGGCAGCGGGCCGGGCATGATGGAGAGGGTTGGGCCGCGGCGCCCTGGGTTCCTCCAGGATGCGGGGGAGAGCCTCCTCGCCAGGGGAGGGGTCTTCACCACCGGCGTCCTGGTCAGCATCCTGACGGCCAGGGTTCTTGGCCCGGAGGGCCGCGGCCAGTGGACGCTGGCGCTGCTGATCCCGTTCTTCCTTGGTCTCCTGGGCGATATGGGGCTTGGCATCTCGGGGATCGCGCTGCTCAGGGAATCTCCGCGCCGCGCGAGCGAGATCGTGACTGCCGTCTTGCTGATCGGGGCGTCTGGATCGGCACTCTCAGTGGTGGTCTTCTGGGCGCTCTATCCGCTTGGGCTCGACGCCCTATTCGCGGGGGTGCCGCTTTCTGTCGTGGCCGTTGCGGCCGCCGCCGCGATCCCTTCCACCGTTGCGGCCCATCTACGCTCGTGCCTGATCATGCTCGGCGACCTACGAGCCGCGAACGTGCTCCTGCTCGTCCATTCAGGCCTGATGTTCATCCTGCTCGCCCTCGTCTTCGGGTTTGTAAGTGCGGACGTGTTCGTCGCGATCGTGGTCTATGGTGTGGTGCTCATCATAGGGGTCCTTGCGGGGGTGTGGCGGATTGTATCGCAGCACGCTGTTCGCCTTCGCCTGGACCGGAGTGTGCTTCGTCCGTTGTTCGCGCTCGGCTGGCGGGCCCACGTGGCCACAATCGGGCTCTTCCTCTGCTTCCGGGCGGATCTATCCCTTGTGAATTACTGGGTGGGGATCAAGGGGGCAGGGTACTATTCGGTGGCGTTGAGCCTCTCGGAAGCGCTCCGCGGGGTGCCAGAGGCCGTCCAAGCCAGCCTGCTCTCGCGGCTGTCGGCCAGCCGGGGCCAGCCGGCGCTGGACCTCACCGCCGTCGCGGCGCGGGTCAGCTTCACCGTGACCGCGGCGCTGGCGATCACGGCCGCCGTAATCGCCGTCTGGCTTATCCCGGCACTCTTCGGCCGGGGCTTCAGCCGGGCGGTAGCGCCATTCTGGCTGTTGCTACCCGGAAGCCTGGCGCTTGCGGTCTCCTACGTCGTTGGCTCCCCGCTCATGCTCCACGGATACGTCAGCACTAACGCTGCGGCGGCCTGGGCGGGGTTCGCCACCCTCGTGGTCGTCGATGCCTTCTTGATCCCTCGCTACGCGATCGAGGGGGCGGCGCTCGGGTCCAGCCTGTCGTACGCGGTGATGACGATCTGGCAGGCGTCGGTGTTCTGTGCGCGATTCGGGGTCTCCGCACGCCAGCTTGTCGTCCCACGATCTGGCGAGTGGCGGATCCTGCTCCGAGGGTAAAGGTGACGAGGGGGGACGGGCGAACGAAGAGCGAGTTGGCGTATCCAGAGATCGACTGGAACTGGGACCGCCACCCGGTCGAGGTGGAGTGGTACGACAAGGTCTGGCCGGTAGTGGCCCCGCGCGTCCCGGAGCGATGTCGCGTCCTTGAGATTGGCGTAGGGCCGGGCTATATTCCGTCACAGTTGGCGCGGCTTAAGGCATGCCGCGCATTCGGCGCGGATCCGCTCCAGAGCGCGATGAGCGCCGCGAAAGCCGTGGCGGAGAAAGCGGGGGTTGAGATCCACCTCGTCCGCGGCGTCGGCCAGTCCCTGCCGTTCCGCGAGGGCGCGTTCGACGTGGTCTTCTCTTTGGGAGTCATCGAGCACTTCCCGACGGAGGAGTCCCGCCTGATGGTAGCGGAGCACGCGAGGGTGTGCAGGGACGGGGGGCTCGTGCTCATCGGCGTCCCGAACCTGCTCAACCTTGTCCACACGATAATCAAGCTCTGCCAGGGGAAAAGCTACGACTACTACCCCGAGCACAGCTACTCAAGACCGACCCTAACTCGATGGATGCGGGCCGCCGGCCTGAAACCCGTCTTTCATGACGGGTACGCTACGTTCTGGCCCCTTAGGCTTGCCCGATCCAGGGTTGGGCGTCTGTTAGCCTACGCGTGGGTCAGAAGCGGGCTGGAGAAATACTTGGAGCGGCTGGAAAGCCCGTTCACACGTTCCTGGTTTGGCATGCTCACCGTCGTGGTTGCTAGGAAGGCACCAGCGGGGGAGATCGACCGGTGAACATCCTCGGTGTCAACTTCGGTCATGACGGTACCGCTGCCCTGTTGAGCGGCGGGCGGATCGTAGCCGCCGTTGCCGAGGAGCGCCTCAGTCGTCAGAAGTTTCACACCGGCTTTCCGTCGCGGGCGATTCTGGAGTGCCTTCGAATCGGCGGCGTCTCTCCCGACGAGGTCTCGGTGATCGCCCTCGCGGGAAAGTTCTTGCCGTTCGAGGGCCGGGAGTACCTGGTCGATATGCTCCTCGACGGCAACGGGGGGGAGGATGTCTTCAGCTTTATCCCCCTCCGTCAGCTTCCCTCAGAGCTTGTCCGCGTGTGCCTTGATCCATTCGTCCGCCGATCCAAGACGCTCGGTCCTGCGGCCCGCGAGCGGGTCGTGGCTAAGTTCAGGGCGCTTGGGTTTGAGCGGGCGTCGGTGGAGTGGTTCGACCACCACCTCTGCCATGCCGCCAGCGCCTATTACACGTCAGGAGTGGACCCTGCCCTCGTCATCACCGCTGACCAGGGGGGGGACTGGCTCTCGGCGAGCGTGAATGTGGGGCGGGGTGGGATTCTCAGAAGGTTGGCCGGAACATCGGAAGTGTCGCTGGGCGCCCTCTACTCGGCGGTCACGGAATTCCTCGGCTTCACGCCGAACCGCCACGAAGGGAAGGTGACCGGCCTCGCGGCATTTGGAGATCCGGAACGCTGCGCTGCCCCGCTCCGGGCGTGCATCGGGGTGAGCGACGACGGCCGGCGGTTCGAAGGGCGCCTGAATCTCACGGCCCTGTATGGGAATGGCTTCCTGAGTAAGATTCGTCGCCGACTCTCCATCCTTCGCCAGGCGCTCGACCGCCACTGGCCGTCGTCGGCCTTTGCGATGCGGGACCAACTCCATCGGCTTGAGGGGGAGGGGCGGGAGGACGTCGCCGCGGCGGTCCAACGGGTCCTAGAGGATGTGATCGCAGAGCACGTGGACGCGATGGTCCGCGAGAGCGGCCTTCGCGATATCGTCCTCGCGGGCGGGGTTTTCTCGAACGTGAAGGTGAACCAGCGGGTGTTCGAGCGGCCCGGAATCCGCTCGATCTTTATCCACCCGAACATGGGCGATGGCGGCAACGCTCTCGGCGCGGCGCTTCTCAAATGGGCCGAGGTCTGCCGTGGGCGTGGCGATACATTCATGCCATTTCGGTTGGCAGATGTCTACTTCGGCCGGGAGTACAGCGATGATGAAATTCATCGAGTCCTCGACCGCTTCTCGCTAAAGCCCGAGCCGTGTCCCGATCTCGAGGCCGCGGTGGCTCGTCACGTGGCCGAGGGAAGGATTGTCGGCCTCTTCCAGGGGCGGATGGAGTACGGGCCGAGGGCGCTTGGGAACCGGAGCATCCTGGCCGACCCGCGCGACCGGTGCATCAATGACGTCCTCAACAGGCGCCTCAGGCGGACCGAGTTCATGCCGTTCGCGCCGAGTACGCTCGAGGAGCGCGCGGGGCGGGCTTATGTGGGCTACGGGCCGGGGAGCCAGTATGCTGCCCAGTTCATGACCATTACGTTTCCCGTCTCGAACAGTTTTGCCAAGGAGGCGCCCGGAGTCGTGCACGTGGACGGGACCGCACGACCGCAGGTCGTCTCGCAGGAGGCGAACCCGCGTTTCTACCGGATTATCGCCGAGTTCGAGAAGTTCACCGGCGTCCCGTCGGTGGTCAACACGAGCTTCAACATGCACGAGGAGCCGATCGTCTGCACGCCTGAGGATGCGGTCCGTGCCTTCCTCGCCGGGGCCGTAGACCTCCTCGCGATCGGCCCATGGATGGTGACCCGATGACAGATCAGCGCCTCCGCCTCTGCTTCATTGCGCATGGCGAATCGACCCACACGCACAAGTGGCTGAATTTCTTTGCGCGCCGAGGCCATGAGGTCCACTTAGTGCCATTCATGAGCTCCGACCAGGATTGCCTTTTGGGCGTCCTCGACCCAAGCGTCAAGATCCACCCCAGCGTGTCAGGCTTCCCGATCCGCCGATGGAAGTTGACGCTGGGGGAAGTGCGCCGGCTGCGAGCGCTCCTCCGCGACCATCGGATCGACCTCCTCCACGCCCTCTTCGTCGGGCCGAACGCCTGGTACGCTTGCTTAACTCGGTTCCGCCCGTTGGTGCTTACGGTCATGGGAGGGGGTGACCTCTCACTGAACTGGAAGCCGTCGACCCTGTCTGAGCGATGGTTGACCCCACGGGCTCTCTGGAACGCAGACTTGGTCACCTGCTGGTCCCGCCGGCTGGTGGAAGCTACTAGGCGTTACCGCCCCCCGGGATCGGTGATACCGGTCACGCACGTGGGGGTTGACCTGCAACTCTTCCGGCGGGTGCATTATCCCGAAAAGGTCAGGGAACAGCTCAAGGTGCCGCCATCCGCAAGGATCGTCCTGAGCGCTCGGCGGATACGCCCCCTTTCCAACATCGACGTACTCGCCCGCTCGATTCCACGAATCCTTGAACAGGTGCCAGAGACATGGTTCCTCTTTGTCCAGCCCTTCGCCTCGGATCCTGACTGCCGTCGTACCATCGAAGATATTATTCGCAGCCAGGGAGTCGGGGAGCGAGTGCGTTTTGTGCCGGGCGCTTCTCAGGAAGAGATGCCTTCTTTCTATTCTGCGGCCGACGTCAGTGTCTCGATCGGGCTACTCGACGGTACCCCGATCACCGCGCTTGAGTCAATGGCGTGTGAGACCCCGGTTGTGCTTTCTGATGATCTGTCCGACTACGAAGGCCACCTGTTCGCCCCTGACCGCACGGTGGCGATTGCGGCGCCACGCGACCCAGCCGCGGTGGCCGCGGCGATCCTTCGGGTCCTCCAGGATAAAGCGTACCGCAAGCGCCTGGTGGCCGGTGGCCTCGAAGTTGTTCAGCAATACTGCGGTTATACCGAGCAGATGGGTCGAATGGAGCGGCTCTATCTCGACCTCGTCTATTCCCCCCAGCGGCGAGGCTCGGCATGACCCCCAGCGCCAGCGTCGTGATCCCGACCTTCAACCGGACCGAGTACCTCGGCGAGTGCCTCGCGTCCATCCGGGCGCAGGCGCGCCGCGACATCGAGGTGATCCTGGTTGACGATGGGTCTACTGACGGCCACCTTGATCGCTTAAACGCTACGGTAGCATTACAAAATGTCGTGCTGATACGCCATCCGCAGAACCGAGGGGCTTCCGAGGCGAGGAACACCGGGGTGTGCGTCGCCCGTGGCGAATACATTGTCTTTATCGATAGCGACGACCTCCTCGAACCCCATTATCTTGAGACCGCGTTTGAGGTTCTTAACCGGGATCCCGCGATCGGTCTCTTCTGTTGCGACAGTCTCGTCATAGACACCAAGGGTGACGTACTGTACGGTGGGAAGACATTCCAGCAGATTCAGTGCGAGATCAAGCGCTACCGGATCGAGAGTGGCGTGCGCAGTTTGCAAGACATCTTCGAGTTCTCCACTAGCTTCCCCGGCTTCCTGGTCCGGCGGGATGTCTTCAAGCGGGTCGGGTACCTTGACCAGTCGCTGTTTCCCCTCGACGACTATGACTTTCAACTTCGTGTCGCCGCGGCTGGCTATCACGTCTACTATTACCACGCGCCGCTGGCCCGATACCGGATGCACGGGGAGAACGAGTCGGGGCCGAAGCGGATGGTGAGGACATGCACAAAGAAGGTCGAGTCGCTGGAGATCGCCCTCAGGCGCAACCCCGAGTTGCGCGCCCTCGGGTGGAGGGCCCGCCTCCGTCTTGCTGATGCGCGCTTCGAGCTGGCTGTGGGTCTCCTCAAAGATGGCTCGGTCCGGAAGGGATTACTGGCACTGCTCCGTTCTCTCTTGGACCACCCGGCTCAGTCGCTCGAGTTCGCCCGTCTGGTTTGGGGGAAAGCCCGCCGTCAGGACGGGGCACGGGTGGGGAGCGTCGCTTGACCCGCTCGCTTCTGCCTAGGCGATGCGGGGAACGCTCCCGTGCATGGCAAATTACCGCCGTAGCATGACGCGTTCGGTCGAGGATCATTTCGGTCGCCTGTCGTGCAGCGGGCACTGGTCGGCGCTCTATCAGGGAACGCCGGACAGCCGGACCTTCAGCTTCAGGATCAGGCGCGCTCGGGTCCTGGAGCTGCTCGAAGGGCACGGTGGGCGGGTTCTGGATCTGGGCTGCGGCCCCGGTGTCATGATCCCGGACCTCCTGGAGCGAGGGTGGGAGTTTTACGGTCTCGATGCGTCTGCGGAGATACTTGCTGAGGCGGAGACCGTTGCTTCGTCCCGTGCCGATCGCGCCCGCGTCCACCTCCGCCGGGGAGATGTGTGCCGCCTTGACTATCCCGACGCCTCCTTTGACGCGGTCCTGGCGATGGGGCTTCTCGAGTACCTGTCGTCTGATGAGATCGTGGTCGCGCTTATGAATATCAGGCGAGTCCTGCGGGATGGTGGGATCGCGGTCATGAGCATCCCGAAACGGTGGCACCTTGATCGCGTCGTTGTGACTACGCTCGGCCCGGTGCGATGGGCGCTCAGGCCGATCCGCGAGAAGGTAATTCAGACTCCGCGCGACACCATCCGCCGGACGCGGCTCCAGCCGCGGGAGCTCGATCGGCTCATGGCCGCCCACGGGTTCGACCGAGTGGACGGCCTCTCCTACTCGTTCACACCCTTGCCGTACCCGATCACGGCGCTCCTGCCGCGCCTGAGCCAGCGGGTCAATGCTCCCTGGGAGCGGTTCGCCCGCTGCCGGGGATGGAGGGTCTTGGCATCGGGTTATATCGGCAAGTATGTCAGACGGCCGGCGGCCGATGCGGCGGTTGCCCTGGAGGGCGCGTGAGACGGCTTTCGGTTGCGGTGGTGATAGGGACCCGGCCTGAGGCGATCAAAATGGCGCCGGTGATTTTGGAATTCCGGCGGCATAGAGACCGGTTCGAGACCATAGTCGTGGCGACGGCCCAACACCGAGACATGTTGGACCAGGTACTAGAGATCTTCAGGATAGAGCCCGACGTAGATCTCGACCTCATGAGAGAGGACCAGGGGCTCTCGGACTTGACTGCACGACTACTTATTAGCCTGGAGGCGCTCTGGCGCCGGACCTCACCTGACTTGGTGCTGGTCCAGGGGGATACCACCTCGAGCTTCGCCGCCGGATTGGCCGCCTACTATTTAAAGATCCCCATCGGTCATATCGAAGCAGGGCTCAGGACGCGAGACAAGTACGCGCCATTCCCGGAAGAGATGAATCGACGGCTGGTCGATGCCATGGCCGACTATCACTTCGCCCCAACGGAGCAATCCCGGAAGAATCTCCTGAGTGAGGGGGCGCCCGACGACCGGATCTATGTAACGGGTAACACGGGGATTGATGCCCTTTTATTGACATTGGAGCGGATTCGAATCACGGGGTTCGTCCCGTCGGAACTGGACCCTGCGGTCTTCGAGCGCAAGAAACTGATCCTGGTGACAGCGCATCGTCGCGAGAGCTTCGGGGACGGGTTCGTAAGCATCTGCGCGGCTCTGAAGGCCCTCGCTCGCTCTTGCCCGGATGCGGCCATCGTCTACCCTGTGCACCCGAACCCCAACGTCAAGGGGCCTGTGCTCGACCATCTGGACGGGATTGCGAACATCCACCTGACGGGTCCACTCGATTACCAGACTTTCGTCTACGTCATGTCGCGGGCTGATGTGATCCTGACTGACTCTGGGGGCATCCAGGAGGAAGCCCCTTCGCTGGGTAAGCCGGTTCTAGTGATGAGGGACGCAACGGAACGAGCAGAGGCTGTAGAGGCCGGAGTGGCGGAGCTGATAGGCACGGAGACATCGCGTATTGTCGAGCGGACCGTCGAGATGCTGGAACGGCCGAAAGTGATCCGTCCCGGAGACAATCCCTTCGGCGACGGCCGAGCGGCGGAGCGGATCGTGCGCATCATCCTGGAGAAACCCCTGTGACCAAGCTCTCGTTCGTGATACCTTGCTACAACGAGCGGGAGGGGATTCCCGAGCTCCTGACTGCTCTCGAGGAGACCCGGCAGGTGCTTGGCCCGAGCTACGAGTGGGAGCTCATCTTTGTGGATGACGGGAGCGTGGACGGGACCTTGCAACTCCTAGAGGCGGTATGCCGCGGAAGTGCTGAGGCACGTGTAATTCGGCACCCTAGCAACCGGGGATTGGGGGCGGCACTGCGAACCGGCTTCGAGCACGCCACGGGCGAGCTGGTCGCGACGACCGACAGCGACTGCACCTATGACCCCCGGGAGATCCGCGAGATGCTCAGGCTGATGGAGCAGGGCGCCGACGTCGTCATTGCGTCCCCGTATCATCCTGATGGAGGTGTCAAGAATGTGCCGGCGTATCGGCTCTTTCTGAGCCGAAACCTCTCCCGGTTGTACTGCTGGGTGATCGGATCCGAGATCTACACCTATACGAGCTTGTTCCGGCTCTATCGAGCAGAGGTCCTCCGAACAGTTCGGTTCCAGTCAGACGGGTTTCTCTCCATGGCGGAGATCCTGGTGGAGGCGCTCCTCGTAGGGTACCGGGTGGTCGAGCATCCTACTCGGCTCACAGTGCGCCAGTACGGCCAATCGAAGGCGGCGGTCCTCCGGCTCATCGGCGACCATTTGGCGTTTCTGTGGCGCCTCGTTCGAAAACGGGCGAGAGTCCCGTCCGCGGTGACGGTCAGAGGCGGGGCGGTGCCTGGACGGTGATCTCCTCAAGTAGAACCGCCAGATGAACTGAAGCCGCGGCATGTCTGTGCTCAAACACCACCCCAATATCCTGGTCTGTGTGCACGAGCATGGCCGGAGACGTTTGATTCTGAAAATGATCTGCTCCAGACCATCGGATGTTGTCGTCAGCGTTGGGTGCGAGCGTGAAATGCTGTCGGCATAGTTCGCCGGGGCCTGCCGCTACCTCGGTTGCGCCGACATCGATCGCGAGGTCTTTCTCGATGGAACGTGGCGGCACGAACATGTTTGGTATCGCGCGTCCGCTCGGCAAACGGATGGGAGGACAGAACGACGCTAGGAGGACTTGATGAAGACACCGATCAGCTTACCGCGGGATGACAACTCGACCGGACGTGACCTAGGTGAGGAGGAGATCGCCCTCCTGACTCAGGTGATCAAGAGTGGCACTCTAACGTCCACCAAGGGCACCATGGTGCAGAGGATGGAGGAGGGGTTCGCTCGGCTCTATGGTGCTGCCTACTGCGTGGCGATGTCATCTGGGACCGCGAGCGTGCACACGGCCGTAAAGGCGATCGACCCCGAACCTGGCGACGAGATCATTACGACCCCGATTACGGACATGGGCGCGATCACCCCCATCCTCTATCAGGGAGCGATCCCTGTGTTCGCCGATGTGGACCCCAATACCTACAACATCACCGCAGAGACCATAGCCCGCAGAATCACGGCTCGGACACGTGCAATCATGGTAACTCATCTCTTCGGAAACCCATGCGACATGGATCCGATCATGGCCCTTGCCCGGAGCCACAGCCTCCCTGTAATAGAGGACTGCAGTCAGGCGTTCCTCGCCGAATATCATAGCCAGTTGGTAGGAACGATTGGTGCCATGGGCTGCTTCAGCCTCCAGCAGGGCAAGCACATGACCTGCGGTGAAGGGGGCCTGCTCGTAACCAGTGACCCTGTCATTGCCCGCCGCGCCCGGCTCTTCGTCAACAAAGCCTGGGGCTACGGCGACCCCACCCCGGATCACTACTTCCTCGCGTTGAACTACCGGATGAGCGAGCTTCAGGGGGCCGTTGTTCTGGCCCAGCTCCAAAAGGTGAAGAGCGTTGTGGCTCGCCGCCAACGTGTCGCCGCACAGATCGATGAGGGATTACGCAACCTGCCGGGAATCTTCCCTCCGGTTGTCACCCCGGGTGCAACTCACGCTTACTGGAAGTATCCGGTCCAGATCGATAATGCAGCGCTCGGGATCGATGTCGTCGCATTCGCCAAACAGCTCGAAGCTCTCGGGCTTGTCGCCCAGCCCCGTTACATTCAGAAGCCGGCATTCATGTGTGAGGTCCTTCGCGACCGACGAACTTTTGGGAAGAGTGCCTTCCCATTCAGGGGCGCACGAGCGGTGGAGGAGCAGTTTACGTACGACCCCAGCGACTATCCCGGCGCCCTGATGGCCCTTTCGCGTGTGCTGGTTGTCCCCATCAACGAGTTCTACTCCAGTGAGCATGTGGAGTTCATCTGCGGGACATTCCGCGAGGCGGTCAGCGCGCTGGTTGGGGGCAGGACATGAACCGCGAGCCCTGTCGACTTGGGGTCGTCGGCTGTGGCCGGTGTGCTCAGGATCACCTTCAGGCCTACCAGCACCTGGACGAGGCACGGGTCGTCGCCGTGGCCGACATTAACGAACGCCAGGCCAGGAGCGTTGCCTCCCAGTTCGACTGCAAGCCGTACACCGATTACCGAGTCATGCTCGAGGCGGAGCGACTTGAGGCTATCTCGGTGTGCACTCCCCCTGTGACCCATGCAGAGATCATGCTCTACGCGCTCTCTAGGGGCGTCCACGTGCTCTGTGAGAAGCCTCTTACGATCCATCTGGCTGACGCGAAGAAGGTGCTGCAGGTGGTTCAACAGGAGAAGCTGGTGCTGATGATGGCCTCCAAGTTCAGGTTCGTGGACGACATTGTCAAGGCAAAAGGGACCATCGACTCTGGGATCCTGGGCCGAGTGATCCTCTTTGAGAATGTTTTCTGTAGCCGGGTGGATATGCGGGATCGATGGAATTCCCGAAGAGAGATCGCGGGAGGCGGTGTCCTCTTTGATAACGGCACGCACTCCGTGGATATTGTCCGGTTCCTCGTTGGCCCTATTGCGACCGTCCAGGCTCAGCACGGTATCCAGGTCCAGGAGATCGAGGTGGAGGACACCTCTCGACTCTACTTCCAGAGCACGACGGGAGTAATGGGCACGATCGATTTGAGCTGGAGCATCCATAAGGACAACGACAGCTACATAAACATCTTCGGAACAGAGGGGACCCTCTTGATCGGGTGGCGAGAGTCGAAGTATCGGCAGCATGAGAAGCTGAACTGGGTTGTTTTCGGAGAGGGGTATAACAAACAGAAAGCTTTTCTGAATCAGGCGCGGCATTTCCTTCGCTGTGTTCGGAGACAAGAGATCCCCATCGTTACCCCGCTGGATGGTCTAGAATCTGTGCGGGTGATAGAGGCTGCCTATCGATCGAGCGCCGTCAATAAATGGATGGAACTTGAACCCTTGGATGCAGAGGTGTTCAATGACCAGTAACTACGACGAAAAGTATCCAGATGTAGTAATACACCCCACTGCGATCATCGAGCCAGGGGTTCGGCTGGGTTCTCATACCAGAGTATGGGACAGCGTGCATATACGGCACGGTGCAGAGGTCGGTCGCAACTGTATCATCGGTGAGAAGACATATATTGCCTATGATGTCAGGATAGGAAACTTGGTCAAGCTCAACGCCTTTGTGTACGTGTGTACAGGCGTGACGATCGAAGACATGGTGATGGTGTCCGCCGGGACTGTGTTTACCAATGATAAATTTCCTCGAGCTGCGATCCCAGAGAGAGAAGAGCTCATGACGTCAGATCCTACTGACGAGACCCTCAGGACGACAGTCCGCAGGGGCGCAACCATTGGAGCGAATGCGACGATTGGGCCCGGGCTCGAGTTGGGAGAGTTTTGCATGGTGGGCATGGGAGCAGTCGTCACCAAGAACGTCAAACCCTTCCAGTTAGTTCTCGGGTGTCCGGCTCGGGGGGCCGGATGGGTGTGTGTTTGTGGGGAACTGCTCGGAAAGGCTATCCCTTCGGCCCAAATAGAATGCAAGAGGTGCAACCGGTCTTATGCCCCGGTTTCAGGAGACCTCAGGTTGCCGAGCAGTTCGGTCTCCGTCAAGCGGCACATTGCGGTGAAATGGGCGTGGAGGAGTGGTTGATGTACGCGCTGCCCGTGGCAGTCGATTCCGCCGACGCTCCCCGGGGGCAAGAGCGATGCTGAAGGAACTAGAAGGAATACGAGACTACTTCAACCGCGATGCCAATGACTACGACGCTTATTTCACACAGGACACTGACCCGAGGAGCATTGGGCGCTGGCTAGCTAAACACATCTTCAGTCGCCGTGCTGCCAGCAAGCGGATGGACACCGTAATTGGTTTGTGTGGGTCAGATGTGGCAGGCCGAACTATTCTCGAGGTGGGCTGTGGACCGGGGCGTTATGCTCTTGCGCTTGCTCTCCGTGGAGCTGAACTGACCGGGATCGATTTTGCCCCGAACATGATTGCCATCGCTCAGAAGCTTGCCGCACAACAAGGGCTAGAAGAACGGTGCCGATTCCTGGTGGGAGACATATTAGACCATTCCTTCGAGGAAGTCTTCGACATCTCGTTTGCCGCTGGCGTCCTCGACTACATCCCCGAGAGATATCGGGTGCCGCTCCTTCGTAGAATGAAAGACCTCTCACGCCAGGCCGTCATCGTCTCATTCCCCAAGCGGTGGCACTGCCACGCGCTTCTTCGGAAGGGCTGGCTATGGGCTAAGGCCGTTCCAGTTTACTTCTACTCCCAGACAGATATCGACCGACTCTTTGTGGCGGCAGGCCTGCGCGAGGTGGAAAGCCGGGACATCGGGATTCTGACAGTGAAGAAGGCCGTGGGCGCCCGATGAAACTGCCCGCCATGATTCACGTGGACCTGGACTCGCTCCGGACCATTGCCGAGTTTTTCGGAGCGCGTGCCGACGATGGTGCTCGTCTGATCCATACGGTAGCAGTGCCCCGCTTCCTCAAGCTGTTTCGGGCGCAGGAGATCAAAGCAACCTTTTTCGTCGTTGGGCGGGATCTTAGCGACGAGACCACTGTCGCAACTCTCCGCCAAGTCCTCGCGGAGGGACACGAAGTTGCCAACCATACGATGAACCATCCGTTCCGGATGAGGGGCTTGCCGCGGGAGCAGAAAGCCCGGGAGATCCGCGACGGGCACAACGTCTTGCTTGATCGACTAGGTGTGGAGGCGGTCGGGTTCCGCGCCCCTGGATACGATGTGGACGAGGAGATGCTCGAAATCCTTCACGAGCGAGGATATCTCTACGACAGCTCACTCTTCCCGTCGTTTCTGGTGCCAGTTATTAAGGCCTACACCATTATGATCCAACGGAGCCGTTTGGGGCACGCTCTCGATGGTTACGGCAAATTTATCTACGGCTTTGGCCCCATCGCGCCTTACCGGCCCCGCTCCGGCGCTCTGGAGGCTCGTGGAGAGATGTTCCTCGTCGAAATCCCGGTGTCGATGATGCCTTTCCTGCGGGTGCCCCTGCACTCGACCACGCTGTTCGCGACCTCACCCGGCCTTGTCCGTCTCGGGAACTGGCTGCTGTCTCTCGGCGGCATACCGTACACGTTCCTCCTCCACGGGGTGGACCTTCTAGATTTTGAGGATGACCGGGTGCCGGATGGACTGAGAGTTTGCCCGACCTTCCGGAAGCGACTCCGAGAGAAACTCGAGCTACTCGAAGGTCTGCTGAGAGAGTTGACTGCCACACGTGCGGTAATCCTCTCCGCGGACTACGCGAGGCTGTACTTGCAGGGGGCTTATAGCAAGGAGGCCGTCCAGTAGAAGGTCGCGCCGCTTAAACCTGCTAATGAAACGGAGGATAATGGCAAGTTATAGAGGATTATGCGAGCACTCGGTTATATCCAGCTGTGGCCGCCTGCGGGGACCTCATGGGCCACGCTCAGCGGTCCGGCTGCGACGCCGCAGGCGGTCGGAACAGAGGGGACCCTCTTGATCGGGTGGCGAGAGTCGAAGTATCGGCAGCATGAGAAGCTGAACTGGGTTGTTTTCGGAGAGGGGTATAACAAACAGAAAGCTTTTC
>Ga0209515_10001172_pt1 | contig 45135 bp, 54 predicted proteins | sample Subgroupgradi54m_FD_187454 | JGI IMG/M metagenome (GOLD analysis project Ga0209515, IMG submission 187454) | Subsurface groundwater microbial communities from S. Glens Falls, New York, USA - GMW60B uncontaminated upgradient, 5.4 m (SPAdes)... ... | reverse complement strand
AAGAAACATACTCCCCATGACTTCAACAGCATCAAGATGTTTACTTTTACATTTTGGACATTCAGTTTTCATACTATTCTAAGAGTAAGAATAATTAATAAACATTACGAAACAAGAAAAAAAGTTTTAGAAGTTTACTTGAGAGTTTTCAAGTAAGTTGTAGTTAAATCTCTTAATTTATTTAATAACTCAAAATATTCAGAAGTTAGAATTCTTGTTTTATCCCAAAGTGCAATAACTTCAGGTCTATATTCAGAAAGTTCGTATCCAGGAATTAATCCAAATTTAAGTTTTTTAAAAACTCGAGTTGAATCTTCATCATCAAGAGTTAAAATTTCAGTTTCAAAAGAATCATAAGCAAAAGGAGAGTTAGGATCAGTAATTCTCCCATTTAAAGAAGATACAGATTCTTCTCTAAGATCTAAGGGATTTTCAACACCAATTGGAAGAAGAGGGTAACCAAGATCATATTTACTAGTTAATTGATAAAAAACAGCTAGCCTACCTTCCGTATTATAATGTTCTAAAAGTTCTTTCATATCATCTAACTCTAAAGATCTAGGAAAAATAATTTCAGATTTAGCAAGAACATCTTCAAGAGACATAGATAAAAAAAGATTAATCAATATTTAAAAATATAGGTAAGTAAAATAGATATAAACAAGCTTAATTTAGTAATCTTAGTAACCAGAAACAATTAAAATTTCATCAAGGAGTCAAATAGTTATGCCAAAAAGAGTAAAGACTAAATTAAATATAAAAGAAGGAAACGAATTAATAGTCATAGAAAAAACAAGGTAATTAGTTTGAAAAAAGAAGAAAATTTTCTTCAAAAATTAAATTCCATGAATAAAGAAAAAATATGTTGGTTAGTTTTAGCAGAAAAAGCTCTTAAAAATGTTTGGAATAATAAAAAAGATGAAAAGACTTGGAGCAAATATTTATAAATATTCAATAGAAAAATATAACCTAAGTTCACTAATATTCACTCATAAGAGAACTGTGAAAAAATAAAAAGTTTATTCTAAATAATCCTTTTTCCCGTAGCTAAATCAACAATATGAATAACAGTAACAGGACAAGATTCAGCAGTTTCTTTCCATTTTGCAAGTTCACTTTCATCTATTTCTCGAACAAAAAAAGTTGTTTTCTTATCTTGTAAACTATCTTTAAGATCTGCTTTTCCATCTTCAACAATATTCCAATTATCAGAATCTACTGCGACACAAGCTGCAGCACCAATACATCCTTCCCTATCATACTCAATTCTATATTTTTTACCCATCTTCAAAAATTTTTAAAACCTCAAGAGCATGTTCTTCACATTTTACTTTATCAAAAATATATTTAATTTTACCTGCTTTATCTATTAAAAAAGTTTTTCTCAAAATTCCTTTATATCCTATACCAAACGTCTTCTTCTTACCATAAGCATCATATAAGAGACAAACATCACCAAGAGGATCACAAAGTAAAGTAAAAGGTAATTTATATTTTTCAATAAATTTCTGATGAGACTTATGTTCATCCATACTAATACCTAAAACAACAATACCTTTTTTAGTATATACACTAAAATTATCTCTAAAACTACAAGCTTCTGCAGTACATCCAGGAGTATCATCTTTTGGATAAAAATATAAAACAACATTCTTACCCTTAAAAGAACGTAAACTTACAAACGTTCCATGCGAATCTTTTAAACTAAATTCAGGTGCATCGTCTCCAACAGCTAACATAAAAAAGAGAACGCAAGAGAACTTTTAAAGTTTAGCATTCTCTTGACTATAAGTAAGAAACAATTTTTGCAACTGATGAACGAGTTTTGATGGAATCTTAGTTTTAAATTTCTTACTTCCTTCAACAGCATAAGCATTAACTTCATCATCTAAAACTTCTAGACAATACCCCTTTTCTACAAGTTCTTTTTTAAAAGAAGTAATATTACCTAAAAGTAAACAATCCAACACTTTTTTCCTATAATCTAAATTAACATAAAATAAAGCATGAGCTAATTCGTGGTGAAAAGCACTCTTTTTTTCTTCTTGAATGCCAATAATATAAAATTGATCATTTGTATCCTCAAATAATTTTAAAAGTTGTTTTTCTTTAGTTGTTAAAGGATCAAATTTTCCAGCATAAAAAGGTTGTAAAATATGAGAAGGAATATTAAATCCATTCCAGTCTTTATAATAAGTAAATTTTCCTTTTTTAGTAGAAGCATACCACTGTTTAAACTCATTTAAACTAAAAACCTTCCCTCGAAACTTTGGAGATTCATAGTGTTCAGAAAATCTTAAAAAAGTAGAAGTTAAACTATATTGATCTTTAAACTTTAACAGATAAATATTCTCCTTAACCTCTTCTTTTTTTATAATAACCACAATGTAATGAAGAGAAAACTTTTATTTAAAGCTAATTACTTAAAGATAAGATCAAAAAATAGAGGTTCTTAAGAAGAAAAATTTAAAAAACAAAGAAAAAGTAAAGAGATATGAATCAAGAAGGTTTATTCCCCACCAACTTAAAAAGTTCTCTTCCTCAATTACCCTCTTTAGATGAAATGCTTCATGGAGGAATACTCGGAAACTGGTTACTTACAGGAGTAACTTCGATTGGAAAAACAACATTAGCAACACATATGTTAAGTGAAGAAGAAGATAAAGGAGCAGGAATTATTGATTTTGGAACAAGGCAAAGTCAAGAAAGATATGCAAAAAATTATGGAAAAGAAGTAATTGATTTAAAAGAGATTGTATCAGCAGACCAAGAATTAATTGTTCAAAATATTCAAAGATTAATAAACGAATATAATGAAAGTAAAAAAACTGCAGACTGCGAAGCACATGTAAAAAATTCTGGAGCTTTAATGTATCTAAGCAAGATCTATGATAAAGCAACATTTACGCTCTTTAGAGAAAAACCAAAAATAAAACCACAAAAAAAAAGACTAAGACTAGGAAAAAGTTCAGAAAATAAGATAGTAAAAGTAAACCTCCATCCAAGAGAAAGAATAACAGATATAGAAAATTATTTTGGGAAGTCTAAATTTGAAGATGAATTAGACTATCAATATCAAGTACTTAGTGCTTTCCTCTATCACACTTTAAAAATAAATGAAACAAAAAAATATTTAATAGATGGAATAACGTTAGAAAATTCAAACACAGAAAAAGAATTAATAATTCCAGATTCAACAATAAAAGCAAAAGAAGTAGTTCATGTATGGAATTATTTTAATGGAAGAAATAGTTTAATAGTACCTTATTTAGGAACAAATGAAGATAAAATTACGAACTTTACAAGTAGAGTTTATTGGAACATTCAAGAACCAACAGTAACGTTAACTTCAATAGCCTTAACAAGAACAGATAATAATGAAATAATTTCAGATATCAATGACGCAATAAATGCCACAGAATCTCTTCCAATGGCTCCTGAAGCAGATGGAATTATTGTTTTAGGAAAGAATACAAGAAGAGAATATGCTTTTTTAGAAGAATCTTCAAAAGCAGCACCACCTGATACAAGAATTTTAGCACTACGTAAATCAAGATATGGAATAGATGAAACTTTAAGAGAAATAATAATTGATGCAAAAGACAAAAAACCAAAGTTAGGAAGAGTTATGGTGTACAAAAGTTAAGGAAGATTCTTTCTTTGAAGTAAAAAGAAAATTAAACAAAAAACAAGAACACCAATAATAATGAAGAAAGTATAATCTGTTTTAGAAACAAGTGGAGTAATAAAGTCTACTTTTTGAGCAGAAACATAAGAATGATTTCTTATTTCAGGAAAAAGAACTTTTACTCCCACACCAGGAAAAATACCTAAAGAAGAATTTTCTAAATCAGACGTAGCTTCAACAAGAATAAAAGATTCTAAAGAAGTATTCAAAAAAACATCTGTAAACAAAACATTAATCTGAACATACTCTCCAGGTTCAATACTCCCCGTTAAACGATCAAAACTAAGAACTTCTGGAGTGGTTGTTTTCAAAGAATAAGAAAGAGAAACATCATTTGGATTAAAAAGAAAAAGTTGTTTATGTTCTAAAGAAGAATTAAAAACAAGCACATTTGGAGAAACTCCTAGTCCTAAAGCAGAAACAGAACTAACAAAAAAAAGAAAAAAGAAGATATATAAATATTGTTTCATCTTTTTCTTCCTAAGCTTTAACAGCAACAATTTTAACAGTACCAACATATTCCCCATTAGCAGCAGTCTTAGGAACAAATAATTTAAATCCTAAAGCAAGAGAAGAATCTGCTCCTGAAACAAAGCTAAAAGCAAGACGTTGAAACTGTAAACTTAGAACACCTGAATAGTCACCTTCAAAGTCATTTTCAAAAGCATAGGTAAGATTACTCACACCAATGGTTTTATTGTCTTTTTTTAAATCAGTTCCAGATAAAAATAAACTAATATTTGTATTTCCAATGTTTCTTAAAGTTGGTGCATCAGTCGTATCAAGAAGATCATCTCCTAAAAGTACTGTTTCTTTTCCTAAACTAACATTCCCAAAACTAAGAGTAGTTGTATCTAAAAACAAAGCAGTCATAGGTAAATATTCAAAACTTAAATTTTGAGAAGTAGATAATCCTCCTTGATCAAAGATAGTAGCAAAAATAGTATAGGTTCCTGGTTCATCATAATATGCTAAAGAAAAAGATTCTTTATAGACTAAAGAATCTTCAGAAGAAACAAAAAGTACTTTAGAATAATTCCTTGGCCCTCTAACAAAAAGAGTAATATTATTAAGATCTTCAATTCCATTTAAATCTTGTACAACAAAACTAAAATTAATTATTCTTTGCATTCCTGGAAAAGGAAAAACTTGCAAAGAAGTTAAAGAAAAGTTATTATTAAACCTTGTAAAATTAAGAGTGGGTACTTGATTATTAATATTCACTTTTAAAGAAACAAGATTATTTTCAGAGAGATTATTAAGATAAGAGTCTGTTGGGTTGTCTTTAAAAAAAGAACTTGAATTAAAAAGTTGAGGATAACTTTCTATAAAATCAAAACTATTATTATTTTTTTCTTGAAAAAGATCATTACGTTTTAAACTCATTCCTTCTTTAATTTCTAGTGCAGGATTTCCTTCATAAAGATTTTTACCTATCAAACTTGTATTTCCCCATCCAAGAATATCTAGTACAGTTCCATTAAAAAGTAAAGCTACACCTCCATTGGTATTTGTCAACGTAAAAGCTTCTTCATAATCTGCATTACTAAAAGAATTATTATCTTTATAGCTAGTCCAACCAGCATCAGCAATCAGATAATATCCATGAGGTTGAATAAAAGCACCTAAAGGAAGAGTAACATCCACATCTGAAGTTTGAGTTTTTAAAATGTAACCACTAAGATTAATTATTTCTTTTGTAGGATTAAATAATTGTACTGCTTCTCCCCCAGATTCAGTTGTTAGTGGATTATACACAACTTCACTAATGAGTATATGATCTAAGTCTGCAAAAACAGCATTAAAAAAACTAAAGATAAACAACAAATAAATTCCCATTTTAAAAAATTTTATTTCCATTTTTTACCCCCTATAAATATTTTAATCTATAAAAATTAGTTTGAGCTTTAATAAGGATTTACAAGAAATTATTGAAAAGTTTACAAAAAAGATAAATACGCCGAGAGAGAAACAAACAATAACTATTAGCAACGGTTCTTTTCCTGCACCTATTTGTATACTTATTTTTAATAAATAGTTTAATACGAAATTATATTTATAGTTTTTAGCTCTAAGTTCTTACTCAAATTATTAACAAAAAACAAAATATTTTCTAAATTATTGAAAGCTTTTCGAAATTTTTTTATCAACATTATTAAATTTTAAAAAATAAAATTTAAAAGGAAATTTAAAAAATGAAAAGATTAGATTTAGAAACGAAAGCAGAAATTAAAGCTCAAAAGTTAAGATTGAAATTTTCTAAAAAACTGGAAGAATTACAAAGTTTGTTTAGAAAGAACAATTAAATCTTTTCAGCAAGTTCTTTGGATAATAAAGCAGCCTGTTCTAATACTGTTTCAGTTGCTTTTTGTTGTTTGTCTGGAGGGTAGCCGTATTTTTTTAAGATTTTTTTAATCTTCAAACGAATTCCTGCTTGTATACTCTCTTTTTGTGTCCAATCGATTGTTACACTTTCTCTAATCATTACAGCTAATTCTAAAGCAATCTTCCTTAAAGCACTATCACCTAAAATTTTTACAGCACTATCATTAACTTCAAGAGCATCATAAAACGCTATTTCATCATAATTCATCTTAAGTTCATTACCTCTATTTTTTTCATCTCTAACTTTTCTCGCTAATTCAATTAATTCTTCAATAATCTGGGCAGCTTCTATGCTCCTATTTGTATATTTTTTAATAGTTTTATCTAATAAGTCCATAAAAGATTTAGCTTTAACAATATTTTTTCTTGACATAATTCTTATTTCATCATTTAGTAATTTCTTTAATGCTTCAAATGCTAGATTTTTTTGTGGCATTTCTTTTACTTCTGCCAAGAATCCTTCAGATAATATTGATAATTCTGGTTTTTGTATTCCTGCTGCTTCAAAAATATCAATAATTCTATCAGAAATTACAGCTTTTGATAAAATTTGTTTAATTGCATTATCAAATTTCTCTTGTGCTGGTCCCCTTATTTCTGTAATTTTTATTATTACTGAATTAATTGCTTGGAAGAATCCTACTTCTTCTCTTATTTTCATTGCTTTATTATTTGGTACTGCTAAAGAGAATGCTTTTACTAAACTTGTTACTTCTCTTACAAATCTTTCTTTTTTATCTTTTTCTTTTAAGATATGTTCCATTGCTGAAGGAACAAAAGAAATTCTTTCATGAGGCTTAAGTTCGAAAAATTTCATATAATTAAAACCGTGAAACATGTCTTTTACAATTTCATACTTTTCTTGCATTAATCCAACAGCTTGTTCTTGATCAAAAGTAGGTTTGCCTTTTCCACCACTTTCAGTGTAATTCATTAAAGCTTTTTTTAATTCTACACCAACACCCATATAATCAACAATTAATCCCCCTTCTTTGCCAGGATAAACTCTATTTACTCTTGCTATTGCCTGCATTAAAGTGTGGCCTTTTATTGGTTTGTCTAAATACATTGTGTGAAGTGATGGCGCATCAAAACCGGTTAAAAACATATCTCTAACTATTATTAATTTAAGTTCGTGTTTCGGATCTTTTAGATTATCTCCAATATCCTTTCTTTTCTTTTTGTTTCTTATGTGTTGCTGCCATTCTTTTTTATCTGAAGCAGAACCAGTCATTACAATTTTGATAAATCCTTTATTATCATCTTCATTATGCCATTCTGGTTTTATTTTTATAAGGGCATTATATAGCTCAATACATATTCTTCTACTCATGCCAACAATTATACCTTTGCCTTCTATGATTGATAATCTTGTTTCAAAATGGTTTACAATATCTTTTGCAATTCTTGCTATTCTTTCTGGAGAGCCAACAACTTTTTCTAATTGTGCCCATTTACTTTTTAGTTTATCTTTACCTTCAACTTCTTCTCCTTCTGTTGCTTCTTCAAATTCATCATCTAAGTATGGTCTTGCTTCAGGTTTTAACTCTAATTTAGCTAATCTGCTTTCATAATAAATTCTTACAGTAGCACCATCGTCTACAGCTCTCTCAATATCATATTTATCTACATAATTACCAAATACTGCTGGAGTAGATCTATCTGATTGTTCTATTGGAGTTCCTGTAAATCCTATAAAAGAAGCATTTGGTAAAGCATCCCTTAAATATTTAGCATAGCCATAGGTAATTAATGTTTTATCTTCTTTGTTTAATATTTTAGCTGAAAAACCATACTGACTTCTATGCGCTTCATCTGCAATAACAATAATATTATTTCTTTCTGATAAGACTGGATATTTTTCTTTGCCTTCTTCTGGGGAGAATTTTTGAATTGTTGTAAAAATAACTCCGCCTGAAGATACTCTTAATAATTTTTGTAAGTCTTTTCTATCATTTGCTTGTTCTGGAGTTTGTCTTAAGATATCTTTACACTTTGCAAAAGTTCCAAATAATTGATCATCTAAATCATTTCTATCAGTCAAGACTATAATTGTAGGATTATCTAATTGATTGACTAACTTTCCTGAATAAAAAGCCATTGTTAAAGATTTACCCGAACCTTGAGTATGCCAAACAACTCCTGCTTTTTTATTTCCACTTCTTGCCTTTAATGTAGACTCTATTGCTTTATTGACAGCATGATATTGGTGATAAGCTGCAATTTTCTTTATTACAACTTCTTTATCTTTTTCAAAAACTATGAAATTTCTTAAGATATCTAATAATACTTTTTTATTGCACATTCCTTTTAGGAGAGTTTCTATTTCTGTTAAATTAGAACTTAGTTTAATTCCATCTATTGTTTTCCATTGCATGAATCTTTCTTTTTCAGAACTTAATGTTCCAATTCTCGCTTGTATTCCATCGCTAATAATTAAAATTTCATTGAATTTAAATAAAGAAGGTAATTGGTGTTTGTAAGTTTGCAATTGATCATAAGCAGTCCAGATATCTGCTTTTTCATCTGCTATGTTCTTTAATTCTAAGATTACTAAAGGCAAACCATTTATGAATAAGATTACATCAGGTCTTCTTTCTATATTGTTTTCTACGATTGTAAACTGATTTACAGCTGAAAAATCATTATTATCTATATTTTCAAAATCAAAAATTTTAATGATTTCATATCTTTCTTCTCCTTTTTTTGAAATTGAAATACTTACTCCATCAACTAATAATTTGTGAAAAATTTCATTATCTACTATTAATTTTTGACTTTCTGTTCTCAGAATTTGTTTTAATGCTTGCTCTCTTACTTCTTCTGAAAGTTTAGGATTAAGTTTTTTAAGAGAATCTTTTAATTTGTCTATTATAACGACTTCTTTATAATTCTCTCTTAAAGCTTGACTTCCACTAGGTAAATATTCTTCGTTGCTACCTCGGATGATGTTATAATCTAACTTCTTTAAAATATCTAAAACATTCTCTTCGACATGTTCTTCAGTTATGAGTTTTTTCATTGTATTATTTCCTGAGCTTTATTAATGAATTCTTTTACTTTACTTTCATAGTCTAGTATTGTCTGTTTGTCAAACTTAATATTTGTCGCATAGCTTGCGTTATGTCTATCATCTTTGAGTTGAGTGTATAACTCAGCGTCTTCTTTATTGATGGAAAGTTCGTTTAAAAGTTGAACCTCTTCTTTTGTTATACTGTATTCTTTTATGAGAATAAGTATCGTTGCATAATGGTTTTTTGAAGCATATTTTTTGTTTGTAATTAATGCTAATGCGGAATGATAAAGTGCGTAGTATAATATGACAACTAGCCAATCGTTGAATTTGTTGTGTTCTTTGTTCAATTGATAGAATTCCAGATTATGCTTTGCCTTTTCCATATGAGAACTGATAAGTTCATGGTTTTTTGTTATTATCTTGATGTGCTTTTTTGATTGGAAGAACGCAATTTCGCTCTTGAGGTATTCTTTATCCGCAAAAAGCCGGTCAATATCCATCTAAAATCACCTCATAAAAGTTCTGTTCTTTATATATTGGGAAACCTGTATTTCTTGCCTGAATTATGACATGGTCTTTGTTCTCTTTGAATTGAGTTATTGTTGCATTAAATAGTGAGATTGGATAATTTGAGGTTATTTCTGCGTCTTTTTTATTTCTGGTTAGGTCTATCTTCTTATTGGACACTATCAGAAGATCAATATCGCTATCTTTTGTTTCCTCTTTCCTTGAAGCCGAGCCGAAAAGAATTATTGTATAGATTTCTTCGGGCAGGTTCTTGAGAAAATTCTTAAGAGGAACTTTCACATTTACATTCAGGCGGTTGAATTTCTGGATTGCTATCTCTGAAAATTTTAAGGCAAAGAGTTTTTTGTTGTTTATTTTGTAGAATGTGTTTGATTTTGTTTTTTCTTCACTTAAAATGTTTGCTTTTTTTAGTTTTTTCAGAGTATTTTGGAGCGAACTGTGGGATAGATTGGCTTGCTCTTTTATCTGATTATAATAGAGCTTTGGCTCTTTTAAGTCAAAGAATGCCTGATACACTTTTTCTTCTGCGTTCATTTTGATATGGTTAAATGCTGATGATTTATATACTTTACCAATTTATGGTATAAGTTTACCATATTTTGGTATTTATCTCTGATCTTAAAGCAGAACTTCCACCAGGTAAATATTCTTCGTTGCTACCTCGGATGATGTTATAATCTAGCTTCTTTAAAATATCTAAAACATTCTCTTCGACATGTTCTTCAGTTATGAGTTTTTTCATTTTAATTTACTAATTTTCACCATTTCGTTTAGAACACTAGCGCGTATTCTAAATCCAACTATAAGTTTAGGGTTAAGTTCCTCCTTTTTCATATTATGAATTATATCTTTATGGGCTAAATTTATAATGTTATTTATATATTTCTTCTTTTCAAAATGAACTAATTTTTGGGTCTTTTGAATTTTTCCTGAAATGAGGGTTTGAACTCCTATATATTGATTTAAATCATTTTTAGTATTTTTAAAATCAGGATATTAGGTTATTAATGTTATATCTTAATTTACGAATTAAATTATATGAAACATTACATCAAGACCAAAAAAATAATGATAATATGGAAGAGATCAATGAAAGAATTAGAACCTGGTTTGATCCTTCTAAATGATAAACTAAATGAAGCATATCTTTAGAAACAGCAGTTCATTCTATATTTTTTATCATATTGATATGGACAATGCAAAAATCCTTTATCTATTTGCCAAGATTCCTTTTGATTAAGATCACAAGTTGTTTTACATTCCCCTCCTTTTAGCCTACATGATTCTTCTACAACATTAGAAAAAGCATAAAATTTCCAGGATTTATCTTCCTTAGAATAAATTACTTCTATTGGTCGCATCTTAACATTCTGTCCACCTATTGTCAAAGAATAAAAAACATTTCCTGTTTTTTTGTCATTATTTACAATACTCTTTTCATAAATAATAAGCTCATCAAAAAAACCAGCATCTAACATTGCTATTTCAAATTCAGCTTTATTAACTTTTTTTATATCAGTAGAAAGCATCAAGTAAAGATCATTATAATTTCCATTTGAAAATAATTTAGCAAATTTAATAGAATCTTCTTCTAATTGCTTTTCCTTATTTGTACAAGCAACTAATAAAATTAAAGTCAATATCCCTAAAATTGTGATTATTTTATTCATTTAGTTCCCGCAAGTCTAAATTCTATTTCCTTTATTCTTTCTTTACGTTCATTATTTTTAATAGTGTACATTAATTTCTATTTGTGTTTTATTCATTTTTAGCTTTTTTTACTGCCATTCTAAGATATATTGTCAATTTATGAGGATCATCAACTACAAAGATTTGAACCTTTTGTTTATTACTAACACCTATTTCAACTGCATCTTTATACTCTTCTACTGAAATAACTTTATTTAATTTATACTCTGTACTTCTTAAATCCCCATTAAAAATTAATCTTTTATTAGTCAATAATAATACACCATTATCTAAAGTTCTTAGTTCACCATGAGACTCACTTTTTGAACCACTAAGATAAACCCCCCTTACTACTCTTACAGCACCACCTCCACTAACTCTTACAGCTCTTTCTTCTAAAAATCTTGCTCTTATTTGATGATGTGGTTGTTCTCCAGTTTCTAAGATTATATTCAAATCTTCAATATGCAAATTTATTAAAGTATTACTTTTAATGCAATAGTCTAATTCAGAGATTCCCTTCTCCCATTCACTTTTTAACAGAGTTTGGTCTTCATATTTGTTTTTTTCCTTTGATTCTAATAAATCTAAAGAATACAAATCTTCGTCATTATTATCTTTTCCTTCATATTGAAACTTAGCATTACATTTATTACATCTAATTTCTTGTTTATTAAAAATAAACATTTCCTTTTTAGTAATAAATTCAACAGTACCTTTTTTACATACAGGACATTTTTTGAATACTATTTCTATAACTTTTATTTTTTCTTTCATATTAACCTTTATGACTCTTCTTAAGATATAATCTATTTTTTAACAATAAGATGAATAATAATGAAATGGTAAAAATTACTATTCCAAGAATAGATTTAATATATCCATTAATTTCTGATTTACAACTTTGTGTTGATTTCTCACAAAAATTTACTTTAAAGAGATTATTAGAGGACTTACATTTTGTATCAGAACAGCAGTTTATCTCAGTTTCTCCAGAATCTACAATACCATCACCACAAACAATTTTATAACACCCATTATTATCAATATTCCCTCTGTTTAGATCACAAATATAATTCTTAGGACATGAACAATCCTTTGTATTTTTACAATTTTCATTAGCAAGAAGATCACATACTGAATTATTATTACAATAGCCACAATCGTTTGGAGAGTTAAGACAATTCTCTTTATCATCACAGAAACCATCTCTTATAAAGTAAGTTTCATTTCTACATATAGAATGAACACAATAATTAGATTCACATTCATATGCTAAATTACAATTATCACCAAATTTTTTCTTTGGTGGTATTGCTCTAGTTATAATTGGATCAGTATTGTAAGGAGTAATTGTTGTAACTTTATTATTTTCATTGTAATTAGAAGAAGAACTACTTGAAGAACTGCTGTGGTAATGATATCCTTCAGATTTACTATTATGACATCCTTTACTATCTAATCTACCTGGAGTTGCATATACACTTAATGTTAATAATAAAATCGTTATGAGAAAAATAAAACTTAACTTTAACATGCTATCAATTAGTGGCATTTCGATATATAAAACTTGCTATTAAAAAATAGCATGTCTAGAAAGAGTGGATTAGATATTAAAAAGGGAATAATAAAACTTCTAAAAGAAAAAGAATGCTCATTGAGAGAACTAGAAACAAAATTGAATACTAATTATTTGACAATAAGAAATCATTGTAGAGAATTAGAATATCTTAAAATCTTAGAATTTATTAAACATAAAACAAGTGTGAGAAATGGAAGACCCTATACTTCTGTTAGAATTACAGTTCAAGGTAGGGGAATTTAAATCTAGTTTTAGAACTAAATATTTTTAATACCTTCAGACTTAAGTTTAAACTCAGTAAATTTTTTTAATAATTCGGGATTCTGAACGATTTCCATAAGAAATTTTACAGTTTTATCAGTTTCAGATTTAACAAGTTCCTCATCTTGAATTGCAATTTCAATAGTTAAGGGTCTACCACATTTATAACAATATCTTGCATTATTTTCATTTATGACACCACAACCACATTTCATGACTTTCGAGGTTTTTGCTTCATCAATTTTTAATCCATTTAGTTTCAAATAAGCATCCTCTAATTGATTACTACACAAATGAACATAAGTTTTAACTTGTTTACTTCCAATACTCCAGCCCATATATTTACAAAGTAATACTTCAGTCAAATTTGGAGCTAATAATGAAGCACGAGAATGTCTAAACCAATGAGGATTACATTTCTTGTTTAATCTTACTCTTTGAAAATTTCTAGAAAGAATTCTAACAACGCCTGAATGTTTTAAAGGTTCATTCTTTCTTCGTAAATTATCTCCTGTCCATAAGTATGTTTCAGGATCATTTTTGAAAGGATGAAGTTCTAGCCATTTCGATAAAGCAGGAACTGAAGTAGTAATTGGAATATTTCGCATTCCTGTTTTACCATCAACAGTAACTCGAGCAGAAACACAATTAAAGTGAACATCTTTAAGTTTCATGTTCAATAATTCTGCAATTCGAACTCCAGTTTCATGTAAAAATTTCATCAATGCAATTTCTTTAATAGATCTACAAGAATTAACAACCACAGCCAAGTCTTCATCACTAATAATTGTAGCTGGATTTATTTGTTCAACTTTATAAGAAGTAGACATATCTTTTTCTATAAACTTGTAGAATTGTTGGATCTTATCTCGAATTTGAAGATCTGAACTATAAATTCTAGAGTCTTCATCTTTAAACCATTTGTAAAACTGTTTAATGCATCTTCGATAATCTGCTTTAGTTGCTTCAGATAATGCATTTGAAGAGTTAAAATGATTAACCACACTTTGAATGTCATATTTTGTAAATTGATCTAGATCCTTATTAAGCACCAAAGTAATTCTCCTTAATTGTGAAGAAAGTTTTGCTTGTCTAAGTGCTTTGGAACCTGTCGAACCTAAATAATTCAAAAAATTCTTGATTAATTCTTTATTCCTCGTGCTTAGATTAACCTTTGCTAAAATTTCCATTTCTAAGGAATAAGCAGTATAATAAGATTTATTGTAAATTTCACGTGCCATACATTTAGTTTAGAATTAGTCTTTAAAAATAAGTTAATACGAACCAAAATTGACTCGTATTAAATATGGCAACATGCTCAAAGATAAATACGCCGAGAGAGGGACTGTCAGTCCTATTGTAAGCCATCTGCTCAATCATGACAGTGCTTTCAAATGGTCTTTTGAACCCTCAAGTCCGCAAAGACGCAGGATATCTGCAAACCATTTTATAGCAATCCTGTGCCATACCAGGTTAGGCGACCTCGGCGTATATAACCTCAAACATTAGCTTTTATTTATAAAGTTTAGGTTTTGACTACGCTTTGACTACAAGGGATTTATACGTTCAACACTGTTTTAAGGAGGATAAAACATGACAGAACAGCCCTATAACCTAAGATATCAGGACGTGATGAGAAAAAGCACACTAAAAAAAGCACTGAGATTACAAAACATTTTTCGTGAGTTATTTTTGCACAGGCAGGAAAAAGAGATTATTTATATGCTTTCGCAGTGCGCTCATCATCACTATGGTCAGAAAGGAACGCCTTTAAGTGAAGATGCAAAAGTGATGTATGAATATTTATTAATGTATAATTACAACCCTTATACAGTTTACAAATGGTTTTTAATTTTTGTAACTGATAAACTTGTGAAACTCTCTGCAGCTCGTGCAGTATTTTCGTTCTCCTTTCCTTAAGTTTTGTTTACAGTTGTTGTATAAGGCCATAAACTAAGACTTAGAAAATTTAGAATAAAAAGCTTGTAATGATTTTGTAATATTCCAAAAAAAGTTTAGAAAACTATTTAAATATGAATATCATACTAATATGAATGGAGGATTAAACCATGGATGTTGAAATAACAAGTATTGGGGAACGAGGACAAGTCGTTATTCCTCAACATGTAAGAGAAAATATGGGCATTATCAAAGGAGACAAGTTTATGGTCCTTGAACAAGGAGATATGCTTATTTTCAAAAAATTGCGTGTTCCTTCAGCAGAAGACATTGAAAAAATGTTAAAGAAAGGACACGAACATGCTAAGAAACACCAGTTAACTGAAGAAGATTTGACTGAAGCACTTAAAAAGGCAAGATCTAAATGAAAGTAGTTTTAGATACAAATATCTTTGTTTCTGGGATTCACTGGCGAGGACCTTCTTTTAGAGTACTAGAGGCGTGGGCTCAAGACAAATTTGAACTCATATCTTCTTTAGAGATTATTGAAGAAATTGTTGCAACTTTAATGAATTTCAAAAAACCAATGAGTCCTGAGGATATTCTCTTTTGGAAAGATGTTATTCTTCAAAAAGGAATAATTGTTCTTCCTACAAAAAAAGTAGATATTATTAAAAACGATCCAGACGATAATAAATTTTTAGAAGCCGCTAAAGAAGCACAAGCAGATTACCTTATAAGTAGAGATAAAAAACATGTTCTTGTTTTAAAAAAATTTGAGAATACATAAATTATTTCTCCTGAAGAATTTCTTACAATTTTAGAACAATAAAGATGCTGCTGCTCTTCAGCAATCACGTTGAACTTAAATATTCAAAAGCATATTCTTAACTAAAAGTATTGATTTAAACTGCTAACTCTGCACCTCTTGTGCATATTGACACAAGTGAAGATAAACATATTCAACGAAGCTTAAAACAAGAAAAGAAAAGTTTTGAATTTGTCAGCACATCCTCGACGTAATACCCAAGTGTAACCTCAGAGCTTTATAAAATTTAGCTTTGTGTATACGTTTTATCTACAAACTTTAAATAAGAATTATTAATTTTTAGTTCTGTGCAAAACCAAGTTATAGCAGCAAATTTCAGACTTTTAAAGGTTATCCCTGGTTTAAAAAAAATCCAAATAGAGAAAATATAAATTTACACAAAGATACGCTTTTTTCCATAGAATTTTCCAGGATGAATATATAAATCGTTTACACCACAGTTATAAAAGAAGGAAATAAATTTATTTTTTTAAATATCTTTTATTTTCTTTTATGTAATTTTTTAAAAACCATTGAATAAATATTCCTTCTTCATTTTTAACTTGTGATCTTTCAAGTGCATTATAATAACTATTTCTTCTTTCATATTTTATATTTAACATTGGATAATTATATTTTTTTAATACAAAGTTCATCATTAGTCGAGATATTCTTCCGTTTCCATCTCCAAAGGGATGTATTGTAACAAATTTTAAGTGAGCTAATGCTGCTAGTTCTATTGGTTGAATTTTATTTTTGTTTTGATCATACCATTTGAAGAATTCTTTCAATAAGGGATAAACTTCTACTGGAGAAGGTGACATAAATTTACTTCCAGATATAGCTACTTGGTGTTTTCTTAATATTCCAGCTAGATCTTTTTTTGTTTCTAAGAATAAGGTTCTATGCCAATGAAGAATAAGGTCTAAAGTTAGGTCTTTTTTGAATTTTAATAATTCATAGAACACTTTTTTGTGTGTTTCTGCTTCTTTTACATCCCTTAAGGGTTTTTCTTTTGGTGTTATTCCCTTTTCTAAGAGGTTTGCAGTTTCTCTTAAAGTTAATTTAGAACCTTCTATTCTTTGAGTATCGTAAGTGAACTTAATCATGAAAGATTCTATTTCTTTTTCAGATAATGATTCTGGCATTGATTTGTTTTCTTTAGTATAATTTTTCTTTATTTCTTCTAAAGTACCATTCCATTTTTCTTTGTATAAATTTTCTGTAAACTTTCTTTTGATTTCTTCAATATTCTTTGGAATTTCAGAACCTAAGTAAAGTTCTTTTTTTTGACAGAACTATCTTCTCTAAAAGAGTGTTCTAAATAGTAATATTCTTTATTTTCTATTATTCTTTTTCTTATTATTACCATATATTTAATTATCCCTACAATTATATAAATATTGCTATTTTATTATATATGTAGGGGTAAACTTTACGCAGAGTTCACACCTTCAAAAATAGAAAAGTTAACAACAATAAGTATCTAAACGATAAAATATTTCCATTTAAAATATAGATTATAAATAGGTGCCTCTAAAGAAGAGAAGTTTGTTTATATTGAGTTTTTCTATCAGAATTTAAATGATCAAGTAAGGTTAACATTGAAGGTGTAATAAAACTAGTATGCTTTTGTGTAGAATAAGTTAAATATAAGCTTAATTTAGCCCTGCTCATTGCAACGTAAAATAATCTTTTCTCCTCAGCATCTTTATCATAATGTTCATCAGTAATTAATTCCATAATAGGGTGTTCGCTTGTTTTACAGGGAAAATTTAAACTTGTGCAACCAATAACAAAGACCATTTTAGCTTCTAAACCTTTAATTGCATGAACTGTAGCTAAAGTAACTTCATCTCCTGTAGAAACAATGGTTTTCCTTATTTCATCACTTCGAACAAGATGTTTAATTTCCCTCATTTTCATTAAATTAGATAATTCATTTAATTGTCTATTAGTTCTTGCAAGTACAAATATTTCGTTTCTTGCGACATCTGTAGAAAGTATTCTTTGAACAACAAATTCAAATTCATTTGCCTCACAATCAAATTTTACTAATTTTATATCTTTAGTGCCTTCAGTCTCAGAAATTAGATCAGGTAACCCCATGTTTTTTATAGAATCATTAATAAGGTGTACAATAAATTTACTAGATCTATAATTTATAGTTAAAAAAATACGTTCACAATCAGGATATTTTTCTTTAAAATCAGTGATGTATTTTATATCTGATCCTCTCCAGCCATAGATGGACTGTCTAGGATCTCCAACACAAAAAATATTCTTGCTAGGTAATAAATCAATAAGTTTAATTTGTAAAGAATTTACATCTTGATATTCATCAATCAAAATGTGATCAAATTCAGGAATTAAAACATTATGTTCTTCGAATAATTTGATAGAATCTACTAATTGATCTGAAAAATCTCTTAAGCCATATTTTTTCATATGTGCTTCAATAGAGTGAGATAAGGAGAATACGAGTTTAGCCCCAGAATCATAGTGTTTATCATTTTTAAACACAATTTCATTATTTTTAAATTTAAAATAATCTCTAATAAAAAAACAATCATTCAAAAAGATAGTAGCCAATTCTTCAGGACTTTTACTTTTTCTTTGAGCAAGAGTAAAATAAACATCGATTGCTCGATTCATATCGATATTCAAATTAGTTAATGCATTATGTAAAATTGAAAGTTTATCCTTATAAGTAATAACCCTTACCTTATTTTGATAAACTAAATCATTATATTTTATCAATATTTTTTCACAAAAAGAATTAAAGGTTTCAACAGAAATGCCAGATATCCCTAGAGACTCAAGTCTATTTGCCATCTCTTGCCTTGATTTTCTTGTAAAAGTAATAGCAAGAATTTTACCTGGATTAATTGAACGATAGTTTGTTAAAAATTCAATTCTTTTTACAAGGACGCTCGTCTTTCCAGAACCAGCCCCCGCAATACATAAAACGTGTTTTTTATTTGTTATAATTGCCTTTTTCTGCATATCATTATAACTATTAAGAAAAAAATTAAAAGAATCAAATAATTTTTTATCTGCTTCACTTATGACACTAGAAATTTCTTCTCGCAACAAAGTCGCTTTATTATCTACAACTGGATTTCTAAGTTCTTCTCTTCCTAAAGCACTTAACTCTAAAACTTTCCAAGAACCATTAATAAAGATTACGTTTATAAGTTCTTTTTTAATTAATTGATCTATTAGATGATGTAATTCTCCAGAATCATAAGCCATACTAGCAAAACTCGCTTTTTCAGATAAATTATTTTTTATCACAGATTCATTAGTTTCATCACCTTGCAAGAATTCAATGAGTAAAGTTCTTCCAACTCTAAAAGGGATTTCTTTCAATGCTTTTAAAATATTTAAATAATCTAAATCTCTTTTTTGCATAAGATTAAACCACTTCAAATTATTTAAAAATCTATGTCTAATTCATTGAAATGAATAATTTTAAATTAAACAAGATAAAATCTGAAGAGACCTTAAACTTTATTATTTCTTCTTCTCAATTTTAATAATTCGAGAAGGACAATCCCTTGCTGCCAAAGTATTCTTTTCAACATCAGAGTCATGAATTTCTAGAATAAAAACACCATTTTTATCTTTGGCATATTTTAAATTTGATTTTCCATCTTCATCCATCTCCCAAAAACAAGGAGCTTGTAAAACACAATTACCACAACCAATACATTTTTTTCTATAATGAACAACTTTAACCATTTTTTTTCAAAACATAGACTTTATCATTTCTTCTTACTTTTTCAAGAAGTTTAAAAGTAACATTATCTCCTTTTGAAGCAGAACTTCCTTCAAGATCATTAACTCTCATAAAACTAATTTTATTTTTAACAACTCCTGTAGTAGGACCAATAAAAAGAACTTCATCTCCAAGATGTAAAGTTCCAGCTTGTAAATTAAATTCTATAATCTTTGAATCTGTATAATAATTTTTAACAATTCCAAGAAAGAATTTCTCTTCTGTTGCCTTAGATCCGTAAACTCCGCTCCATTCTCCTAATTTTTTTCCTAAATAATATCCTCCTTCCCAAAAACCACGATTATAAACTTTCTCAAGTTCCTTCATCCAAACTTTTACTTTTTCTTGAGTATAGGTTCCATTAAAAAAACAATCAAGAGCTTCCCTATAACAAGTTGTAACTGTAAAAACATACTCAGGAGATTTTCCTCTTCCTTCTATTTTCAAAACATCAACACCTGTTTTCAAAATCTTATCAAGAAACATAATCGTACAAAGATCTTTTGGAGACATAACATAGGAATTATCTATAACAAGTTCATCACCTGTTTCTTCATCTGTAACTTTATAGGACCTTCTACAATTTTGTAAACAAGCACCTCTATTAGCAGAAGCATTGTACGTTGCTAAACTCATAGAACATTTTCCAGAAATAGCAACACACAAAGCACCATGAACAAAAATTTCAACTTTAACTAAATCTCCTCCAGGACCTTTAATCTGTTCCTTTTTTATTGTTGTACAAATAGCTTCAATTTGTTGTAAATTTAATTCTCTTGCTAAAACAACAAGATCAACAAATTGAGCATAAAATTTAACAGCCTCAATATTAGAAATATTAGCTTGAGTAGAACAGTGTACACTTAAATTAATTGAATTCGCATAAACCATAACAGAAACATCACTAGCAATTACTGCATTTACTCCAAATTTTTTAGCAGCGTCACAAATCTTTTTCATTAAAACAAGATCATGATCATACATGACAATATTCAAAGTTAAATACGTTTTAACATTGTTTTCTTTACAAATCTTAACAATTTGATCTAATTCTTCTAGAGTAAAATTATTAACGCTTCTAGCCCTCATATTAAGCTGTTCTATTCCAAAGTAAACAGAATGTGCTCCGGCCTTAATTGCAGCCATTAAAGAATCAAAAGATCCAACAGGTGCCATAATTTCAGTGTTCATTTTAAAAAAGATCAATAAGAAAATATTTAAAATGATCTTAGAAAGAAGAAAGCAAAAATAATAAAAAGGAGAGTTTTTAAGAAAAAAGTATGGAAGAAGAAAAATTTATCACTAAAAAATTTGATATCAAAACAGAAGAAGGAACAATCATAAGAGGGGCAATATTCATAGAAAAACCTTCATTTAACTATACATCACTATTAAAAACAAAAAATAAAACAGAAGAAATAAAAAAATTAAAGAAATTAAGAAATGAAGTTTGTAGAAAATTAAGAATAAATAAACAAGATATTTTAATTGATGAAAAAAGGTATAAATTATGGACCTCAAGAAGAATTATTTTTAGACACAAAAAAGAAATTTTAGCATTAAAATTAATACCTGCAATTATAGAGTTAACTCCAGATCAAGAAGAACTTGAAATAGAAATTGATTATCTAGAATAAAACAACTATTTAAACAAGCAGATCAATAAAAATAAGATGGTAAAAAAAACTTGGATTGCAGTACTCCTTAATTTTTTTATAAGTGGTTCTGGGTATCTTTATCTCAAAAAGAAAATGTTATTTGGTTCATTAGTCTTAACAGGAGAAATATTTTTTTTGCTTTCTCTGATTTTTACAAAAGAAGATTTCATAAGAATGTTACTCAACCCCTTTATCCTTATAGGTGGTTTAATATGGGTTATAGCAATCTGTTATGATTCTTATAAAATAAATCAAAAATAAAGAATTAACTATCAATTAAATTAATTTCTATATGAACTCCATCAGGTAAAGGAACTCTCATAACTAATTTTAAAGCCCTTTCATCAACACCAAGTTCAATTAATCTTTTATGAACTCGCATCTCAAATCTATCAAAACTAGCCTTACCATCACCACAAGGACATTTTCTTGTAGTTACTTTTAATTTCTTAGTTGGAAAAAAAATCGGACCATTTAAAACAGTATTTGTTTTTTTTGCAATTTCAACAATAGAACTAACAACTTGATTTAATAAGCCTATATCTGCACTTGCTAATTTGATTCTTGCTTTTTGCATACTAAAGAGAAAAGCTCGCTATTTTTAAAGCTTTCCCATAAAAAATTCAATTCGGTATTACTAACTTAGTTTCATAAATTTTTTGCGATTCATCATTATAAGATCTTAAGACCATATAACCATAAAAAGAATCAAACTCAGCATAACCCAAAACATGATAATCTCCTTCTTCAAAAGAATTAACAAGATCATCTCTAAATTGTTTTTTAATAAAATTACCACTCTTACCCATAAAAGAATAAACAAAAACACCAACACCTAAAAAAGAAACAAAAGCAGCATCATTCAAAAAGTTATATTGTGTCGTACCAGGGGAAAAAGCAAGTATTGAAACTAATTTTTCTGGAGACGTGTCACGAAATGGATCTTTATAAGCTAAATAATGTGCTAAAACATCGATTCCTAAAGTCTTAATATCAAAAACAAAATCTCTTGAAGAGTTATGTACCTCATCTTGTCTTAATTTAAGTTCTAATCCAAAACCCATTTAAAAGTTTCAAACATAATTAATATAAAAAGATGATTTGTCACGAAAGAGAAACACTCATTAATTTTAAAAATCAATTTTAGGATTATAATGAAATTATTCTAGAGGCAAATCTAAGTTCATATAATTAAAAGAAGAAGATAAACCAAGAGTTGCTATAAAAAATCTTTTCATTTCTAGAAGAATCATCTAAAAGAAATATAAAGTTAACTAAAAAAGAAGTTAATATAAAAAGGTAATTAAAATAAAAAGAAAAAAGAAGTAATTTACTTCTTTACATAATCTATGCACATACCAGCAGCAACAGTTTGACCTGCATCTCTTACTGCAAATCTACTCATCTGAGGTATTTCCTTTTGCTTTTCAATGACTAATGGCTTTGTTGGTCTAATAACAACAACAGCTGCATCACCATTCTTAAGCATATCAGGGTTTTCCTGTGCAACTTGACCTGTAGCAGGATCTATTCTCTTAAGTAACTTAACAAATTGACATGCTACTTGAGAAGTATGGATATGGAATACAGGTGTATATCCAACTGTCAAAACTGTAGGATGATTTAAAACTACAATTTGAGCTGTAAACTCAGTTACAACAGTAGGAGGTGAATCTGCATGTCCAACAACATCTCCACGAGCAATATCTTTTTTGTTAATACCTCTCACTGAAAATCCAACATTATCACCAGGTTCTGCCATTTGAATCTGTTCATGGTGCATTTCTATGGTTTTAACTTCACCAGCTACTCCATTTCCTTCTCTACCTGGAGTAATAACGATTTTATCACCAACTTTCATAACACCAGTTTCTACTCTTCCAACAGGTACAACACCAATTCCAGTAATATTGTAAACATCTTGTAAAGGTAGTCTTAAAGGTAAAGTTGTAGGCTTTTCTGGAGGAACAAAATTATCTAATTGTTCAATGATAGTAGGTCCAGTATACCAATTCATATTTGCACTCTTCTTAACAACATTTTCTCCTAAAAAAGAAGCTGCTGGAATAAAAGGTACATTCTCAGGTTTATATCCTACAGTTTTTAGTAATTTACTAATATCTTCCTTAACTTGATTAAATTTAGCTTGATCATACTTAAGGACATCCATCTTATTAACAATAACACATAACTGATTAACTCCAAATGTTTTTAATAAAAAAACATGTTCCTTAGTTTGTGCCATAACTCCATCAGGAGCAGCAACAACTAAAAAACCAACATCTGCTTGTGAAGCACCAGTAATCATGTTTTTAATAAAATCTCTATGCCCTGGAGCATCAATAACAGTATATTCATATTTATTAGTCACAAACTTCTTATGACTTAAATCAATAGTAACTCCTCTTTCTCTTTCTTCTTTAAGATTATCCATAACAAAAGCAAACTCAAAACCAGCTTTACCTAATTGTTGAGCCAAATCTTTAAGTTTTCTCATATCTTGCTCTGAAATATTACCAGAATCAAACATTAATCTACCTACAGTAGTACTCTTACCATGGTCAACGTGACCTACAAATACAACGTTTATGTGTGGTTTTTGCTTAGCCATCTCTATATACCCTCCATTAATAATAATATGATATCCTTTGGATTCGCCAAGTATTTATAAATATTTCTAATGTAAACAGTCTATAGAGTACAATTAAAAGTGACAAAAAAAGTTCAAGAAGTTTTAAATAAGAGAAAAAGAGAACAAAACAGAATGGGAATCCAAGTTGAATTTAATCCAGATCTAGCATTAAGAAATATTCAACATTACAAAAGTAAAGAAAGATCATTAGAAGAGTGTATTCCAGAAAAGTTAGAAGAAAAACAAGTATATAATTTTTTAAAAAAAGGACAAAGAAATTATTTTTTACTTGAAGAAATACCCTTACTAGAAACAAAAGGAAATCAAGAACTTTCTAGACCTTTAGCAGCAATAGTAATTCTTGAAGCAGTTCATTTTTTAAAAGAAAGGAAAGTTTATACGAAAGGAAGATACCTTGTCGAAAAAGTATTTGATCTTAATGAGGAAAAAATAAATTTTGAAGCATATAAATATCTAAAGAGATGATTAAAGTTCATTCATTTGTCTTGAAAATTCTTTTGAAGAAACAAGAGTAAAAGAAGGATTTCTTAAAAGTTCTAAAGTTAAGACTTGATCTTGAGGAAGAGTACATAAAGGCCCAACAGAATCTGGAGCACAATCTAAACCACTAACAAAAGTTCCTAGTGCAGGCCTATAAAGTAATTTTGGTTGAACATAATCTCTAATTTCAAGTAGTTCAGCATCAGAAGAAAAAATTGCTTGACCAATAATTTTTCCAAGAGCATAAATTTGTAAAGGATATTTATAACCTTGTAAAGAAAGAGATGAATAACGTTCATTAGTCAAATCAGATCCAAAAAGAGGTTTTATTGTTTCAAGAGGCAAATACAATTCAGATTGAATTCCTTCTAAATTTTTTACTTCTCTAAAAATAGGTAAATGTTCTAAAGTCATAATCGATTACAACAACAGAAGTTTTATAAAACTAACTAAAAAAATTAAAAAAGAAGAGATGAGAAAATAAAAATACTTTTAAAAGCTAAATAACTTATTTTTTTTATGCGAAAATTATTACCCTTTATTGGAATAGGATTAGTGTATATTTTAATGAATGAAAATTCAACATCTCAGTCACAGTTAGAAAATTATGAAAATATAACCTACAAGTCAAAATACACTGCAGTAAAATATAAAATTTTAAAAAAAGTACATCAGGAAAAAAGAAGAAATAAAAAACCACAACAAAGAGAACAAGTAATAAAAGAAAGTGATCTAAAAAAGATTGAAACTATAAAAGAAAAGATTGAAAATGCATTAAAAAATCCAGAATTTTCTATAGATCCAAGAATGGAATTAATGGAATATTGTCAATCAATTGATCAAAGAATAGAACCTCTTAAGAGTAATGCAAGAGAAAGATTCACAAGAATATTTACAGATTACTCTGCAGAAAGACTGATTGCATTACTTATTTCTGAAAAACCAATTGAAGATAATACTGCATTTGGATGTAAAGAATATAATCCAATTTTAATCCCCTGTTATAAAATCAGTTTTGGAGAAACAATAAGACAAAGTTGTACACATGCTTTAACTTCCATTTATTATCCCTTTACGTACACACAAGCTCAAACAAAAACATTAATTTATGCATTAACAGTTATTGCCTCAACAAATACTGAAATAAAAGAGTTTTTAGAGGAAAATAAAACTTCAGTTTTAGCAGCAAGAGAATTAGAAAATGAATTAGAAGAAGATAATCCCTCAAAAGCAAGATTAAAATTAATTTTAGAAGATTTAAAAGATAAGTAAAAAAATACTAATTCTCAAGAACATTTATTTTAAGCACATGAGTAATTAATTTAGAAAAGAAAAACATTTAAATAGATCAAAGATCTAAATATATTATGGGAACAGTAACAATAACTCTAGAGGATAACACTGAAACTAATTTTAGAAATTACGTCTATAAAGAGTACGGAAAATCAAAAGGAGTTTTAGGAAAGGCAATTAATGAAGCATTAAATAAATGGCTTGAGACAAAAAAACAAAAAGAAATTGCAGAGTCAGCAATTAAAAGAATGAAAAAAGGGTATAATTTAGGAAAATTTAAACTAGAATCAAGAGATGAATTGCATGAAAGGTGAAGTACACTTAATCGATAGTAATATTCTTGTTTATGCTTATGACTATTCTGATGAAATAAAAAATGAAAAAGCAAGAAAACTATTAGAAGAATGTTGGACTGGAAAAACTGAATTTGCCATATGCTTACAAAATTTATCTGAATTTTACATAGTAATTACAAAAAAAGTAAAAAATCCTTTAGAAAAAAAGGAAGCAAAAGAGATTGTAGAAGAATTTATAGAATTTAAGAATTGGAAAAAACTCACGCAAAAAGAAAGTACCTTAATAAAAGCAATGGAAATAGCAGACAAGTATAACGTTGGATATTATGATGCTTTGATTGCTGCTACAATGTTAGAAAATAATTTAACAAGAATTTATACAGAAGATGTTAAAGATTTTAATAAGATTAAGGAATTAGAAGTAATAAATCCATTACTCTGAGATCGTTCAAAAATTTTAAAAAATAACAATTAGAACAGAGAAGGTCTACTGATTCTCGCCTAAATTTTTTCTCTTTCTAATTTGTAAAACTAATTTTTGTTGAATCTCTGTTGGAAGTTTTTCATAAACTTGATCTACAACATAAAATGTACCTCTTCCTTCAGTAGCACTTCTTAGTTCACTACTTAATCCAAACATTTCTCCAACGGGCATCTTAGTTTTAACAGTAATATAATTTCCTTCTTGAACCATGTCTAATAATTGTCCTCTTTTATTAGCAATCAATTTAGAAATTGCACCCATATGTTCCATGGTTCCTTCTATTTGTAAAATCTGTATAGGTTCAAAGATAACAGGAATTGCTAGTTGCATAGCTTCCCTAATAGCATCTCTTACTGCAGGTAAAACTTGAGCAGGACCTCTATGAATACTATCTTCATGGAGTTTACAATCATGAATTGTAACTAATAGTTTTGTACATGGTTCTCTTGCTAAAGGACCCCCATCCATGACTTGATCAAATCCATCCAAGAGGAGTTCAAGAACTTCCCCAATATGAACAACTCCTTTTGTTCCATCAACAAAAGCATTACCTCTATAAAATGCTCTATATCTTAATGCTTCTTTATGTTCTACTCCTAAATTTGTTAAAATAGTCATCACAGTATCATCTTTTTTCTTTAATCTTGATTCTGGTAAATCTCCTTTTTTTAAGGCAGCGTAAATTCCATCAGGCAAAGGTTCTACAGTAATATAAAATTTATTATGTTTATTTGGAGATTTTCCTTCTACTTCTGGACTTTTTTTAGTAACAGTTTCTCTATACACAACAAGAGGTTGACTAGACTTAATAGAAACTCCTTTTTCAGTAACAATTCTATTTTCAATAATCTCTAAGTGTAATTCACCCATTCCACTCATTAAACATTCTCCAGTTTGTTCATCAATCTTAATTTTAATAGAAGGGTCTTCTTTAGCAGCAGCTTTTAAAACTTCAACAACTTTAGCAAGATCCTGAGGTTTTGTTGGTTCAACTGCCTTTGTAATGACGGGCTCAAAAATATGTCTTAATTCTTCGAAAGGTTGTTCTGCTTCCTCAGTAATGGTTTCTCCTGCTTCAGTTTTTATTCCTGCGAGTGCCAAAACATTACCTGCAACAACTTCTTCCATCATCTGAGTTTTAATACCATTATACATGAAAACTTGTTGTACTCGTTCATACTTTTTAGCACCATTAAAATAAACTTGCATACCGCTTTTAATAGTTCCAGAAAATAATCTTCCAGCTGAAATCTCTCTTCCAGTTTTAGGATCAATCATAATTCTTGTAACACAAAATGCAACTTTGCCATTTTTATCACAAGTAAGTAAACTTTTACCTAAGGTACTTTCCATGTCACCATGCCAAATTCTAGGAATTCTATAAACTTGTGATTGTAAAGGATTTGGTAAATGTTTAATAACCATATCTAAAATAACTTCATGAAGTGGAGCGTTAGCCCAAACCCATTTTTTCTTTTCTTCAACAGGAAGTTTATACATTTCTAAGATATCTTTAAAATTTATTTTTTTCTTCTGCATGTAAGAAAAGGATAAAGCCCAATTTTCTCTAGCACTACCAAAAGCAACACTCCCATCTTGAATACTTACTTTCCACTTTTCTTTAAATTCAGGTTCAGCAATTTGTTCAATGAGCCTATTAAATTCTAAAATAATTTCTGTAAATCTTTTCTGAATTTGTTCAGGAGTAAAAAGCATTTCATTAATTAATCTATCAACTTTATTTAAGAATAAAACTGGTTTTACTCGTTCTCTTAACGCTTGTTTAACAACAGTTTCTGTTTGAGGCATAATTCCTTCAGAAGCACAAACTAAAACAACAGTCCCATCAATAGCCCTCATAGCTCTTGTAACATTCCCTCCAAAATCAACGTGACCAGGAGTATCAATTAAATTAATTAAATATTCTTGACCATTAAAATCATGAATCATACTTACATTTGCAGCATCAACAGTCATCAATCGTTCTTGTTCATCTGCATGTTGCCAAGTTGTCATTCCTTTATTTAAATCACCCGCGCTTTGTTCACTCATAAAACCTGCTGCAGCAAGCAAATTATCTGTCATTGCAGTCTTACCATGATGAATATGAGCACTTGTACAAATATTTCTAATATTCTCAGGATTATTCATTGCCCTTGTTAATCTAACAACTGGATCTTCTGCCATAAAACAAAGGCATTAAGAAACTCTATTTAAACCTTTTGGAAAAAGAAGAAAAATTCTAGAGATTCAAGAGTAAAAATAAATATAAATGTCGTGTCCGGAAATTACTTCACCAAAATTATTTAGATTTATTACTGAATTTTTTAAAGATTTTAAGGAAGTATAAATTTTTTTTCTTCATTTGAACTTAGCACAATGAACAAGTAGTTTAATTATATTCATTTCAATAAAACCTATTTTATTTGATAAGAAAAAAGAAGGATAGTCGTTAGTTACTTAAAAAAATTTTGCACGACGTACCCCGAGCTCATCATTCGCACCAGAAGGCCCCCTGCCAAGGTCCAAGACCAAACCAACGCCCCCATTACGAAAGGCAGCTCTTACATTATCTCTTGGATACCAATAACGAAATTCTCCTGCACTCTTTACAGTAGTTGGATACCCAAATTCATTAAGATCAACTCTCTCAAAAAAAGCATCAGTCTTAGGGAAATTCAATATTCTTTCATTTAGTCCTATTTTTAATTTGCTTTGATCTACAATAAGATCTTCTAACCATTCTGCTTTTGTATCAGTCATTTCTTTAAGCGTTGCTTGTGCTTCACTATTTCCTGCTTGAACTTGATCTTTAAGATAAGGAATAAATAATGAATACATAAGTTTAGTTGTCAAGAGTTTTCCGCCTAAACTTTCAATCAAGGCTTTACCATTTGTATGGGTAATATTTACAACGTATTCTCCATCAACTCCATTAACACCTTTATCTCTTACTTCTTGAGTATATCTAAGAATATTTTTAGCTATAGATAAACCAGAGCACGTATCGAGATCTGCATACCCTGCATCTTTTAAGAATGTACGATAAGCAGGCGTTGTTGCCTGGTGAATTGCACTTCTATCAAATGTGTAAACATCAGCAGTTGAAGTTGCTTGTAATGGAGGATTTCCAACACTTACGCTTGGTGGAGTAGGATTTAGAGGAGGTACAGGATTTGCTTCTCTTTGAAAATACTCTCTAAGAATATCTTCTGCTCTTTTATTTCCTGTAATTATTTTTGAGGTCATTGTTTAAAAGCTCCTTCTCTAGGTACAAAATCAACAATAAAAAGTAATGAAATCATATTTACTACTATAAAGTAATATTATATAAACGTTATGTTTTAAATTTTTAATCATGTTCCAATATTATTTCATTTTTTAAAAAACTAAAATATATTTACTAGGTGAAACTCCTAAGACAAGACCTTAGGGTATTAAAGATAATAAAAAAAATAGTTTATGAAGACATTGTAAAGCTAATTATAACTCAAAAAAATAAAGTAAAGTTCTCAACTAGGGCAGCACAAGAGAAATACTTAAAAACGTGTAGTCTTTTTCATAAGTAATATTCTAAAAAAATACAGGAGAGTTGGAGGAAAGAAAGATGATAAAAATAGGCCAGAAAATTCAAGATTTTGAAGCAGAGATCTTTCAGAATGAAGAAATAAAGAAAATAAAATTATCTGAGTATAAAGGAAAGTGGGTAGTTCTTATATTTTATCCTGCAGATTTTACATTTATCTGTCCAACAGAGTTAGTTGAACTAGCAAATAATTATGAAGACTTTAAAAAATTAAATGCGGAAATAATAAGTGTAAGCACAGACACAGTTTTCGCACATAAATCATGGCATGATAGTTCCCCCTCTATTAAAAAAATTACCTATCCAATGTTAGCAGATCCAACAGGAAAGGTATGTAAGGAATTTGGAACATACATCGAAGAAGAAGGCCTTTCCTTAAGGGGGAGTTTTATTATAGATCCAGACGGAATTTTAAAAGCATATGAATTACATGATAACAGCATTGGAAGAAATGCACTTGAAATTCTAAGAAAATTACAAGCAGCAAAATACGTAAGAGAACATGGTGGCGAAGTCTGTCCTGTAAATTGGCAACCAGGAAAAGAAACATTAAAACCAGGATTACATTTAGTAGGAAAAATTTAGGAGAAAAAAATGACATACACAGCAAAAAATTTTGAACATTTATTAGGAATAAAAGGACTTTCAGAACAATTATTGAAAAACCATTTTACATTATATCAAGGATATGTAACAAATACAAATAAGTTAAACGAAACCCTACTTTCCATGGTAAAAGAAGGAAAAACTGCAACACCTGAATTTACAGAATTGAAAAGAAGATTTGCCTGGGAATTTAATGGAATGCGTTTACATGAACTCTATTTTGAAAACATGTCAAAAACAAAAAAAGAATTAAAAGAAAATTCACAATTATTAAAAACAATGGATGAAAGTTTCTCTTCAGGAGAAAATTGTCATAAGGATTTTTTAGCAACAGGCTCAAGCAGAGGAATAGGTTGGGTTATTATGTATTATGATCTAGAAAATAAAAAGTTATTTAATACGTGGATAAATGAACACGATGGAGGTCATCTTTCTGGATGTATTCCCCTATTAGTTATGGATGTCTTTGAACACGCATATATGCTTGACTATGGATTAAAAAAGATAGATTATCTCAATAACTTCATTGAAATTATAGATTGGGAAGTAGTAGAAAAGAGATTTGAAGTGAGTCAAAAGTAATTTAAATCTCAATTTTTTATTTTTTTTATGTTAAATGATTATATTAATGAAAATTATTTAAAGGAAACTAAAATTAAAGAACTACATTTAGAATTTAATAAAAATAAAAATTTCCCAAACCTTGTACTTAAAGATTTTTTTAATAATAAAGTTATATCAAGAATAGAAAAAGAAATAAGAACTGAAAAGTTTACAAAACAAGAATCAGATCTCTTTTCATTTTCACAAACAGAAGATCTTCTAAATACAGATAATAAAATCTTAAAAAAATTCTACAAATTTTTAAACTCAAAAGAATTTAAAGAGTATGTATTAAAAATAACAAAAATAAAAGCATTTGGAAAAATAGACGCTTCAGCTTTTATCTATGCTAAAAATGAGTATCTTCTTCCCCATGATGATAGATTAGAAAAAAGAAAAATAGCCTATGTAATCAATCTAAGTAAAGAATTTACAAATGAAGATGGAGGTTCTTTAGATTTTTTTGAAGGAAAAAGAATAATAAAGTCAATACTACCTTCATTTAATACATTAACAATTTTTAAAGTAATTGAAAATAAAACATTCCATCAAGTTTCTGAAGTTCTAACAAATAAAGAAAGAATAAGTATTGCAGGATGGTTTAACAAATGATAAATGAGACCTATAAAGATAAAGAAATATTAAAACCAATAAAAGAAATACTAGGGGAACAAGGAAGTATCCAATTACAAGAATTTTTAACAATTGAAGGGTGCGAAAGTCTAAAAAATAAAGAATTTAAAAGAAAATACAAACCTGAAGAGTATTCATTTAAAAGTATAAGCTTAAAAAATAAAAAACTAAAAGAAGAAATAAAGAGATTATTAAAAGATTTAGAATTAAAAGAGTTAAAATTGATATCTTCAAATTTTTTTCAATTTGGACATAAAGATTATACTCTTTTAAATGATAAAAAAAATGAAAAAGAAGGAATAACTTTATTCATTGAATTAACAAAAAATTGGAAAGAAGAATCAAGAGGATATACTTCATTTATAGAAAATAATACAGAAGTTTTAAGAATAATTCCAAAAGAAAATTCAGTAACAATAATAAAAACAAATGAAAAAATGAAATCATTTATAAAATATATAAATAATCAAACAGAAGAAAATAAAAGAGAGTTTATAGAATTAAAATACAAGAGTTTGTAAATAATTATTTTTAAAATAAATCATGAATGAAAAAATTATAAATAAAATCGGATGGTTCGCATCTTTTATGGCTATTTTAATGTATTTTTCATATATAGATCAAATTAGATTAAATATTTCTGGACAAAGAGGATCCATAATCTTACCACTAATAACAATAATTAATTGTACAACATGGGTATTTTATGGAGGATTAAAAACAAAAAAAGACTGGCCAATTATTTTCTGTAATATTCCTGGAATTATTTTAGGAATTGTTACAATTATTACTGCAGTTGTATATTAAAAATCTAAAAAATAAAAAGTTAAGATAATTTTTTTACATCTTTAAATTTATAAAAATTATCTTTTCCAAGAACATAACTCAATTCTACAGTTTCTCCTTCATTAAAAGCACGATAAACGGCATAATCTACTACAGAAACATGAATAAATCCATTAGTTCTGAAAAGCACATAGGGATCTTCAGTAGGATATTTTTCCAAATTTGCTTTTTCTTTAACAACTGCCAAATCAGTAGAAATATTTTCTAGTCGAGAACCAATCACTGACTGAACTAAACGTGAAGAAGAAATACTTCTTAACCTATTTACTATATTTACCATAATTTTCCTCCGAACAATAGAAAAAGAAGATAACTTCTTTATTTTTAAAGCTTTCGTTTAAGAACTTCACCTGCTAGAATCTGCTTGTCTTTCAAGTTCAAGTTTTTTTGAAATTGCTTGACTAGTTTGATCTAATTGAGAAGCTTTAATAAGCTCATCAGCCAAAGCTTGTGCTATTGGTGTTTTTTTATTAAAACTTTTACCATAAGAACCTTGAACAAATTGTCTTAAAGCAACATCAATTCTTCGTTGAGGAGCACAATCCACTGCTTGAGGATATCTTGCACCACCATATTCAATAGTAGTAATCTCTTCTCTTGGAGCAGCATTTTCTAAAGCTTTAAGATAAACTTGAATAGGATTTTTCTTTGTTTGTTGTTCTATAATTTCAAAACAAGTTTTAACAACACCATACACATGCATTCCTTTTCCAGTTGCAGGACCACTTGTTCTATAGTGTTTTTTACCTTTATGACCAGGAACCATTAATTTATTCATTAATCGTTCAACAATATTTACTTTACTTTTCCCAAATCTTTGATTTGAATTTCTTCCAAAAGTTCTTGGAACAAGTAAAGAAGATAAAGTAATATATTTTTTTAAACCAGGATCTTCTACAACAATATCTTTTATATCCCATCTATTAAATAATTTAAGTTCTACCATTTACCTTCTTCCCTTCTCAATTCTTCCTTTAAGTAAAGCATCTAAACTCTGATCATTAACTTTGATAACTTGCCAACGAACACAAGGAATATCTCCTTTAGCTCTTCCCATTTTTCCACCAATACATTCAATTAAAACTTCATCGTGTTCATTAATAAATCTTTGAGCATTATCACCTGGAATAAAAACTGTAACTTGTTTACCATTTTTTAATAATTGAACAACACACGCTTTTCTCATAGCAGAATTAGGCTGCTTTGCTTCAATCTGTCTTTTTTCAATAACAATACCTTTAGCTTGATGTGCTCCTCGTAAAGGATCTGCTTTTTCTTTTAAATGTAATGTCTTTTTAATAAACCATTTATTATGCCATCTGGATTCGCTTCTTTTATTTTTAAGCTTTTTACCAGCCATTAAGCCATTACTTTTATTTCCCATTGTATAAAGGGAAAAATCAGGCTTTTATAAAGATTACGTTTAGCGATCAAGAAAAGAAGAACAAAATAGAGGAACAAAAACATACAAAGAAGAACAGAGGTTAGAACAGAGAAATAGTTATTAAAGCAAAAAAAGAGAAAGAAAGAGAAATGGAACAATATAAAAGAGAATTTATTGAATTTCTAAAAGAAAGTGGAGCATTAAAACTTAATGGTGATTTTAAAACAAAAGCAGGAAGAAACTCACCTTATTTTTTTAATTTGGGAGATCTAAGTGATGCAGAAAGTACGTTAAAAATAGCAGAAGCATACGCAAAAGCATTAGTAAATACAAACATAGATTTTGATATTCTTTATGGTATACCTGAAAAAGGAGTAGGTTTTGTAGCACAAACAATAGTAGAATTTTTAAAACAAACAGAAAAAAATAAATCTTGGGCATTCTCAAGAAAAATACCTAAAGAATATGGGGAATTAACAACATCAAAATCACAAATAGTAGGAAGAAAACCACAAGAAGGAGAAAGGATAATAACATTAGATGATGTAATAACAACAGGAGAAACAAAATACGAAGCACTAGCAACATTAAATAAAGAAGCCCAAAATTTAAAATTTCCTAGTATGCTTATCGCTTTAGATCGTCAAGAAATAAACATCCTAGGAAAAGATGCAAGTGAAGAATTTAAAGAAAGGACAAACATCCCAATCATTTCAATAATAAATGCAGGAGAAGTATACAAATATCTTAAAGAGAATGATAATGAAAATGCAAGAAGAATTGCAAATTATTTAAGAGTATATGGAACAAATCAAGCAAAAGAAACATTAGAAAAACCTTTAGAAAAAAAAATTATAGGAATTGAAAAAAGTATTATTGTTGCTTGTGACGTTGAAGAAAAAGAACAATTTGAAAAAATAGTAAAAGAAACAGCAGAATTTCCTTATATTAGTGGATATAAAATTGGATTTGAATTAGGCTATGGGGGAAAAGGTTGGGGGTTAGCAGATATAGTAGAAATTGCTAAAACGTATGCACCAAATAAAGCAGTAATCTTCGATCATCAAAAAGCAGCAACAGATATTCCAGATACAGGAAAAAATTTTGCAAGAAAAATGAAAAAATCTGGAATAGAAACAATTATCTTATTTCCTCAGGCAGGACCAGAAACAGAAAGATCCTGGATCTATCATGCATTAGATTATGACCTTAATATTATTGTTGGAGGAAGAATGACACATCAAGCATATGCTGTAAGTGAAGGTGGATTCATTACAGATGAGGGAGCAAAAGAAATGTATAAAATAGCTGCCAAAGCAGGAGTAAAAGACTTTGTTGTTCCTGGAAATAAACCAGAAGTAATACAAGAAATAAAAGAAGTAATTGAAACTGAAGGTGTTTCTCCAATATTTTATTCTCCAGGTTTTATCAATCAGGGAGGAAATATAACTCAAGCAACACAAGTAGCAGGAAAAAGTTGGCATGCAATTATAGGAAGGGGAATTATTCACGCAAAAGACATCAAAAAAGCAGTCCAAGAATATACAAGTCAATTAGCTTGGATAGACCCTACAACAAAATGTTAAAAGAATTTATTGAAGAAAGAATTTTTGAAGAAGGAATGAAGAATACCACTTTATTTAGAAATTTAGTGAGAAAAGTAGCATACAAAAAAGCAAAGGGAGATCCAGAAAAAGTTCATGAACTAGCATTAGAAACGTTAAACAAATATGAATATGTTCTTAAAGAAATTTCAAATGAATTTCAATTTCCAAAGTTAAGTGTTAAATTAAATGAAAAAGAGATAACTCCTTTTGGTACAGCTGCAGGTCTTGATAAAAATGCCCAAGCACTTAATCCTTTATCTTACATTTTTGGATTTCAAGAAATAGGAACAATTACATTACAATCAAGAGAAGGAAATCCTAAACCAAGAGTCACAGCAGATGAAAAAAATAAAGATCTTTACAATGCTCAAGGTTTTCCTTCAAAAGGATTAAATTATGTAAAGAAAAAATTAGAAGAATATAGAAAAGAAGGAGGCAAAGCAGTAATCTTAGCAAATATTTGTGGAATTCCTCCTGAAGATAAAAGTTTAAAAGTTGCACTTGATGAAATTGAAATAATAACAAATGACTTAGAGAGGACTGTAGATGGATTTGTATGGAACCCTTATTCTCCAAATACAGCAGCACTAAAAATGTTAAGAACAAAAGAATCATTTGAAGAACATGCTAAGTTAATAAAAAATGTTGCTTGGAAAAAACCAGTTTTAGTTAAAATGGGGCCTTATGAAGAAGATCAAAAAGAAGAATGGATAAACTTAATTGATACTTGGATGAATAATGAAGGCGATGGCATTGTAGCAGTAAATACGTACACAACACCAAAAGAAAAAGTGCCTTCTCTAAACTGGGGATATCCTTCTGCAGGAAGAAGTGGAAAATACTTACAAGAATACAGACAAAGAGCAATCAAAGAAACAAGAAAAAAATATCCAAAAGCAATAATTATTGCAACAGGAGGAATAGATTCAGCAGAACAAGCATTTTCTTCATTTGACTTAGGAGCAGACTTATTAGAAGGGTACACGCCTTACACCTTCAATGGTTTTGGATTGATAAAAGAAATGGGAAAAGGTCTAGAAAAAATTATTTTAGAAAAAGGATTTTCTTCACTTCAAAGTTTTTTAGAATATAATGCAAAAAGAGATTAAACAAGAACAACTTCTTCTATATCTGTAAAATAATTTTTAACAAGGCTATTTATTCTTTTCAAATTTTCTCTGCTTCTTCCAAAAATTTTTCCTTTAGTAGCTGTATCCTCAACAACAATCTTAACAACTTTGTTTTCTAAAAAAATACCATCAATTTTTTGAGGATAAATAAGATTAGCAACAAATTTACAAACATCGCTAGAAAAAGCAATGATCTTAATATTTTTTTTTAAGATTGACGAAATCCTATGAAGATGAGCATTATTAGGACCAAGAGCACGTTTAACATTTCCTTCTTCAACTAAAAAAAGAAGCCCTTCTTCATCAATAAGACAATCTTTAACTTTAGCACCAGTTAAATTTTCAAAAAGATTTATGTTATTAATAGATTCTAAAGTTAACTTCATCGCTTGCTCAATCTCACATTTTATTCAAAACCAATAACTGAAAGAGAAAAGGGTTTCTTACAAAGAGTACCTAATTCTTTATTATTTTCTGCTAAAATAGTAACTTCAACGTTAGCTTTCTGAGCGAGACTTAAAAAGGTATCTTTGTCCTTGCAATTAGAAGCAAGATAAAGTTTACTAAGTTTTCCATTTAAAAGTTGTTTTGTATTCACATCAGAACCAAAAATTGCTTTCTTCTTCTTTAAATCTTCTTTAAGATCCATTACCATTGTTTATTCCACCTTATCAGCCATATTTGAAAAAAGACCAAATAATCCTGTACCTAAAGGAACAGGCTGATTAATAATTACATTTTCAACAACACTATTTAAATTATCCCTTTCTCCAATAAGGCTTGCATTAATGATATGTTTCATAGGAGTTTCAAAACTTGCTCTTGCAAGAACACTCTGTTTTTCTCCAGTAATTCCTGTTCTTGTTACTCCTTTAATAACTCCTGTTCTACTCATAACATCTGCAAGCAACATAACGTGCCTAACATCAACATCAATACCTTGATCACTAATAACTTTAGAAGCTTCATGGACAATTGCAGTTCTTGCTGCTTCTATACCTAAGACATTTCCTATTTCAAAGATATCATTACTAACAATATGTTCAGCATCAACTTCTTCTAAAAGTAAAGCATCTTCTAAATTACTTCCAGCACAATGAACAATGTAAATTCCTTCATTGTTTTTTACAGGTAAGACATGAGTAACACCTTCTAGACCCATAATATGAATTGATTTTGCTTTTTCTTTAAGTTTGTAAACTTCAGATAACGTCAATTCTTTATCAGTAGGTTTTAAAATAAGTCCATCTTCTGTTTCTTTAATTTCTACACCTTTCATACTTGTTACGAGTTTTTCAAAAACAAATTTAGGTTTAATTTCTAATTCTCTTAATTTCTTTTTATTTAAAACAATTTCAATAGTACTTTTCGCAAGATGAATAGAAATTTCTTGAATTAAATCTTGTAATTTAGTTTGCTTAATTTTCATTGCAACACTTCTTACCATATCTACAGTTTTAGCATATTTCGGTCGTATAGGAATTTCCATTCTAGGGGTACTTGGTTTTTTTCTTGCATCAAAAATTTCAATAAGTCTTGGTAAACCAACAGTAACATTCATCTCGCCTACACCTGCAAAGTGGAAGGTATTCAAAGTCATCTGAGTACTAGGTTCACCAAAACTCTCAGCAGTAACAACACCAATAGCCTCACCAGGCTCTATTTTAGTTTCTTCATAAGACTCTTCAACGAGTTTAAGAATTTCATTCTTGTTCTTTTCACTAATTTTATATTTCCTTACATAATTTTCAACTTTAGTTATTAAGTGTTGCGGTAACATTTTATTTATTCAAAACCTCTCTAATGATTCGTGGAACATTAATCTTTCCACCTTCAGTTTTAGATACATCAAGCCCATCATCTCCATAAATAAATTGAACAACATTCTGATCTGCATCTCTTACTGTGTCGTCATACTCAATTTTAATATCTTGTAAAGCGCTCGCAAGTCTTCTATAAAGATATCCAGATTTTGGTGTTCTTAGAGCAGTATCCATCAGACTATCTCTTCCAGTCATTGCATGCATAAAGTATTCTTCAGGAGTTAAACCGTCCTTATATCCTCTTCTAATAAAACCTCTTGCTTTAGGAGTTAATTCATCTCTTGCAAACATACTCAAAGTTCTTCCCCTATATCCTAAATCAATACGTTTTCCTCGTAATTGCTGTTGTCCAACACAAGCAGCCATCATACTTAGATTCAAATAACTTCCTCTTGCTCCTGATAATGCCATAACTAACGTTGAATTCATAGTCATATGACTCTCAGCAATAATTTCTCCAACTTTTGTTCTACATTTATTTAAAACTTCAATAATTTTAGCTTCTAAAGTTCCTTCTAAACTTAAACCAGGTAAAGCTTCTAATTGTTTTGTATCATATTGTTCAATAAGTTGAGTAACTCTTCTTTCAGAATTATAAACAACTTCTCTACATTTATCAACAATATCTTGAGGAACTTCTGTATCTGCAATGCCAATAGTAAATCCATTTTTCAAAAGAACTGCAATTCCAAGCCTAAATAATTTACCAAGCAAATCTAACGTAACATCTGAACCGTATTTTGCATAAAATGCACGAACTAAACTTCCCTTATCTTGACCAATCGTAGCCTTATCAATAGTTCCTTTAAGTAAATTTCCATTTTTAATAATAACACTTTCTTTAGCTTTACTTTTTCCAATAAAACTAAAATCTTCAGGTAATAAAGCACTGAAAACTTCTTTCCCAGTCACATTATTCTTAAATTCCTCAAACCTTGAAGGAGTAAAAACACCAATACTATGCAACATTTGAATTGCAGAGGGTTTATCAAAATTCAGTTCTTTAGTTAATAAATAATTTCCAGTAATAGAATCATCACTACATCCAATAACATTAGATCCATTTTTAGGCGTAATAATTTGTCGTTGTACTTCCATCAAAATTTCAGCTTCTGCTCTTGCTTCTTCAGTTTGAGGAATATGTAAGTTCATTTCATCACCATCAAAGTCAGCGTTATAAGGATTACATACAGCAGGATTTAATCTAAAACTTTTTCCAGGTAACACTCTTACTCTATGAGCCATAAAACTCATTCTATGTAAACTTGGCTGTCTGTTAAAAATTGCAATATCTCCATCCATTAAATGTCGTTCAACAACATATCCTGGTTGTAATTCTTCAAGTAATTGTTCTTGAGTTTCATCTGTAATTTTTTTCTTTTTTCCATCAGGTCGTACAACATAATTACTTCCCACATATTTTTTTGGACCATTTTCAACAAATTTCTTTAATCGTTTCATATTCCATTCTGTAACTCTTTCTGGAACTGTTAATTCCATTGCAATAGAAAAAGGAACTCCAACTTCATTAAGTTCTATTTTAGAATCAGGACTAATAACTGTTCTTGCTGCATAATTAACTCTTTTACCAGCTAAGTTACTTCTAAATCTTCCTTCTTTACTTTTAATTCTTTCACTTAATGTTCTTAATGCTTGTCCACTTCTATGCCTTGCAGGAGGAATTTGACTTACCTCATTATCAAAATAAGTAGTAATATGGTACTGTAATAGTTCCCATAAATCTTCAACAATAATTTCAGGAGCTCCTGCATTAATATTTTCAAATAATCGTTGATTAATTCTAACAATATCTCCAAGTTTATGAGTTAAATCATCCTCACTTCTTTCTCCAGTTTCAAGAGTAATACTTGGTCTAATAGTAACAGGAGGAACTGCCAATATTGATAAAATCATCCATTCTGGTCGAGCAAATTTAGGATCAAGCCCCAAAGCTAAAACAGTTTCATCTTGTATTCGTTCAAGTCTTATTTTAATATCAATTGGACTTAATTTTTTATCATCTTCTAAGATAGTACTTGGTCTTTCAAGTTTTACAGTAAATTGTTTAGCACCGCAGTGTAAACATTTCTTAACATTACGAACACTTGTTGTTAAACTTTTAACTTGTTTTTTTGTAGCTGCTTCTTCTTCTCCAGGTATAACTGGATCGATAGGTAAAGCATCTTCACTAGGAACTGTTTCTTCATCATCTTCAACAGTAATTTTTACTTTTTTATCAGCAACAAGCAGTTTACCACATTCTCTACAAGTACATTTTAAAAAATTAGTAATAACATCTGCATACTTTAAATGAATAACAGGTCTTGCAAGTTCTAAAAAACCAAAGTGACCCATACAGTCCCTTAAATTTCCACCGCAAGTTTTACATCGTAAACCCGGATCAATAACTCCTAAACGTACATCCATTAAACCGCCATCAACTGGATACCCCTCTTTATCATAAAGTTCAGGAGTAACAATTTTAGCACAAGCCATCTTCCTTACGATGTCAGGACTCATCATCCCAAAAACAACAGCACTAACTTTTTTGTAAACGTAGTTTTCTACCATAACCTCTAGTACTTCCTTCCTAAAATTAATTTAGGATACACACCAAGTGATTTTAATTCATCAAGTAATAATTTAAAAGCATAACTCATTTCAACTGCACTTACTTTAACATTGCTTCCACATTTTGTACAAGATTCTTTATGTTTAAAGCTGTCATAAACTCCAAGCATTCCACATTCTTCACAGACAAAGACAATAGTTTTATCTGAATCAAATCTTTCTTTAAGTAATAAGGAAGCGCCATGAGCAACAAAACAATCTTTCTCCATTTCTCCAACTCTTAATCCACCGCCTTGTGATCTTCCTTCAATTGGTTGTCTTGTTAATAACTGGATTTTTCCTGTAGCTCTTGCATGCATTTTATTAGCAACCATATGTTTAAGTCTTAAGTAATACATACTTCCAACATAAATTCTTGCTTTAAATTCCTTACCATCAAGACCATTATAGAAAGTTTCAAGTCCATTATTTCTAAATCCTAATTCTCCAAGCATCTTTCTTAATTCTTTTTCAGGCATTGCATCAAAAGTAGTACCATCAATATATCCTCCAGATAAAGCTCCAACTTTTCCAGCAATAACTTCAATCAAATGAGAAATAGTCATTCTTGAAGGAATACTGTGAGGACTAAAAATAAGATCGGGAATAATACCACTAACTGAAAAAGGCATATCTTCTAGAGGGAGTAAATAACTAACAACTCCTTTCTGTCCATGTCTGCTTGCAAATTTATCCCCAACTTCAGGAATTCTAAGTTGTCGTAATCTTAATTGAACAAGTCTATTTCCTTCTTCATTTTCAGTAAGTAAAGTCATATCAACAATACCCCCCTCTCCATGAGTTAAAGAAATAGAACTTTCTCTTTTAACATTTGTAGCAATATTAAATTCTTCAAATTCTCCTAAGAAACGAGGAGGACTTACTTTCCCAATAATAACATCATCATCTTTAACTTTAGCACCAGTAAATAAAATTCCATCTTCTTCCAAAAGTCTATAATCCTTTTCAGATTTATATCCTTTAACTTCTTTATCTGGAACACAAATTTCATCAACTAAACCACCTTGATATCTTAATTCTTCTGCTGAAAAAGGTTTGAAAAAAGTAGATCTTCCTAAACCTCGATCTATACTTGCCTTACTTAAAATAATAGCATCTTCCATATTATATCCTTCAAAACTCATGAGTGCAATAACAACATTTTGTCCAGCTGGATGTTTATCCCAATTACAAACTTCATTCATAAACGTTTTTGTTAAAGGAATTTGAGGATAGTGTAAGATATTAACATCTGTATCTATTCGTAGTAAAAAATTATTAGCATATAATCCTAAAGCCTGTTTCTGGAATTTTCCACATTTAATTAATCTAGCACCACTTCCAAAATTAGAATGAGGAATTAAAGCAGTTCCAATTCCAAGCATAGTTATTGGAGAAATCTCTAAATGAGTATGTTCTTTAGTTAAATCTTCTTCAGATAAGGAAACATAACAATTTTCTTCTTCACCTGCATCAATATATTCTATAATTCCATCTTTAACAAGTTTATCCCACTTTAAAGATCCGCTTCTTAATTCTTCAAGATGTTTTTCAGTAAACTTAGATTTAGCGCCTTCAACAATAATCAAAGGTCTTCTTGCTCTTCCTCTTGTTGTGTCTAAATAAAGTTCATCATAATCAGTATCAAAACAAAAATTTAATTCCGAAGAGATAGTTCCATTTCTTCTTTCAAGCCTAAGTTGTTTAATATACTCTTTACTATTTTCAATAGTCCCAACAAATTTTTCATTTAAAAAAACATCAGTCATTGTTAACCCATCACCTTAAGTCCCAAATTTTCTAAACTTTTTTTCAATTTATCTTCAACCACATCTCCACGAGTAACAGTACAAAGCATAGCAAAATTCTTTCTTAATCCAATAGAAGTACCTTCTGGTGTTTCTATAGGACATAATCTTCCATAATGAGTAGGATGTAATGCTCTTGCTTCAAAATTTTCTTGAGTATTTGTTAATAAGGAAACAACTCTTTGTAAATGTGAATAAGCAGCTAATTGATTTGTTCTATCAATATTTTGACTAATTCCTTTTCTTCCACCAGTCCAAGAACCAGTAGCTAAAGCACTTTTAATATTTGAACTTAATAATTCATCTCTAATAATAATCTTAATACTTTGGAATTTTCCCCTCTTAACAAGTCTTTGGAAGTTATATAAAATATCTTGAACTAAACTTCTAAAATTAATTCTCATTAAATCTTCAAGTAAATCTCCGGATAATTTTAATCTCTTATTCATATAGTGATCCTTATCTGGTAAAGGCAATCCTTCTTCCTTAACTTGTAAAAATCTTCGTACCATTTTACATAAATTATAAGCTTTAGCTAACCTTTCTTTAGGATCTGTTCCTAAATGAGGAAGTAAATATTTATCTAATTGTTCTCTTGCTTTTTCAAGTTTAACTTCTCGAGGTTGAGTAATTCCTATTTTTTTAGCTAAATGTTCTAAAGCGTCTTCTTCAGTTTTAAGTTCTGCTGAATCATAAATATTAATTAAAACTGAATCATAATTCTTATCACCGCAAATCATTTTAACAATTTCTTGATCTTTAGTTAATCCTAATCCTTTCAAAACAGGAATAATAGGAATTCTTCTAAATCTTGTAAAAGTTAAATAGAAAAGACCATCTTTCATTTGTTCTAAAGTATGAGGAATTCTATAACTTCCCATCTCAGAAAAGATTTTAGCTACAAATTCACTTGGTCCAACATCTTTTTGTTCTATAAAGAATTTATTTGAAGCTAAATCCTCTACAGTGACCATAACTCTTTCATTACCATTAATTAAGAAATATCCTCCAGGATCATCAGGATCTTCTCCTTTACTAATTAATTCTTCTCTTTTTAATCCATTTAAATGGCAATATTTAGATCGTAACATAATGGGAATTTTACCAATCATAGAAACAAAACTTTCTCTTTGTACATCATCAACATAAGCACTAACTTCTAAAAAAATAGGAGAAGAATACGTTAAAGCTCGTAATCTTGCTTCACAAGGAAAAACTTCTCTTTTACTTCCATCTGCTTCTATAATAGTTGGCTTTTCAATCCAAATTTTTTTAAGTTTTATAACAAAACTTTCAACTTCTTGAGGAATAATAGTAGGAACAACTTCTCCTAACTCTTCTATTAAATTTTGTAATCTTCTATCAATAAAATCATTAAAACTCTGAATATTTGCTTCTACAATAGGATAATCTTTAAAATAAGCCTTGATAATATCTTTATATCCTTCAACCATCTACAACCACCCTATAATAATCTGCTTCTTTAGTAGTAAGACTTTTTCTTTTAATTAAAATAACATCTCCAACATTAAAACCACGATCTAGTAATGCAGGATCACTAATTTGAATCATAGGTAACTGTTTAATTGAAATATTAAATTTTTTTAGCAATGCATCTCTTTGTTCAGGAGTTAATTTTATATGATCCGGAACTAAAAAATGACGAATTATTTGTTTAAGTTCTTCAGCCATTTGTTACCTTTATTTTAAATGTTACGGGCCGGATGGGATATACACAAATTAATAAATATTAATCCGTTTTGAACCCACGACCACCTGCTTTCTCCAGCTTGTTTAAAAGGTTCACCATTACAACTTTTTCAAGTTTTTGTTCAAACTTTTCTAAAAAGTTTGTATTCAGGTGCTCTACCAAGCTGAGCTACCGGCCCTTTTAGCATAATACTCTCTAAAAGCTTCTAAAACCAATGAAAACGGTTTGTAGGAGTATCTTAGAAAGTATCATGTGATTTGTCAAATACATCGACTATATAAAGCTTC